>Ga0315274_10016868_pt1 | contig 10312 bp, 12 predicted proteins | sample YL17G02_20_MG_FD_203700 | JGI IMG/M metagenome (GOLD analysis project Ga0315274, IMG submission 203700) | Sediment microbial communities from Yellowstone Lake, YNP, Wyoming, USA - YL17G02_20 | ecosystem: Environmental > Aquatic > Freshwater > Lake > Sediment | place: USA: Wyoming | collected... | reverse complement strand
CCAGTTGCAGCACCTGGATGCGTTCGATCAGCCGGCGCAGGCGGGCTCGGCCGACCGGGCCACCAGGTCGGGGTTGACCGAACCCCTGGGCAGCGACCGCGACCCGGCGGGCCTGGGCGGCGGTCAGGCGGGTCACGGCCGAAGGTAGCTGTGGAAGCGGTAACGCAGGCCCGACGAACTGTCATGCCAGTGACTCGACGTGCCGATCCAGGATTCGTCGAGGACGGGCGCCAACGCGTCGTCGTCCTCAAGGCGCAGATCGATCTCCACCTCGGTGATCTCACACCGGGTCGCGGCGGGCAGGGCCAGGTGGTAGATCTCCGATCCGCCGATCACCCAGGTGCTGCCGTCAGAGAGGGCGGATTCGATGGAGTCGACGACATCGGCTCCCGCGGCCCGGTAGTTCGGATCGCGGCTGACGACGACGTTGCGCCGGCCCGGCAGCGGCCGCACCCGCGGCGGCAGCGACTCCCAGGTCCGCCGGCCCATCACGACGGTGTGCCCCGTCGTCAGATCCTTGAACCGGGCCAGATCCTCGGGAAGCTGCCACGGGATGCCGCCGTCACGGCCGATCACACCGGAGCTGGACTGCGCCCAGACCAGCGCGACGGTCATCGCGCGGCCCTAGACCGCCACCGGCGCCCTGATCGCCGGGTGCGGGTCGTAGTCGCGGATCTCGAAGTCGTCGTAGGTATAGTCGAAGATCGAATCACGTTGGGCCAGAATGAGTTGCGGGTACGGCCGGGGCTGGCGACCCAGCTGCTCGGTGACCTGCTCGGTGTGGTTGTCGTAGATGTGGCAGTCGCCGCCGGTCCAGACGAAATCGCCGACCGCCAGCCCGGCCTGGGCGGCCATCATGTGGGTCAGCAGCGCGTAGCTGGCGATATTGAACGGAACCCCGAGGAACATGTCGGCGCTGCGCTGATAAAGCTGGCAGCTCAGCTTGCCGTCGGCGACGTAGAACTGAAAGAAGGCGTGGCACGGCGCCAGCGCCATCCTCGGCAGGTCGGCGACGTTCCAGGCCGACACGATGATCCGTCGGGAGTCCGGGTCTGCGCGCAGCAACTCGACTGCAGCGCTGATCTGATCGATGTGCTCACCGGACGGGGTCGGCCAGGATCTCCACTGCACCCCGTAGACCGGTCCGAGATCGCCTGTCGGGGAAGCCCATTCGTCCCAGATGGTGACGCCGTGCTGCTTGAGCCACTCGACATTGGAGTCGCCGCGCAGGAACCACAGCAACTCGTAGATCACCGACTTGGTATGCACCTTCTTGGTGGTGATCAGCGGGAAACCGGCCGACAGGTCGTAGCGCAACTGATGGCCGAACAGACTGCGGGTGCCGGTGCCGGTGCGGTCGGATTTCGGTGTCCCCTGCTCGAGAACGAGACGCAACAGGTCCTCATACGGGGTCGGGATCACGGTGGCGCCTGGCACGCCGCCCACTTTACGTCGGGCCGGATCGGAGCTGGAACGGGTAGAACAATAGACATGCCGACGACCCACGACACGATCAGCACACCGGATGGCGACTGCCCGGTGACCCTCGCGACGCCCGACGGTGACGGCCCCTGGCCCGGGGTCGTGATGTACCCCGATGCCGGCGGTGTCCGGCCTGCGCTGCAGGGCATGGCGGCGCGGTTGGCGTCGCTGGGCTACGCGGTACTGCTCCCCGACGTGTATTACCGCAACGGTGCTTGGGCGCCGTTCGACATGAAAGCCGTGTTCGGCGACGCGGCCGAACGCAACCGTCTCTTCGCGATGATGACGGCCATCACCCCCGAGGTCATGGCCGCTGACGGGCAGGCGTTCTTCGACTATCTGGCCGCCCGGCCGGAGGTCACCGGGCAGCGGTTCGGCACGACCGGCTACTGCATGGGCGGACGCACGTCGCTGATGGTCGCCGGGTTGGTTCCGGAACGGGTCGCCGCTGCGATGTCATTCCACGGCGGCGGTCTGGCGGCCGAGGGTGACCCCGACAGCCCGCACCTGCTGGCCGACCGTATCCGGGCGGCGGTCTATGTGGGTGCGGCAGAGAACGACCCTACCTACACCCCCGAGCAGTCCCTGACGCTGGACGCCGCGCTGACCGAAGCGGGCGTGGAGCACATCATCGAGTGGTACTCCGCCGGGCATGGATTCGCCGTCACCGACAACGCGCCCTTCGACCAACCGGCAGCCGAGATTCATTGGCGGGCGATGGAGGCCTTCTTCAGCGAGCACCTGCCCGCTGCGATTTAGGCGGGACGACTGAACAAGCGCTTGAAGAGGCCGATGATGCCACGGGTGGCGTACAACCCGATGACGGCTGAGAGGATCACCAGCACCACGAAGGTGACCAGCCAGTTGGTCCGGCTGTGCGGCACGTTCCACCACACCAGGGTGAACAGGAGCGCGCAGATGAACACCACGATGTCTCGCCAGTTGCCCTTATAGGAGCCGGCCGCCCGCAGCAGTTCGCGGTTGCGGTCGATGGTGGCGACCAGCTCGTAGATCCGATCGTCGATGGTCCGGCTCAGTTCCGCCCGCAACTCGCCTTTCTCGGCCGGGAGGCTGTCGAGCAGTTCGATGTCCGACTTGATCAGAGCGCGGACGTCGGGCCCCTTGACTGTTCCCGCCAGTGCACCCAGCATCGCTCCCCCGGCGATCGGGGCCGCGCCCAACGCCATTTCACCGAATCCGGCCATGACACCTCACTCCCTGTTGTTCCGCTGTTCGCACGCCGACCGTAGGGCCGTGCTGCCGTTCAGTCCATCAAATGCGTCCGCACCCCAAGCCGATGCCCACACCTTTCGCGACGGCAAGCCGTCGAATCCCAGACCTTAGCCTGAATCCGCGGATCAGTGATCAATGGCGTCGCGGGGCTGATTTCTTTGCGATTGGGGCGGTTCGCAACGGTACGGACATGAGTGATCCGCCGGCCTGGATCAACTTTCCACGTGTCTCCGGGGTCGGGTCTGGGTTGGCGGGTGGGCCGGGGACGTGGCGGTCTTTCTGCTCGTGGAATCGCCGGACTGTGACCGGTGATGTTGTTCCACAGTGCTTTCCACCCGGTCTGCCATGGCCGGTGCGCAAGTAGGTGCGACATCGGCTTGCGGGGGTCGATGGCGCGGGCGGTGGTGCGTCCACCTCGTCGAACACCCGGGGCGTGCCACCGGCCGCGCAACACGTTCACGTCGTTGATGCAGTCCGCACGGCACATCATGCCTGCGATTGATCGGGGGTCAGCTTCCCGGCCGGGTTGACCCCCCGAGGCCACCCGCGTGCCGGGCAGTTCAACATGCTCGCCGATCAGCCCACGCCCTACCACGGTTCCCTCAGGTTGGTCGCCGCGACCGGCCCGACCGCTGCCGCTCGATCCTCACTGACCGCATTCTCGACCGCGGCGGGCTGATGCGGACGCATACTGTGGTCGTGACAGACAGCGTGGCTAATGTGGCAGTCCCCGAACCGCCCTCCGCCGACGAGATCGAGCGGGCACTGCAGCTGCTCGAGCCGATGCGCAAGGTGATCAATCCCAAGGTCTACGGCATTGAACAGGTGCCGCACCGTCGCGCACTGCTGGTGGGCAACCACACGGTCATGGGCCTGCTCGACTCCCCACTGATGTGCGCGGAATTGTGGGAACACGGGATCATCGTCCGGTCCTTGGGCGACCACGCCCATTTCAAAATTCCTGTGTGGCGCGATGTTCTCACCGCCTGCGGGGTGGTGGATGGGACGCGGGCGATTACCTCGGAGCTGATGCGCCGCGGTGAGGTGATCCTGGTGTACCCCGGTGGTGGCCGAGAGGTCGCCAAACGCAAAGGCGAGAAATACCAACTTATTTGGAAGGAGCGGATGGGTTTCGCTCGCTTGGCGATTGAGCATGGCTATACGATCGTGCCGTTCGCGACGGTAGGTGCAGAGGAAGCTGTTGACGTTGTCATCGACGCAGACAACCCATTGCTTGCCCCCACCAGGCTGTTCCTCGAGAAGATATTGGGTAGCAACGACGTGATGCCGATAACGCGCGGTATCGGCATCAGCCCCCTTCCACGACCGGAACGTCAGTACTACTGGTTTGGCGAACCCATCTCAACCGAGGCTTTGCAGGGACAGCAGGCTGACGATGCGGTCGTCCGCAGAGTGCGGGAGCGAACCAAGAAGGCAGTGGAGCGGGGAATGGAATTTCTGCTCACCGAACGGGAGAACGATCCCAACCGATCAGTGGCGAAACGGCTATTGGGACCGGAGCGCCGCTAGCTCGGAGAACGCCGGCTGTCCGCGAAATCACCCCACGGGCGAACCCACCCGAGCCGGCTGAATCAACGTTGGGCAGTTCGTGCCAGGCATCCAAATCACCCATTTCGGACAGTCAAATGGGTGGAAACCACGACTTTCTACTTCGGCTTCTGTCCCACGCAGTACCAGTTGAGCGTCAGCAGTTCCTCTTCCTCGGCCTGGATGTAGGACTGGCTCTTCGCGTTCATGCGCTGCATCAGGGCGTTGGTCTTCTTGGGGATGACATGCAGCTTCGCCAGGAACCTGAAGGCCGCCTCGTACTTGTCGAACAGGGCGACTTCCTTTCTGATCAGCTCCACGGCGGGCCGGCCCACGGAGGACACCAACTCGAAGCCGGCGGCGCGGTAGACATCCTCCCAGTACCGGTAGTACCAGAACCCGCCGAACACCGTCAGCTCGCGGGTGTGCTGGATCAGGGTCCGCTGGTGCTCGTCGGCCCGGTCGTACGCGTCGAGCGCCGCGACGTCATTGATGACGAACACCCCGCCCGGCTTCAGGACCCGGAAGACCTCGGAGAACGTGTGGGCGTGGTCGCTGACGTACGTCATCGGCTGAATCGCGTACACGGCATCCAAGGATGAGTCGTCAAACTCGAGAGCCTTGTTGAAGTCGCCGACCGCGAAGTTGGCCCTCGGCAGATTCGGGTTCCGCCAGGCCTTCTGGATCTGTGAGGGGTCCAGGTTGACGCCGTAGGGGGTCGCCCCGGTCAGCTCCGCAATGTGCTCCGCGATCGCTCCGCACCCGCAGCCCAGTTCGAGCACCTTGTCACCGGGACTCAGCCGCAGGTCCTTTGCGACCATCCGCTCGAACAGGATCTGGTTCACCAACACCGACTGCTCGGGGTCGATCGTCGGTGGCATGTACATCTTCTCGACCGAGCCGAGCGTGCACAGCAAGTGGATGACCTTGTACAGCGCGGCCAACTCGTTGCTGCTTCCCTGGGGATACCCGCGCAGCGGAACGCCCCGCTCGTAGTCGGCCTTGGTGTTCTCCGGCGAGTCGACGAACAGCTCGCCGTAGGACCGCAGGTAGGCGGTGGAGTCCTCGTCGCTGATCGTGAGCAGGCCCCGCAGTGCGCCGAGCCGATCAAGCGGGGTGGTCGGTTTGTGTCTCATCCTGCCCCGGTGGTGAAGAGAAAAGAGGCCGCGCCTTCCACCGTGCCGAACATCGACGCTGACCCGGACCGGCTCGAACGCCCGTGGGCTCATCGCGCCAACCATACGGCCGCAGACGCTGCCCCACCGTAAGGATCGCACGTCTGCTGCACCTGCAAGCGGCGACGGCGCGGTCGACACGTCCTACGACATCCCTTTCGAATTCACCGGCGAACAGTCAGATTGCGACTCTGTCGCGTAGATGCGGTAGATGCGGTGGTGACCGCTCTCCACTCGTCCGATTGAGAACGTAGTGAGGCTCGCCACACTACGCACGAGGAGGCCTTACATGACCGAGCCCCGCACCTTTCTCTGGAACGAACTGCTCACCGACGACCAGCCGACCGCCGGTGAGTTCTACAGCCAACTCTTCGGCTGGCAACGCCGAGAAGTCGATGCCGGGCCACTCGGGACCTACACCGTCTTCCAGCGCGACGGACGGGATGTCGCGGGGATGATGAACCCCACCGCGCGGGACTACGCCGGTTCCCGGCCGCCACGATGGATTAGCTACATCGGCGTGGACGACGCAACCAATATCGCGGCCCGAGTGGCCGATCTCGGTGGGACGGTGCTCGAACCGCCGAACCACGTTCATGGCGTAGGAACCATCTGCATGTTCAAAGATCCTGTCGGTGCCTTCACGTACGTAATGCAACCCGAACGGGCACCAGCCGAGTGACAGACGACGGGGCGCGCGACCGCCCCAGTGAACTCGAACCTTTCGACACGCAACCAGATACCGATTCTCACGCCATGAGCCGAGCGGCAACGGTCGCGCCGAGGTTCCAGCAAGCCTCCAGGTCGGCCTTGGTCGGCTTGCCCGACACGACCACGGATTCGGCGGCCTTCACCCACCCCAGCCCGGCGGTGATCCCGCCCACCGCCCGCTCGGCTCCCTCGGTGCCCTCGTTGCCGTGGAGCCACAGCCCGAACGTCCTCCCCCGCGTCGAGTCGAGCAGGGGGTAGTAGCTCTGGTCGAAGGCGTGCTTGAGAGCGCCCGAAACGTAGCCGAGGTTCACTGGTGAGCCCAGCAGGTAGCCGTCGGCCTCGAGCATCTCGACCGGCGACACGGTGAGCGCAGGTCGTCGCATGACCTCCACGCCCACGATCTGGGGATCTGTCGCCCCGCCGACAACCGCTTCGAACATCTCCTGGCAGTGCGGTGACGGCGTGTGGTGGACGATCAGCAGGCGCTTCACCCTTGGGCCTCCTGCGTTTGCATGGCAACAGCTTTGCGCATCGTCTCCCTGGCGCGGCTGCGATCTCCGGCATAGTCGTAGGCCCGGGCCAGCCGGTACCACCGCTGCCAGTTGTCCGGATCGGCTTCGAGCTCAGCACGCACGGTGTCGAACAGGGCGTCGGCGGCATCTCGCTCGATGCGACCCGACGGCGTCCGGGGCAGGTCGCTCACGTCGAGTTCCATCCCGTCCGCTGTGGCCAGCGCAGCCAGCCGCTGATGGGCGAACCCGGCCCGCAGGGTGGCAACCATCGCCCACAACCCCACGATCGGCAGGATCAGCACCCCGACGCCGAGCGCGATTCCGGCGGTCTTGCCGGTGCCGATCAGCGCGATGCCGGTGCGGCCCAGCAGCACGAAGTACACCAGCAGGGCCACACACATGAGCCCGATCAGCAACTGAATGCGCAGCGCGCGGTTCACAGGTCGAGCAGCGGTTCGATTCCGATGGTGAGCCCGGGCCGCTTGACGATCTCGCGCACCGCCAACAGAACACCGGGGACGAACGAGGTGCGGTCGAGGCTGTCGTGGCGGATGGTCAGCGTCTCGCCGAGGGTGCCGAACAGCACCTCCTGGTGTGCGACGAGCCCGGTCAGCCGTATTGAGTGGACTGGGACGCCGTCGACGTCGGCGCCCCGCGCGCCGGCCAGCCCCGTGCTGGTGGCATCGGGGTTGGGCGGCAAGCCCTTTCGCGCCTCCGCGATGAGTCTTGCCGTACGCGTCGCGGTGCCAGAGGGCGCGTCGGCCTTCTGCGGGTGGTGCAGTTCGATGACTTCCACCGACTCGAAGTACGGCGCCGCCTTCTGCGCGAAGTACATCGACAGCACGGCGCCGATGGCGAAGTTCGGCGCGATCAGCACCGCGGTGTCGGGCTTGGCGGCCAACCATGACTCCACGTGTCCGATGCGGTCGTCGGTGAAGCCGGTGGTGCCGACGACGGCGTGGATACCGTTGTCGATCAGGAACTTCAGGTTGTCCATGACGACGTCGGGGTGGGTGAAGTCGATGACCACCTCGGTCTTGCTGTCGGTGAGCAGCGTGAGCACGTCACCGGCGTCGACTTCCGCGCTCAGCGTCAGGTCGTCGGCCTCGCGCACCGCCGCGCACATCGTCGTTCCGACCTTGCCCCTGGCACCCAACACCCCAACTCGCATGGCTGCAGGGTAGTCGCAGTGTTTGCAGACGGCATTCGGCCCGGTTGTCAAGTCATCGAAATCTGTTCTGTGGATGGAGTTTTGGCCTGTGGATAACGGGCTCTCTGGCGCCTGTCTGTCGGCAGCCGGCGATAGCATTCGAACATGATTTCGATGCTGGCGGCGTTGGAGGCGCTCGACGCCGCCGTCGAGGCACTCGGGGCGATCGACCCTGGCACCCTGGCCGCACCTGAACGGTTCGCAGTGCTCGAACGCCTGGAAACGTCGCGACGCCGCCAGATCGCCGTCGCCCACGACATCGTCGCCCGCCTCGAGCAGTTCGAGGGTTGCCCACCGGTCTGGATCGCGCTGGCCGATGTACTGCGGATCAGCCGCGCCGAGGCCCGCCGCCGGATGCGCGACGCCGAACAACTCGCCCCCCGCACCACTCTGACTGGACAGCAGCTGCCGTCGCAGCTGCCAGCCACCACTAAGGCGTGGCAGGCAGGGGTTCTGGATATCGAGCACCTGCGGGTGATCCAGAAGTTCTTCCGCGAGCTGCCCGAGCAGGTGGCTCCCATCGAAGTCGAAAAAGCCGAGCGCGCCCTCGCTGAGCATGCCGAAAACTTGCGCCCCGACCAACTGGAGAAATTCGCCGACCGGCTCGCGCTCACCCTCAACCCGGACGGCAGGTTCTCCGACCAAGACCGGGCCCGCAAGCGCGGATTCGTCTGGTGCGGTGGACAGCGCGCAGACGGCATGAGTGTCGGGAAACTCATCGCCAACCCGCAACTGCGCGCAGAGTTCGATGCGTGGTTCGCCAAGTTCGCTGCCCCCGGGATGTGCAACCCGGCCGATCAGACCGCGGTCGTCGACGGCCAACCCGCCCAAGCGCAAGCCGATGCCGATCTGCGCAGCCACAGCCAACGCCAGCACGACGCGCTGAGCGCACTGGTGCGCGGCCAGTTGGGGGATCCCAAACTGGGCACCCACAACGGCCTGCCCGTCACGGTCATCGTCTCGGCCACCGTGCAAGACCTACAGGCCCAGAGCGGGCACGCCGTCACCGGCGGCGGCACGCTGCTGCCCATGGCCGATGTAATCCGGATGGCCAGCCACTCGTACCATTACCTGGCCCTGTTCGACGGCGTCACCGGCCAGGCCTTGTGGCTGGGTCGCACCAAACGCCTCGCCACCGCGGACCAACGGATTGTCCTGCATACCAAGGACCGCGGGTGCACCGCCCCGGGGTGTACCGTGCCCGGCTACGGCTCCCAGGTCCACCATGCCACCAAAGACTGGTCTGATGGCGGGAACACCAACATCGACGACCTCACCTTCGCCTGCAAGTGCCACAACCTACTCATCGAAAACAGCGGGTGGACCACCCGAAAACGCAAAGACGGCAACACCGAATGGATCCCACCCCCACAGTTGCCGTTGATACCCGGCGGCACCAACACCTACCACCACCCGGAAGTGTTTCTCCAAGACGACCTGTAGCCGCTGCCGAGTTCAATGGTGTGTCATCGCCATGGCGGCCGGGCGAAACCCCTGTCCGGCGAGCCACTGTCGGGCACGCCCGCGCCGCCGATCGGCTGACATCAGGTAGAAGCGCTCTCGCTCGCCGGGCCAACGCGACAGCACATCCTTCAACCGGCGGAATGCACCCCCACCGATAGTCGCGACGCTCAGCAAATCCGCGCACCACCTCGACGACGGATCCGTCACCCCGGTACACCGCCGAACGCAACGCCGCGATCGACTCCCGGTCCCAATCACTCATATCGCGATCCTCACAGCGGGGCGGCTCCCCGCAGATGCTCGAAGATCAGCGACGTCTGGGTGCCGGCCACATCGGCGTCGGCGTTGAGGTTGTCGACGACGAAGGAGCGCAGATCGTCGGTGTCGCGGGCGGCCACATGCAGGATGAAATCGTCGGCGCCGGCCAGGAAATAGACATCGATCACCTGGGGCATGCGGCGGATCTGCTGCAGGAAATTGCGGATCTTGCCGCGGGCGCCGGATTGCAGGCTCACCGACACCATCGCCTGCAATGGAAGTCCGATCGCCGCGGGGTCGATGTCGGCATGGAAGCCGCGGATCACGCCGAGTTCCTGAAGCCGACGGACCCGACCGTGACAGGTCGACGGCGCCACTCCGACGGCATCGGCCAGTGCGCTGTTGGAGATCCGCGCGTCGGCGTGCAGGATCGTCAGCAGTCGACGGTCGATGTCGTCGAGTTCGGCGGCCCGAACATCCTTCGGTTCGTCCCGCCTCGGGCCCAGCTTTATCGAAGACTGTTCGGGCATTGAGTCACACTAGCGAATCTTTGCCGGATCGATTGCCCCGAGTCCGCAAATTCTTCACACTGGTGCCAGCAATCCGCGACCTAGGAGTAACCGTGCGCGTCGGCATCCCGACTGAGATCAAGAACAACGAGTATCGCGTTGCCATCACCCCGGCCGGCGTCAGCGAACTGGTGCGCCACGGCCACGAGG
>Ga0315274_10016865_pt1 | contig 10313 bp, 8 predicted proteins | sample YL17G02_20_MG_FD_203700 | JGI IMG/M metagenome (GOLD analysis project Ga0315274, IMG submission 203700) | Sediment microbial communities from Yellowstone Lake, YNP, Wyoming, USA - YL17G02_20 | ecosystem: Environmental > Aquatic > Freshwater > Lake > Sediment | place: USA: Wyoming | collected... | reverse complement strand
GGGCTCTAGCCCACCAGAAGAAATGGGCTCCGCGCGGGTTGCGGCGTGCGGGAAGAAGACAGCCTGAAGGCTGCACTACAAACTCAGGGGCTCCGCGCGGGTTGCGGCGTGCGGGAAGAAGACAGCCTGAAGGCTGCACTACAAACTCAGGGGTCCGCGCGGGCCGGGATGCAAGACATGGCGGATTTTGAGATCGGCTCCATCGTAGATGAACGTTACGAGATATTGGGTATTCTCGGCAGCGGCGGCATGGGGCGCGTGTACAAGGCCCGCCAGCTCAACCTCAACCGCATTGTGGCGATCAAGGTGCCCTCCGACGCCGTTCTCAAGAACGAGGAGTTCCTGGCGCGCTTCGTCCGCGAAGGCAGCACTTGCGCCCGGGTCGCCCACGGCCATATCGTCTCGATCTACGACGTTCACTCCGGCAAGCGGCCCTACATCGTGATGGAATACGTGGACGGGATGCCGCTCAACCAGTTCCTGCAGGAGGAGCAGACCACGCTGTTCGTGTCGGATCTCCTGGAGATCATCGGGCAGGTGTGCCAGGGCCTCGAAGCCGCCCATGCGAGCGGCGTGGTGCACCGGGATATCAAGCCCGCCAACATCGTCATCACCCACGAGGGACACCGGGTCAAGGTGATGGATTTCGGGATCGCCCGGGTCTCCGACAACACCGCCCTGACCACCGCGAGCTCGATGATGGGGACGCCGTTCTACATGGCCCCGGAGCAGATCAAGGGCGAGAAGGTGGGCCCTGCCACCGACCTGTACGCGCTGGCCTGCCTGGTTTACTATCTCTTCACGGGGAAGCTGGTGTTCGACGGGGAGGTGGCCACGCTCATCTACAAGCACGTTTCGGTCAAGCCGGTTCCCCCATACAGCCTCAACCCCATGCTTCCGAAATCGCTGGACGCTGTGCTGCTGCGGGGTCTGAGCAAGAATCCCCGGGAGCGTTACCCCTCGGCGCTGGAGTTTCACCGCGAGTTGTGCAAGGCGATGCGCCCGATCGCCCAGCTGCCGTACTCGCAGATTTTTGCGCGGCCCCAGGCCGCCGTCCACCCCGCGCCACAACAGAAAACCCCCGGCACAACGCTGGCCTCCCAGCGCACCTTGACCGGCGACCCGAAACTCCAGCCCACCGCGTCATCCCGGGATCGCGCCGAACCGGAACCAACCGCCGCTCTTGGGGAACTGGACCTCGAGGGGCGGACGGCAACCCTCCAGCCGGAGAGCGCAGGTTCGCCGGCTGCGTTTCCTGTCCAAGCCGCCCCTTCGGTTTCCGTCTCACCGGCGGCTGGGATCACGAAACCCGCTCGCCGGGCGAGGGTCTGGCTGCTGGCGGGTGCCGGAGTGCTGGTTGTGGCGGTGGTCGTGGCCGTAGCTGCGCTCAAGTGGGGGAGGAATCTTTCCAGCGACCTTTCCAAAGTTGTTGTTCCGCGCGAGACGCCTGTTGCGCCGGCCATCCCGCGCGATCTGGTCTGGCTGCCGGACGAGGACTGCTTTGCCGGAGCGTACAGGGTGGGGGATTTCGTTGCGGCCTGGTGGTGCGTCGAGAGCACCGAGGAAGCGGCGTTGCCCCCTGCATCGTATGCCGTGCAATTGACCGACAAGGCGGGCGGGGAAGTCGTGCGGAGCATGAAAACGCTCGAACAGAAGCTCGCGATTCCGGTGGCGAAAGCGGGTTCTTATACACTCAGGGTTCAGGCGCTGGACGCTGGGGGTCGCCCTGTGGGTTCCCCCCTGGAGGCCGACCTTGAGGTCGAGGGACCCCTGGAGCGTTGAGTTGAAAGGAGGCAGACATGCCGGCACTAGCGAAACCGCCGGTGATCGCGCTCATCACGGACATGGGCCACAGCGATTGGTTCACCGGCACCATGAAGGGCGTGGTCCTTTCAGTCTGTCCCAACGCGCAGCTGGTGGACATTTGCCACGGCGTTCAGAAGCAATCCGTTCAGGAAGCGGCTTTCATGCTGCGGGTCAGCTACTCGTTCTTCCCGCCGGGAACGATTTTTCTGTGCGTGGTGGACCCCGAGGTCGGCACGATGCGCCAGGCGATTATCGTTCGCAACGAGCGCCACTATTTCATAACGCCCAACAACGGCACACTGACATACGTGCAGATGGAATCGAAGGAATGGGAGGCCCGGGCGATCGAGAACCGCGATTTGCGGCTGCGCAGCCAGAGCGGGACCTTCCACGGCCGCGACATTTTCGCCCCCGCCGCCGGGCACCTGGCCGCCGGAAGGCCCTTCGAGGAATTCGGCCCGCCCATCCAGAACATCGTCATGCTTCCCCAGATCAAGGAGGTCACGCGCAGGGATCGCTCGCTGTCGGGGTGCATCATCTACATAGATTCCTACGGCAACCTGCTGACCAACGTCACACGCGAACTCATCCCCGGCGGGGTGGACCAGAGCCGCCTGCGTCTGAAGTTCCGGGGGCACCTGGTCCAAGGCATCGCTCCGCACTACGCCGCGGTTCCCATCAACCACCCGCTGATGTACTGGGGGAGTTCGGGGCTTCTGGAGATCGCGATCAACTATGGTTCGGCCGCGCGGAAATGGCAGGCGCGCATCAACGAATGGTTCGAACTGGAGTGGTGAAAGGTAGGGCGGGCATCTTGCCTGCCGGATTCATGCGTCTCATTGATAGTCTTGAGTCATTGGATCTTTCGGATTCTCCCTCCCCGCGCGTGCTCACCGCCGGGGTTTTCGACGGTCTGCACCTCGCGCACCAGAGACTCGTCCACCTTACCCTGCGCGCGGCGCATCGCAAGGAACCCGGGGGCACGGCCATTGTCCTCACCTTCGCCAACCATCCGCTGTCGGTGCTGGCCCCGGCCTATGTTCCGAAGAAACTGCTGTCGGCCCAGCGGAAGGCCGTCCTGCTGGACCGGATGGGCGTGGACGTTCTCGTGATGCCCGAGTTCACCCCCGCCGTGGCCGCCATCACTCCGGAGCGGTTTGTGGAGGAGATCCTGGTGCGCAAATGCCGGATCAACCACCTGGTGGTGGGTTTCGACTATCGCTTCGGCGTGTCCGGCACGGGCGACACGCGTTTCCTGAGCGAAGCCGGCCGGCTTCAGCGGTTCCAGGTCGAAGTGGCGGCGGCGGTCACCCACGAGGAATGGACCGTGAGCAGCACCCGCATCCGCGAGCTGATCGAGGAGGGACGCGTGCATCTCGCGTCGGAGATGCTGGGGCGGCCCTACGAGCTCTGCGGCCCCACGGTGCGCGGATACGGCCGCGGGACCCAACTCGGATTCCCGACCGCCAACCTGGTCTTCGATCCTTCCTTTGCCATTCCGGCGTCGGGCGTTTATGCGGTTCAGGTTCTTTTGGCGGGGCGGGTCCACGGCGGCATGATGAACATCGGCAGCAGCCCGACCTTCGCGGGCACCGAGTACCGCCCCGAGGTTTTCCTGTTCGACTACGAGGGCGAGGAACTCTACGGCCGGGAGCTGCGGGTGTACTTCATCGAGCGCCTGCGCGAGGAACGGAAGTTCCCCAGCGCCGCCGCCCTGCGGGAACGCCTTGGTGTGGACGAAGTAATGGCCCGGGCCGTGCTCGAATCCAAAGGCGGCATTGACCTCGCGCTCTGACTCCCGCGGTATGCAGCGGGGCTTCAACGCCGTAGGACGGGCCTTGGCCCATCGCCAGCGCGTTATTCAGGCAATCCTGTCTATCCTGCAATTCATTATGGGTCCGGTGGGCAAGCGGAATTGCGCAGTCTTGAGGCTCGAGACTGGCGGCTGAGAAGAGAGGACTGAGTGCTGAGGACTGAGGGATGAAGGAGGAAGGATGAAGGAGGAAGGGTGAAGGATGAAGGATGAAGGGTGAGAAGGGAGGAGGAGGAGAGAGTGCTGAGGGCTGGAGACTGGAGGCTGGAGGGATAGAGGAGGGGGATGGCGGGGGGGAGGACAAATAGGACAGATGGGAGGAATGGGAAGGGGGGGAGGCAGGAGGATGAAAGATGAGGGTAGATTTGGGGAGGCGGCATTGGGCCAGGCGCAGAGAGGCGTAACACTGGTCTTGGTGGACCGCCTGAACGGGAAAGTCGCGCTTGACTTACTGCCCGACTCTGCTATATTGTGCTCTCACTGTTCATTGACGTTGCCCGAGAAGGTACGGTGAATGGCAAACTGGCTGACGCTGACTGAACACAGAGCAAGAGACAGAATGGGCGTGAAATGAAGAAATTGATCTCCATTCTCCGAGAAAACAACATCGAGTGCTTACCTAACGAGCGATATACGCTCGACGTTGAGATGTTTCCAGAAAATGGGGAAGCGCATAAGTTCCCAAAACAGGTTCTTTTTGAGGTGCCTGTGTTGACGGCCCAAAAGAAAACCGTTCCAGAGACTTCACTCTCGATGTTCCGCTATTTCCTTGACGGGGCTGAACGCTCTCATCGTGTCATAGATGCCACTTTTCATAAACGCCACTACTTGCCGATCTGTGCGGGTCAGGTTGGGGTGGCGGTTCTTGAAAGACTGGATTCGGGGCGCATGGTCCCACGCAGAGAACTCACAAGCATTGAAAACATCCTCGCTATACCCAAAGTCCTTGAGGAGGACAACGTACGTGACCTTGGGCAAAAAATAAATAGCGAAATGCCAGGAAATCGGCAATTCCGTATCGTTGGGTATAATGTGGAGCACGATAAAGACCCGGCTGATTCGGGGCGAGCTATGATCATTCATGAGATGCAGATGCTCGAACTGAAGACAATCAGGGATATGATCAGCAATCACGTGATTCAAGATGAAAGAATGCTGGTCAAAGATGGCGGCCTTCAGTATCGCGATACCAAGATCAAAGACTTGAACCTTTCCAAAGATGACTTGGTGCAGCTTCGCAATGTGATAGGCTTGGCGAAGACATTCAAGCCAAACATGACGCTTGGTCAGGGTCGAGGCCGGCAGGACCTTGGGAACCTGACAAAGGGCCTTGAATGGAAAGAACGGACAACGGTCATCTGCCCCGACAAGAACGAGGCGACCACACACGGCTGGTGGTATCTCCGCCTTCGTCCCCGCGAGAAGATGTACAGCCCACTTCAGGGAATCGTCAAGATCGAAGTCTTCGCAACCACAGAGGACAAGGATAACGACGGCATAGCCGAAGCGCGTGCGGACACCATTTCATCCTATGTGTTGCAGGAGCGCAACGTTACCCCATATAACGCGGACACTCGATGGGCAAGCCACATCTATCCGATCTATCTGGCCGAGACATATCTACGTTCCTCGTTTCTCAGCCATGAAAGGTTCAAAGCGCTGATTATCTGAAAGGAATAATAACCAATGCCTGAAAAACAATGCATCGGCAAGGTGACCGCCACGGAGAGCAAGCCCACCACCTGCACTAGTGTCTATTTCTGGCTGAGTCCCGATGTGATCATTCGACCATTTGACATCGTGCGGATTGAGCACATTCCCGGCAATGGCCACGAGAAAAGTTATTCCTATGCTATCGTCAAGGAACTGAGCTACATCACGGACAGCGCCGGCCACTTGGCGAATTTCGTTTCCTCCGATTTCGGAGACATCGAGGCAAGCCCGATGAACGAACGCTTGGGAACCACGATTGCCGAGGCGGATGTTCTTGGAAACAACCAGAACATCGAGATGCCCATTCGCGATGGCGCGCGTGTGGAATGGGCCGGAGCGGAGGAGATTCGAAGCGCGCTTGGCATTAAGAAACTGCAAAAGCCTATCCCCGGTGGCTACATTCAGACATCCAACGGGGAAGAGATTCGCATTGACTTTGAGGCGCGATATCTTGTTGGGCCAGAGGCGGCCCACATGAATATATCGGGCATGTCCGGTTTAGCGAGCAAGACGTCTTACGCCATGTTCCTGCTGAGCGCATTGCAGCAACGCATGAAAGATGAAGTAAGCATCATTCTTTTCAATGTCAAAGGACCAGACCTTCTTGCTATCGACCAAGAGAACACGGAACTGAAAGCGACGCAAAAAGACGATTGGCGCAAATGCGACCTTGAACCCAGGCCACTCATGAATGTTACGTACCTGTATCCCTATGCAAAGCGGCCTGAAAAGCAATTCACGTCATCGTATGTGCCACCGGATGTTCTTGACGCCCAAGTCCAACAGAAACGAGCCTTCAACTACTATTACGACGTGGACACCTTCAAGGGCGGTGAAAAGGGCGACGAAACGGATGTTGGGCGTGACAAGATGTCCTTGCTTTTCTCCGATATCGACGACCCGCAAGGCACGATGGAAAGCTGCATTCAGGCGTTGGGGGAGATTAAGGCAGAGACTTGGGAAGACCTGCGGGATGAGATTCAAGGCAAGACTCAGGCCGGACAATCGGGCCCCAAAGAAATCCCCGTACAATCATGGCGCAAGTTCAGTCGCCTGATTCGCACAAAAACCAAACACGACATTTTCTCCTCAGAATATGCGGGAGGAGACCGGCGGCAGACGCTCATTATTGATAGGATCAAAGAGCTGAGACCCGGGAACGTTCTCGTTGTTGATATTGCCCCCCTACCCGATTATCTTCAATGCCTCGTATTCGGAGATGTTATCCGCACAGTCTTCGATGCAAAACTCGGTCTCTATGAAAGCATCAAAAGGGAGGACCTGGGGCGCGTCGTCATCTTTGCGGATGAATTGAATAAGTACGCGCCTGCGACCTCGGGGTCAAAGGACAGGACTCTCACTCAGTGGTTGCTTCAGGTAACTGAACGGGGGCGGCAGTTCAGTGTCGTGCTCTTTGGTGCGGAGCAGTTCCGAAGTGGGATTCATTCTCGCGTGCTTGGAAATTGCAGTACGGATGTTTTCGGAAGAACTAACCCCGTGGAACTATCGAAAGCGGCAGACTACAAGATCTTTTCGCAATCGAATAAAGCCACGGTCACGAGGCTTAATCAGGGACAGATGTTGCTTCAGCATTCGGTGTTCAATACACCACTGATAAAAGTGCGATTCCCATTTCCCGCCTATCGGCAGTTGCAGGGGTAAAACAGAATGCCAGAGAACCCTGATTCAAGAATACCCAGAATTGGCGCTTTCGTCCTCGAAACCTTGACGACGGGTATGTACACGAATCCTCTTGATACGCTAAGGGAGTATGTTCAGAACTCCTTTGACGCCATCAGAGATGCCGAGCGAGATAATCTGCTGTCCAGTGGGGCTGGGAGAATTGAGATATCGGTTGATAAAGAGGCTCGCAATCTCACCCTGCGCGATAATGGCACCGGCATTCCTGTAGACGACGTTCATTCGCGTCTGGTCAGCATCGGCATGTCCAGCAAGAGCATTCAAACCGATGCCGGATTTCGCGGCATTGGCAGACTCGCTGGAATTGCATACTGTAAGAAACTGGTCTTCAACACCCAGGCCAACGGAGAAACCGACACTTCGTCGGTAACATTTGACTGTGACGAATTGCGCCAGGCAATGTCCCCGCGCATGAAACACGTAAAGGAACTCTCGGACGTAATCGGCAGTCACGCCACTGTCACAACAGAGAAGACGCGCAAGAAGGATCATTTTCTTGAAGTCAGAATGGAGGGTATCAACGAAGCTGGCCAACCATTCCTTGAATGGAAACAGATCAACACGTACCTGTGCCAAGCTGCCCCCGTGGGATTGGACACGCAATCTTTCCAGCATGCGGGGACGATTCATCAGTGGCTTAAGGACCATAACATCAGCGTTCCGATGGTGAGCATAACCATTTCTGCGGGTTCACTGTCGGGCTATCAGGTGTACAAGCCGTACCTGAAGTTAACGTATACAACAATCCAAGAGAAGCACAAGATTCACGTGAAGGGCATTCGTTTCTTTCCCGAAGACGCTGACCCGCATTCGCCTTTCTGGGGTTGGTATGCCGACACCAATTGTCCAGGGACCTTTGGCGACGATACGGTCGGGGGATTCCGCCTGCGTAAGGCGAATATTGGAATCGGGATGGCGGACCGCATGACGGAGATATTTGCGGAAGCGGCCGAGAGTTACGCCCGGTTCAACAAGTATTTCATGGGCGAAATCCACATCCAAGATCCCAATGTTATACCAAATGCTAGGCGAGACGGTTTTGAGGACAGTTCCGAGTGGGCCGCTATTCGAAAATCGCTAATAGAGTTCGCGCATGAGCGAAGCCGTGAAGCATATCAGCTATCTCAGGCGCGCAACTTGGACATAGACCGATTGGTGGGTGCCGCTGAAAGGGAAAGGGAAGCCGCAGAGAAGAAAACACTGACCGGACTTGCCTCGAAAGAGGAAAAGGGCAAGGTTCTGGAGAAGATTGATAGGCAGATCGGCAAACTGGAAGCGGCTAAGAGGGCCGATAGAAAAGATGACGAACGCAAGGAAATCGACCGTGCTCAGAGAGAGCTTCAGAAGACCCGCCACGCCGTCGAAAGCGAGACGACCTTCGCGGCGCAAAACCTGAACCCGTCGCTAGACAAGAAACAGCGCAAGATCATCTCAGAAATCATCGGAATCCTTTACCATGTGCTCGATGAGGGACCGTTTGGAAAAGCGCGTGACGCGATCCTAGCAAAATACCAGATTCCGGACAAGGAGGATGAACGGTGAGAAACATCCTCCTTGTCGAGCCGGATTATCGCTCCAAATTCCCTCCGCTCGGCTTGCTCAAGATCGCAACGTACCACAAGGGGCGGGGTGATTCGGTTTCCTTCGTTCGTGGTAAAGATGAGTTGCTTCGGTCTCTCCATTGGCACCGCATTTATGTTGCATCCCTTTTCACGTGGGAATTGCCGAGAACAGTAAAGACGATAAAGTACTATGCCTCATCCGTCGCTTCGCCGGAACATATCATTGTCGGGGGCGTGGGAGCGACGCTTCTGCCGGACTATATTCGGAAGAATGCTTCCTGTTCTGTTATTGAAGGACCTTTGGACAAACGCGGATTGCTCGGAGCAAATTCCCCGCCAATAGCCGAGATGGTCCCCGATTACGGGATTTTGGACACGGTAGAATATGACTACCAACCGCGAGATGCCTACTTTTTGAGGATCACAAAGGGATGCATCCGGTCGTGTAAGTTCTGTGCGGTGCCCAAATTGGAGAGCGAGTTCGGATACCTGACTCAGGTCGAGAAACAAGTCAAAGGCGTGAATCGCCTGTATGGTGAACGACAGAACCTAGTCGTGCTGGACAATAACATACTGGCTATTGATGGGATTGAGGAGCGTATTGCGGACATCCGAAAGATGGGTTTTGAATGTGGCGCCAAAAGAAATGGTCGCGGGAGGTACGTTGATTTCAACCAGGGTTTGGACGCGCGACTCATCAGCGAGAAGCCGGACTTGGCGCGCCACCTGGCAAGCATTTGCCTATCGCCTGTGCGGTTGGCATTTGATTTTGCTTCAGCGAAGATGGAGAAATCATATAGGAAGGCGATCGAACTCTTAGCGGGCCAAGGTTTCCATGAGTTTACGAATTATATGCTATTCAACTTCAACGATTCTCCAAAGGATTTCTATCACCGGCTGTTTGTTAATGCGGATCTGAATAGGAACCTTGGGGTCAGAATATCGGGATTTCCAATGCGCTTTGTCCCAATGTCTAGTGTGAAACGCGGCTTTGTATCAGATAAGTGGCGGTGGAGATACTTGCGCGGAATTCAGTGTGTTCTTTTGGCTACGCACGGATTAGTCAGCCCCAATCCTGACTTCATCCGTGCGGCATTTGGCGACAACTATGAGGAATTCCTTGAAATCCTGAGCATGCCAGACCGTTACATCATTCACAGGGAACACCACAGGAACGACGGGGCTCGTTCATGGACACGTTCATTCAGGAAACTGTCCGACAGTGGCAAGGCAGAGTTCCTCGACGCCCTTGAGGTCCTTAACCGATCCAGGAACAAACCGACGGACATTGCGGCACAGCCGAGGCGCTACAAGAGCCTTTTCGAACATTACTATCCGGATGGAAGAGTTTTCCGCGAGTAGCAGAGTTCGTCCGCGTGTTTCAGCCGCGGCCAGCCGGATGTGCTCGCGGATCTCGCGCTCGATTTCGCGGCGCTACCCTTGTTTCACCCGTGTATCGCGCTTGGCCGCATGGCAGATTTGCGGAGGCCCAGCAAGACCTCTCTTGCGGCTCTTTGGACCTCGCCCAACGCCGCGTTTGGTCATCTACCCGCCTCCTTACTGTTGGGGGCCGGTTATGGGAAATGCGGCGGGTCTTGGCAATCCATAATCAGGAGACATAAGCCCGAAGTCGGTTATGTATCCGCCGCATTAGTGGTTGGCGGAGGCGGGAGCAGGGGGCGGCGGCGGGCCGGTCAGAACGTCCTTCTGAGCGTCGA
>Ga0315274_10016862_pt1 | contig 10315 bp, 9 predicted proteins | sample YL17G02_20_MG_FD_203700 | JGI IMG/M metagenome (GOLD analysis project Ga0315274, IMG submission 203700) | Sediment microbial communities from Yellowstone Lake, YNP, Wyoming, USA - YL17G02_20 | ecosystem: Environmental > Aquatic > Freshwater > Lake > Sediment | place: USA: Wyoming | collected... | reverse complement strand
AGTGAGGCGGGGACCCCGGTCCCCGCGAACCGCGAGCGAGGCGATCATGCCAGGACCGCGCAAGAGGCTGGGCGAGATTCTCAAGGAATGGGGCGTCGTCACCGACAAGCAGATCAAGGACGCCCTGGAACGCCAGGCCCACAGCGGACGGCGCATCGGCGAGATCCTCATGGAGGCGAACGTCTGCACCGAGGCCGACATCACCAAGGCGCTGGCGCTCCAGTTCGACATGCAGTACGTGGACCTCGACATCGGGACGCTCAACCCGCAGGTCATGGAGATGGTCCCCGAGGCGATGATGAAGGAGTACCAGATCCTGCCGCTGGCATACGAGGACGGGCGGCTGAAGGTGGCCATCACGGACCCGCTGGACCTGGAGTCGGTGGACGCGATCCGGTTCCGCCTGGGCATGGGCGTGGACTGCGTCCTGGCGGCGCGGGAGCAGGTGCGCCAGATCATCTCCACTCACACGGAGCAGGCCGAGTCGCAGTCGCTGGACACGATGCTCCAGGAGTTCACGGACTCGGACATCCAGTTCGAGGACCGCGGCGAAGGCGACGCGGAGACGCACGCCGAGTCGGCGCCGATCATCCGGCTGGTCCAGTTGATCATCACCGAGGCGGTCCGCATGCGGGCGAGCGACATCCACATCGAGCCCCTGGCCAGCAAGTTGCGCGTCCGGTACCGCGTGGACGGCGTCTGCATCGAGCGCGACCCCCCGCCCAAGCGGCTCCAGGGCGCGATCACCACGCGCGTCAAACTCCTGTCGGGCATGCAGATCGAGGAGAAGCGCCTGCCCCAGGACGGGCGCATCCGCATGCGCCTGGAGGGCGAGGACCTGGACTTCCGCGTCTCGACCCTGCCCGCCTACCACGGCGAGAGCATCGTCCTGCGGATCCTGCGGCGCGAGTCCATCAACATCGGCCTCGGGTCGCTCGGATTCCTCGAAGACGACGAGGCGTTGTTCCAGAAACTCATCAGCCGGCCGAACGGCATCTTCCTGGTGACCGGCCCCACCGGCTCGGGCAAGACGACGACGCTCTATGCGGCCCTCAACGAGTTGAACACCCCGGACCGCAAGATCATCACCGCCGAGGACCCGGTCGAGTACCACATCTCGGGCATCAACCAGGTCCAGGTCAAGGAGTCGATCGGGCTGACGTGGCAGTCGATCATCCGGGCGATGATGCGGCAAGCGCCGAACATCATCCTGGTGGGCGAGATCCGCGACCTCCAGACGGCCGAGATGGCGATCCAGGCCTCCCTGACCGGGCACCTCGTCTTCAGCACCCTGCACACGAACGACGCCCCGAGCGCAATCACGCGGCTGATCGACATGGGCGTGAAGCCCTTCCTGGTGGCCAGTTCCCTCCAGGCCATCATGGCCCAGCGCCTGGTGCGCGTCCTCTGCCCGGAGTGCAAGGAGGCCGACACGGACATCGACCTGTCGGTGCTCCGGCGGCTCGGCGTCACGGACGATCAGTTGGGGAAGGCGACGTTCTTCCGCCCGGTCGGGTGCCCGAAGTGCCACAACATGGGCTACCGCGGCCGCATCGGCATCTTCGAGGTCATGGTCATGGGGACGGAACTGAAGGAGATGGCCTTCCAGCGGAAACCGCTTAACGAGATCCGGCAGGCGGCCCGGCTCCTGGGGATGCGGGGCCTGCTGGAGGACGGCTTCCTCAAGGTCATGCGCGGGACGACGACGCTCGGCGAGGTCTTGGCCCGGGCCCAACGCGAGGCCATCATGGCCTGAGGCCGCGCGGCCCCTGCCTAACCGGACAGTGCGATGCTCCAGATCGACAAACTCCTCCAGTTCGTGGTCTCGAAGAACTGCTCCGACCTCCACCTCCACGTCGGCCGCAAGCCCACCGTTCGCCTCCACGGCCGCCTGAAGGAACTCGACACTGAGCGCCTGACGCCCGAGGATACCGACAAACTCATGCGGGACATCACCAGCGACACCGCCCGCCAACGCTACCTCCAGGAGTTCCAGACCGCGGGGTCGACGGACTTCGGCTACACGTTTCAGGACAAGGGGCGGTTCCGCGTGGCGGTGTTCCGTCAGCGCGGCCACGTGAGCCTGAGCCTGCGGTTGATCCCGATGCGTCTGATGAGCATCCAGGAGATCGGCCTGCCGCCCAAGGTCGAGGAACTGCTCGGCCGGACGCGTGGCCTGTTCCTCGTGACGGGGCCGACGGGCTCCGGCAAGACGACGACCCTGGCGTCGATGATCAACTACATCAACGAGAACTTCGACCGGCACATCATCACGATCGAGGAACCCATCGAGTACTACCACGAGCACAAGAAGTCCATCGTGAACCAGCGCGAGTTGGGCGTGGACGTGCCGAGTTACGAGGAGGCCGTCCGCCGGGCCCTGCGCGCGGACCCGGACGTCATCCTCGTGGGCGAGATGCGCGACATCCAGACGATGGAGGCCGCGATCCGGGCGGCCGAGACCGGCCACCTCGTCTTCGCCACCCTCCACACCACCGGCGCCGCCGGCACGGTCAACCGCATCGTGGACGCCTTCCCGGTGGCCCAGAAAGAGATGATCCGCGTCCAGCTGGCCAGTTCCCTCATGGCGGTGATCTCGCAGACGCTCGTCCCCCGGATCGACATGCCCGGCCGCATCGCCGCCTATGAGTTCCTGCTGATCACGCCGGCGTCGCAGAACCTGATCCGCAAGAACGAGACCTTCCGGCTGGAATCCGTTATCCAGACAGGACGCCAGTTGGGTATGCAGTTGCTGGACGACTCGCTGTGGGACCTGTATTCGCGCGGCGTCATCGCCATCGAGGAGATGTTGGAACGGGCCCAGCGCCGCGAGGAGATCGAGGAAAAACTCATTCAGACCGCCGATGGCCGCGAGGCCCTCAAACGCGCGGGCGTTCCCGTCGACGAGAATGCCTAGAGGAAACTCCAACGGAACCAGGGCCGCTAGGCGCGATCGGCCCTGATGCGGAGGCGATAACCCGTGAGCCGCTCACCCGAAGGCGAGAAGAAGAAGGCGCAGTCGACCCCGGACGCCCAGGAGACGCGGGCCAAGGCGGGCGTGCGGATCGCCCTGCCGGGGCGCAAACGCCTGGGCGAGGTCCTGATCGAGATGGAGAAGATCACCGAGGACCAACTCGCCCAGGCTATGGAGGTCAAGAAAAGCCGCGGCGGTGCGCTCGGCGCCGTCCTGGTGGACCTGGGCTTCTGCGAGGAGCCCGACATCTCCGGCGCCTTGGCCGTCCAGGCCGGCATGCGGCGGTTCGACCTAGACGAGTTGGAGATCCCTCCCGAGGTCGTCGAGAAGATGGACGCGATGACGGCCCGCAGTTACAGCGTCGTCCCCGTCGAGTTCGAGGGGGGGCGGCTGACCGTGGCCATGGCCGACCCGAACAACTTCCGTACCCTCGACGAACTCCACATGCTCCTGGACTACGAGATCGAGGGGGCCGTCGCCGACCCCGCTGCCGTCGTCCGCGCCCTCGACAAGTACTTCGCCCAGGCCTCGAGCGTCGAGGACGTCATCCAGGAACTCGACGCCAACAGCGAACTGAAGATGCTCGGCGAGGATGAGTCGATCGACCTCGAAGACATCCGGGCCATGAGCGAGAGCCAGCCCGTCAAGAAACTCCTGAACCTCGTCCTCCTCCAGGCGATCCGCGACAAGGCCTCCGACATCCACTTCGAGCCGTTCGAGGACGAGTTCAAGATGCGCTACCGCATCGACGGCATCCTGTACGAGATGGTGCCTCCCCCGAGGCACATCGCGCTCGCCGTGGCGAGCCGCATCAAGGTCATGTCCAACCTCGACATCGCCGAACGCCGCCTCCCCCAGGACGGCCGCATCGAACTCAACGTCGGCGGCAAGCCCGTCGACCTGCGCGTCAGCGTCCTGCCCACGATGTTCGGCGAAAGCGTCGTCATGCGGGTCCTCGACCGCAGCCAGGTCGAACTGGACATCAGCAAACTCGGCCTCCGCGACGACGAGCAGAGGGTCATCGACGAACTCATCCACGTCCCCAACGGCATCTGCATCGTCACCGGGCCCACCGGCTGCGGCAAGACCACCACCCTCTATTCGGCCCTGTCGGCCATCAACGACATCGAGACCAAGATCATCACCACCGAGGACCCCGTCGAGTACGACATCGACGGCCTGATCCAGGTCCAGATCAACGAGGATATCGGCCTGACGTTCGGGCGGTGCCTGAGGCACATTCTGCGGCAGGACCCGGACGTGATCCTGGTGGGCGAGATCCGCGATCTGGAGACGGCCGAGATCGCCATCCACTCTTCCCTGACCGGACACCTGGTTTTTTCGACACTTCACACCAATGACGCCCCCACTGCCATCACGCGTCTTCTGGATTTGGGCCTCGAACCCTACATGGTCACCGCCACCCTGGAGGCCGTCATCGCCCAGCGGCTCGTCCGCAAGATCTGCCTCAACTGCCGGGCCGAGTTCGAGCCCACCGAGGAGATGCTCTGGGAAGTGGGCCTGACCCCCGAGGAGGTCCGTGGACGCACGTTTTTCTTCGGAAAGGGCTGCGAGCACTGCAACAACACGGGGTACCGCGGGCGGACCGGCCTGTATGAAATCATGATGCTCGACGACAACCTGAAGGACCTGATCCTCAAGGAGTCCTCGACCGGCGCCATCGCCGAGGAGGCCCGAAAACGCGGAATGCGCACTTTGCGCGACTCTGGCCTCTTGGCAATCTACGACGGGATTACAACAATTGAGGAGGTGGTGAAGGCCACCGTGGTCCACACCTAGGCGCTGCCGGGAGGTTCAGGGCGGCCTTGGGGCGGCCCTTGGGGCGGCCCGGGGCGGCCCGGGGCGGCCTGGAGAGCGAACGCGACGGAGGGGGCGGGGTTCCCGGCCCGCCCGGCGGGGGCGAGCAGCGAAACGGAAGGCGGAAGGAGACGCGCGATGCCGGTTTTCCAGTATGAGGCGATGGACGCCCGGGGCCAGGAAGTCCGGGCCGAGGTCGAGGCCAACACCCAGGAAGAGGCCGTCGCCAAGATCCGCGGCATGGGCCACTTCCCGACCCAGATCCGCCTCAAGGGCAGGCGGGTGGCCGCTACCGAGGCCAAGAAGAAGAAGACGAAGAGTTTCGCCTTCGGCCGCGTCAGCCGCAAGGAACTGACCCAGTTCACGCGGCAGATGTCGACGCTCCAGGACGCCGGCCTCCCCATTCTGCGGAGCCTCCGGATCCTCGAAGGCCAGACGAAGCCCGGCGTCCTCAAGAACGCCCTTCAGGACATCATCGAGGACGTCGAGGCCGGCTCGACCCTCTCGGAAGCCATGGAGAAGCACCCCAAGGCCTTCGACCGCCTCTACGTCCACACCGTCCGGGCCGGCGAGGCGGGCGGCGTGCTGGACCAGATTCTCCGCAAACTGGCCGAGTTCATGGAGAAGGCCATGGCCCTCAAGCGCCGCATCACCGGCGCCATGGTCTATCCCGTGATGGTCATCAGCATCGCCGTCATCATCGTGGCGGCCATCATCCGGTTCATCGTCCCGCGGTTCGAGGAGATCTTCACGAAGTTCGACATCAAGGGCGGCCTGCCGTTCATGACCCAGGCCCTGATCGACGTGTCCCACTTCGTCGCCAATTACTTCTACATCATTCTGGCCATCCCGGTGGCGGTCTACTTCGGGCTGCGGCTCATGAAGGCGTCGCGCGGCGGGCAGTTCATCCTGGATTGGGTGACGATGCACATCCCCCTCGTCGGGAGCATCGTCAGCCGCACCGCCATCGCGCGGTTCTCCCGGACGCTCGGCACCCTCATCACTTCCGGCGTCCCCATCCTGGAGGCGCTCAACATCACCCGCGAGACGGTCGGCAACGAGGTCGTGTCACGGGCCCTGGCCCAGGTCCACGACTCCATCCGCGAGGGCGAGAGCATCGCCGGGCCCCTCCGGGCGAGCGGCGTCGTCGACCCCATCGTCGTCAACATGGTCGACGTCGGCGAGGAGACGGGCGAACTCGACAAGATGCTCATCAAGGTGGCCGACACGTACGACGAGGAGATCGACCACTTGGTCGGCAGCCTCGTCAACGCCCTGGAACCGATCATGATCATCTTCCTGGGCGGCACGATCGGCTTCATCGTCGTCGCGCTGTTCCTGCCGCTCGTGACGCTGATCCAGGACGTCGGCCAGCGCAAGTGACGGGGCGGAGGAGGGGGGCGACGCGGGCGGATCGTCAAGGCCCGCGCGGCGGCGGCCGTGGCCGCTGCGGGGCAGGTGAGCGGTCGCCACCCTGGCACGGCTACGCGCCGTGCCGCGGCCGGCGGCGCCCAGCCAGGGAGGAGCGGGACGTGAAGACGCACCGAACGGCATTCACGCTGGTGGAATTGCTGGTCGTCATGGGCATCATCGCCCTGCTGATCGGCATTCTCATGCCCGCCGCGTCGCGCGTGCTGGTGTCCGTCCGGGTGGCGAGGACCCGCGACGTCCTGAAGAACGTCGAGATGGGCCTGAAGTCGTTCAAGCGGGACTTCGGCGGCTATCCGCCGAGCATCCTCGCCCTGCCGAACGCCACCTACGGAACGGCGTCGCAGAAGCGTCACGCCGACGGGACCCCCGCGGACACCAAGTTGTACGGACAGGAGTGCCTCTACCACTTCCTCTTGGGGCCCTCGGGCGACGGCTGGGGGACCCAGGCGGGCGGCCTGAAGCCCCTCGGCGGCGTGTCCGACAGGCCCTACGGGCCCTACTACAAGGGCGATCGCGAGGAGTTCGGCTACAACGGGTTGACGGGCGAGCACCGCTATGACACCATCCTCGACGCCTTCAGCGAGACCCCCAGGCCCATCTTCTACTTCATCCGGCGCATGCGGCCGATGACTACCGGCGGTTACGAGCACTGGTTCGACGTGACCGAGTGCGCCATGTACAGCGAGAGCCGCCCCGGGTCGTACGGCTTCGGCAGCCAGGCGCAGTTCGAGATCCTCGTGGGGGTGGGCGCTACCGCGGCCGACCGGGACTTCCTGCTGATCTCGCCCGGCGAGGACCGGTACTACGGCACGGTCGTTCGGGACACGGACACCGTGACGGGGCGGCAGATTCGGAGGCCCTGGAAGACGGGCGACCCGCAGGACAGCGGCGAGCCGATCGACGATATCATGAACTTCTGACGCGTTCGGCCGGAGCGGGGGAGATCGGAGGGCATGGCCCCATGAGGTACAGGATCGGGGATCGAAGGGCTGCCGGGCGCCGGGGGTTCACCCTGGTCGAACTCCTGGTGGTGATGGGCATCATCGGCCTCTTGATCGCCCTGCTGATGCCGGCGGCCAACACGGCCATCATAGCGGCCCGTGTCGCCTCGACGAAGCACATCATCCACGGCCTGTCCGCCGGCCTGAGTACGTTCAAGGGCGACTGGGGCTGCTATCCGCCGAGCGGCGGCACGGCGCGCAAGGGCGCTGAGGCGCTGGCCTGGTACCTGCTCGGGCCGACCGGCGAGGGGTGGGGGGGGACGACCTCCGTCGCGCCCTTCGGCGGGTCCGCCTCGGGAACGTGGCCGCCCTATTTCCGCCTCGAGTCCAGGTATGTCCAGGGGGGAAGCACGGGCTCCGCGCCGTCGGCCATCTTCGACGCCCTTCAGCCGGGCAAGAAGATCCTCTACTACCGCGGCGACCGCACCGCCACGGGCACGACGCCGGTCTACGCCGTCGGCGACAACGACACCGACTCGACGGCCAAGAACGGCTTCGCGACCGTGGCGCAGTTCAACCTCCTCATCATGAAGTTTGACCCAGGCGGCATCAGCCGGCCGATCCGGACCGATTATCTCCTGATCTCGGCCGGGCCGGACCGCTACTACGGCCACGTGAAGGTCGTCGTAAGCGGGGCGAGCACCACGGTGAGGCCGGCCACCGACCTGACGGACGCGCTGTGCGATGACGTGACGAACTTCAACTACTAGCCGGCCCGGGGGCGAGCGAACATGAAGAGGCCATTCCATCGAGCGGCGGCGGGACGGGCGGGGTTCACCCTCGTGGAACTCGTCACCGTCATCGCCATCCTGGGCATCCTGGTGACCCTCAGCGTGGGCGGCATCCAGGCCGTCCAGCACTCCATCGCCACCAGCGCCACCAAGCAGATGTTCCGCGCCCTCGAGGCCGCCCTCAACCGCTACTACCAGGACTGGGGCGCCTATCCGTACCTGAGCAACGTGAACGACAGTTACGGCCAGAAGGTCATGGGCCTCATTGACACGACGTCTACCGACAGTCCGTACAAAGCCCGAGGATACGCCAGCGTCAGCGGCACCGACGAGAAGAAGGCGTTCATGCTCTACGTCGCCCTCAACCTGGACCGTCGAAAGGGGCCCTACTTCGAGGGGACCGGTGCGGCGGTCGTCCAGGTGCCTACGGCGACAGCCGGGCGGTCGTTCCCGGCCTACGCCGATGGCTGGGGGCGCCCCATCGGCTACGACTCGCCGGTGGGATCGTCCCTGGTTCCCAGCGCCCGGCGCAAGGCCAAGCCGCTCCTGACCTCGAAGGGGGCGAAGACCGGGGAGACCTCGGACGACCTGAACAACTACAAGGACTGAGCCGAAGGGGGCTTTGAGAGGGACCGACGATGAAGGCCGGACGCGCATTCACCCTGGCGGAACTCCTGATCGTCATCGGCATCATGATGATCCTGGCCGTCGGTTCGTTCGGCGTCCTCCAGATGATCGCCGAGCAGGCCGGACCCGATGCGGCCCTGGGCACGATCCAGGCCATGGCCTATGCCGCGCGCGACTACGCTGCCACCAACGGCGTCCTGGCGCGCGTCGCCTTCGAGCAGCCCAGTGGCGGGGGCGCCAAGCAGGGGACAGTCATGTCCCTGGAGTATCTACCTGTCGGCGTGACCAACTGGGCCAGTGCGGTGCCCGTCGTCGGCCGAGGCGAGGTGCCCGTCGGCGACCGCCTTTACGTCTTCAAGGGCGTCTCCGTGCCGGACGCGCCCCCCGGGACCGGCGAGAGTGCCCAGCAGGCCTGGAAGAACTACGAGCAGGACGTTCTGGCCAGTCTGACCAGTTTCGCCAGGAGCAACACGAGCGCCTTCTATCTGGTCTTCGGGCCGACGGGCATGGTGGACACCAGCGGCGGCGCCAATACGGTGAGGGACGGCCTCCTGACCGTCGTCGAGGTGGCCGCCGACGGCCAGGCCCTCTCGTACGCCTTTTACCCCCTGAACGCGAACAACGGCGTGCAACTGGTCTTCGAGTGACCGCCTGCCTGGCGGCCGGGCCCGCGCCGCCCCTCGTCGCGCGGGCCGGCCGGATTCCTCTGGACACTCCTCGCCCGTCCCCGAATACTTACCGGCGTTGGGCGGCCCCCGGGTGCCGCGGCCAGCCGGCGGCGCGTGGGCCGCGGCGGGAGGGCGGCTGCGCGAGACCGATGGGGGCGCAGTGCACGAGATCGCTCTGGCCGAGGCCGTCTGGCGCCAGGTGGCCCAGGAGATGGGCCGCCAGCGGGGCCGGCTGACCGCCATTCACCTCGTGGTCGGGGAGTTCAGCGGGACCGATCCGGAGTCGCTCGAGTTCGCCCTCGGGCTCGGGGCCGCCGACACGGCGTGGGCCGGCGCCGCCGTCCACATCCGGACGGAGCCCCTGGCCGTCCGCTGTCGCGGCTGTGGCCGCGAGTTTGGGCCCGAGGGCATCTCGCTTCGGTGTCCTGGCTGCGGGTCGGCCGACGTCGACGTGACCCGGGGAAACGACCTGAGGCTCGAGTCGCTGGAGGTGGCCGACGACGATGGGCAAGCGGGTCCGTCTTGAGAAACGCGTCCTGTCGGAGAACGACCGCGAGGCCGCACGCCTGGCCGCGCGGTTCGACCGCGCGCGGGTCTTCGCGGCGAACCTGATGAGTTCGCCCGGCGCGGGGAAGACGTCGCTCCTGGAGGAGACGGCCCGGCGGCTCGGGGGCGAACTGCGCCTGGCCGCCGTCGAGGGCGACTTGGCCACCGACCGCGACGCCCAGCGCCTGCGCCGCGCCGGCATCCCCGCCTACCAGGTCAACACGGGCGGCGGGTGTCACCTGAGCGCGCGCCAGGTCGCCGAGGCCCTCGCGCACTTCGACCTGGAGCGCCTGGACGTCCTCTTCATCGAGAACGTGGGGAACCTCGTCTGCCCGGCGTCGTTCGCGCTGGGCGAGCACCGGCGGGTCGTCCTGGCGAGCACCCCCGAGGGCGACGACAAGCCGATCAAGTACCCGGTGATCTTCCAGGCGGCCGACTGCATCGTTCTGAACAAGATCGACCTGGAGGAGGCGGCGGGCTTTTCGCGCGAGGCGTTCCGCGGGTTCGTGCGCGACCTGA
>Ga0315274_10016860_pt1 | contig 10316 bp, 5 predicted proteins | sample YL17G02_20_MG_FD_203700 | JGI IMG/M metagenome (GOLD analysis project Ga0315274, IMG submission 203700) | Sediment microbial communities from Yellowstone Lake, YNP, Wyoming, USA - YL17G02_20 | ecosystem: Environmental > Aquatic > Freshwater > Lake > Sediment | place: USA: Wyoming | collected... | reverse complement strand
GCCAATCTGAGCCGGATGATGGATTCTTACGACAATCTTAAGCTGCAAGAAGATCAGCTTGCCGTACAAATGGCTGAAAGTCCTGAAGCCTATGAACAATTGCGCCCACAACAGCAGAAAATTCAAGAAGCTTTAAAGGGTTTAAATAGCCGGATTGAAACTTTGGGCGGCACAACAGTTAAGCCTGCCGAGTTTGAAGCACAAGCAACCGTAACGCTAGGCGCTCTTGACAAGCAAATTGAGGCGCAGAAGGCAGCGTTTGCTAAAGCAACTGACCCCAACAACAGAGATTACGATGCTGCTGACAAAGCTTTGGCCAAGCTTAAAGAACTTAACGCAGCTCGTGATAAAGCTGCCGCTGATATTGAGATGCGCCGCAAGGCATTGACCGATAAGCAGGCCAACCTGACCCAGCGTGGCGAGACACGTTCTTTGTTTACAGAAGCAGAAGCACCTATTCCTGCGGCGCAGGTTGAGGATGTAACGCCGCCAAGCATTCCCGGCATGGCCGAGAAACCAGACGAGGCAGTATCGGCACCGGTTGTGGCCAAGATGGAAGCCCAGCAGGTCTCAAACGTTGAGCCAACCGCTGAAGAAAAAGCAACCGAAGCAAGCAATAAAGCCTACGACCTTGGCAAGCAACTGCGTGAAGCACAGTCCAGCCTTGCACCTATGCAAAAAATGGCAGCAAGTAGCCGCAACCAGTCCGTGTATTTATCTGCGGTGGCCAAAGTTACTGACCTCAAAAAACAAATTGCCGACTTGCAAAACGTCAAGCCCGAACGCATTGACACCAAGTCCCTTGATTTGTTTGGTGAAGAAAACGTCATCCGTACCGCCCTGCGTAACGGCGACCAGCGCACCATTGACCGCCTTCAAGCTGAAAAAGAAAAGATTAAGCTTGGCCAACTGGATGTAGAGAAAGCCAAACGTGATGCGTTAATTAAGTCATTGGACGAGCGCCTTGATCTGACAGGTAGAAAAGTTTCCCGCGACGTCACGCCCGAAGAGTATGACAGCGTTATAGCTGACATCGAAACGCAGAAACGTTTGGTTGAAACACCGCAACGCAACGCTAAGAAATCTCTGTTGGCTGAACTACATGACTTAGCCGACCAGCATGCCGCACTTACCGACCAGATAAACCGTGGCATTGCCACACCCACATTGCAAGATAAAACGGCGGCGCTTCAAGAAAAATTAAAAGGGGCTAACCCCGCACAAGAACTTATTGATTTTGTTTATAAAAACACAAAACCAGACCCAAAAGACCCTGCTATTCGTATTCGAGACGGTGTTGGGTTGGATTTAAAACGTGCTGGCGCAAATACTGCACATTTATCTTTAATTAAAACTTATGGCGAACGCGGCGCGGGTAAAGCATCAAAACGCTTAAATGAAATAATAAAGGCAGCAGACGATCTTGGTGTAACGTTGAGTCTGACTGTTGAATCCGTAAAAGAAAGCAGACCGGGGCTATCTTCAAACCAACTTGAACAGTGGTACGCTAAAAACGGTTTTAAGCCTACCGATATTGGGATGGCGCGCGCGCCTGCTAAGCGGCCCATGCAAGGTTTGGAAAAAGCAAACTTGCAACGCAAAATAAATGCGGTGCTTGCCAAGTACAACAAAGTGCTGGCGCAAATTGATCCAATCCGTGAAAAGATTGAAAAGTTGTATTTTGACTTGCACAAGGTCAAAGTTGAGCCAGCCAAAGCTGCCAGCGTAGTCGAAGGTGAGAAACGTACCGTAGAAAATCTGCGTGCGTTGTCTGTGCGCGGTAAGTCCAAGCAGGCCACTACTGCTGCCCGTATTAACCGAGGCGATGTGCGCAAGGAAGCCGAAGCGTCTGAGAAGATGCGCAGCATGGCCGTTGAGCTTGGCCGCGAAGACACACGTTACACCCAGCTTGTCAAAGAAGTCCAGCGCCGCATCAAGGCACAGACTGAGAAGTACGGCAAGGGCGACCCCGCATCTATTGCGTACCAGAACGATGCGTTCAAGATGTTGCAGGAAAAGGCTTTGCAATTTGGCAAAGAAACACCTGAGTACAAAGCCACACTGAAAGAACAGATTGCCTACTTCCAAGAGACCTTGGGTGCTGGCGTTCAAGAAATTAAGAGTAAACGCGGTGTTCAAGAAACCCGCAAGGTCAACCGTGCTCCAAGGGAAGAACGTACCGGCTCCCCCGAAAGCCGCGAAACTACAGAAGGCAAGCAAGAAGGTGCAGGCCAACGGCTTACCAAAGAGCAACTGTCTGCGGCAATACGTCAAGAAAACGAGCGCGGCAAACAAGAAAACATACGCCAATATCAAAAAGACCTTGAAGCTGCACGCAAGTTTGACGAAGATGCGGGTACAGCCTACCGCAAGCGTGAGCAAGCAGGCGAGTCTGTAGATGCCGCCGAAGCACAAGCCTTCATTGATAAGGTTGTTGCGGGTTTGCCTGATAACGTCAAGTTTGTGTACGCCGCTGACCCCGGTAAGATTCCTATCAGCTTACTCAAGCGTATGGCTGCTGAAGGCATTGACCCGAACGAGGCAATGGTTCAAGGTGCAGTTTTCAACGACGGTACTGTCTTGGTGGTTGGCGACCAGCATGCGGACTTGAAAGACTTGGAAGCAACTGTAGCCCACGAGTTGGTTGGTCACTACGGCATCGACACCATCATCGGCATCGACAAGCTACAAGAGTACGCCAACAAAACAGACTTGCGCAAACTGGCTGAAGAAATTGGCGGTGACAAACTGTTGGCCGAAGTTCAGCAAGTTGCAGCCGCTAATCAACGCCTTGGCCGCGACGAAGCTACACAAAAATTGCAAATGCTGCGCGAAATTATTGCGCACACAGAAGAAGCGCGTGTGACTGAGGCGTTCCGTAACAAGGCTGGGCGTTGGTTGAAAGAACTGGTCGGTATGGTTCGCGCTGGCTTGCGTCGCTTGGGTTTTACCAAGATGTCGGCCATGTCCACATCTGATGTGTACTACGCTTTGCGTGAATCCCGTAAAGCATTTGCAGATAAAACAATCGGCCCGTACCGTGCAGCCGATGGCCAGATTGCGTTCCGCACCAAGCAAGAACCAAGCAGTTCTATCTTTGCCCGTGAAAAAGGCGCTGGGGATACATTCCTTGGCAACGTTTTAGGTTTGCCCGGACGCGTTCAGTACATTGACCGGTTTGCGGCGCTGTCTGATGTGGTGAAAAAAGGCCAGACTGCTGGCAAGATTTCTTCTCAAGAAGCGTTGAACGCTGAATGGTTGCTTCGCTTTGGTGAGCAGCGCAGCATGTACGCTGGTCAGTTTTTGACCAACGGCAGAGTTGCACTTATCAAGACACAAACACCTGATGGGGTTGCCTACACTTATGAAAGCAAAAAAGGTGTGAGCCTGCTGGACGTTGCTGACGCATTGAGCAAAGGCAAGTTTGAAAACGACACTAAGGCTGAAGACGTACTTACCGTTTATGAAGTAGGTGCGCGTGCTAACCAAGTTGGTTGGGAAAAGTTAAACTTGAAAGACGCTTCTAAAGCCAAAGCCGAATACAACGCTGTAATGGCACAGCTTGCTAAGAACAAGATGCAGGAAGATGCTGTTAAAGCCGCTTCCAAACTCTACCGTGCGTACAACGCCGGGCTGTTGGACTTCCTTGTTGAGACAGGCGCTATCACCAAAAAGAAAGCCGCTGAACTCAAAGCCATCAGCTACGTACCGTTTTACCGTGTGTCTGGCAGCGGGGAAGTGCAGTTGATGATTGACAAAGAACATCCGTTTAGTATTGGCAACATTAAAGATGAACCTCAGTTGCAAGCACTGATTGGTGGTAATGAGCACATCATGCCAATCTTTACTAGCTCTGTGCAGAACACTTTTATGTTGACCAACATGGCTTTGCGTAACCAAAGCGTGAAAGAGACTTCCTATGCGCTACTTAAGATAGGCATGGCCAGCCGCGTAGCTCCCGGCAAAGGGCCAGCCAGTAGTGATGGTAGTGTTGTTCGCTTCAAGAAAAAAGGCGAAGACTACTACGCTGTAATTGACACCGACACCTACGGCATCTCTGCCGACTTGGTGGTCAAAGGTATGGAAGGCATTAAGACAACTATCCCCGCTATTGTGCAGTTGATGGGCATACCCGCAGATATTTTGCGTACCTTTGTAACACGCAATCCAACATACGCTTTGCGCCAAGTTGTTCGTGATCCGCTTAGCGCATGGTTGACTACCGGCACAGATGTTTTCCCCGTGCTAAGTTCATTCAAAGAACTGGCCAAGATGGTGGCAGGTCGCAGCGAAGTTGAACAAGAACTGATGGCTGCTGGCGCTATCAGTAGCAACGTTTTTTCTGGCGATCAGCGGGACATGTCTAAGTTTTTAAAAGACGTGTCCGCAGGTAAGTCTGGTTGGGCTAAAGCAATGAGTAGGTTAGATGCCTTGGCTTTGCAGGGAGACGCTGCTACTCGCGCTGTGGTTTATAAAGACTCTTTGGCCAAAGGTATGACCAAACAGCAGGCATTGCTGCGCACGTTGGAATCAATGAACTTTAGCCGCCGTGGTGTGTCTCCTAGTATGCAAATGCTATCCGTGTTGATCCCGTTCTTTAATGCGCAAATTCAAGGCTTGGATGTTTTGTACCGTGCGTTCAAAGGCGACATGCCGTTTAGTGAGCAGTTAAAGATTCGCCAAAAATTGGTAGCACGCGGCGTTATGCTGGCCGCTGGAACTGTGGCCTACGCCATGCTGATGGAAGACGACGAAGCGTACAAACGCGCCAAGCCTGAAGAACGTTACGCCAACTGGTTTGTTTATATTCCCGGCATTGACGAGCCTGTGCGTATACCAATTCCGTTTGAATTAGGCTATCTGTTTAAAGCGTTGCCAGAAGCCGTGTACAACATGGCGGCAGGGGACGAGAAGGCCAGCAAAGCAATGGGCGGTATGTACAAGTTGCTTGCGCTATCCAATCCGTTTGCTTTGCCGCAAGCAGTTAAGCCGTTGACCGAAGCGGTACTGGGCAAATCCTTCTTCAGTGGCGACATTGAGTCTGAGCGCGAGAAGAAGACCATGCTGCCGACCGAGCGTTACCGCGAGTCCACCACAGAAATATCTAAACTCCTTGGCCAAGTCACAGGTAAAGTTGGTGTCAGCCCAATTACGTTGGATCACTTGATGCGTGGATACACAGGCCCACTTGGTATTGCTGTTGTGCAGCTTGCCAACCCGCTACTGAATACAGAAGCTGAAGCAGCTATTGCCAAGCCGTCCATGAAAGCCAGCAAACTGCCGTTCATTGGCGGCATCTTCCAGCCCGTTGAAGGCCGTGGGACATTAGATGAAGCCTATGCTGAGATGGTGGAGATTCAGCAGGTCAAGGGCACATACAACCGTTTGGTGTCTGAAGGTCGTCGCGCCGAAGCAACCTCGTTTGCCCAAGAGTACGCAACCAAACTCAGCATGGCTTCTACGTCTGGCTTTGTTCAGAAACAACTGGGCGAGTTTGCCGCACAAGAACGCCGTGTCATTGCCCACCCAACGATGTCGCAGGAAGAAAAAGACAATCGTTTGGAACAACTCGACAAGGCTAAGCTGTCATACGCTCGCAAGTTTATTGCAGCCGCCGATAGAACCACACCCCAATAAGGCCAGCGCGGACACACGGCTCGGCTCGGGCATCGAACAGGCGCAGAGATAGCGCCTTGTTCAAGCCTTCACGTTTAATTGCTTCCGTGTCGAGGCAAGGTACGAAGAACCCCTGCCCCCGTTCAAGACCCTTCCACGGATAGCGGATTGATAATTGTTTCATCTGTGTCCGTTATCTTTCGGCTGATGTGTATGGCCGACACTCTCATCGGCGGTGCACTGGTCTTGGACATCATGTCTTTCTTCTGGACATAGGACACAGTGAATATGTCTTTCAACTGTCGCACCAAGTTGGCGTAGCCAAAGCTCATGTTCGAGCAGAACGATTTGAGTAGGCGCTCTTCAATGAAGAAGTCTACATGCCCTATCGTGACACCGTGCTCCACGCGTCCCATGACTTCGGCTCGTGTCGTGTTCCTGTCCACCATCGAACCATCGCCCAGATGCGCCAGTGGGCCAGCTTGGGCACCATACTTGACCACCACAAACTTGCCCTGATACTCTTGCACAAATGCGTTGAGTACATCCTCGGCTGTGCGGTAACTACCCTTGATACAACCGCGCTGGTGGTTGATACGCTTACGAAAACTCTCGATCACTTCAACCAGCGGGAACTCGGCAATCTTAGCGTGTTCGTTGTTCATCAAAATACCAGCAGCTATAGCGCACCCCACGCCAGCCATCCAGAACCTTTCATCGTTGGGCGCACGGTACTCGGTGTACATCTGGCGAACAGTTTGTTTTACCAACGTCCCAACCATCTCGATGTTGTCAACCATGTACTGCACCAGCATAGCGCCTGCCACTGCGTAGTTGTTGCGCAAAGACTTGATGATTTCAATCTCATCAGCATCCCACTCCAACTTGTCGTCCATGATGTACTCAATCACGCGGCGAAGCTCACCTTCGGCAGCATGCTTGCGAAGGCCAGTCAAGTTGTCCACGACGTGGGTGTTTGATGACATGATCGCCATCGCTGACCATGTAGACAAGTTTAAGCGTTCTTTGTTTGCACCAGACTCCATGCGCTCTTTGCCGCGACCCTCGGTCATACTAAGCAGGAATGCAGGAAACCACTCAAACCCCTCACGGTTCCTGCTGGTGATCTCGTCCGTGATAAGTGGATTGCTGTGCAGTAAACCAAGTCGCTGCTGCATTGCAACAGCGGAAGTACCAGCACCTGTACGGTAGTGCACGGGGTGACCCCAGATGGATGCAGCACCTTCAAGCGCCAGCGACTTGCCAGTACCGGAGTCGGTCGAGGCACAGTGAATGGTCAAACCGTGTAGCCCTGTGAAGCGCATCAATGGTGAGCCAGCGCCGATCAGGATGACGGCCAAGTGATCCCAAAGCTTTCTTCGCACCAGCAAATCCATGAACTTGCGCCAATCTTCCAGTGTTCCGGTGGGCTTGGAGTTCATTGTAATGTTCTCAAGGCCGGGCATGGGCACTTCAATTGCTTCTTTGTTGGGTGCGTAAATCTTGCCGCCCCACACGTAGGTGTTGTTGGTTTGCCAGCCGCAGTGGTCTGGCACGTCAATCGGGCGCTTCTCGCTGCTCATCTTCTCAGCACACGCACGCACGTAGTCGTACAGGTTCTTGTCGTTGCCGGAGCCGAAGCTGGCCATGATGTTTTGTTGCGCCAGCGCCTTTATTGTTTCGTCCCTGCTGACCACGGCTTTCTGTGGAAAGGAAATGTCCACAATCCTATATTCACGCACTGCCAACATGTGCACAAGATGTTCACCGTTATTGTTCAGGATATCCACAGGGAACAAGTCGTAGGGTAGCAACATGATCTGTCGTTTTGTCACGTTGCCTGTAGCGTCAGTGTCTTCCTTCTCCATGAACACGCCGCCCCGAACACCGTACGCATAACCCTTGGGTGCTTCAGGGCGGATGACTTTTTTTGCTTCTTGGCCATCCTTTGCTGGTAGAGCTAACTCAGTCTCGGCGGTGACCACGGCGGTCTCACGTCCAAGTGCCAGCGGGTTTGTGATTTTGCCCCTGTGCATACACCCGTCACAGATGCCGGGATTCTCTGAGTCAAACTTCACGCATGGGTATGGCCCCTTGATCTCGGCCAGCTTCTGGTGCATGCGCTCGTGTGGGTATGGGTGCAGGTCAGACAACCAGATCACAGCCTTCTCGCCATCGTTGCACTTCTGCGCGATGCTCAACCAGCCACGCCACAACGGTTCCATACCATCATCGGTTGCGTTCTCGGCATAGTGCCTGAGTTGTTCACAGCCTGTGCCATCGCGGGTTTTCTTGTAGATGTTCTTGAACAGCGTGACACTGTTCTCAAACAGCTTGACCGTGGTGGGGGTGTGGGGTGCGTCAGGGCGCTGGCCGGGCAGTGCAAGGGTTGTGGTCTGCTGGCGTGGCAGCATCGGCATCGACCTGAGTTGGCTCTCAATGTGCTGGGCCAAGTCTTCAAAATCAAACGTGTCGCCCTCAGCCAGTATGCGCACTTGACGCGGCGTTGCGTACTTCTCTTTATTGTTGTACGTGCCGGGGAAGCGCAGTACTCGGGCAGAGTCAGCGGTCACCGTCATGTCAATACTCATCTGTTCTTGCCTACACAGTCGCTTGAAATTCTCAGCAACAGGTTTCCACTCAGCAACAGGAATGTCCTTTGTAAATGGCCAATAGCAGTGCAAACCACCGCCTGAGTCCAAGATGTACGGCGTACCAAGCAAGTCCAGACCAGTCTTGACCATGAAGTCGTTGAGCGACATTGCCGCTGCCTTCTTGGTGTCATAGCCGTCCATGTCAATGAACAGCGACCGGATGAACCGTGCGTTTTCTGCTGTGCGCTTGCCGCTATTCTCAAACGTAGACAGTGCAAAGTAAATGTTTTTCTTGTCGCCCCATTTAACTATGGATGCAGGTAAGTCCTCCAGATGTTCAACAAAATTGTGCTCCTTCTTTTTTGTAGTTAGCTCTGCCGTACAGTACCACCCGTTATTCGGGGACGGCAAAACAACCGCTAGAAATTCAAGCGGGGTCATGTGTATCCTCGGTTGGGTTATTTGAACAGGTCGAGCTGGCGTTCGTCGTGTAGTGGGAACTCTTTCTCTGGGGCTACTGCCGTGAAGCGGCGCAGCAATTCAATCTGCCAGTCCAGTGGCGCACCCATTGGGTTGTCGTCAACGTACATAGCGAAGTACTTGATAAGTTCTGTGTTGCTCAGGGTGCGAGGTCGTAGTGTTGACATATTTTTCTCCATGCTTCATCTGCTGTTTTGGAATTCTTCAAGAACGTGAGCATTGTTTCAACGCGGTGTTCGTAGGCAACAAAAATTTCACCGCCCTCAAACCAGTTGTAAACAGTCTGCCGTGACACGCCCAATGCTTTTGCAATACGCACAACTGAGAAGTTGAGATGCACTGCCCATCGCCCAAGCTGATTGCCTTGAGTCTTTGGTGCACGCATGATTGCGTCGATTGTTTTTTGTGAGTAAGCCATGATTGTTTGGGTGGGGGTACTCGCTGCACTGTGGGCCGCATGGGTTCAAGACTCAATTGTTTTAAACCACAGCATTTGCTTTCCCCCCGAAACTCCTAGTTATTCATCGTCCCAATCGGACACCAGATCAGACAGCTTGCCCTTCTTGGCAGGCACAGCAGAACCCTTAGCAGGTTCTTTGCGAACTTCAGGTTCAGCACCATCGTCCTCGGCTACCGGAGCAGCCTTGGGCTTCTTGGCCGCTTTAACTTGCGTCTCTTCTGCTTCAGCTTCTTCAACTGCTTCAGCAGGTACGCTTTTGACAGGCTTGCCGGGAATCTCCATCTTGGGCGCGTTGTTCTTCACGCCATCACTCTGCGCCACGGTCATGACCACGGCACGTTGTGCGTCAGCACTCTCTGCTTGACCCTTAATAACTTCATACTCGTCGTCGGTCAACCAGCGTACAGGTTTGAAGTGCAGCTTGGGAGACTCGGCCTTAGTATCGAAGCGCATCTCGGTGACGATCTGCTCAGGATTGACCGGAGGGTTCTGCACCGCCAAGTAGCGTGCATAGGCTTGTAACGGACGCTTGTCGCCTTCTTCTTTACCAAACACCGAAGTGGCTGGCAAAGTCAACTGCATCACATCCCCTGATGGGTTGTTGGCCAACACCACAGCAAGACGCTGTTGGTAACGGCAAGCACGGCTGTTGTTCTGGCCAGAACCCGCGATGTTCTTGGGGCAGGTCATGCACGTTTCAGCTTGCCTGTTGTGTGCGGAAGCGTCAGGGCGTTCGCCATCGTTGCTCCAGCAGTCAGGGCCGGTGATGTTGTCGGCATCGTAGGATGCGTTGTAGAAGATACGGCTGACCTTGGGAGCAGCTCTCACAATAATGACTTCCAGATGGCGGTCATCAATCGCGGCAACTTCCTTGCCACCAGCTACCAGACGGAACACGCCGCCTTTGATAGAGATGCGCTTGGTGTTGGAGACGCTGCCGCCTGTGAGGGCTTTGGCTGTGTCGGACAGTTCGTTGTTACGAGCGAATGCAGGTACGTTTGCGGACGAGAAAAGCGTTATGTTTGACATATAAAACTCACTTGGTTGGTTTGGTTATACGAATTTCAAACTCGGTGTTTGAATTCAATCCCGGAGGTACAACCCCCGGATTCTCTTCAAGAAAGGTAGCCATGTTGGTTTGAGCGATGCGCTTCTCCAGCAGATCG
>Ga0315274_10016857_pt1 | contig 10317 bp, 20 predicted proteins | sample YL17G02_20_MG_FD_203700 | JGI IMG/M metagenome (GOLD analysis project Ga0315274, IMG submission 203700) | Sediment microbial communities from Yellowstone Lake, YNP, Wyoming, USA - YL17G02_20 | ecosystem: Environmental > Aquatic > Freshwater > Lake > Sediment | place: USA: Wyoming | collected... | reverse complement strand
CGTGATCGTGATGATTGTGTTGTTGAACGAGGAGTGGATATGCGCCACGCCCCGGTCGACCATGCGCTTTTCTTTCTTCTTCGCTCTGGCTACTCGTCTGGCCAAATTCCATATCCCTCCTGGCTACTTCTTGCGGCGGACGCCGACGGTCTTCTTGGGTCCCTTGCGCGTCCTGGCATTTGTCTGCGTCCTCTGCCCCCTGACGGGCAGGCCTCGCCTGTGCCTTATCCCGCGGTAGGAACCCATATCTATCAGACGCTTGATGTTCTGCTGTACTTCGCGTTGAAGGTCGCCTTCGACCTTATAGCTCTTATCAATGGTCTCCCTCAGCCTGGCGACCTCTTCCTCTGTGAGGTCCTTGACACGGGTGTCAGGGTTGACACCAGTGGCCTTGAGTATCTGTTTCGAACGCGCCAGGCCTATGCCGAAGATGTACGGCAGCGCAGCCTCGACTCGCTTCTCTCTCGGCAGGTCTATACCGGCGATTCTCGCCACTCACGACACCTCCTTATCCCTGACGCTGTTTGTGCTTCGGGTTTACGCAAATGACCATCACATGGCCCTTGCGCTTGATGATCTTGCACTTCTCGCAGATCTTCTTAACCGACGGCCTGATCTTCACCGTTAAGCCCTCCCTCGAGCGATGCCACGAAAAGCCTACCTGTGCCTGTAGACAATGCGGCCGCGACTCAAATCATATGGCGAAAGCTCGACAGTAACCCTATCGCCAGGCAGGATACGTATGAAATTCATCCTGATCCGCCCGGAAATGTGGGCCAAGACCTTGTGCCCATTCTGGAGCTCCACGCGGAACATCGCGTTGGGTAGGGGTTCTATCACCCTGCCCTCAACCTCAATCGCGTCCTGCTTAGGCATAGGATTTAGCCAAACCTCCTCACAGACAAAGCCCTCCCCCAAGACATATACTTCTTAGCTTGCCCCAACATATGGAAAACAATTCCTATAGCATCGTCAATATCTCTGGCCCCTGCGCGGTGATCGCCACGGTGTGCTCGAAGTGAGCCGACCTCGAACCATCCTGCGTGACCACGGTCCAGCCATTGTCGAGCATCCGTGTGGCGTACGCACCGGCGTTCACCATGGGCTCGATGGCCAGCGTCATGCCTTCCCTGAGTAGCGGCCCTGTCCCCGGCAGCCCGTAATTGGGAATCTCCGGGTCTTCATGCATCCTCTGGCCGATACCGTGCCCCACGTAATCCCTCACGACGGAGAAGCCGTTCTCCTCGACAAAACTCCCTATGGCGCTGGACAGGTCTCCCAGCCTCAGACCATCGAGCGCTTTGCCGATGCCGCGGAAGAGCGCTTCACGCGTTACATCGAGGAGCCGGAGAGACTCTTTAGGCACGTTGTTGCCTATGGCCAGTGTCGTCGAGGCGTCTCCCTGGAACCCGCCAAGGCAGGCCCCGACGTCGATGCTCAGGATGTCGCCGTCTTCAAGCCTCCTGGCCCCCGGGATGCCGTGCACCACTTGTTCATTGATCGAGGTGCAAATCGAGCCTGGAAAAGGTGTCATGCCAGGTGGCCTGTAGCCCTTGAACGATGGTTGCGCTGCCGCTTTACGTATCACATCTTCGGCCAGCCGGTCAAGGTCGATGGTCTTTACGCCTGGCTTCGCCATCTTCTCGCATTCGAGCAGCACACGAGCCACGACCTGCCCGGCTCTGCGCATAAGCTCTATTTCAGATGCGGACTTAATGACTATCAAGTCAACATCTCCAGCGCTCTGTCTACGACACCTGACGAATGCTCGATGCTGCCCGAACCGTCAAGTTCCAGGAGGATTCCCTGCCGGCGGTAGTACTCCTTGACCGGTTCAGTCTTTTCGACGTATGTCTTCAGCCGCTCCGCCACGACCTCGGCGGTATCGTCTCTGCGATGAAAGAGCGGCTGGCCGCACTCATCGCACTTTCCCTCGACCTTTGGCGGATCGTTGGTTACGTGATAGGTCGCTCCGCACTTGCACACCCGGCGGCCGGTAGCCCGCTTCACAAGCAGGTCATCCGGCACCTCAAGGCTCAGTACCACGTCGAGGTGGACCCCCGCCTCTTTCAGGATCGCGTTCAGCGAGGTCGCCTGTTCAAGGCTCCTCGGGAAACCGTCGAGGATAAACCCTTCACGGACGTCCGGCTCGGCGAGCCTCTCTTTCACTGCCTCGATGGTTACGTCGTCAGGGACAAGCAGGCCCTGGTCCATGTATTCCTTGGCCGTCCTCCCGACCCGTGTCCGGGCCCGCACAGCCTGCCTGAACATGTCTCCTGTCGATATCGCCGGAATCCCGTATTTCCTGGCCAGCCGTACGGCCTGTGTTCCTTTGCCGCTACCCGGCGGACCGAGAAGAACTGTTCGCATGTGCCCTGCTCCTTGGCCCAATCTTGCGGCGATTACTTCATAAACCCACGGTAGTTGCGCATTATCAGATGAGCTTCGATCTGCTTCATGGTCTCCAGCGCCACGCCTATCACGATTATCAACGCTGTGCCGCTAAAGGAAGCCCCCGGCACGTTCGTCACGTTCATCACGTAGTTCGGCGCAACCGCCACGGCCGCGAGGAACAAGGCGCCCGCAAGAGTGATCCTCGTCAGCACCCTATCCAGGTAGTCGGACGTCGGCTTTCCCGGGCGGTAGCCGGGGATGAAGCCGCCGTATTTCTTCATGTTGTCCGCGACCTCGGCAGGGTTGAACGTGATGGCCGTATAGAAGTACGTGAAGAAGATGATCAGCCCAGCGTACGCAGCCGAATACCAGGGCGACCGGAAGTCGAATATCCTCTCGAGGTTCCGGGCCCAATCCGCCCTGACGAACGATGCGATCGTCGCCGGGAACGCCAGCATCGACGACGCGAATATGACCGGGATCACGCCCGCCTGGTTGATGCGGAGCGGGATGTGCGTGCTCTGGCCTCCGTACATCTTGCGGCCGACCACACGCTTCGCGTACTGCACAGGGACGCGGCGCTCGCCCTCTGTGATCCAGATGATGCCGATGATCAGGGCGCCTACGAGCACGACAAGCGCCAGCAGGTTCCAGACGCTGACGCGGCCGGCAAGCGTGAACTCGACGATCCCGACTATCGTGCTGGGCAGCCTTGATACTATTCCGGCGAAGATTATCAGCGAAATCCCGTTCCCAATGCCCTTGTCCGTGATGAGCTCGCCGAGCCACATCAAGAAAATGGTGCCGGCCGTCAGCGTGATCGCGATGACGCCCAGCTGGAATACGCTCGGATCCCTGAGCGCCCCCTGGGCCCTGATGGCCAACCCCATGCCCACGCCCTGTATGAGGGCGAGCACTATCGTACCATACCGGACGTACTCCTGCAGCCTCTTCTTGCCGTCATCTTCTCTGGACATCTTCTCCCATGAGGGGATGACGAGGGTCAGCAGCTGCATGATGATCGAGCTGTTGATGTACGGGTATATGTTCATGGCCAGCACGGAGAAAGCTTTGAGCGCGCCGCCTGAGAACAGGTCCAAGAGCCCAAAAAGGGTGCCTTCCTTGAACAAGTCCTTTATGACCTCTGTATCGATGCCTGGAACGGGAACATGCGTTCCGATCCGGAAAACAAGGAACATCCAGCAGGTGAAGAATATCCTCTTCCTCAGGTCCTTGATCCGGAAAGCCGCGCGGAGCGACTGCAGCACTTAGATCACCTCGGCCTTCCCGCCAGCTGCCTCGATCTTCTCCTTCGCCGACCTTGTGAACTTATGAGCGCGTACCGTGAGAGCCTTCTCGAGCATCCCTCCGCCCATGACCTTCAGCCCATCTTTGATCTTCCTGAGCATGCCGGTCTCGAGCAGGAGGTCCGGCGTGACCTCTGCGCCCGCGTCGAAATCGTTCAGGTCCTCGACGTTGACGAGGACGTACTCGGTCTTGAAGATATTTGTGAACCCGTGCTTGGGGAGTCTCCGTGTGAGAGGCATCTGGCCGCCCTCGAACGCCGGGCCCTTGCCGCCGCCGGCTCGAGCCTTCTGCCCTTTGTGTCCCCGGCCCGACGTCTTGCCGAGCCCCGAACCAATGCCACGGCCCACTCGCCTGCGAGTCTTTGTCGAGCCCAGCACGGGACCCACTTCATCTATCCTGGGCATCCTGGTACCTCCTAGTTCGCGGACTCAGGTTTTGCTGCCTTGCCCCTGAGCCTGGCGATTTCATCGGCGCTCCTCAGCGCCTTCAGGCCGGCCATCGTGGCGTAAGACATGTTGCATGAGTTCGAAGAACCCAGCGACTTGGTCAGCACGTCCTGGATACCCGCAAGCTCCAGGATGGCCCTTACGGGACCACCCGCGATGATTCCGGTACCCTTGGACGCAGGCTTGATCAAGACCCGGCCCGCCCCAAAATGGCCCAAAACTTCGTGCGGCACGGTGGTGCCCACGCGCGGCACCACAAGCATGCTCTTCTTCGCCTCCTCAATACCCTTGCGGATGGCGCTCGGTATTTCGGCGGCCTTGCCCAGGCCAACACCGACTTTGCCCTGGCCGTCGCCGACGACGACAAGCGCGCTGAAGCTGAAACGCCTGCCGCCCTTGACGACCTTGGCCACGCGGTTGATAGAAACGACCTTCTCCTTGAACTCGACGTCTGGCTGGTCGCCTATCCTGAGCTCCATCCTAGGTTCCATCCTGGGCTCCATCTTGGACATAACTCATCCTCCTAGAAGTCAAGGCCGGCTTCGCGGGCCGCTTTCGCCAGCGCAGCCACGCGGCCGTGGTACAGGTAACCCCCGCGGTCGAACACCACGTGCCGGACGCCCTTCTCCAGCGCGCGCCTCGCGACCAGCCCGCCGACCGCCTCAGCGGCTTGGACGTTTCCGCCGTGCTTGTGGTTTGAGCGGATCTCCGCGTCCACAGATGACGCCGACGCAAGCGTTTCCCCAGTGTCATCCCTGATGATCTGGGCATATATGTGCTTTAGGCTCCGGAAGACGCACAGCCTGGGCTTCTCCTCTGTGCCGGCTACGGTCTTGCGTACACGCAGGTGCCTTTTTATCCTGGCTTCGTTTTTCTGCTTCTTGATGAGCACCCTGCTTCACCCTTTCCCGTTACTTGCCGGCCTTACCGGCCTTGCGGCGGACAGCCTCACCGAGATACCGGATGCCCTTGCCCTTGTACGGCTCAGGCGGCCTGACCTTCCTGACGTTTGCCGCTATCTGGCCCACGGCTTCCTTGTCGGGACCCTTCACTATGACCGCCGCCGGGTTCGGGACATCGAACTCGATCCCTGCCGGCGGGTCGATCTCCTTGGGCTGAGAAAACCCGACGCTGAGCACGAGCTTGCGCCCCGCTTTGGAGGCCCTGTACCCGACGCCCACCAGCTCGAGCGCTTTCTCAAAGCCTGTGGAGACACCCTGCACCATGTTGGCCACAAGGGATCTGGTCAGACCGTGGAGCGCCCTGTGCTCGTCAATATCCGAGGGCCTGGTCACGGTGACCTGATCTCCTTCCACCGAGACCGTGATGTCCTTATGGAGAAGCCTGACTAGCTCACCCTTCGGCCCTTTGACTCGTACGGTGTTGCCTTCGACCTGGACGGTGACGCCTTTCGGTATCACCACAGGCTGCCTGCCGATTCTTGACACGGAATGTCACCTCCGGGTAGCTACCAGATGAAACAGAGGACCTCTCCGCCAACGCCTTCCGCCCTGGCCCTCTTGTCTGTCATGACACCTTTCGACGTCGACAGCACGGCCACGCCAAGGCCACCGAGCACTCGCGGAATCTCATCCTTGCTCGCGTAAACCCTCATGCCGGGCTTCGAGATTCTCCTCAGGCCCACGATCACCCTGGTCTTCTGCTGACCATACTTCAGGTACACCCTGACCAGACCCTGAGGAGTCTCGTTCACCCACTCGTAGTCGCGAACGTAGCCCTCTTCCTTCAGGATCTGGGCTATAGCCTTCTTAAGCTTTGATCCCGGTATATCAACCCGCTCGTGGCGGGCACCAGTCGCATTCCTGATCCGGGTGAGCATATCGGCAATTGGATCGCTCATCGCCATGACCCGAAACCCCCTTCCATATTACATACCCTGGGGAGTGCTACCAGCTGGCTTTCGTAACGCCGGGGATTTCCCCACGATGGGCCAGGTTGCGGAAGCACAGCCTGCAGACGCCGAACCTCCTCAGGTAACCATGCGACCTGCCGCAGATCTGGCACCTGTTCTTCCGCCTGGTCGAGAACTTGGGAGTCCTCTTCTGCTTCTCCATCCATGCCTTCGTCGCCACAACATTACCTCCTAAAGGTTATAGAGGGCTATTCCCTGAAAGGCATGCCAAGGAGGCTTAAGAGCTCCTTAGCTTCCTCGTCGGTCCTGGCTGTTGTCACTATCACGACATCCATTCCCCGGATCTTCTCCACTTTCTCGTAGTCGATTTCCGGGAAGATAAGCTGTTCCCTCAAACCTAGTGAGTAGTTGCCCCTTCCATCAAGACCCCTGGTCGAGACCCCGCGGAAGTCCCTGACCCTCGGAAGCGCGACGTTGAGAAGTTTGTCGAGGAAGTAGAACATCTTCTCCCCTCTCAGCGTGACCTTGCACCCGATGGCCATTCCGGTGCGCACTTTGAACGCGGCTATGGACTTCTTGGCCCGGGTGATAACGGGCTTCTGCCCGGTGATCTGGGCCATATCATCAGCCGCACTGTCAAGCGCCTTAGGGTTCTGGATGGCATCTCCGACACCCATGTTAACGACGACCTTCTCAAGTCGCGGCACCTGCATCTTGTTCTCGTAATTGAACGCCTTCATGAGAGCAGGCACGACTTCCTGGGCGTATTTCTCTCTCAACTTGATCGCCACCGAACTACCCCCTTGCTACTGGCGCTGCTACTTGTCCAGGACCTCGCCGCACCGGGCGCAAGTCCGGACCTTTTTTCCATCGTCGAGTACCTTGCTGCCTGTACGTGAGGGCTCCTGGCACTTTGGGCACCAGATCATCACTACCGAAGCGGATAAAGGCGCCTCTTTGTCGATGATGCCGCCCTGCATGACCTTTTGCGTCGGGCGCTGGTGCTTCTTCACCATGTTGACGCCTTCGACTATGACCCTTTGCGTAGCAGGGATCACACGCAACACCTTACCGCGCTTGCCCTTGTTCTTGCCCGATACCACGGCGACCTGGTCGCCTTTCTTGACGTGAACCTTTGAAGCCAAGTCCCAGACCTCCTTGCGCCGCCCTAGAGGACTTCCGGCGCCAGCGAGATGATCTTCATGAATTCCCTTTCCCTGAGTTCCCGGGCGACAGGCCCGAAGATGCGGGTGCCGCGTGGCTCTCTGTCATCCCTGAGGATGACCGCCGCATTCTCGTCGAACCTGATGTAGGACCCGTCTTCTCTCCGCAGGCCCTTCTTCGTCCGCACGACCACTGCCTTGACAACCTCGCCCTTTTTCACGACGCCGCCAGGCGACGCTACCTTGACCGATGCCACTATCACATCGCCGACGTTCGCATACCTGCGCCCAGACCCGCCAAGCACGCGGATACAAAGGATTTCCTTGGCCCCAGTATTGTCTGCGACCACTAGCCTGGTTTGCTGTTGGATCACTGTGGAACACCCCCAACGAAGACGCTACTTGGCGCGCTCGACGATTTCGACAATGCGCCAGCGCTTGTCTCTGGATAATGGCCGGGTTTCCATGACTCTGACGCGGTCGCCGGCTTTGGCCTCGTTTCCTTCGTTATGCGCCTTGAAGGTCTTCGTTCGCCTAATGCGCCTCTTGTATTGTGGATGGGCCATGAGCCTTTCGGTGGCGATGACCACTGTCTTATCCATCTTGTCGGAAACAACGGTCCCGACCCTTGACTTCCTTATCCCGCGGTCCTCCAACGAATTGAGACCTCCCTTCGGCATCAGCCGCGCTGCGATGCGAGCTGCCGCTCATGCATGATCGTCTTGCACCGGGCGATGCCTTTCCTGACCTCTTGTATCCTCAGCGGGTTGTCGATTTGACCCGTGGACTGCTGGAAGTACAGGTTGAACATCTCTTCCTTGAGGCTCTGGAGCTTGGACTTGAGCTCCACATCATCCATGTCCCTAATTTCCTTTGCTCTCACCCTGATCACCACCCAGCTCCTGACCCTTGACGAACCTGACATCTATCGGCAGCTTGTTACCGGCCAGCCTCATGGCCTCTTCTGCGACATCCTCAGGGACGCCGCCCAGCTCGAACATCACTCTGCCGGGCTTCACCACCGCGACGTAGAACTCGGGTGCGCCCTTGCCGCTCCCCATACGAGTCTCGGCGGGCTTCTTGGTAACCGGCTTATCCGGGAAGATCCTTATCCAGACCTTGCCGCCGCGCTTGATGTAACGGGTCAAAGCGATGCGCGCTGCTTCGATCTGGCGGTCAGTGACCCAGCCAGGCTGCAAGGCCTGCAACCCGAACTCACCGTAGAGCACGGTATTGCCGCGAGTCGCGTTACCTTTCATCCGGCCCCGGTGCTGCTTCCGGAACTTCATCCTTTTCGGCATCAACATGGGTTTTCAGACCCCCTCAACCGGCGGCGTTTCTTTCTTGGCCTCTGGCTCTGCAGCAGGGGCCGGTGGAGCAGTATAGGCCTGGGGTGCCGCCGTCACCGGCGCCTGCCGGCGCTCAGAACGCTCCGGCCTCGGACGGATCGCGCCAGCTCTTGCCTCTGGCTTGTAGACCCAGACCTTGATCCCTATCTGGCCATAGGTCGTCTTGGCCTCAGCGAAACCGTAGTCTATGTCGGCTGTGAGCGTGTGCAGCGGGACAGTGCCTTCCGAGTCCGTCTCCCGCCTAGCCATCTCCGCGCCTCCGAGCCGGCCGGCGACCTTGACCTTGGCGCCCCGCGCGCCAAGCCTCATGGCCCTCGTGATCGCCTGCTTCATGGCGCGCCTGAATGAAATACGCCGTTCGAGCGCCGACGCGACGCTCTCAGCGACGAGCTGCGCGTCTATCTCAGGAAGCTTGATCTCGACGATGTTCAGGGACACCTGCTTTGCAGTCATTGCCTCGATCTTCTTCCTGAGCTCCTCGACTCCGGTGCCGCCGCGGCCGATGATCATCCCAGGCTTGGCCGCGTGGATCGTTATCTTCAGCCTGTTGGCCGCACGCTCGATCTCGGTGCGCGAGATACCTGCGGCAAACAGGGTCTTCTTGACGAAACTCCTCAGCCTCACGTCCTCTTGAAGGAATAAAGTGTAGTCCTTTCTGCCCGCGAACCACTTGGAATCCCAGTCGCGTATGATTCCTATCCTGAGGCCTTTTGGGTGCACCTTCTGTCCCATATCAGTCCTCCTTGCCGTCGCTGACCACCACGGTCAGGTGACTCGTCCTCTTGAGAATAGGGAATCCCTGCCCTCTCTGCCTCGGCTGAAACCTCTTGAGAGTCGGGCCGGGCCCGACATAGATCTTTGAGATCACCAGGTCGTCCTCCGACATGTTATGGTTCTGCACCGCGTTTGCGGCCGCCGACTGGACGAGCTTCTTCACGACCATCGAGGCTCTCTTGGGCGTGTATTGCAGTACGGAAATGGCTTCTTTGACAGGCTTCCCCCTGACAAGGTCCACGACGATCTGGATCTTCGTCGGGGAGATCCTTATGTGAGGCAGAAATGCCCTTGCCTCCATCCAGGCCGCCTCCTTCAAAACCTCCCGCTAAACGGAAGGAGTCTACTTAAGAGAAGTCGATCGTTCAGTGTGCGCGCCGTGGCCTCGGAAAGTACGCGTCGGAGCAAACTCGCCGAGCTTGTGGCCCACCATGTCTTCCACGATATATACCGGCACGTGCTTTCTGCCGTCATGGACAGCTATCGTATGCCCCAACATATCCGGGATGATGGTGGAGTCCCTGGACCAGGTCTTGATGACCCGCTTCTCGCCCCGGGTGTTCATGGCGTTTATGCGCTCCAGCAGCTGCTGCGCGACAAACGGCCCTTTCTTTACAGACCTGCCCATCCTGGAGCCCCCTTTCCACTACTTCCTGCGCTTGAGGATATACTTGCTGGAAGCCTTCTTCTTGGCCCGTGTCTTGAAGCCCAGCGTCGGCTTTCCCCATGGAGTCACAGGTCCCGGCATCCCGATGGGCGATTTGCCCTCGCCGCCACCGTGCGGGTGGTCGACCGGGTTCATGGCCACACCACGGACTGTCGGCCTGATGCCCATGTGCCGCTTGCGTCCGGCCTTACCCAGGCTGATATTCTCGTGGTCGACGTTTCCGACCTGGCCGACGGTCGCCCGGCAGTCCACGCTCACGTAACGCTGCTCTCCTGAAGGCATCCTCAGCAGCGCCATTTCGCCTTCCTTCGCCATCAGCTGGACGCTCGCACCTGCTGAACGG
>Ga0315274_10016856_pt1 | contig 10317 bp, 18 predicted proteins | sample YL17G02_20_MG_FD_203700 | JGI IMG/M metagenome (GOLD analysis project Ga0315274, IMG submission 203700) | Sediment microbial communities from Yellowstone Lake, YNP, Wyoming, USA - YL17G02_20 | ecosystem: Environmental > Aquatic > Freshwater > Lake > Sediment | place: USA: Wyoming | collected... | reverse complement strand
CCATGTAAAGTTATGTGAGGTGATGTCACCCAAGATCTGATCCTCGCTATCGTTGCCGTCGACCTTAATCAGCTTACGTGGCTTGAAGATAAAGGTCGCGACCTTCATGACTCCTTTGGAAGTCTTATAGCATAGCTCTCCATCCTGCTCTATGAAGTCTGCCACTGCAGCTGCCTTCGGCTTCTGTAGTCGTGCAGACTCAATTGTACGGTCTAGGTACTGGTCTCCTCCACGCTCTGTATATCGATCTCCTACAGGTAATATCTGAAACAGGGTGTGGATACCGCTCTCAGAGACACTCACATGTAGGAACTCCTTTACTGCCCAGAAGTCCCTCTCGCTGCGAGACTTAAATCCTTGATTGCCGCCTTGCCAAAGCTTCTTAACTACGAGCTTGGATAGCGTCGTCAGAGCCAACACATCCGAGGCCTTGTAGATAGCTCTCTCGTTCGTAGACTTCATTGTCACAGGTACTGGGTGTTCAGGGACCTTATAGTTAGTAGTACCAGGCACCCGTAGTATCCACTTTGCGTTGTAAGTCCTTCCGCCTGCTCCAGCTCCGTGTGCCTGCCATAAGGCTCTCATTAGTTCGCCAGCTCTCTCGGAGTCAACAGGTTCAATCAAGTTCCAGTATAAGTGATATCCGTGCCCACTCGCTACCTGATAAGTAAATGGGACAGGTGGACTTCCGCACAGCTTGTCTAGCTCGCCCTCAGGAAAGTCCTTTGAGTCCAGGTCTAGCCACACCACGGGAACCCTGGTAACTTTTTCTACGTCCGTTAAGGCTCTTGGCGCCACACCGAAGTACGCATCGCCCTTTTCCTCGTTCATTGAAGCTGCAATAGCTAAGGCTTCCGGTACGCTTCGGGCCAGCCTACGCCTGTGAGGGGTAGGCGAGAAGACGAGAATCCCTTCCTCAGCTGTTAGGTCGCTGAAGATCGCTTCCAACAGTCCCATAGCTACGCCAACGTTCGAAGTCGCTGGTTGATACGCTCACAGAGTTCTAGGTTGGTCTGTGTTACTTGAGCTGTATAAACCCATGCCGCAAGTCGAGCTGCCTTGCTATGAACGATATCCAGCTTCAGGACGTCTCCGTCTAGCTCTGAGCAATCAGTCTCTATCATAACTATAGGAGCGTTTCCATCCTCTTCGAAGCGCTCTGGAGGTGTCTCGACCTTAGGAACCATCCAAGCTATACAACTCTCCCTCGTACGGGGGTTCGTCATCCATGAAGTATCCGGTAGTGGTAGGCTGAGCGCCTCCTCTACCGTCATCATACGATCGCCGTGCATAGGCGGTGACCATACGTTCTTTTTGCCGCTCCCAGCAGTCCAGCCCAGATAGGTTTCCTGGATCGCCTTCAGATAGACCTGGCCTGTTAAGCGTGCATCCTGTGCTACGTATTTCAATACGCGCTTTTGTTCCTCGAGGCTTTTACGCCATAGAATAGGAGCCATGGCTCCGCTCAGGCCTCCTAGCTTTCCTCCTAGATCAGCGCCCTTAGCGGCGGCATCTAGGCCGATCATAAAGCCTTTAGTACACAACATTAGGAACGCTGGGTCGATGCTGTGCAAAGCCAGACTTCTACAGTCGTCGAAGAGTCCACTCTCTTGAGCTAGGATAGGCCAGTCGAAACCTGTACCGTTCCAGGTAACGATGATGTCGCCTAGATGCCAGCGCTCCAGTAGTAGGTTAACGAGCGCAACGGCTCCGAACTTCTCAATCTGTAGTGCGTGCATCCCTCCTTCTTCTAGAGGCTCACCATATGTTACTGTAGCTGCTCCACGTTCGGAGCTCCACAGAGCGGCGCAGATGATATGAGTGCCCGACAGATCAGTTGTAGCCTCGCACGACGTTTCAATGTCAAAGCCTATGACGTTTGGCATGGGTCTCCCTTGTCTACTAGCTTAGCGAAGAAGTCGTCAAGCGCCTGGCGTAGACCAGGCCGCATTACCACAGCATGAGAGGGAGAGTTCTCTATACTAGGACTAATAGCTCCTAGAATAATCTGTACGGTCCAAAGCGACGCCGTGAACATCAAGGTCTGTACGCTATCACAGAAGAGGGCCACTCTACTCCATACTTCCGCAAGTGCCCCTTCGGTAGGATGTCGCCAGACAATCTGTAAGTAGAAGAAGTGGTTATCCGGTACCGCCTGAATGTTCATGACGATGTCGCCTCTGACTTTATTGTCGACCTTGATTTCGCTGATCCAGCTCTTCTTATCGGGCTGAATGTTCCATAGAATTGCGAGGTCAGGTCCGAGTGTAGGTTCTGGTTGTTCCATGGTACCTCCTACTCTGTTTTTGCAGAGATGTTGCTCTCCTTAGTGGTCTCGCGTATCTCAAGGATCGCATACTGCTCCTCGTTAAGAATTTCTGTGCCAGTTATTCGTTCGTACTTCGCTATCGCCTCGATAAGCTGATCGCGTAGTACCTTAGCTACGCTCCATGGACAGGCCACTGTTAATGCAGGTACCCTGTCGTCCACCAACGAAATAACGATTTCTCCAACCGACGTCCTAATTACGGCGTCGCTAAAGTGAATACTCATTATACCTCCTCATAAGAGCTTAGGACTAGACTTGATGGTTTGTGCTAATCTTAGCTGTTCCAGAGCAAGTTCTAGCCCTAAGCCCGAGTATTAGGTTACTGAATACGGTGCTTTCTAGAAGATCGAATCAGTCTTGGCCTCAGCGGCTAGATCGTCTGCACCTGCGACGCCCTCAAACGGAGCCGCAGGATCTGTCGTCATCTCGGCAGGTACCTTGTCGATAGACATGACTTTCGTTACACGATTGCGAAGCTCACCTTCGTAAGTCTGTGTTCCGATTCGAACTCCACAGGTCTGGTCGAGAAGGACCATCGGATTTAAGTGGACTGGACCTTTGAGATCCGACATCGGAAAGCCTAGTCCTACCAAGACGCTCTGGAGGATTCCGCGAGCCTGGCCTTGTAGCGAGACCACGAAGAACTGCTTTCGGCCTACATACTTTGCTGGACCGAGCAGCTCGAACGTGAAGTACAGAGCTGGAGCCCCACTACTCGCGGAGTTCTTAACGTTGACCTCGTCTACCCGCGCGGGATAGATTCCCTCTGGGATTAGTCGAGTCTCCTCTACCCCGGTGAAGTCAATATCGACCGCGCCATCGGTGTCAATGATTGTATCTTGTGGCATTGTTGTCTCCTTTTCTAAACGATTATAGATTCGCAACGCTGTTCCATCCCAGTACAAGCTCACCGCAAAATAACCACCTCCTTCCCTAGGCCAACAAGCTAGCATCGTCTATCCGAGTAGCAGGCAGCTCAACACAAGGTCCCACAAGAGCTGTGTAAATCTTGCTCATCGTAGGGTCGACCAAAGTAGAACCCAGCTTGCCCTCCGGAGAGCGATCTTTGGCTGTTATGCCGTCGTAGCTTTGCACCTGCAGCCAGCGACTTACTGTTGGTGCACGTCCTGGTACAAGAGAAGCTACGGACTTCGAGTTCAGATAGTAGACACCATCAAAATAGCGACCTGTACGGAATGACAGTTTTCCGGCCATATCAGGGTCGATGGACAACACTCGTCCAGTCTCACCATCAATCAGAGGCTGGTCGTTAGCTGTAGCGATAACGTGCACTGTGGCGTGGCCATCGATATAACGGAGTAGTTTCAAGATGCGATCGTGTCCCGTCCTAAAGTCGTTCCGACTAGGAGTGTCCTCATGGTTGCCCTTAGCCTGCTGTACACGTAGTATAAGAGCGTGCAGCTCCGATAGAGAGTCGATGATCACTGTCTTAATCTTACCTGGACTAGCAATAACGTTCTGAAGCGCCACTAGGTCTGCCTCAGACACCCCTGTGCAGACTCGAACGCGTCCCGTTTCAATAAAGGTTTTGATAGAGAGCATTCCACGCTCCGTCGCGAACCAGTAAATGGGACAAAGCTCTTTCACCAGTGCCGCTGTAGCCGCTAGGTAGGTCTTTCCTGAGCCAGAGCGGCCATACAGTAGGACCTTGAGTTTCCAGTCGGCGAACATTTTACTTGTGTCCAACACAGGCATCTACTTCCTCCTTAGTGTACAACTATACGACTACGTGATCACAGCTACATAGCTTCCACGTCTCCTCTATCATACGTCCTCCACTAGACACTCTCGAGCTAGCTTGTCCTCATGTAGCGATAGGAACCTTGGGTGCCTGTATGCCCCGTCGCGTGTAATCTCCATTGCTGTAATCCTCATAACCTTACCCACGAGAGCTTCAGCGGTCTTAGAGCTAAAGCTAGCTCGTACATCTTCCGTCATTCCACTACAGGTGCCAAGACGAACTAGTCGACCTGTACGGTTGTACTTCCCAAAAACGACCGCTCCAATCCATTGATTGTACCAGAGCTTTGTTACAGCATCACCGCCCTCCCAATACAACCAATTATTGGCGTCCTTACCAGTATACTCTCTTGTAGGTGGCTCGAAGCCCATTATAACGACGTCGTCGTCGAACTCGGCTTTAACTTTAAGCCAGCACCAAGCGGGACGCTTCCCAGGATAGTATAAGCCACGACGACTCTTGAGCACAATACCTTCACGCCCCGCAGCTAGCTCCGCGTCAAGAAAAGCTCGCTTATCGGTCTTGACTACCTTGACGACATGAACCAGCTCGGACTCAATGGTCCTAGTAATAGAATCTAGATAGGCCCGACGTCCTTCCCAGGGTACTCCTATCATCGACGCTCCCTCGATGGTACGTAGTATGTCGAAGACCATATAATGCAGCTGAGTCTTCTCCTGACGCCGAACTGCCTCGTCGGCCTCGCATCCTACAACACTTACTACATCCTGTGCCTTTCCGCCTAGAACAACGATCTCTCCATCGAGAATGAGCTTACCTAGGAACAGATGCAGCTTCATATCCTCGAGTGAGCCTGCGTAGAGCTCCTGGACAATAGGCCTTAGTTGTGCAGTCTTCTCAACAGGCCAGCCTGTGGGTTCTCCATCGACTACCTGTATGTGTGTCGAAAAGAACCTACCGTCGATATACAAGTAACGGCATCCATCCCATTTGGTCTCCGCGATGTAGTCTGTACCATCCAGGGCCTCGTCTAGTTTAGTCATGTGGCCTGGATTGTCCTTATTAGGCTTACAAGGCTTCATTACTTCTAGAACGCTCTTTAGCGGATATGTCATAGCCCTCCTTTCACTACCACTACTAGTTAATCTCTCCTAGTGCACATCCGTCTTTGCCTAAACCAACCTCTTGAGCTGCAGCTGGCCATAGATCCACGTAGCCACTGATCCCGTTGGCTAGTCTATCTACCACAGTAACAGTCACCTCACGACGAGCCTGAATGTCGCCATTGCACTCGTGCAGCACAGTGACGTGTAGGACGGTGCCTAGCGGAACGTCATTCGAGGCGGCTCCAAGATACTCGTAGTCCACTACTTCTGGTGCACCTACTGGCGTTACCCTGTGCCAGCTAGCCGCGTGGCGTCTCCAGGTAAATTCGTCATCGATACCATAAGTTGTGATCGTAACAGGCACAGATGCAATATGTAGCGCTAACAATAGCGCAATAAGACTTGAAGGCACTACGCATCTTCCTTGTAATACTCGCTCACGCTATACTCTTCGAGCATATCGTTGTAGAGCTGACCACTGAATCGAGCTCGACATAGCTCCGTGAACTCGCACCCAGGACAGGTCCGTAGCGCGTCCTGTGGATAAATAGCAGGTCGGTTGATAATCTCACCTACAATTGCTTCTAGGCTATGCTCGAAGATCTGTAACTGCTCGTCTGAATAAGTAATCAGATAGCGACGGAAGAAAAGGTCCTTCGGCAACAGACTAACGAACTCAGCGTAGTCATCGGGATCGAGCCCTTTAGCTCGTACAAGAGCCAGATAGGCTTCAGGGGTCGAGCGAAGGTTTCGTCGCCTCGATAGCCCACCTGTGGCCAGTACATCTGGCTTCGTGGGCGGTACCTTGTACAAGAAGTTATACATGATCCCTTTGATGAAACCTACGTTTGCTAGAGCTGGATCTTTTCTCGCAGCCCATACGTAAGCCTGACCCTGGTACGCCATCGCCACTAAAGGCTCAGCAGGTATTCGAGAGCTGGTCTTGTGCTCAAGTAGCCACAAATCTCCACGAAGGTCTTGGACAAGGCCGTCTGTCTGTCCGGCGAAATCGTACGTTGACCGAGTTACTTTTAGAGGCACCTCAGGCATAATCACGGTAAAGTGATCATGGCCCGGCGCCCAGAGGGCATAATGATTGAGAACATCCATCCCTAGCTGCGCAAATTCCTTTAGGTCCTCTGGGACATAGCCTAGCTCCTCTTTGATATGCCCAAGAGACCTCAGGACTTCTGAGGTATAAGCGCCACGTAACGAGGCTGCTGCACGAGTACTCGAGCCTGCACCGTAGTAAGCAGCAAGTGCATAGTGTACCATTCTCCCGAGCCACATATGTTTGCTAGGCTTGGCCGGAGCTAGGCTCTGTCGTAGCGGAGAGGTAAAGTCCCACTTCGCACGACAATTTAGATATGTGGCCACGTCGGATATGTGAATGACTGGCCGCTCGCTATTAGTTTGTGTCATCGGTCGACTCCTGTGTTTCGATGGTAGCGACGAACTCGACGTGTAGGTACACATCGAACAGCGAGGTAGGTAGCGGAAGGGTAGTAAGCTTCTTAATCCAGTACTCGTGTCCCTCGACAGCCTGTTCTCTCGTGTTATATCCTTGGACGATCACCCAGCCACCTCGATTAAACTTTAGATAGCTTATCGCTGTCTCGAACGCTGCAAATGAGTTGTACATAGCACAGGTGTCGACGTACAGCAAGATGCCTTCAGTATAGCCCTCAAATCTTGCTATCTTGCGCTCTTCCTGAGTCCCTAAATTACTCGTTATTTCCGTCAATAGTTGCTGCTTAGTTAGTAGCATCTTGTACTCCCATAGGGAAGAGTGTCGATTGTATAATAACAATCTTGTCGTCACTACCTGCTACATCCTCAAGCGATTTATGAAAGCTACGAGCCTGCAGTACGTCTTCTGGTACCACAGGAGCTGCATCAGCAAGGGCGATAAGCTCGTCTGCCAGCTGCCGCAGCTTCTCTACGTTCAGGTAGTACAGAACTCGCTTCGGTTCCACGTTGTGTTGGAAGACTAGACCTACGTCGATGAGCGTGCTCATGTGATGCCACAACCCTAACGATCTTGGTAGAAGGTCAGCCAGTTCTGTTGGCCGCCTAGGTCCATCAGTCAGAGCCAGCAAGATTCGCACTCTAGGATCGCTACCTAGAGCCGCGAAGCCCTTGATATCGATAACATCGCTAACAGTCTCTGTATCTGTGTCGAATACTTCGTCTGTCATTCTCTCCTCCTTATCGTTTCGCTCGTGTCGTTAGTAGCTGCATTGAGATCACCGCGTACCAGGCGTCGCTTGGGTCTAGTAGTTCGACTTCACCAGAGTCGCCTATGTACTCGATTGGAAGCCCTAGTTGTAGTCGTTCCTTAACAGATAATCCTGCGAGCCCTTCTGTGTCTTGCTGAACCTGTCGTATCTGTACCTGTATCTGAGGCACCTTGGGGCTCTGATGAAACCACCATTCTCGATTCCACCATACTACAGCTACGACCAGAATGAGAACGAGGAGGAGGCCTCCACAGACAGCCATTACTCCTTCACTCCGAAGGCTTGGCTCAACAGAGCCTCGATACCTATTTGGCCCTCGACAGTACTTCGTATTCGTGCTCCTCGTACTTCGTTCCACAGAATGAAGCTTGCTAGCTTGACCGGATGTACACCGGCCTTCGCTGCCGCTCTCTTCAGAGCTACCTTAAAGTCTGCAGAAGTCTGCACTAACTTTCTCTGAGGCGCCTCGTAGCCATGAAGTCGCATACAGTACCCCTCGAACGCTTTCCACAGTGGTGTACCTACCAGAGTCGATAGGTCTACTATAGCCATCGCTTCAAGAGCTCGATAGATAGCCTCGTTAGCGTCACATTCCCTTCCGTTGCAAATTCGCTGCAACTCTTCCATATACATCTTGTGAGCAAAGTCGTATACCCATGTGATAATGGGATGATCTCGAGCGCTTTCGTGTGCCATTGGTACTCGTAGTTCCAAGCCTGGAAAAAGCTCAGGTGCAGCTTGAAGTGTAGGTAAGTTCTCCTGAAGAATGAAGTTACCCACAGAGTCGGCTAGATTAGCGTTGTACATTGTAGTAGCAGCGAGTCGTGTCAGGAGTCTCGTAGCTCTTGGAGAGATAATAACGGAGCGTCGATTACCTCTAAGCCTAAGCTCGTCTTGGAGCCAAGCTACCGCCTCATGTGCTCCTGTGTCTAATACTTGGTAGTGCTCAAGGATCAAATAATCGGCAATGACATCCATTGATACAGGCCAGCGCTTCTTAATAGTTCGCTGCGTCATCAAAAGTTCGGTACGTACGTCGTCTGCTAGTCTTAGAGTACCCACGATCCTCCTCTCGTTCAAGATAGAGCGGTGTCGTGACTCGAACACGACGTTAGGCCTGGGAGCCTAACCTAGAAACTAGCGGGGGCTAGTCCTAGTGCATGCCTTGCAAGCACCGCTCGTAGACATTAGCGCTTAGACCAACTGGCTTTATAGCCAGGATGCCACATACACAACCAGGTCTTCGAGCGCCGGTTGTACTGCGGGCACGTTTGGATAACCCAACACTCAGTAACCGTTACAGGCGCGTCGTGTTCGGACTCTTGATAGCCTACGCCTAGATTGTAACGGTTGTAGCGGCAGCCTGGACACACCTTCTCCTTCATCATAGCGATGAAGGCCTTCGAACCCTTACGGATGCGTGGTTTCTTCATCGAACGCTCCTAGAGATGATAGCAGGCAGGACGTCGTTGACACGATTGTAGACCTCGCCATCAGAGCCCCTTGGCTTGACTAGGACGACCAACGTACATTGCTTTCCAAGTAGCTCGTCTGTGTCCAGCGTCTTAGGAAGGCCACCGAGAATAGCTTGGACCCAGCGACCTAATTTACTTTTCGACGAGAGTGTGGTACCTGTCCAAGCTCGTAGCTCCGTTCGTGTAGGGTTGTTAAGGACAAAGTCGAACTGCAGTTCTGGTCCATACTTTCCTTCTGTGGCAGTAACCGCGGTAACGGTTGCGGGATACTCGCCCATTGGTATAGACTCAAATACTCGTTGTTGTAGCTTGACTCCCATGGCGTTGCCTCCTTCTTTTGAGTTTTGATGAGCTTGAGCTTCATTACCAGTTCATCCTGCTGATTATCGCGCGAGACGCCCGTAGCTTTCTGTCTGCGGTCTCGACGCTCATAGTCTTGTACTGTGTACACGAGAATGAGCGTCTAACGCGCAATACGTCAACCATGTACTTACAGTAGCGTCCTGGCTTGTCCACGACACCTCGCAGACGATGTACGCACTTCGCACACAGTTGCTGCTTGACGCTCTCGTACCACTTCGGCGTCTTCGGTTTAGCCTTGGCTTTCATATCCTCACCTCCCTTCTATACTATTCGAACACGTTATCTCGAGCCAGCGATAAGCGTAACCACGACAGCGATCACGCATAGCAAAATGACTGTAAAGCCACCTATGTCGGCTATTGTCGCTAGTAGGCGCATTATATCCTCCGCACAGGCTGTTCGTCGTCGATGAGGCCACCTGGAGCGTAGTAGCGACGCTTGAACTCTGCAACAACCTCTGGCCATTCAGCGTTGATCTTCTCCAGATTGTCCGTATCTGCCCGTCGAATCAACGCGAAGAGGAGCCCATAGAATGGAACATCCTTCGCCGCTAGTTCTTGCGAGACCGTGTAATCGTAGTGTGAAGCCATTACGCGTACGTCTCTTCGTCCGTGATAGGCTCTTGAGGAGCGTCTCCTGTTGAGCCCTCGCTCTCGCACTTCGTGAGCCAGGTCTCGATTGACGACCGGCGGAAGCGCCAAGTCCGGCCCATCTTGATAGCTGGAAGCTTGCCGCTCTGTGCCCACACGTAGATGGTCGTGGGTTTCATTCCCAGCATTTCGGCGACCTCTTTGATGGTCAACAGCTCTTTCTTTTCTGCCATTCCTTTCTCCTTTCCTTTCATTCACTATTCGAACTCGACACAATCGGCGGCGGCACGATTCGAACGTGTCCATCTCTTTCTGTTGGTGGAGATGAGAGCCCAAGCTATCGCCGCCGAGTAGGTTACCTAGCGCTCGTCGTCGTCTTGAGGCTCGACTTGAGCTGGTTTAGTAGACGTTACTCCCATAGCCTTGTCGATAGTAGCGACCACACGATCTTGATGCTCGATAGCTGTCTCGAGCGCCTTGACCAAGGTGGC
>Ga0315274_10016855_pt1 | contig 10317 bp, 8 predicted proteins | sample YL17G02_20_MG_FD_203700 | JGI IMG/M metagenome (GOLD analysis project Ga0315274, IMG submission 203700) | Sediment microbial communities from Yellowstone Lake, YNP, Wyoming, USA - YL17G02_20 | ecosystem: Environmental > Aquatic > Freshwater > Lake > Sediment | place: USA: Wyoming | collected... | reverse complement strand
ACCATTGTATCCGGTGTCCGTATTGCCAGGGAAAGAAACTATCAAGGATAAGACATAAACAGGAGGAAGCATGAGCAAAAGAAACTATAAGGATAGAGACATTTTGTATAAATGGCTTAAATACGAAGTAGAACTAGAAGAATATAATTTAACTTTCAATCTTTTTAATACTCCAAGAGAAAAAAAACCTATATCTTTCACCATATTTTATAAAACGATTTTAAAATATAGGAGAGATACTCATAAGATCAGCAAGAAGAACTATACTAGACTAATGGTTTTTAACTATAGACTAGCCCATAAGAAGCATTTACAGGTGAAACAGAAGGGATGGGATGAGACACATAGGACACAATGCAAACAGAGATACCGGGATTATAACCGTAAGCATAAAGCAGAACGTGACGCTTATAGTAAAAAGTATTATGATTGCCACAGAACTAGTATATTGATACAGAAGAGGGAATATAAAAAGAAACGCGCAAAGATACTTAAGAACTTGAATCATAGCAGGAAGTATTATTGGGAGCATCGAGAGGAACTATTGAAAGCAGCGCACATGAAAAGGTTAGAGCATTGTCCTAAGCTGGGTGTACCTTATCTCTCTACTTGGTTTTTAAGGTGTGATGTTATGGAGAGACTTGAGCAGAGACTTAAACATATGACAGGTTAAATGTTGCTACCACTATTACCATGATATATAATACCTCATTATTTCTTCATTCCCATACATACATATGTGCCATTGGTTTTATATAGTCAATGGAAACTAATCGCCTTCTATTTCATTATTTGATTTCGTTACTACTATGAACATATAGCCGACAATTTATTAGACGATTAGAATAATAGACAGCCCTATATTCTATCTGTATCGACATCAATTTAAATATATCAAAGCAAGAAGAAGAAGTAAATAATAATTAGTATGCACCCTAGTGTTGTACTATATCGACATTGCAAAAGCATAAGGAGAAGATAAGGAGAAACAAAAAAAATAAATAGTAGATACGATATACATAAAGTGAGATAATACTTATGAGAGAAATAAATAAAACAATACAAGTAATAATAGATTCATTAAGCGTCGACAGGTTCTATACTGGTAAGATCAAGACCGGTTCAGGAGCAGGTAGCGCACGAATAAATGTTAATAAAAAATTTGTGGACTGTAGGTACATACTTGTGATACTTGAGGATAAGGATGTTTCTGATAAAACAATTCATCTTAAGGAGGTTGAGGCTGATGTTCAACAGTAGACTAAAAATTGTTTTTTTGTCTTTTGGTTACTCCATGATTTTTACTTATGGTCTTGTTATGATGTGCACGTTCTTGGAGGGTTTTATTTTTGGTGCGAATACTATCATAATTCATCTTAATAACATTGGTGAAGCGATACCGGAGTTCTTTCTTATAGTGGTTAGTATTCCTTTTGTTTTTTATGCGATATGGCATACTGTTTTTGTTTATCTTAAGCGTATTCATAAGGAGGTTTTTACATGATGTTTCCGCGTAAAATTATCGCCTGGGGTTTTATCTTGTTGTTATGTGTTTCGATGATACCAATATTTACTTTTAACGTAGGAGCAACTACTACTACTTCATTATCTTTTAATGGATGGGGAGACTATCATCAGATGGATGGTAATCCTGGTGGACCAGTTAGTACAAATGCTATTATTTATATGTTCGACCTTTTTACTATGACAGACGTTCCTTATCTTGGCACTATTTCAAACGTAAAAGTAGCAGTACAGGTATTCATACAAAATGCAGCGACACCAGGAGACGGATATATAAAAATAAAAACGCATAGTACGGAGTATGACGATGCTTCTTTTGCCATTGACCCTCCAGAATATACTCCTGCGTTGCACGAGAAAAATTATGCGACAAACCCAAACACATTAGCGGCGTGGACTTGGACAGAGATAAACGATTTACAAGCAGGGATAGCCCTTAAAGGAGATAACTTAGTAAATGCAATAATAATGTATCAAGAGTTTGTTAATGTTACTTATACTCCTATTCTATCGGTGACAACGAACACTCCTACAAGTATAACAACAAATAGCGCGACACTTAACGGAGCAGCAACCGGAGAGAACGGGATGACTTGCGGTTTCTGGTATAATACCGCGTGGACAAAGTCAAGCGCAACAGGAACAAACACGACAGCTTCTGGTACATATGATAACGGTGCGGCTTTCAGCCAAGGAGCAAACATGCTTTTTACAGGAGAATACTATCACGATAGAGCATGGGCATACAAAGCAGGAGTAGGTTTCTACAAAGCGACAGAAAATTATTTTATGTCATTACCAAATAAACCCTCTTCAATAATCACAGGAAATAAAACAGGTAGCAGCATAGAAATACGATGGGTTAATTCAACGGTGTATAGTATCAACAGGAGTACGATGGTGAGGTATAGTACCACTGGATACCCTCCAGACCGCACCAGTGGAACACTCTTATACAATGGTAGTTTTTATCGTTCATATCTCACCCCTTGGACACCATCGACAGCGTATTATTTCAGTGCATGGACATATGTTAACGACAGCCATAACAGCTCTAGGCGTATGGCGTGGAGTAGCGACTATCGGACTATGACTTATACGACAGCTTCCGCGCCAAGTGGTTTAACAGTGGTTAGCTTCAACAGCACCCAGGTAGTTCTTTCTTGGACAAAGGGGAACAATAATACGGTAGTGGTAAGGAACACTACAGGAGTATACCCGGCGACACCCTGGAAGGGAACAACGGTCTACAATGGGACATTACAGACGTATACGAATACCGGGCTTGACAATACAAAGAAACAATACTATCGTGCCTGGGATTTTGGGACAGGTTTTAGTGCAGGAAACTCTAGCGTGAGTACCTACTTGCGACCAGGAGTACCAAAAACTGTAACCTATAAAGTCATGTCAGGCAAACAATTTATTAACATTACTTGGGTTAATGGTACGGCAACCAAGAAAACAATCGTCAGACGATCACCGACAGCGCAACCAACAACACCACAGGAAGGAACGGAGGTATACAATGGTACTAAAAAGTATTATAACATGACAAGTGGTCTTAATCAACCCTATTATTTCTCATTATGGAGCTTCAATACAACCACCGGTTTATTCAGTGACAGCGTTTATCTTACTTATTATGCTTGTTTCGTGAATTGCTATAAACAAAGCAACGGAGCAACACTCACACCTTATACTTTGTTCATAACAAACGCTACCGGAACGCAAACGTATTCTCATGTTTGCACGACAAACCCATATATCATAAATGTCTCATCATTACCAAAGGGAACAAACGTGCAAATAGTATTCAACTCAACAGGATATTATCCTTCCGCGTTCTATCAAGATATAGCGGTTAACACGAATGTTTACATCAACGCGTATCTAGCGGTCGACACCACACATCTTTATGTTTTAAGTGTTGTTGGTCAACAGTTCGAATATGGTACAAGTCCACCTATCTCTGGGGTATTAGTGACGATTAAGAAATATATTAATACGACAGCTCAATGGCAAACAATTAGTGCTGCTCTTACAGACGCGGATGGACAAACACAGGTTTATCTTTCAAGTGGAACAAGCTATAAAGTATTTCTTTCAAAGACAGGATACAATAGTACGGTAGAAGATTTTATTCCTTCTCCGGATGTTTATACTAAGACGTTCAGGATATTCCCTATTATTCCAACGATAACAGATACATATAGTTTCAATAGTTTTATCTCATTCACAGGAGACAAATATGTAAACAATAGTCTTAGTGTCTCCTATAGTGATAGTGGACTTACAACGGTTAACACCACGATATATGTTTATGATGTTTGGAACAATACAGAAACACTCCTAGTAACCAATACCACGATAGGAGTACAGTCTTTCACCTTCTGGGTACTAGGAATAAACACTAGTCATAATCATCTTATCAAACTCTCGTATACGAACACTAAAACCTTTGATGTTTCATCTCCGGTTTATCTCACGCTTTATGGAGAAAACATTAGCAACCCTCTCGGGAGGAATATCACTAAGTTCGATATAGAAGAACGTTTTAACGGAGTGTTCGGTATTAACCCTCTCGGATGGTGTAATGTCCTCTCGGTCATATTGCCTATAATTCTTTTGGTTAGCTTCGGACCGTTCTATACAGGTTTTGGTATTATAACCGCCGGTTTTAGTCTCGAGGGTGTTCAATTCATATTCGGAGCTTATTTTACGAACACTCTTAACCCTGTTCTTATCGGGTTGGGTGGTTTCATTATCGCTATAGGTATAGTGTATATGTGGACAAAAGGAGACGCAGGAGATAGATTATGAACGGTGAATACCCTGATAGGTTATCTATTGGTCTTATACCACAGGATAATTGTGAATATTGCGGTACTCCTCTTATGAATACTCTTGATGGTGGAGATATTAGTATATGTTTAGGTTGTTCAACGGTTACAAAGAAAGAAACCGTCATTATAAGGAGAAATTAGAACTATGGCGTTGATTAATGAGGGGTCAGCCGGAACAAGTCCATATAAACCGATTGTTAAACCAAAGCAACAGATAACCAGAGAACAGATCCTGAGTAAATTACCTGCAGCATATCAAAGAAGCATACAAGCGCAGCAAGGGACACCAGTACAACCCACTCCTATGGAGAATAAGTTTATCTCCGGTGGAAGTCCTCAAGGTGGCGTAATAGGGAAAGCACTTATTGAAAGACGAATAGGACAACCAATAATGGTAACAAGAGAGACACCACCATATAACCCACCAAGACCACCACGAATAGAGCCACAACAGCAAATATACGCTAGACAATACGCGGAGACACCAGAGTTCCAAGAATACATACGAACACCACAAGGACAACAACAACTATTAGCAATACAACAAAGCGAAGCTGAAAGGAGACTTACAACACCAGACACCTATAAGTTCTCAATACCATTCCTAGGAACATGGGATACCGGAATAAAACAACCAGAATGGACAGCTAAATATAATATTAGCACCGTAACAGTATACAACCCTGAAGAAGCACGATTAAAATTAGCACAGAACATTATAGATCGGGGAGACGTTTATTCAGGGTTAGCAACTAGAACACGATTATCTCGTAGTTTCGGAGAAGCAGGACTTCGTGCGATCACCTGGCCTATAACACTACCGCAGACAGCAATAAAATATTTCACAGGAACAGGAAGTGCAACAGACGTTTTAGGGAGGATAAACACAGGTAAAACCCTATTCTTACCAGATGTATCAAAAGGGATAAGCGAAAGAACAGTAGCACCAACGACAGGAGCAATAGAAGGAACGATAAGTACGTTCATATCTGGAGGAAAATATAATTATCTTGAAAACCTACAAAAATATCCAGTTGAGAGTGTTTTTGCCGGAGCTACAGAACTCATGGGACTTTATGCTGGAGGAAAAATGGTGCAGACAGCAAAAGCAACGACCTATAGAGGACTAGGATATGCTAGACAAGGGATAATAAAAACAACGGGTTTTAAAGTACCAGGATATGAAAAGATTAGTTATTATTTCCCGCAAAGGGTTTTTAGACGCGCATGGGTGAAAGCAGGGACAACAGATATAGATAAAATGATGGGGACAACATATCATACTACAAAGACTTTAACACCTGGAGGTCTTAGCTTCGCAGTAGGAAAAACAACCGGTAGAAGAATATCTTGGACACTTGAACAAGCAGGTAAATCCAGGGGATTAAAATACTCGGAGGGAGACATACTTTTAGGAAGCAGTGGGACATCACGCATAGGGAGAAGTTTCTATGTTAAACCAAAGGTGTTACATGAATTACCAAGTATAAGTACAACACCATACGGTTACGTACCAACACGTTTTTATCGTTTCAGTTCCCCAGATGTAAATTACAGTAGCAGTATTAGTTTATTACCTAAAATGAATACACCAACGGGACTTGTTACCAGAATAGAGAAACTATTTAAGCCACCGAAAGGAAGCTATGAAGATATAGGAATATGGGCTAAAGCGCAACCGAAAGGAAGATGGGGAGTTATCGGACCAAAAATGTATCTAGGAGGACCAGAGACAGAGATAAACATATTCGGTAAGACAACCCTTAAAAGATATCTTCCGGATACGTCTACATTATTCCAACGATTTAAAGGATATCAATATTATTCTAGAGTACCTCTTGAAAGCGGTAAGTTCGAGGTAGTACCTACAGTTTTTACTAAAATAGTTCATAAAGGCTTTCCGAGTAACGCTAAACTTTTATTAGAAAGCGATAAGATACGGGGGATAAAAGAATTTTTAAGTCCTTATAGTAGTACAGGAAAGTCTACAACGTCTATTCTTTCTTTCGGTAGTATGTCTAGTATGCTATCAAGATCGTATACAGTGGGCAGTAGTTCTCCTAGTATCTCTAGTTATCCGAGTAAACCTAGTATATCATCCTATGTCTCTAAAATGTATTCCAGTTTCGGGAGTTCTCCAAGTAGTATTATATCTAAATCTAGTTCTATTGCTTCCGTCTCTCGGAGTATTTCTAAAAGTATTAGCAGTATGAGTTCGTCTATTAGTCCTTCGTCACCGTCTAGTATCCCTAGTCATATATCAACTCCGTCTTATCCGATACCTTATTATAACGAAGATTATTATTATAATTTGAAGAGTAGATCGAAGGGACATAAAATGAGTATTGGTTATCGTTATCGTCATTGGAATATGCCAAAACTAGAAGATTATTTCGGAGACTTCAAAGATTTTCATAGTGAAGCAAAGAAAGAGATCAATCGTTTTAAGAAAAGCATGAGGTACTAAGAGTTATGTCGCGTTTCGGGACTTGTAAATATTGCGGTGGTAGTTTCCTTATAACGATTAGTGATACTACTTGCCCATCTTGTATGTTCAATGTTAGCGACAGTATACGAGACTTTCATAACAGTATGCAGCCGAGAGCATATAGAAGGAAACGGTTAAAGGATTGATGGAAACGGGGCAAGGGCGCGTTATCTACTCATTCTTAGTATCCCAATATGTCTTAGATAGTGGTTAATGCGTCTACGTTTTTTATTATCAATCCGAATATTAATAGTTATCAAAAACATAATAAAAGAGGATGACTACCAAACAATCTTATCATAATCCTGTTTAACATCCACACCAGACAACATAAGATAAACCTGAGTAGTCATAAGCGAATAATGACCGAGTATCAACTGTAGACTACGAAGATTACCACCAGACTTAAGATAATGAACAGCGAAACTATGCCGGAAAGTATGAGCATGAATACTCCGATCATACTTTTTTATGATATTGTTAACCTGTTCACGAGTGACACCAAAAATAAAACGATTACCCGGAATATTATCCGAATACGTTAAAAGAAGGTTTCGGAGATCAAAAGCCAGGGGTACTACTCTATCTTTGCTACCCTTACCACATCGTATTAACAAAGTATCGTCTTTTATATCAGATTTTTTTATATGATTAAGTTCAGATACTCGTATACCTGTTTTCCATAAAGTCAACAACATTAAATAATTTCTTCTACCATGAACATTATTATCATGGTTGGCTTTGTCTAATACTACGTTTATTTCTTCTTTCGATAAGTACTTTGGAAAGGTTTTGCTACCCGGGTTATAAAATTCTTTCTTCATATGACCTTAAAATACATTATCACTTAATCAATATATAAACATTTCTCGAAACACTTATAAAGATAAATGCGTTCTGGGTATACATGAAACAAAAAACAATGAAAACAAAAAGCAGGACACAACCTTTTAACGACACAACCAAAAACCTGTTATGCCAAAACATAACACCTTTTTATTATGATACATTTTTTGTAGGAGGATAAAAAATGACACCAAATATAGATTTATTTCAACACTACTTAAACAAAAATGTTAAACTCACCTGGAAAAACGGATATTACCTTCTAGGAATAATCACAGAAACGAGTGAAAACTTCATCATCTTTCAGACAACATCCAAAAGATCAATGATTAATAAAGACGAAATCCGCGACATCATGGAGGTATATTAATTATGATTTTTCAAGCAATACCAAAGAGATCGGTGGCTTCCATTCACCTTACCACCGATTTTTCTTTTACCTGTCAAAACATGATATCAGGTCGATGCACAAAAGGTTTCCTATTCTGCCAAAACACCACAGACAACGGAGTACCAGGATGTTACGACCAGGACACCACACCACAGGAATACGATTGCCCGGATGACTGGATACTACGGGGGAACTAAAATGAGGAAATGCCGAACATGTAAATGGAACAATTCAGCGACAGGAGTAATGAACTGGTGCGAAAAAAACCATGATGACTGTTTCTATGTTAAATACAAACGATGCAAAGACTACGAAAAAAGAGAATACGAGGGAGAACAATGAACATAAGAGAACTAGCGGAACAACTACACGACATCGGTTTTAACGTATTTCCAGATATCGTAGAGAATGGAAAGAAACGACCATATATACCACTAGGGGCAGCAGACCCTTACCTATGGGAACACCTAAAAACAAGTGGTAGACTAAACAAAGAACGATTACTCCAAGCATACGATAACGCGACAGCAGAAGGAAAAACCGTTTATCTTGGCTTTATACCTGGAGAAATAACAGAAGGAAAATACAAAGGATTAAAGACATTTGGTATAGACTTTGATGCACCAGAAAACAATGAAATACTAGGAGTAACACCAGAGAAATGCAAAGAAGTGGGCGTACTCTATGAGCCATCCTACAAAAAAGGACATTCGCATATAATCGGGATAACCGCAGATACCACGAAATACCGGAAAGACCACAGTCTCGGTATAGAATTATTCCCAGATAGCACCTTCCATCTAGCGATCTATGGGAACATGGAGGAAGTATACGACCTTAAACCAATGGCTATAAGCGAGGTTTATCCGGGATGGGTTGCGAAACTATCCGAAGTTAAAGGAATACCAATTAAAACAACGAAACCAACGGTACAGGAACTAAAAAAAGGAGTACCTGTTCACCATAGGAACGATTCAGCGTTTAAGATCGCAGCAGACTACAAAGACAAGGGATTAACGATAGAAGAAACAACTAAATTAATGCTTGACTGGAATAAAAAAAATTTTCCACCAATGCACGATGGGGAATTAATAACTTGTATTAAATCAGCATATAAACGAAACAAACCAGGGGAAATATATTCTGATGCAGATAAAGCCACTTTGCAGGAAGTCTACGACATTATCGACAAATGGTTACACATGACAGATAAACGCAGAGTAGACCTCATACTAGCCACCGCATTGAGCAACAAAGAACCAGGAACAACAATATGGCTTATAATCCTGGGTGCAAGTGGTGACGCAAAAAGCGAGACAGTACGCGCACTAGAAGGATACGAGAACGTAATAAAAATAGATCAGATCACACCAAACACCCTAGCCAGTGGAAAACCAGACATGAGAGACAAAGAAGGGAACATCATCGCAAGAAGCGACCTGGGATACCAACTTCAAAACAAAAACACTATTTTAGTGATACCAGACTTGGCTTCACTATCCAGCAAGAAAGCGGAGGACAAAGCAGAGATATGGGGGCAATTCAGAAACCTATACGATGGTTTCATAAACAAACGCACTGGTGCAGGAGTAGAACGATTATACGAGAATTGCCATGTCTCCATGATAGGATGCAGTACACCAGTTTTAAGAGATGAAATCATAGTTCACTCTCAACTAGGTACTAGGGAGCTCCTATGGGACACCGGGAAGGAAGAAAACATTGGAGAACCAGAGACAAAAGATAAAATAATGATGGCATGGGACAACGAGAAAACCGAAGAACTCATGCGATCAGAGATAAAAGACACTATACAGAATTTCCTCAAGCACACCAAGTTTAAGAGGATAGACGAAAAAGATATTCCCGAGGACATGAAAAAATTTCTTTGCGAGGAAGCCAGACGAATAGCGGTACTACGCGCTACCGGGATGATAGATCAGACGTACCGAGAGCTAAACAACCCTGTAGTGCCAGAGATACCCACCCGGACTATAAAACAATTCAAGAGACTGTATATCTCACTCAAGAGCTTAGATAGTAACTATACTGATGATAGAGTTAAATCTATCATAAAAACCATAGTAGATAGTAGCGGTAATATGGTTCGACAGCTCGTACTTGAGGTTTTAAGTGGATGTTATGACCGATGGTATCAGATCAAAGAAATACAGTCTAGGACTAGATTAGGGAGAAATTCGGTTAAATCGCAACTGGAGATG
>Ga0315274_10016854_pt1 | contig 10317 bp, 2 predicted proteins | sample YL17G02_20_MG_FD_203700 | JGI IMG/M metagenome (GOLD analysis project Ga0315274, IMG submission 203700) | Sediment microbial communities from Yellowstone Lake, YNP, Wyoming, USA - YL17G02_20 | ecosystem: Environmental > Aquatic > Freshwater > Lake > Sediment | place: USA: Wyoming | collected... | reverse complement strand
GCTCCACTCCACCCGGTGAAATACCAGCAAGCATCCGCAGTAGCGGTAATCGGCGCACTTGTCCCACAGTCAAACGTCCCATTCCCCGTTACCACACCAGCCTCAGGCGGGTTAGCATTCACTGTCAGCGCATATTGATACCTGGCAAAGTTAGCCGTAACCGTCTTGTTCCCATCTATATAAACCGTCGTCGAGGCCGATGATTGGTTGCCAATACCTCCTCCACTCCACCCGGTGAAATACCAGCAAGCATCCGCAGGCATCGCTGTTATCGCTGCCTCGGTGCCACAGTCAAACGTACCATTACCCGTTACCACACCACCCGCAGGCGGATTAGCCTTCACTGTCAGAGCATATTGATACCTGGCAAAGTTAGCCGTAACCGTCTTATTACCATCTATATAAACAGTCGTCGAGGCCGATGATTGGTTGCCAATACCTCCTCCACTCCACCCGGTGAAATACCAGCAAGTATTCGCAGTAGCGGTAATCGGCACACTTGTCCCACAGTCAAACGTACCATTACCCGTTGCCACGCCACCCTCAGGCGGGTTAGCATTCACTGTCAGCGCATATTGATACCTGGCAAAGTTCGCCGTAACCGTCTTGTTCCCATCTATGAGCACCGTCGTCGAGGCCGATGACTGGTTGCCAATACCTGCTCCACTCCACCCGGTGAAATACCAGCAAGCATCCGCAGTAGCGGTAATCGGCGCACTTGTCCCACAGTCAAACGTCCCATTCCCCGTTACCACACCACCCGCAGGCGGATTAGCATTCACTGTCAGAGCATATTGATACCTGGCAAAGTTAGCCGTAACCGTCTTATTACCATCTATATAAACAGTCGTCGAGGCCGATGATTGGTTGCCAATGCCTCCTCCACTCCACCCGGTGAAATACCAGCAAGCATTCGCAGTAGCAGTAATCGGCACACTTGTCCCACAGTCAAACGTCCCATTCCCCGTTGCCACACCACCCTCAGGCGGATTAGCAGTCACTGTCAGAGCATATTGATACCTGGCAAAGTTAGCCGTAACCGTCTTATTACCATCTATATAAACAGTCGTCGAAGCCGATGATTGGTTGCCAATACCTGCTCCACTCCACCCGGTGAAATACCAGCAAACATCCGCAGTAGCGGTAATCGGCGCACTTGTCCCACAGTCAAACGTCCCATTACCCGTTACCACACCAGCCTCAGGCGGACTAGCATTCACTGTCAGCGCATATTGATACCTGGCAAAGTTAGCCGTAACCGTCTTGTTCCCATCTATGAGCACCGTCGTCGAGGCCGATGACTGGTTGCCAATACCTGCTCCACTCCACCCTGTGAAATACCAGCAAGCATTCGCAGGCATCGCTGTTATCGCTGCCTCGGTGCCACAGTCAAACGTACCATTACCCGTTACCACACCGCCCTCAGGCGGATTAGCATTCACTGTCAGCGCATATTGATATATGGCAAAGTTAGCCGTAACCGTCTTGTTCCCATTCATGGTGATCGTAGTCGCAGCAGCATCCTCATCAGCCACCGTATCACCGCTCCAGTTAACAAAGTGCCAGCAAGCATCCTCAGGCGTCGCCACGAGGTTAGCCACGATGCCCCCGGGACGTATAAAGATCCCCTCACCCGGCGTAGTTACTGAACCGCCCTCAGTGCTGCTCGTAGTCAGGGTTACCTCTATGGCAACACTCCCATCAGTCACCTCTATATCCACAGGGGCCCCCCCGGCATTCCCCACCACCACATTGAATAAATCGAATATGGACGTCGCATTACCTGGGGTTGCTGTGGCAGTAAAGGTGATCGTAGCAAAGACCCCGGCAGTTGACACCGTAGCACCCGCTGTAATGATAGCGCCGTACACGTTGGTGATAGTGCCAGCGCTATTGTTTATGGTCCCATTGTTGAAGAAGGTGGATACATTACCTTGCTTAAGCAGATTGCCCTCCGCGACGCTATTCGCAGTTAGCAGCGCAGGGTCAAAGCTCAGCTTGAACTGGGCACCTGCTATGGCCTCCACAGGTGCGATGAATACGTTAACAGTGAACGTCTGCCCCGCGTTGACTGTCTGGCTGGGCGGCGAGATATAGACCTGGGTCCCCGCCTCGGACTGGGCAAACTTCATCCCCACAAAAGATAGCACCCCTATCAGGCAAAGGCCGATCAACAGTGTCAACCAGCGAGGAGATTTTTTATAAATCATAATACTCACTCCCTCATTCTTCAGCTTTCAGCTTTCACTAACCCCCACAACCCTCCCCAAAATGCTGACCGATAATTATTAAGTCCAACACATTAATAACGCCATCGTGATTGACATCCTCCCGGATCCAGCCAGGCGCTCCTGTCTCACCGAAGTGCTGGCCCACCATGATCAAATCCAGAACATTAATACACCCATCCATATTTATATCCCAGGCCGGGAATGTAGGCGTTGGTGTTGGCGTTGGCGTCACTGTAGTTACAGACAGGTTCAACGCGTTATAACCTAGTACCTGGTAAACAGCCGTCTCAGGAGCCAGAACGCCAGCCACATAGAAGCTTATCGTCTGCCCTGCTAACGAAGCTGGAGCGGTCACAAAGAAGTTGGGCACGTCACCGTATCGGCCCGCAGCATCCACAGTACCGCTGCCATACTCTACCCCGCCTATCCTGGCGGATACAGCAGTACCCTCCGGAGCCTGGGCGCCATTTACGGTTACATTGCCCCAAAACTGATGTGTGCTCGGTGGCTCCACCGGTGTCGATGTTGGTATAGGCGTCGGTGTAGGTGTCGGCGTCGGTGTAGGCGTCGGCGTCGGTGTTGGCGTCGGTGTAGGCGTCGGTGTTGGCGTCGGCGTAGGCGTTGGCGTTGGCGTTGGTGTAGGCGTTGGTGTTGGTGTCGGCGTAGGCGTTGGTGTAGGCGTAGGCGTAGGCGTTGGTGTTGGTGTAGGCGTAGGCGTTGGTGTTGGTGTTGGCGTAGGTGTTGGTGTTGGTGTTGGCGTAGGTGTCACTGTAGTTACAGACAGGTTCAACTCATTATAACCAAGTGCCTGGTAAACAGCCGTCTCAGGGGCCAGAACGCCAGCCACATAGAAGCTTATCGTCTGCCCTGCTAACGAAGCTGGAGCGGTCACATAGAAGTTTGGCACATCACCGTATCGGCCCGCAGCATCCACAGTACCGCTGCCATACTCTACCCCGCCTATCCTGGCGGATACAGCCGTGCCCTCCGGAGCCTGGGCGCCATTCACGGTTACATTGCCCCAAAACTGATGTGTGGTCGGTGGCTCCAGCGGTGTCGATGTTGGTATAGGCGTCGGTGTCGGTATTGGCGTAGGCGTTGGCGTCGGCGTCGGTGTCGGCGTTGGTGTAGGCGTAGGCGTAGGCGTAGGCGTTGGCGTTGGTGTAGGTATAGGTATAGGCGTTGGCGTAGGTGTCGGCGTAGGTGTCGGCGTAGGTGTCGGCGTTGGCGTCGGTGTAGGCGTAGGCGTAGGCGTTGGCGTCGGTGTCACTGTAGTTACAGACAGGTTCAACTCATTATAACCAAGTACCTGGTAAACAGCCGTCTCAGGAGCCAGAACGCCAGCCACATAGAAGCTTATGGTCTGCCCTGCTAACGAAGCTGGAGCGGTCACATAGAAGTTGGGCACATCACCGTATCGGCCCGCAGCATCCACAGTACCGCTGCCATACTCTACCCCGCCTATCCTGGCGGATACAGCAGTACCCTCCGGAGCCTGGGCGCCATTTACGGTTACATTGCCCCAAAACTGATGTGTGCTCGGTGGCTCCACCGGTGTCGATGTTGGTATAGGCGTCGGTGTAGGTGTCGGCGTCGGTGTAGGCGTTGGCGTCGGCGTAGGTGTCGGCGTTGGCGTAGGCGTTGGCGTCGGCGTAGGTGTAGGTGTAGGTGTAGGCGTCACTGTAGTTACAGACAGGTTCAACGCATTATGACCAAGTACCTGGTAAACAGCCGTCTCAGGAGCCAGAACGCCAGCCACATAGAAGCTTATCGTCTGCCCTGCTAACGAAGCTGGAGCGGTCACAAAGAAGTTGGGCACATCACCGTATCGGCCCGCAGCATCCACAGTACCGCTGCCATACTCTACCCCGCCTATCCTGGCGGATACAGCAGTACCCTCCGGAGCCTGGGCGCCATTCACGGTTACATTGCCCCAAAACTGATGTGTGCTCGGTGGCTCCACCGGTGTCGATGTTGGTATAGGCGTCGGTGTAGGTGTCGGCGTCGGTGTAGGCGTCGGCGTCGGTGTTGGCGTCGGTGTAGGCGTCGGTGTTGGCGTCGGCGTTGGCGTTGGTGTAGGCGTTGGTGTTGGTGTTGGTGTTGGTGTTGGTGTCGGCGTAGGCGTTGGCGTTGGCGTTGGTGTAGGCGTTGGTGTTGGCGTAGGTGTTGGCGTAGGTGTTGGTGTTGGCGTCACTGTAGTTACAGACAGGTTCAACTCATTATAACCAAGTACCTGGTAAACAGCCGTCTCAGGAGCCAGAACGCCAGCCACATAGAAGCTTATGGTCTGCCCTGCTAACGAAGCTGGAGCCTCCACAAAGAAGTTGGGTACATCACCGTATCGGCCCGCAGCATCCACAGTACCGCTGCCATACTCTACCCCGCCTATCCTGGCGGATACAGCAGTACCCTCCGGAGCCTGGGCGCCATTTACGGTTACATTGCCCCAAAACTGATGTGTGCTCGGTGGGTCCACCGCTGATCGAGCAGCAACCACCATGCCCACAATCAAAACCAGGGCTAGCAGGAGCCCTGCGGCTCCTGCTAGCACCTTCACATTACTCACAAAGCCAATTCTCATAATCCACCTTCCTCCATGCGGAGACACCAGAGTTTAGGGGAATATCGTCCCTGCGCTGGTTACGGCAATCCAGTAGCCACCGCCCGGCTGCAGCATACCGCTGCTGGTAACAGCGCCATACTGACCGTTGGTATAACCCCAAATTCTGGTCCACTGGCCAGCTATGGCAGCCAGGTAATCACCCGCCGTCATGGCAGTAGTGGATTTGAAGCCTATTAAGTTCCAGCCCGCAGCCACACTGTAAGCGGGTGGCGTAGTTGGCGGCAAAGGATTAACCACACCGTTCACAGTGAGTGTTGCCGCGGCAGTCATGTTGATCCAGTAGCCCTTACCATCTACCATCGTAGTTAGACTGGGTGTAGGTCCGCCGGGGATGTAGGACTTCCAGCCAGTGCTCGGGTCATACCCATACACGATCGAGACTTGGCCCAAGACTCCGGCCAGCACAGTCGCGATAGCGCTGTTATTCGGTATGAGAGGCAGCGATATCAGGTTCCAGCCCGACTTCAGGGCGATGTTCATGCTCGTTACCGCCGCCAGATTCAGGGTCACCGAATCCGTGTTATTGTCGCTGAACGGGTCTACCTGGCCCAGTGCCGTTATGGTAGCCGTGTTCGTGATTGCGCTGACGCTGCCCACCGTGCAGTTGATTACCAGCGTGGCGCTGCTGCCAGCAGCCAGGCTGCCCACAGTCCACACTCCGCCGGTGTAGGTGCCCTGCGTCTTGGTATGGCTGCTCATGGTCAGGTTTCCTGGTATCGCATCGCTGACCACGATGCCCGTAGCTTCGGCAGGTCCGGTGTTGGTTACCACAACGGTGAACTTCACAGTCTGTCCCACCGTTGGGAACAGGTTGTCAGCCGTCTTGTCGATGCTCAGGTCAACGCCGCCGCTCACCACCTGCTTCACAGTCTGGCTGGCAGGCTCGATGAACTCGGCATCTATCTCGCGACCCGGCAGCGAAACAAACGTATAATAGCCACCATAATCTGTATAGCTCCTATTGTCCTCGTAGAGCCAGACAGGTGTATAGCCAGCAGCGCCCGAGTAGACCCAGACCCAGTGCCAGCCGCACTCATCGTTGCCCTTGGGTGTGATGGTGATGGTGCTCTCGCAGGCCTGCTTGCAGTGCAGCGTGAAGGTATCCTCGATGTAGGAGTCGCTATCGCTGAGGTTACTCCAGCCCTTACCCCAGCCCGGTATGGTGCCCAGGTACTGCGTGTATCCGCCCTCGCCCTCGGCAATCCTTACACTGCCCGCAGGGTCAACAGACAGGACAGCCTCAACCTCCCAGGCATCCGCTTCACCGGTGTTGTACACTCTGTAGGTTACCACGAACTCCTCGCACACCACGAACGGGCTGGCAGGAGTTATGCTCACTATCTCCGCCACCAGGTGCGCCGCAGGATAAATGTCAACAGACACCATCGGTGCCGCGACATAACCGACGATGTTGGAGGCCCAAGCCGTCACAAGAATTGACTCATTACCTATCTCGCAGCCAGTATCACAAGTCGTTTCGGCTCTCAGCGTCCAGGTGACTATCTTAGTCTCAAGCGGTCCCAGGGTGCCTATATCCTGCACCATCTCCGAATCAACCAGCGAGAACCGGTCTAGCCAGGTCGCGGAAACCACTGCATGCTCGTCAGGTATATGAATAAACGTGCCCAGTCCCGCGCCGTAGTTCATGGTATAGTCCACGTCCCTTACTTGCTCAACGTCATCTACCCATATCGTCTCCGACCCCGGTGTGATGCATTCATCAACCAGATAAATCGTCGCGTTAGTTCTATACCATGTCACGTCTCCATCGTAATCGCCTATGGCCACCTGGACATCCTCAGCATCCAGGCCGCCTATGTTCATAACCATAGCGGTTACTGCAAAAGGCTCCCCTGTGGCAATCGTAGTATTCGTAAAAGCCCTGTCGTAGTCTGAAGGCCCCGGAGACACTATCAAGACCTCAAGCTCTGGCACAGGCAACTGATGCACAGTCACCTCGTCCGAACGCGCGGTGAGGCTGGGGGTTTCTGAGATTGCGGTCACCAAGAAGGTGACATCACCTTCGCCGGTGCAGTGGATTTCCCAGGTTATCTCCTCCGTCCTTCCAGCCTCGATATCGCCCATCGGCTTCGTCGCCGACTGGTTTCCATCCACCCAATCGACCAGCTCGGCAGGCTCGTCTTCACCCCAGCTTATGGTTGCATTCACGTACGTCAGGTCCAGGGTGCTGAGGTTGCTGACCGACGCCTTGACAACATAGTTATCGGATTGCTTAAAGTTCTCGTCCTCTAACGGGTTAAGTATCTCTACCGTGAAGTCTATCTGCGCCACCGTCAACGAGCATATGGGGTGCAGGATGTTAGTTAGCAGGATGTCACTATCCCAAAAAATAGCGGCATTTGTGTTCTCATCAGTCCCGGTAATAGCGGGTGCCCCGGAATACCAGAACATGACATTCCCTGCTTTCGTGCATTCCAGCAGCAGGATCATTTTCTTTGCGCTGCCACCTTCGATGTCGCCCAGGTGCGCGTGACCTATGCCAGTCCCCTCATCGAAGGTGCCATTGCCCACGACGTCACCGGAGAACCCCAGTAAGTCATATGAGCCCGTTACAACCTGCGTAATCTTGAAGTTGACCACTACGTCCTTAGCAGTAGCATTGCCCGTGTTGACTACGGGGTACACCACATGGAAGTTCTGACTGGTCGCGAAAGCTTCCCTGGGCTGCATAAACCCAGCTTCGTCTTGCAGGAACGTGAACATCCCACCTATCAGATGAGCTTTCCACTCCTGGTTGACTAAAGCCTCCCTGCTTGTATCGGTAAACGCGCTCTTCGTACCCACGGCCCAGAAGGTTACATTACCGATATTTGTGCACTCGAACGTCCACTTAACCTCAAGGTAGCAGCAAGCGCATATCTCAAGGTTGCTCTGGTTATTATAATAATAGTCGGAGGTGTTGCCTGCGGTAAAACTCGCGGCGTGAAGTGCCCAAGCTCCCGGAGTTTGACCGCTTTCGACCTTTCGGGTATAGACACCACCTGCCGGCGTTACATTCCCATGCCACCTTAGGCTGAGCTGGGCATCCGTCCAGTTTGTAGCGGTGTAGTTATACATCCTGAACACAACTTGAAACGCCTGGCACTTGTTTACCTGACCGTCATATACATTGCCCTCCACGCCATAGGGTTCGTCAGGATCAACAAGTGGCGTCTCCGTTCCGTTTCCGTAGACCCCAACGAAGTCGACAATGAGGGTCTTCTGATATACGTCGACCGAAGCGTTGCCCAGGGCTGCGCCGCCTCCTATTAGGACACCTACGGCCGAAACTAGGATTGTGGTATTACCGGCACTATTGCATGTGGCAGTCCAACTATCTGTAGCGCTTCCCCCACCTGCAATTGTGTGGTTTCCTTTCTGTATTGGCGGAGTGATTGTAACCCCCGCGTTACTGGCAGATGCTGTAAGCCATACATCGGTCACAGCCGTAGCACCGATGTTTTTCACTGTAGCGGTTATGGCGAAAGTATTTTTCGCGCAGCCGGTAGGTATCTTGGTCCCATTGCCTGGAGTATCAATGGTGACCTCCAGCCTCCCCACCTCTACCTGTCCTACCTCATATGGGTTGTTAATAAGGCTTGTATAGTTACCCAGATCGGCTTTAGTGCCACCGTCATAGCTTCCTGTCGCATTCACGCTAACCAGGATATCGCCCTCCGCTTCGCAGTGTAGGGTCCATCCTACAATCTCGTCCTCGCCAGGCGCTAGGTCCCCGATATCCCATCCAATTTGGTCTCCAGCTACTATGACTGCGAGGTTGTCCGGGGTCCAGCTTATCATCCCAGTTACATTGCCTATTGTCACATCACAATTGTTGGTTATCCTGGCTTTGATGCCGAAGTCAGTGCTCGGCGAAATCGTCTGCGGCAAGGGGTCATCGAGCCCTGGCGCCTCAATGATCTCGATAGTGAGGCACTTATACCCTTCCGGCACAGTCTGCACCAGAACAGTGCTACCAGTACCATTTCCGCAGGTTCGGTAGCACTGAGAGGTCGAAGCGTTTACCGTTATGGTAGTATTGCCCGCCGCGTCGCAGCAGACCTTCCACCAGAATTCCTGCATGTGTACGTTCCCAAGCTGGGCTATGGGCTCCGCCGCACTTTTTGTTGCCGTTTCACCCACAGCGAGTGTGGCATACAGGCCGGTATTGATTACGGCGTTATACATACAAGGGTTAGTCTCGTTACCACCCGTCTGGTTGCCCGTGTTAACCACCACGGCGTTCACATAGAAGCAATTGGGATCTTCTGGTGTGCCCGCAGTAATCTCGCTCACCGCTGTGAAATTGCCGCCGGCATCCTTAGTATAAGTATTGACGAATACCTCCAGGTTGCAGCCGTTGTGTCGTTCTGTCGGATCACACGCTGCAACCGCAACCACTGGAGTTGCTAATACCGCGCATAACGCAATGACCATCGACAAAACCACTAACAGATTTAGCACTTTGGCTGGCCACTTACTAATTCCTTTATTCATATCTCTCCTCTCATTTACCTTTAATTTACCCTGGTGTTTCCGCATCCGGAAAACCGGACCCAGACTGCTCTCCAAGATCGGCTTCCTTTCACATGCACACCTCCTTAAAACTGAGAATTTTTTATATTAGCCTCAAGGCTGCCCCGGGCTGGCAGCTAAAAGTCTTGGCGAAGTATAAAAAGACCAGAACACTGCTTGCACCGCCTCTTGCAGTCCCCTCCTTCCTCTTCGCCAACCAGTATAAGACAGGCCTACGGCAGGGTAACAATACCCTTTAGAGTAATTTGGCTGAAACCAGTGTAGTAACCCCGATATAGTTGAATTTTCTAATGAATCGCCTGAAGGGCTAACCACCAACGGCTAACCACCAGCGGATTACCACCAGCGGATTACCACCAACGGCTAACCCCAATGGGCTGGAGGCCTTTTAATAACGGGGGGGGCGGAGAGGATTCACAGTTTCAGAGGTGCCCTGCTTGGGGGGGGGGATGGCACTTTTCCGGGACAAATGCACCAGTCAGGGCGTATGCCTTAACCCCAACTGCAAGCTCTCAGGACGCGGATAAAGAGGGTTTGGCTATCAACATTCAGCTAAAAAAATCCCCCTTACCCTCTTTAGTAAAGGGGTATTAAGGGGGATTTGACCTTTAGGGCCTCGACTCAGGCAATACACTGCTCGATGTAGTGGCACGCCTTTTCAGCATATCGAGGAAAGCCTCGATGCGCGTCTTCACATGGTTGTTGAGCATGAAGTCCGTGTTGCCTTCCAGGGTCAGAATGGGCAGGTGGATGGCGTGGCGGAATATTATGTCACCTATTCCCCGGTGGCAGAACGCCTGCACATAGTGGATAACGCCGTCCACACGCCGCCGGTGCAGTTGGGTGAGAATATCCTTAGCACGGCCTCGTATGGAGTAGGGGTAGGTATAGTTGCTGTACTGCCCGGCAAGCGAGCTGACGGGGTTG
>Ga0315274_10016849_pt1 | contig 10319 bp, 8 predicted proteins | sample YL17G02_20_MG_FD_203700 | JGI IMG/M metagenome (GOLD analysis project Ga0315274, IMG submission 203700) | Sediment microbial communities from Yellowstone Lake, YNP, Wyoming, USA - YL17G02_20 | ecosystem: Environmental > Aquatic > Freshwater > Lake > Sediment | place: USA: Wyoming | collected... | reverse complement strand
GGTGCGCCGGCCCTCGCCCAGCATCAGCGCGCCGACATAGTGGCAGAACGTCTCGAAGCTCGGCTTCCCAAAGACAGGCGCAAAGCTTGCCAGCATCGAAGCTACAACTTCGGGCAGAACGAGGGGCTGGGACATGGGCGGCGACCTCGGTGGCGCAATGGGTTCGTCATCAAACGCCATTCGCCACTCTTCTGCCCCCGAAAATGGCCGGAGTATGGGCTAGAGCCTCTGGTCGGAACCGCAAGAAGAGAGAGATGGGCGGCGCCTTACCGCAGATCAGGCCCGGCTTGCCCGCCGGCGTGCTTGGTGTTATCATCGACTCATTGGTCCATGGGACCGTGCAACTGCTTTGCGCTTCGGAAGGGAGACCCGTGGTGAACCGACGTAAGGACGGACCGCGCCCAGCCGTCGTCGGCGCCTGCTCATTCCGGCAGGTAGGAGCGACCGATCCGGACATGCTGCTCCGTGATACATTGGCCATGATAGACGAGATGGCGCGCCAGGGCCAGGAGCGGGGATGGCCTCTCGACCTGGCGGTGCTGCCGGAGTGCTCGTTCCAGTTCATGAAGGAGAGCGTCGAGGAGGTGGCCGAGGCCCTGGACGGCAGGATCGTCACTGCCACAGCCGAGAAGGCGAGGCAGTACCACACCTACGCGACCGCGGCCGTGCAGACACGGCGGGACGGTCGGGTCTACAACTCCGTCGTGCTCCTCGACCGCCAGGGCGAAGTCGTGGGGGTGTACGACAAGGTCTTCCCCGTGATGATGGGGGACGGCTCCCTGGAGCATGGCATCACGCCGGGCCGTCAGTTCCCCGTCTTCGAGCTGGACTTCGGCCGCGTGGGCATGCAGATCTGCTGGGACCTAGCGTTTGACGACGGCTGGCAAGCTCTGTCCGACCAAGACGCCGAACTCGTGGTGTTCCCGACGAACCCGGCTGTCCTGACAGCACTGAGGGGGCGTGCGTGGCGGCACGGGTACTACATCGCCGCCTCCACTGTCCACCCTCCGGCTGCGATCGCGAGTCCAACAGGGCGCCTGCTCGGGGTGACGTGCGAAGACAGGGAGGTGTTGGTGGTCCGCATTGACCTCGACTTCCGGGTGCTGCACTCGAACTGCATGTGGGAGTGGTCGGAGGAGAGGGCCAAGAAGTATGAGGGGCGCATCAAGGTGGAGTGGGACGCCGACGGGCATGAGTATCTGGCGACATCGTCCGATCCGGATCTGCCGGTGCGGCGCTTCCTGGAGACCGAGGGATTGCTGACCGGGCGGCAGCGGAACGGCCGCAACATCGAGCTGCAGATGAAGGCAAGAGGCGGAGCACCGGTCATGCCAGTGCCGGTGGAGCGAGAGTAGCAGGCGCGCCGCCGGACGCACAGTACGAGCTGCAGGGATGGGGACCGCGGTATGGTATAGGCCGCGCATGCGGACACTTGGCGGCCCTCATTCCGGCACGGCCGACCACCCCAGTCTGCGCACGATAGGACTGGGGCTGCTGTTCGCGTGGGCGCTGGTCGCAGTGTGCCTGCCCCGCTTCAACCGCCGGGATGTGCTCTGGTCTCATCGGGTGTTCGGTACCGGGGTCTCATCCACCGTCGACTTGGCCGACGCCAGGCATTACGTCGCGTATGTGCAGTACTTCCGGCACGAGCGCGGCGCGGAGGACCTGAGGGCGCCCTTCACCTACCGGCCCATCGGCCCTCTGCTGGCAGCCTGGCTTCCGTTCGACCCCATGACGGCGCTCAATGTCGTCAACGTGGTGGCCTTGCTCGTCGCTCTCGCGCTGCTGGACAGGGTCCTGGCTGGGCTGGGATGTGCGGGCCCGCAACGCGCCGGGGGCGCCGCCCTGTTCACGTTTTCGTTCCCTGTTTTCTACTACGGGGCGATCGGCTATGTCGACCCCGTCGGTATCGCCTTCCTGATGGCTGGCGCGCTTCTCGTGGTAAGGCAGCGATGGCTGCCGCTTGCCGCCGTCCTGGTGCTTGGGGCTCTGGCGAAGGAGACGACCATCGTGCTGCTGCCCGCGGCGATAGCCCGCCTCCTGGTGAGCGGCCGTTCCCGCGGGCAATGTCTGGCGCTTGCATCGGTCCTTTGCGGGTGCTACGCCGCGGCTGCTCTGCTCGTGCGCTACCTGGCGCCGGGGGTACACACCTATGTCTGGGAGCCCTCCCTGAACACTTTGGCGATGAACCTATCTCGCCCCCGCGCCTGGCTCACTCTCGCCCTCAGTCTTGGCCTGCCCGGCATCCTGTCGCTCCGGGCGTTGCCCGGACTGCTGCGACGCCGAACGCCAACCACAGATCCGGCACTCGCCGCGTTGTCTGCCGGATACGCTGCCGCGCTCGCCGCCTTCCTATGCTCCCTCGTTGCTGCCTATGCCGACGGGCGCTTCATCTGGCTGTCGTACCCGTTCGCCATCCCCCTCGCGATGAGCCGTGGTATGCTTGTCAGAGGCCCTGGGGGCCGCGCGAGCGTATCTTCACAGAAGGGCGCGGCGGGAACAGCCTGAATCGCGGCCGCCAAACTGGTCGTTCTCGTGTTTGGAATGGAGACAAGGTAGAGCTCAGGTCTGTGGAAACTCGTCGGCGGATGGGTACAAACGCATCCAGCAGGAGGAATCCAGGATGAGTACAGCGCCGGCCCCCCGCGTATTGGTGGTAGAGGATGACCCCGGAGTGATAGATGTTCTGAGTGAGTTGCTGACGCGCGAGGGCTATGAAGTCGAGCGAGCCAACCACGGGATTGACGCCATTGTCAAACTGACGGCGGCAGCGGAAGCGCCTCCACAGCTCGTCATCCTTGATATCGGGCTTCCTCTGGAGAGCGGGGTTGCCGTGCTGGAGTTCATCCGCAGCACGATGCGGAGCAGTCTGCCGGTGATCGTGCTGACGGCGAGCGTCACTCCAGAGCAAGAGGCGGAGATCCAGCGACTGGGGGTCAATCGGTTGCTGCGAAAGCCTGCAGCCACGTCGTTGCTGCTTTCAGCCGTCGCGGAACTCATCGAGTAAGCAGGTACGGCGGATCAGGGGCCGCGCGCCGGGCGCCTCGAGTCGCTGCGATGAGTCGCAGTTGTGACGTCCCCTTAGATAGGCATCGGCCCGGCGCTCAGTCGTACGCGAGGGGGAACGTACGACAAGGCAGCCGGGCCGCGCCCTGTTGGCTCTGGCGAACTACTCCACACTGCACGGTAACTCGACACGAATGAGCCATCGCCAGTCTACCATCGCGCGCAGGCTGACTAACATCGTTTCGCTATGCGAGCAGAGCGCGGTATTCCCGCGCAGACCGCGAGGCGCCACGACTCGAATGGCGGGACTGTCTACTGGTAGAGGGTAGCTCGGCAAGGACAACGTATGACGCAGACGGCTGACTCCGGCATCAGCCGCGCTCGTGCCGCGCCGCCACACAGGTTCGATCAGGTGGAGTCAGGGGCTAGCCAGGTTGATCGGGCGTCGGTCGAAATTCCGTGGCTTGAGAAGCCACGGAGTAGGTCTGCCACGTCTTGCCGACCGTAGCGCATGGCTATCTGGAGAGGCGTATGTCCCTTGTCAGTGGTCGCGCTCAGGTCAGCCCCGTGGGCCAGCAGCAGCTCGGCCACAGACGCCCGGCCCCAGGCGGCAGCGTAGTGCAACGGGGTCCAGCCGTCAGTAGCCGCCCCGTTCACGTGCATTCCGCTCTCCAGCAGATGCGCCACCCGGTCCGCCTGGCCCGCGCCCGCCGCGAAGTGCAGGGCCGTGATGTCTTGGCGCTGCTGCCCGCCCATAGTCGCACCCCCTATGCACAGGTGATGCCCCGACTGCACGACGTGCGGCAGGAGTGCTCAGGGGGAAGCTCGGTGAGGAGGCATCTGACCAGGCAGGTTCGCCGATTCGGCCCGGGTCCCTGCCGCCATTTCATCCATCGTGGTGGCGCGAAGCAGCACACTCGGCGGATAGGCGGAAAGAACCGGCCGTGTGCGCCTCCCGGCTAACTCTTGGAGAGCGCTCGCTCTCGCGCCGACAGCTTGCGGTTCACCCTCGCCGCCGCACCGCTCTGGTCCAAAGCATGCACGAGCCGGTCCAACAGATTCGCCGCCTCGTCGGCGGAGAGCAAAAGCACACCCAGTGGTTCGCCCGCGTCCCGCTCGAGCGCCGGCTCCGAGACTCCAATGGCAATGCTGCCGTCAGCTCGTCGCACGCCTATCTGCAGCAGCACAGTTCTCGTCGTAGGGGGCTTGCCGTCACCACGCCAAGCCCCGACCAAGGCTCTCAGCACCGCCTCACCTCCGCGCGCGGTTCACCACCTTGCTTTCCGATACCCGCGAGCGAAGCTGGGGAAACAGGCGATTGTCACGAAGCGAGCACGCGCCGGGAGGTGTGACGGCCCACCAGGGCATGACGCTAGCCGCCAGGTGCCGGCGCACCCGCATCCCGCTCGTTTTCGCCGAGCACATGGGGCGTGACGATGGAAACCACCTCGGTCTTGGTCTGCGTAGCCCCCGGCCACGCCGGCGCCCTCCAGCAGGGCAGCCGCCTGGAGTAGCGATATCGTCACGCGCGCCGATATCAGACCGGGCGCCCGACTGTGGAATGAGACGCGTACATCGTCTCCTTTTCCGATGAGAGAAGCGGGGGTACGTGGCCTACTGTCGCCAGGCTGCGACCTCGCTTCTCCCTTTCTGGGTACGGGGGTTGCCTGGCGAGCCGCACTGTGGTCTGTTCCGCAAGCTGCGACCTCGCTTCCCCCAACCACAGAGGCACAAAGCCACGGCGGGGAGTATACCTTGTCCCTGGTACCGCGGGGCGCGCGGCCACCCAGACCTCAGGCGATTGGGGCCGGCTCTCTGGCTTTGCGCGCGCCATCCTGCCGGGCCATAGGAAAGGAGACACCCAGGATGCGCCTCGTCACCTCTGCCACTCTCACCATCCTCGCGGCATGTTTTGCCCTCTCGCCCTGCTCACGTGCGGCGACGGACACCGCCCCTTCCAGCGGTTACCAGGTCATCATGTGGGTGCTCGGCGGCATCCCGGCCGACCAGGACCTGTTCTTCAGGCGCCTGCGAGACCTCAACGTGACCGCCATCCAGATCGCACGCGGTGAGCAGCCCGATGCGGCGCTGACTCACGGATTCAGGTTCTACGTCGAGAACATCCACCGCATCGGGTTCCTCCACGAAGCGCACAAGGTGTACGAAGCGGATTGGGACGGCTACACGAAGACGCGCGACAAGCGGTACCTGGTCAGGAAGCCGTGCCTTCACGATCCGGGCTACCTGGACCAGGCCAAGAGCATTCTTCAGGAGGCGGCCCGCCAGTATGCTGACGGCAATCCGCTGCTCTACGACATCGGGGACGAATGCTCCATCACGAGCTTCGCGAGCCCGATGGATTACTGCTTGTCGGGCTACACCCTCGACCGGTTCCGGGGCTGGCTGAAGCAGCAGTACGGGTCTCTGGACGCGCTGAACGCCGAATGGGAGACGGAGTTCGCGGCCTGGGATGACGTGCAGCCAATGACGACCTACGAGATCAAGGATCGTGAGCGGACGGGCAGCGAGAACTACTCTCCGTGGGCCGACCACCGGACCTTCATGGACATCACCTACGCCGACACCGTGGACCAGTTCCGGCGGTGGCTGCACGAGGTCGATCCCGAGACGCCCGCCGGGCTCGAGGGCACCCAGATGCCGGCCGCGTTCGGGGGATACGACCTCTGGCGGCTCTCGCATGCGCTCGACTGGGTCGAGCCCTACGACATTGGCGGATCGCACGCTGTCTTCCGCTCGTTCCTGCCCGCGGGCACGCCCACCTACGCGACCATCTTCGAGCACGACGCCACACCGGCCAGCAGGCGGCTCTGGCACTTGCTCCTTAACGGTGACCGAGGTGCGATCATCTGGTGCAGCAGTGACTGGTTCGACTACAAGTCGCCGGAGCTGGCACCTCAGCCCTGGGTAGCGGGGATGGCGGACCTGTTCGCGGAACTGGGCGGGCCGGCAGCGCAGGCGATCATGAACGCGAAGAGAGATCGCGCGCAGATCGCCATTCACTACTCGCACCCCTCGATCCAGGCTGCGTGGATGATCGACTCGCGGGTGGACGGCGACACCTGGCCGCGGCGGTTCTCCTCATATGAGAGTGTGCATTCCGGCATCACGCGGGTGCGCAACGGGTGGATGAAGCTGATCGACGATCTCGGGCTGCAGTATGACTTCGTCTCCGCCCAGCAGATCGCCGAGGGGAAGCTCGGCGGGATGGGCTATAAGGTGCTCGTGCTGCCGGAGTCCCTGGCGATCGGCGATGAAGAGGCGGCGCAGATCAAGTCGTATGTGCGCAATGGCGGAACGGTGATCGCCGATTTCCTGCCAGGCGTGTTCGACGAGCACTGCAAGCGCAGGAAGGTCGGCGTGCTCGATGGGCTCTTCGGCATCTCCCGGCCGGGCAAGGGCATGCTCCAGCAGCCCGAGACGAGCGACGGCGTCGGGTTCGCGATGGGCAAGGAGCGCGTTTCGCTGGGCCCCGCTGAGCTGTACGTGCGGCTCGTCATGGGCAAGCCGGCGGCCATGGTGAACACGTCGATGGTAAAGCGTCAGGGGCCGGCAGCCGATAACGCCCCCGTGATCATCGAGCGGAGCATGGGCAAAGGCAGGACGGTCTACCTCAACCTATCGCCGATCGACTACCCCAGGAACCGGCTCGTGGGCAAGGGCGGTGACTTCCGCACGATCGTCGGGGATCTCCTCAGCAAGTCCGGCGTGGCGCCGGCAGTGAGAGTGACTGGGGATCGCGGCGCGCCGGTGGGATGCGAGGTGATCACCTACCAGGGCGATGGCCGTCGGTACGTAGCCATCATGCGCAACCCTGAGTACGAGGTCAGCGACCTGGGCGAGCTCGGCTTCACGGACAACTCGCGATTCGAGAAGCCGGAGCGGCTGACCGTGGAGTTCGGGGACGGTGCGGAAGTGAAGGAGCTGCTGTCAAGTCGCGATTTCGGGAAGGCCGATCGGGTCGAGGTAACGCTGCACCCGTGGAAACCGGTGGTGTTGGAGGTGAGGTGAGGGCGTCACAGACCGGCACGAGGCCGGGAATCGCTCCGACGATGGCGGGATGCGTGGAAGGTTCGTCAGTTCATGACACGAGGCCGGCGGGCCGCTTGAGCGCGTGAGTTAATCTCGACGACCAGTTCGTCGAACGGGTGGAGACGCGCCAGCCGAACACGCCGGTTGAACGCGCCTTGCCCAAAACCACGAGGCTTGAGTCGCTCTAGCTCGTCCCTGGTGGCATACCCGACTATCTCGATAGTCTCGACCTCGTCTCGGCTCGTTGTCGCGATGTAGAAGTCATGATGTCTGTAGTTGGATGACTGAAGGTCCTCAAGCAGGTTTGTGTAGTTGGGACGGTCGCCAATGAAGCGCACCTGCAGAAATACACCCTCAAGCGTCGCAAGGCAGTCATGTCTCCACTCGGTGGGCGATGTCTCCTCGCAGGTTGTGGCAATCCCAGTGTCACGCAGGACACGCGAGACAACATCCCGAGCCACACGTCCCACCATGGTATTGCGCTGGCGGGCATTGCCGGCAAAACGGGACTGTTGCTGCTCCAGCTTCCTGAAGGGGTACTCCAGTGGTAGGCCTGCATAGCCCTGTGGCCCGGCCCCGATTCCGTGGACACCTCGATAGGTTGGATGGTAGTACCATATCGAGGAGAAGCAGATAGCACGGAAGAGGTATGCGAACGAATTCAAGTTGGAGGCGGTGAAGCTGGCAGAGAGGGGGGAGGTGCCGGTGGCGCAGGTGGCGAGAGATTCGGGCCTGCACGAGACGGTGTTGCGGCGGTGGATGCAGCAGTACGGGAAGCGGCCCAACGGCACGCGGCTCACCCCGGAGGAGCACGAGGAGCTTATCCGGCTGCGCCGGGAGAATCAGCGCCGCGCGGTCGTCGAAGTGGATGGGAACCGCTTCCACCAGTTCGCCGAACGGGTTGGGACGACTGGGGTGGGCGGTCAGGGTTCGCGCCCGCTTGCCGTGCTCGAGCAGGGCTTGCGCAATGTAACGACCGGAGTAGCCGAAGGCTCCGGTGACAACATGGAGTTCAGCGAAGTCAGCGCCCACGTCTCCCAGACTCCCCCCTCACCGCCTCCTCCGCCTCTTCTCGCGTCCTCACCTTCCCCTCCAGTTGTTGGTCCAGAAGAAACCGCAGCACCTCCCCCACCCGCGGCCCGGGCTCGATGCCGAGCAGCGCCATGACCTCCTCGCCGTTCAGCAGCGGCCGCATCCGCGCCAGTTCCACGGCCTCGCCGACATGCTCGATGCGCCCCCGGAGCTCTCGCAGTCGGACCTGGAACTCGTCGTAATCGGAGGGATCGCTGGCTCGCACGTCCGCGTCCGCGAGGGCGATGGCGGCCTCGAGCTGGTCGCCCATCTCGAATACCAGGCGTCGCACCGCGCTGTCCGACCACTCCGACGAGTAGAAGGGCACGCGCAGGTGGTCCTCGATCAACCTGGCGACCCGATCCACGAAAGCGGCTGGCTGGCGCAGCCGCGTCAGAACCGCCCGAGCCTTCGCCGCCCCGAGCGCGTCGTGGCGGTAGAAATGCGCGCCCCTGTCGTCCATGGAGTAAGTTTCGGACTTGGCGACATCGTGAAGCAGCGCCGCGTACCTGAGCAGCTTCTCCGGCGCGACGTACTGCACCGTGTCGAGCGTGTGCTCCAGCACGTCCTTCATGTGATGCCGTCCCGGCTCGGGCAGTTGGAGGGTCAGCATCTCCGGCAGCACGTGCCGTGCCAGGCTCAGGTCGAGCATCAGGCGGAGTCCATCCCTGGGGTGCGGCGAGAGCAGAATGCCGTCGAGCTCGTCTCTGATGCGTTCCCAGGAGATTCGGTGCAGTTCCTCTCCGGAGCGCGCGATCGCTGCCGCGGACCCCGGATCGAGATCGAACCCAAGCCGTGCGCAGAAACGGACGGCTCGCAGCATGCGAAGGGGATCCTCCGCGATCCGCTCGGGCGCATCGCCGACGAACCGGACCAGCCGCTCCCTCAGGTCGCGCTGACCCCCGAATGGGTCGAGCAGTTCGCCCGTGTGCAGGTTCCGGGCAAGGGCGTTGATGGTGAAATCGCGCCGGGCGAGGTCCTCCTGGATATCGCCGCCGAAGGCCACCTGGGGCTTGCGCGTCACCCCGTCATACGAGTCGGCGCGGAAGGTCGTGATCTCCGCCTTGAGGCCGTCCTTCTGGAGGCCGATCGTCCCAAACTTCTCGCCGATGCTCCACACCGCGTCCGCCAGCCGTCCCACCCGCGCCCGGACCTCGGGCGGCCGCGCGTCTGTGGCCAGGTCCAGGTCGCTGCCCTCGCGGCCGAGGAGCTGATCCCGCAGGCTCCCGCCCACCAGGAAAAGCTGGCGGTCGGCGAACGCGTGAGCGAGTTCCCGGGCGAGTTCGTCTACGGTCATTGCGCGGGTTGACTTCGTCGCGGCGTCACCCCGTCCTGCTTGCTGCCCCTCCTGCGCCGCCCGCCGACTGAAGAGCCTGACAGAGCCGGGTGCGGACCACCGCGTTGGCACGGCGACAGCGAAGTCAGGCGCCTCAACTTCTGGCTTGGTCGCAGAGTCAGTCGGACATTTGGCAACAGCGGGAGGGGGCGGCGCGGCTGCGTGGAAAGAGCCAGCAGCTATGATGCCTGATCGTGAGCATCGGATTTCCTGAGGAGGGACTCGGCGATGGCGAAGAAGGTTCGGATGGGTGTGGTCGGTGTGGGCGGTATGGGTCAGGGGCACTGCGATTACCTCGGCCCTGGCAAGCTCGATGTGGCCGAGCTGACCGCGGTCTGCGATATTGCCCCTGACGTGGCCAAGCAGGTGGGCGAGAAGTGGGGGGTCCCCAACTTCGTGAAGCATACGGATCTCCTGGACTCCGGGCTGGTTGATGCGATCCTGATCGCGACACCGCATTACTTCCACCCGCCGATCGCCGTTGACGCCTTCAAGCGCGGCATTCACGTGCTCTCGGAGAAGCCGATCGGCGTCACCATCAAGCCCGTGAACCAGATGATCCGCGCCGCCGAGCGCAGCAAGTGTGTCTTCGCAGTGATGTTCCAGTTGCGCCACTCGCCCGAGTACCAGGCCGCGAAGAAGCTGCTCGACGAGGGTCAGATCGGTGACATCCGCCGGGTGAACCTGATCATCGCCTACTACCGCAGCCAGGCCTACTACGATTCGGGTGGCTGGCGCGCCACCTGGAAAGGCGAAGGCGGGGGCGTGCTGCTGAACCAGGCGCCTCACATGCTGGACGTCTTCACCTGGTTGACCGGCCGGCCCAAGACTGTCACCGCGCAGATTCGCATCCGCA
>Ga0315274_10016848_pt1 | contig 10320 bp, 8 predicted proteins | sample YL17G02_20_MG_FD_203700 | JGI IMG/M metagenome (GOLD analysis project Ga0315274, IMG submission 203700) | Sediment microbial communities from Yellowstone Lake, YNP, Wyoming, USA - YL17G02_20 | ecosystem: Environmental > Aquatic > Freshwater > Lake > Sediment | place: USA: Wyoming | collected... | reverse complement strand
AAAACATTCGTCACTATTTAGACCCGTTCCAAACATGCACCCCTGAAAACACAACACTTCCCCCCCGCCCAACCCCCAAAAACCTTTGAAAACGACCCTCCGCGTGCGGAAGTTGGGCTAGTTCTTTCGTCGAGACATCCGACGATTTTGCGCACATCTTTTCCCGCTCATGTGCGTATTGCTGTGGACGGGATGGACGAAGTGGACGGGGTGGACTTATTCCCGTGCACAGATGTGAGCACTCTTTGGTTGCGGCCATGGGCCACCCTCGCTCCCCCATTCTCCCATTCCCCCACTCTCTCACTCTTTCTATTTCCTTGTCTCCGTATCCGGGGGATCGAAATCGGAAATAATCTCAATCTGGTCGGCGACGAGGCTCAGCGCGCCTTGTTCATTTTCGACTTTGCCGCGGATGCGAAAGGGGCCGGTGCTCAGCGTGAGGGACGCGAAACGGCGGTAGGCGCGCGGAAACAGCGTCACTTCGAACGTGTCGGTCAGGTCTTCGAGCGAGAGGAATTTCATGAACTCCCGCGTCTTGTGTGTGCGGAGCAGTTTCGAGGCGATCAGCCAGCCGATCATGGTCACGCGCCGTCCGACGTGGCGGCCGAGATCGCGCGCGGCGACCGTGCCGCGCCACACTTCCTGCGGCAGCGATTCCAGCGGATGGGCGCTGACGCCGTAGCCGAGAAGTCCGATTTCGTCGGCCACACGCTCTGGAATTTTGGATTTTAGATTTTCGATTTTGGATTGAGGAAGTGAGGCGGGTTGGCGATCGGCTGTTGAGAGTGTTCCATGTGAGTCGTCGCTTGTTCCATATTCCGTATTCCGCATTTCCGAATCCGCAATCCGCCATCCGCCATCCGAAATGTCTTCTTCATTCACGCGTTCGCGGAAATAGATGTCCGCTTCGAGAAAGAGGCGTTCGCGGGAAATGCCGAAGCGATCGAAGGCGCCGACGCGGATGAGTTTCTCGGCGGCTTCGTGGCCGGGCCGAACGCGACGCAGGAAATCTTCCAGCCCGTCGAACGGCCTTTTCCGGCGCAGGCGCACGATCCGTTCCGCCAGGTCGAGCGGGAAGTTTTTGATCGCGGCGATCCCTACGCGAATGAAACCCGAAGGAAAAAGTGAAAAGTCAAAAGGCAAAAGGGGAACCCCAAATTGCACAGATCGGCTGGGGGAATCTGTGGAATTTGAAGAATCGGCGGTTATGGAGTTTTGGTTCTTTTCCCTTTTTCCTTTTTCCTTTTCCCTTTTTCCTTCAGTTTTTCCGACGTACTCGACTTCGCTTTCGTTGACGTCGGGGCCGAGGACGCGCAAGCCCATGCGCCGGCATTCCTGGACATAGGCCGCCGCGCCGTAGAACCCGCCGCCGTTGGCCAGGACCGCCGCCATGAACTCGGCCGGATAGTGGGCCTTGAGCCAAGCGACCTGATAGGACAGGACAGCGAAGGCCGCCGAGTGGCCTTTGCAAAACGAGAAGCGGGCGAACGTTTCGATTTGCCGCCACAGTTCTTCGATCACGGGTTCGGGCACGCCGCGCGCGCGGCAACCGGCAAAGAAGCGCTCGGTCAGGCTCTCCATGGCCTCGCGCCCGCCCGCTTTGCCCGACATGGCGCGGCGTAGGATGTCGGCCTCGCCCAGCGACAGTCCGCCCAGTTCGTGGACCACTTTGATGACGTCTTCCTGATAGACCATGACGCCGTAGGTTTCCGAGAGAAGTTCTGTGAGCTTCGAGAGTGTTGAGTTTTGAGTGTTGAGTGTTGAGTATCTTGCGGCAGGAAGTGAATCCTGAGTTTTGCAACTTGAGACCTTCGGCTTGAAACTTGAAACCTGAAACCTGGAACTCATTTGTTTCTCACCTCTCGCCTCTGGCCTCCCGCCTCTGGCGGCGCGATGGCGGGCGACGTATTCGTTCATCATGCCCGATTCGGCGACGCCCGGCCGGATGATCGAGGAGGCCGCGACGACGTCTTCGTAACACTCGCAGTGCATGCGGTGGAAAAGCGAACGCATCGAAGGGCTTTCGATATAGAAACAGCCCATCGTCCGGCCCGAGCGGATGAGTTCGGCGGTGGCGGGGTCGCGCTGAAGCGCGTCGAGGTCGTCGAGGATCGAAAGGTCGGTTTCGCCGCCCGCTGTAACGGAATCGCCGCATTGTTTTTCGAAATGCGCGATGTTCATGGCCCCCCTCCTTTTTTCGAAGATATTGCTATAGAACACGTGTTCTGTTTGCAAGGAAAAAATCTTCTTTCACCACCCCACTTTTCTCCAACCCTGACGCCGTAGGATATTGAACTCCACTTCATTCCAGGAGAAGCTTTTTGAGAAGATCCAAAATCTCTGCTCTTTTCAAACCCAAGAGAATCACGATAGCAAGAAACTCCGCCAACATGAATATCTTCGCCAAAAAATGGTCCTCAATTTTGCCCCTATCGAACCCTGCAGTCTCAAGAATCAAGAAGGGAATTCGGATGACGAATGCTATCGCCTCAATAATCCAAATCAACGGATTCCACAATCGGCGCCTCTCCCTAACAACGCGTTCTTCGTACGCACCGATCGTCTGATTCAGCGCATCTAAAATCATCTGGTTTGAGGTTCCGTCATAAGAACTGTCCGTTAATATAGCCTCGAATAGATTTACTACTATTACGCGACCCCCGACCGCTGCCATAGGAGAAGACCGGAAGGCGGTTGAAATCCCCATCCTTTCCGCAAGCCGTGTCACGCGCGGCACGTCTTTCGCTACCAACGCGCGTATCCCCTGATAGTAGGGAAAAAGTCCTGTCGCGCGCTCCTGAATCTCGGCCTTCCGATCGCCCGGCGACCTGTAGTGATCCTCGAAAAACCCTGGGAGGGGTGGCTGTCCCTCGACTTGCCGCGCCTGCCCCTCGATCTTCCAGAGGAACAACAGGTACCGCCGGAACTTCTCGAGAAATCGAAGATCTGATCTCGCTTGAAAATAGCCCACCTGTGACCTCACTGCGATAGATGAACCGACAGTTCACTCATTTCCGCCGTCTTTCCCATTAAGCGATTCACCTCTGATCGACTTTTCAAGTGGGCTGCCTCAGGATATCTGTCCTCACTCGGGCAGTACCCTCAGAACTGTGATGTTGTCTCCCACTGTCTTCAGAAAGCCCTCAACAAAGCGATACTGCTCCGGGCTTAACCAATCATTTATTGTCTTCACCTCAGCAAACCAAAACGACCCGTTCCGAACAAGGAATAGGTCAGGAGCTCCTTTCGTCGTGTAACCCAATTCTCTGTAGAAATGAAGAATCTTCAACAGGATCTGCCGCTCAAACACTCCTATGAAAATCCCCCGGACCGACGTCCGTTTATGCGGCGACGGGGGCTTTGGTCAGCGTAACGTTGTATCCGAGGTCTTCGAGCCGCCCGACGTGGTAGCGGGTGACGCGTTCGGGGTCCAGTTGGTCGAAGAAGTCGGCTCCCAACTCCTGGTAGTGGCGATGGTATTTGAGCATGTGATAGAGCACCCCCAGGATCGTGTGGGCGACGGCGAGGACGGCTCGCTTCTTCCCGCGGCGTTTGGCGATGCGGCAGAATTGGGCGTGGAAGTAGGTGTCCTTGGTTCGGGCGGCGGCCCAGCCCACTTGCGTCATCACCCGCTTGAGCCAACGGTTGCCTTTGCCGGTTCGGGCGTTCTTGCGTTTGCCGGCGCTTTCGTCGTTGCCCGGACACATCTTGGTCCACGAAGCCAGGTGGCGTTCGCTGGGGAACTGGCGCATGTCCGTGCCGGTTTCCGCCAGAATGTCCTCGGCGGCATGCCGGTTGATCCCGGGAATCTCGTCGGCCAGGTTCGCCGCCTCTTCAAAAGGGAGGGGACTATCCTCCGGAGCCGCAGGGGCTTCGCTCTCCGGCACATCGGGCTTGGGAGCCGTCGGGTCCAAGTTCCCCGTGTCAATCAACCGCCCGATTTGGTCGGTCACCTGCTTCAACAGCCCTTCCACATACAGCACGTGCTCGTAGTGCAACTTCAGCATGAAGCGATGATGCTCCGTCACGTGCCCGTGCAAGGCCTCCTGCAATTGCGGAATCTTGCTGCGCAGCCGTCCCCGCGCCAATTCCGCCATCTTCTTCGCATCCTCTTCTCCGGCAATCAGCGCATTGAGCATGTCTCGACCCGACTCGCCCAGAATGTCCGTCGCCACCGCCCCCAACTTGATGTTGGCGTCCTCAAAAATCTTCTCGATCCGTTGCACCTCGCGCGCCCGCTCAGCGGTCAACTGCGCCCGATGCCGCGTCAAGTCCCGCATCTCCCGCAATGGCCGCGGCGGAACAAAACTGCCCTTCAACAATCCGCACATCACCAACTCCGCCAGCCATTCGCTGTCCTTTACGTCCGTCTTTCGACCCGGCACCCTTTTCAGATGCTGCGCATTACACAGCAGCACTCGGAAGCTGCCCTCCAGAATGTTGTACACCGGCTTCCAGTACACGCCCGTGGACTCCATGGCCACGTCCGTCACTCCGTGCTCGGCCAGAAAGTCCGACAACGCCAGAAGATCACGCGTCATCGCCCCAAACGACCGAATGAACTTCTTCACCGTCCCGTCCTTGCCCAACAACAGCACACAGGCCCAGATCACTCTCTTGTGAACATCCAGTCCCGCACACCGCTCCAGAATCGCTTTCACCGCTCTCGCTCCTCTCTTCAATCGGCCAGGATGGACATGCGAAAAAAATTCAATCTCCTACGCGTGCTCCCCATAGGTCACCAGGGGCAACAGTTTCGGGTACGAGACCATGTCCGGACCAGACTCTCACGCGGGCTCTCAGCACCATTGAATCTCGGCCTCAGCCCTGGCCTGTTGAAAAAGAAGCCTACATACCTCCAAACATATTTTCATCTGTTTCTGGGTGCGGCGTAGCCCCATGTGGGACTCTCACGTGTTTAACGAGGGCGGAATACAGTTTCAGCTTGCGCGGATAGGAGGTATAGTACTTTGCCAGCGCCGATTCTGCCAAACTAATCAATTCGTCAGAAACGCAGGCTTCGGAAAGACATCTCGAAACAGTCGCCTCCAAAGCCAATAGCTGTTCCTCGGCATCTTCTCCAACCCAATTCCTGTAAACCTGAAAAAAGAACGATCTCTTGAAGTTGAACGAAAGGATGGAGAAAAAGAAGTGCACATCCTCACCCTTGAATACCTCGTACCCATTCGCCCGGAAAAGCCTTTCGGCAAACTCCTCCACCTTCAACAGTTTCTCTGCCAGCGGGAATAGAGGTTTGTTGTTCTTCATGGTTTGCCGGGCTTGGATGGCAATGTGTGGCATACTATATTGCCGAAACCCGGAGGCCATTCCAGTGGTGTTCAGTGTATCCATCATAGGCCGGTGCCTTTCATGAGAAGTCCTACAACACTACTTCACGATTGCCATCCTGTACGAGGATGTAGGATGGTATTGCGAGCTTCGTCTCCAGACGAGGGTACCGCCTTAACTGACATCAGAACACATTTCAAAGCGGTTTCCAAACTCGCTTTGGCAATGTTGCCCAGCCTCCTGAGAATCCGCCTCCAAATGAGGGGGCAGGTTACTCATTCCGTCCCGCACTCATGCCGAGCCAACCTGAAAAGTGGCTTTCACCTCGGCGCTGTCCCTGTATCCAATCCGGCAGGCTTTGGCGCGCAAGGTCGTACTCTCGGTGACTTTGATCTCGCCGGCGTACAGGTTCCAGTGGACGCGCGGGCCGGTCCCTTTCTCGGTCGTCCAGGCGATCAAAGCGCCTTCGGTGGGGCAGGTGATCTTGACCGCAACCGGGCCGTCGTGCGGGCCGCCGTTGGGCGCGATGGCGGGTTCGGCGGTCACGGCCCATTTGCCGCCGGGGCGGGCGCGCTCGTTCATCACCGCTTCGGGGATAAGGCCCATGTCGTTGGTGTCCTTCATCCACTGTTCGAGCGCGGCGCGCATGCGCTTGAGCGTTTCCTGGTGCTGAGGAGAGTCGGCGAGATTGTTGATCTCGTAAGGATCGGCGACGCAGTCGTACAATTCCTCGACGGGCTTGGTGGGACGGAAGAAGAGCGTTTGCGGCCCGGTGAGTTTGCCCTCGGCGTTCAGGCGGCGCATCTCCTGCATGGTCGGCATCATATCCATGTAGTTGATGTGCTGCGCGTAGGGCTTTTCCGGCTCGAAGTTGCGAATGTATTTGAACTGCTTGTCACGAACGGCGCGGATGATGTCGTAGGTTTCGTCCATGCGATCGCGGGCCGCAAAGCAGTATTGGCGGGCCGGAGCGGCCTGGTCGCCGAGAAACGCCTGGCCCTGTATATGGGGCGGAATCTTGACGCCGGCGATCGAAAGCACGGTGGGGGCGAGGTCCACGAAGGCCACCAGGTCGTCGCGAACCGCGCCCGGCTTGATCTTGCCCGGCCAGCGAACGATCAGCGGAACGTGGATGCCCGAGTCGTAAATCCAACGTTTGCCGCGCGGCAGACCGCGCCCGTTGTCGCCGTAGAAGAAGACGACGGTGTTGTCGGCGAGACCGTCGTCCTCGAGCTCCTTGAGGAAACTTGCCACCCTTTGATCGGCGGCCGTGATGTTGTCATAGTAGTTTGCCCAGTCGCGGCGCACCAGCGGCGTGTCGGGATAGTAGGGCGGCAGAGCGGCCTTGGCGGGATCGTGTCGCTGCTCAGGTTTAAGCGTCTCCGACCATTTGGAGGGCTTGCCGGGGTTGGCGCGAATCTGACCCTCATGGGTCATCTCGATGTTGAAGACGGCGAAGAACGGCTGGCCTTTGGCGCGATTGCGCCAGTGGGCCTGGCGACCATTTTCGTCCCAGGCGGTCGGCGGCGGGGCGAAGTTGTAGTCGGTCTTGGCATTGTTGGTGCAATAGTAGCCGGCCGCGCGAAGATATTCGGGGAAGCATCTCACATAAGGCGGCGGGACGCCCATGCTGCGCATGTGCATGGTGCCGATCGAGGTCGGATACATGCCCGTGATGATGCCCGAGCGGGTCGGCGCGCAAACGCCCGAATGATCGTAGCAGTGAGTGAACCTGACGCCCTGCTTGGCGAGGCTGTCTATGTTTGGCGAAATGGAATACTCGTCGCCGAAGCAGCGCAGGTCGGGATTGATGTCTTCGCAGACGACCCAGAGGACGTTGGGCCGGTTGGCGGTTGCGGCGCGCGCGAGCGACGGCGCGAGGATGGTTCCGGCGGCAGCAGCGCCAGTGGTGTAGAGGAATTCGCGGCGAGTCACGGGGGAGGCTTTGTCGTCGGGCATTGTGGATCTCCTTTTGGAGTCGGTCGGGAAAGCGATGTTGTGCCTGGAGAAAGAAGCATCAGGACGGCCGGGGATGCAAGAGTAATTGTCCGAGGAACAGGCCCCTGGGCGCGTCTCGAAAAAACTGTGGCGATGTTCTCCGACCGAGCGAAAGCCGCCGGTTTCACCCCGCCTTCATCGGACCACCGGCCTGAACTTTTGGGAGAGCGGATCGTCGCACGCGGTCATCTTTTCCAGCATGGCTTTTCGCATTCGGGCGATCTCGGGCGCGTACTTTGGATCATCAATCAGATTCTTGAGCGCGCACGGGTCGGATTCGTAGTCATAGAACTCTTCGGGCACGCGATAGAGGAACATTCTGACGCGCGCGGCGATCTTCTCGTCGGTTTTGGCGGCTTCCCGCATGGCGGCAAACGTCAGGCCCGCTTGCGACTCGTTGCGGAAGATCGTCCGGCCGTCCGACCAGGGATTGTAGATATAGCCGTATTTGGCGTTCTGGACGGAGCGCATGAGATATTCGTTATTGGCCGAGGTCAGGTGGAAAACCGTAAAGACCAGGTCGCGGCCGTCCTGCTTTTCGCCGCGCAGAACCGGCAGGAACGACCGACCATCCATGCCAGCGATTTGCGGCAGCCCCGCGGCGTCGAGAATCGTCGGCGTGAAATCAATGCCGGAGATGAAGTTCGCCGCGTCCACGCGACCGGCGGCGACACGGTCCGGCCAGCGAACGATCCAGGGCGTGGCGGTGCTCGTCAGGTAGCAGTTGGTCTTGGCGAAAGGGAAAGCCATGCCGTTGTCGCTGAGGAACATGACAAGCGTATTGTCTTCGAGGCCGCTTTCCTCGAGGGCGCGGAGGACTTCGCCGACCGTCTCGTCGCAACGGTGGACGGACGTGTAGTACTGCGCGATCTCCCGGCGAACCGGCGGAAGATCGGGCAGGAAGCCGGGCACTTCGACTTCGTCGGGCTGGATGGTGCGGCTGACGCCGGTGGCCGCGATCACTTTTTTCTTTGCCGCCTTCTTGCCGGCCTTGGGCGGTTCGCTGCCCGCGAACGGGCGATGGGGGTCCTGAGAGTTGGCCATCAGGAAGAACGGTTTGCCGGCGGCCTTGGCCGCTTCAAGGAACTGCTTGGTGTGCTGATAATAGAGGCTCGGGACGCGTCCGTTGCCGAGCGCGGCGGCCTCGACGACGGTGTCCCAACAGAACTTCGTGCGCGGGGTGAGGTGTTCGACTTTGGCGAAGATTCCATTGAGGTAGCCGGCGGCCGCGAGCGACTCCTGAAGCGTGGGCACGTCGTCGCGAATGGCGTTGAAGCCGACGGCGCCGTTGCGATGGGGATAGCGGCCCGTCATCAGGACCGACCGGCTGGGCTGGCAGACGGCAACGGTGACGTGGGCGTGGGTGAAGCGCGTGCCTTCGGAGGCAAGGCGGTCAAGGTTGGGCGTGATGTCGCGAATCTTGCAGCCGGTCGCGCCCAGCGCGTTGTAATTCATGTCGTCGGCGGTGAGGAAGAGGATGTTGGGGCGTTTGGCGGTTGATGTTGCCGCAAAAGACTTCGACACGGCAGCGAACACGCTTGAGCCTGCGATCTGTTGCAGAAACGATCGTCGCGCGATTGTGGTCATGTTCTCTCGCTCCAGTTCGAATTCATCATTCAGGTAAATCTCAGGCCACCTTTAGGCCGGTCTTCATAATCTCCAGGCTAAACGAAGAATCCATCTCATCGAGTGTGAGGATGTGTGGCTCGATGCGGGAATCAATCTTCCGGCGGTATTTCGTGAGTTCGACTTCCTTGAAAAACTTCACGGCTACGTCTTTCATGACGATGGCAATGTCTATGTCGCTGTCGGTTGTGCTCTGGCCTTTCGCCCACGAGCCAAACAGCCAGGCTGATTCAAACTGGACATTGTTCTCCCGGAGAGCATTCAAGTATCGCTTGGCAATATCTAGGATTGTTGGATCAACGCTTGAAGCCATCGGCGCACCTCGTTGATAGATTCCAGTACTTCTGACGTGTACTCCTTTGTGCAGATTCGATAAACCTCCTGGCGATAATCCGGATATCTCGCGGCGATGTTGAAACGGCTGATCACGTCCAGTTTCCCGAGCATCGTTTCGTCAATCGCAAGGCCACACTTCTCCGCCAAACGGCCCAAGTCGTGAATCGGCGGTGGATCAACGCCCAATCGCGCAAGATACAAAGCCTTGAACAGCTTTTCAAGAACGAGATGCCCGATGAACAGCGCCCAACTGTAGTCACCCGATTGAATCAAATGCTCAACAGTCTGGTAGTCCCGTTCCGAGGTACTGAGCCAGTATTGGATTCGTTCCTCTTGTCCTTTGGCCATCGGCAAACCTCCCGCGGGCATCGTGTAGCCAAAACCGGATGTTCATCGCTTTTTCGCGGCGCCTTTTGCGCCTTTTCGTGCCTCCACCTTCTTCTCTCGCGCGACCATCTCGAACGACGCGCCCATGTTGCGGAGCACGTTCGAGTAAATCGAGGCCTTTTTGGCGACGTTCTCCGCCGTGTCGTCTTTCGCGTAGTCAATCTGGTTGAGAACGATGCCGCCCGTGCCGATGGGATATTTGACCAAGCCGCCCGGCTTCGTCAACATCACAACCCGCTGATCGAAGTCCCCGGGCAGCTCGCGGAACAGATTGACCTCGTCAATCCCCACGAGGTTCTTGCTCGAAGTTCCCGGATGGTGATTCAGCATCTTGATCGCCAGCCGCGAGGCCTTGCGCGGGTCGAATCGGAGTTCCTGGCGGTCTTTGCGCGCCTCAAGTGTGAACGGGAGCGCTTCTTTCTCGTTGCCGTCGAAGACCAGCGCGATGTCCTTCAGGAAGAAATAGGAGTCGTTGCTCCAGAGGCTCATGCCCGTGAGAATCTCGGGCCGGTCGCATCGGAACTCCACCGAGTCGCCGTCGCCGTTGTAGTAGTGGACATATTGCCAAAAATCGTCGTTGGTCAGGCCGTCGGCGAGCTTGGTCTGGGTGGGGTCGGCAAACTGCGCAAACGACGCGACATCGCGGCCGTCCACAACCGCCGTGAAGACGGAATCGGAAACCCA
>Ga0315274_10016847_pt1 | contig 10320 bp, 7 predicted proteins | sample YL17G02_20_MG_FD_203700 | JGI IMG/M metagenome (GOLD analysis project Ga0315274, IMG submission 203700) | Sediment microbial communities from Yellowstone Lake, YNP, Wyoming, USA - YL17G02_20 | ecosystem: Environmental > Aquatic > Freshwater > Lake > Sediment | place: USA: Wyoming | collected... | reverse complement strand
GGCAAATTCCACGCTCGCATCCTCGGCAAGCTCTTCGGCGATGCGCACCACTGTCCCAAAGTTCGCCTTCTCCCACCATCCACCTGTGGACACGAGCACGATTTTCTGGATCTCAACATCCTCGTGAAACCTGGCCCGCGTCCGTCCCGCACGCGCCTCAAGCAGGGGCTTGACCAGGGGGCAAAGCCTGTTGATGATGTTCTGCATCTCACCGGGCAGGGGAATGTAAACCGGCGTGGCCAGGATCAGGATGTCCGCCTCCTTCAGCTTGGGATAAAGCAACTGCATGTCATCCTTGATGCAGCATTCCCCAGGCCTCTTGTACCAACAGTACATCTCACCACAAGCGCAGGGCTTGACTTTGAGGCGGCTGGCGTAGAACAGCTCGACGTCGGATCCGGCATCCATCATCCCTTGAATGAAAGGGGTAAGGATCATCGCCGTATTCCCCTTTTCCATTCGAGGGCTGCCATTGATGGCAACTGTCTTATTCATCACAGCCTCCTTTGCGCCAGTGCATTGGTGCGACCCTGGCTTACACAACCGGGAATTGCAGGGCACTCAACAACCCACATGCCATCTTCGTCGCGCTCAATGGTTACAATGAATTTCATAGTAGCCTCCAGATGACGGCCTAAGGGCCGGCCTTCACCTGTACTGCGTCCCATGCATGCAGTATCGGTGGAACTGCGGAACTTGTCAACTTGCCCCGTGACCAACAGCCTCCTCGCCGATGGCGATAGAGAGCTTGACGCAACACCAAGCACCCCGTATAGTCCATGATGTCCTGGAACATCCCCTCGGAGTGAGCTAGGCATGAGCGAAACCTGTGATGTCCTGGTCATCGGCGGCGGGGGCGCGGCCTTGCGCGCGGCCATTGCCGCCTATGAGCGCGCGCCGGGCCTGGGAATCGTCCTGGTAACCAAGGGCGACTTGGGCCATAGCGGGGTGACGGCCACGGCCTGCTCCGACCGCATGGCCTTTCATGCCACCTTGCCCACCACCGAGCCGGGCGGCCCCGATGCCTGGCGCTTCCATGCCGATGACATCTATCGCATCGGGGGCTGCGTCTCCGATTGGGACCTCGCCCAGGTGCTGGCGGAGGGCGCTGCCGAGGCCTTCGCCTATCTGGATAAGCTGGGCGTCCCCTGGGCGCGCCGCGCTGATGGCACCGTGGATCAATTCGTCACCGATGGCTCGCTCTACGCCCGCGCCTGCTACACGGGGCCTTATACGGCCAACCACATCGAAGAAGCCCTGGTACGTCGGCTGAAGGAGTTGCCCATCCGGGTCATCGAGCGCACCCTGGTGGCCGAGCTACTGCTGGACCCAAGCCGCGAGCGGGTGATCGGGGCCGCGCTCGTCTCGCAGCGAGATGGGCAGATCAGCGCCCTGGGGGCCAAGGCCATCGTCCTGGCCACGGGCGGGGCCGGGCAGGTCTTTGCGGTGAACGTCTATCCCCCCGATTGCACGGGGGATGGCTACGCCCTGGCCTATCGCGCGGGGGCAGAGCTGGTCAATCTGGAGTTCATTCAGCTCGGCCTTTGCTCGCTCAAGACCAAGCTGGCCTGCTCGGGGGATATGATGCGCGCGCTCCCGCGCCTGGTCAACGATCAGGGTGAAGAGTTCCTGGCGCGCTATCTGCCGCCGGGCACGCCCTATGCCGAGATGTATAACCTGCTCTTCGCCAAGGGTGCGAGCTGGCCCGTCTCCTCAAGGGAGCCCTCGCAGGTCATTGACGTCGCCGTGGCCCGGGAACTGGCCGCCGGGCGGCGCGTCTTTCTGGATTATGCCCGTAACCCGCAGGGCCTGCCCCCGATTGCCCCTACCAGGGGCCTGGAGCTTCATAGTCTCTCCGAACGGGTGCGCTCGTGGTATCAAGGCAAAGGGCTGGGCTTGAATGATCCTCGAGCGCTCAGCCCGCTGGCGCGCCTGGAGGCCATCAATCGCCCTGCGGTGGAGTGGCTGGCCGCGCGGGGCATCAACCTGGCTGCCGGGGACATGGTAGAGGTCGCCCCGACCGTGCAGCACTTTCAGGGCGGGGTCAAGATTCGCACTCGCGGCGAGACGACCCTGCGCGGCCTCTACGCGGCGGGCGAAGTGGCCGGCGGCCAGCACGGGGCCAACCGCCCCGGCGGCAACGCCCTGCTCGATACGCAAGTCTTTGGGCGCATCGCCGGGGAAAGCGCCGCAGAGTACGCGCTTGCCCCCGACTGGATCGGGGGCCAGACCCCCAGGCCGGATAGTGAGATGGCCCAATGCGCGCTTCGTGCCCTGCTCTCGGCCCAGACAAGTTTTGATTCACCCCATGATGTCGAGAATCAAAACTTGTCTGCCGGCGGCCTCGCCGCGTCGGCCGTGCGCGAGCGGGTTGGCAGAGCCATGTCCACCGCTTGCGGGGTATACCGCACCGAGGCGGGGTTACGCGAGCTGGTGCAGGCACTGGAGGAGCTGGCCAAGCGCGGGGTGAGCGCCGAAGGCGTGCCCCTGGCCCCCGACTGGATCGGGGGCTTGGAGACCATGAACATCCTGTTGGTCGCCCGGTTGGTGGCCAGGGCCGCCCTGGAACGGGACGAAAGCCGTGGGCCGCATCTTCGTTTCCCCACCGACGGCTCGCTCGTGCCCCTGCCCCCGATTCCCCCGATCCAGTCGGGGGCATTCGGGGGCCTGCCCCAGGATGACGCGCGCTGGACGATGTACACGGTCATCCGCCTTGGGGCGCAAGGCCCCATCCTCGAGCGCCGCCGGCCCGTGCGCCCCGATTGACGCTAAACCTCTCCTATGGTACTATCTGCCCTGGACACGAGGGTGTCTGTAGGAAAATGAAGGATTCGCCGCTGAGGACGCAGAGCATTTGTAGTGTGCCCGTGTGGCATGGAAGCGCCTGACGGCGCCACTACAAGCTTTTGTCTTGTCTTGCTCCGCGAACTCTGCGGCCTCGGCGGTTGATCTCCCCTTTTTCTCACAGAAGCACGAGGCCGTGTCCGAGACCATGATCTGGCATTTTGGAGGCCATTTGTAGATGCCTAGAGTAAATCGCAATGCCCCCTGCCCCTGCGGCAGCGGGAAAAAGTACAAGAACTGCTGCATGCGCCGCGATAGCTTCGGCACCTCCAGGGAATTGAGCCTGAGTAGTGCCGAGGCTTACCTCGTCGACAAGCTCTACGAGGCCGCGCAATCGCCGCGTTTCGCCACCGACCTGACTAATGCCTTTACCCTCTATTGGGGCGGGGTCTATGATCTGGGTGGCATGCCCCAGGTTCCACCCGGCGACATGCGCCGGATGTTGGAGTGGTTCTTCCACGACTATCCTACCGGCGAGGACCGCAAACCCCTGCTCGAGTGGTTCATCGAGACGCAAACGGCCGATTATCCCCCAGAAGCCATGGAGATCCTCAGGGCCTGGGCCGCCTCGGTGAGCGGGATATTTCGCGTGCTGGCCATCGAGGGAGATGGACAGCTTGAGCTTTACGATTGCCTGCATCAGGGCAGGCTCACCGTGCAAGATGAGATGCTCGCCCGCAGCGCGAAGCAGGGTGACCTACTGATCGGGCGGCTGTTCGAGCTAGGAGGCGTGAAGCGCCTCTCATACATGACCATGATCCTCCCGGAAGCGTTCGAGCAGAACCTGGTGGCCTATATCACCAACGCCTATAACCGCTATGTGGCGGATCACTACCAGGCGACCTGGGATACTTTCCTGAGAGAAAACGGGCACATCTTTATCGCCTGCTTACTTTCGCCCAAGGCTGAATCGCTGCGCTCCCAGATTGGCCCCGGCACGCGCTACGCCGATCCTGCCAGCGCGCGCGACAAGCTGCGCGAGTTCACCGAGCGCCGGGCCCGCGAGCGTGCGCGCGAAGAGGCCGAAAAGGAGGAAGAGCCCCTGCCCGCGGAACATCGCACCACATCGGGGATCATCGTGCCCGGGATGCCTCTCGACGAGGAGGAGCCTCGCGGCGAAAAGGGCCGGGCGCCATCCAAGCCCACCATCCTGATCCCCGGACGCGATTTCTAGATGAAAGCTTTGCTTCTGGACCTGGATGACACGCTGCTCATCAATGACATGGATGTCTTTGCGCCACACTATTTCAAGGCTCTGCTGGCCAAGGTGCGCAAGATTTGCCCTCCCCAGCTTTTCCTCGAATCCCTGGAAGCGGCGACGCGGGCCGTGTGGCTCAACGACGGCCAGGACGGCACCAATGCCGAGGTCTTTCGCCAGGAGTTCTTCCCGCGCCTCGGGCGCTCGCCCGAAGAGCTGATGCCCTTGTTCGAGGAGTTCTACGCTCGGGATTTTGAGGCCCTGCGCCGGCATACGGCCATTGACCCTGATGCGCGCGTCCTGGTGGAGCTGGCCTTCGAGCGGGGCCATCAGGTAGCCATCGCCACGCAGCCCATCTTTCCCCTCTCAGCGATCCTTGCCCGCTTGCGCTGGGCCGGCGTGGGTGCTGAGAAGTTCCACTATGATTTCATCGCCTCCTATGAGACGATGGGCGCCTGCAAACCCCATCCCCACTACTTTGCCACCATCCTGGAGCGGCTCGGGCGCGCTCCTGGGGAGTGCCTTATGGTCGGGGATAGCCCCGATTCCGATATGGCTGCGGGCAAGTTTGGCCTGAAGACTTTTTGGGTGCAGCGCGGGCGCGCGCCCGCGCTATCTGCCGTATCTTGTGATGCCCAGGGGAGCCTGCACGACCTCATCACGCTCATTGAGACGGGAGGGGTTGATGAACTCTGAGGGAAGAAGCGGGCTGGATTCGCTCTGCCAGCGCGCCACCGCGGCCTTTGAGCGCGCCTTTGCGGCCGGGCCCTCGTTCTTGGTGGCAGCCCCAGGCAGGGTGAACCTGATCGGCGAGCACACCGACTACAACGACGGTTATGTGCTGCCCGCGGCCGTTGATCGGCACGTGGTGATCGCCGCCGCCCCGCGCACTGACCGCCAGGTGCGCCTCCACGCCGTTGATTTCCAGGGTTCTAGCGAGTTCTCTCTGGACGACATCCGCTTTGACCAGCGCCAGCGCTGGAGCAACTATCCGCGTGGGGTGGCCTGGGCGCTACAACAAGCGGGATATGCGCTCACAGGGTGCGAGCTGTGCATCACCGGCGACGTGCCCATCGGCGCGGGGTTGAGCTCCTCCGCAGCCATCGAGGTGGCCACGGCTTACACCTTCCAGGTCATGGGAGAGCTTACGCTCGATGGGGTCAAGCGGGCGCTCCTCTGCCAGAAGGCGGAGAACGAATTCGTGGGCATGCGCTGCGGCATCATGGATCAGTATATCATCTCCCTCGGCAAGCGCGGCCATGCCCTGCTCATTGACTGTCGTAGCCTGGAGTATCGCCTGGTGCCCGTCCCCGCCGGGTGCAGCCTCATCATCTGTGATACCAAAAAGCGCCGCGGCCTGGTTGATTCCGAGTACAACACCAGGCGGCGGGAATGCGAGGCCGGAGCCAAAACCCTCGGCCTGCGCGCCCTGCGCGATATTACCCCCGAGGAGTTCCAGGCGCGCCAGGGCGTGTTGGATGCGGTAACGCGCAAACGCTGCCGACACGTGGTGACGGAGGACCAGCGCGTCCTGGATGCCGTGCAGGCCCTGGAAGCGGGCGACCTGGCCCAGTTTGGCCGCTTAATGAATGCCTCGCACCTCAGCCTGCGCGACGATTATGAGGTGAGCTGCCCTGAGCTTAACGCCATGGTCGAGGCTGCTCAGGCGCAACGCGGGGTCTTGGGCGCGCGCATGACGGGGGCCGGCTTCGGCGGGTGCACCGTGAACCTGGTGCTCAATGAGGCGGCAGAAGGCCTTCAGCACGGCGTAGCCCGGACATACACCAAAGCCACCGGCCTCGTCCCCGAGATATACGTCTGCACGGCCGAGGAGGGCGTGCAGCGACTCGCATAGCTAGCCGCGTGCTTGTAGTGGCGCCGTCAGGCGCTCCCATGCCCTTACGGGCACACTACGAACGCTCCGCGTCTTCGGTTCTGGGAGAAGCGTCATGGGGACTGCCTGTGCAGTCATCTTTTGGGTCTCCCTCGTAGGCATCCTCTACACCTACGTGGGGTATGCTATCCTCATTACCTTCTTGGCCCGTTGGCGAGCGCGCCCCGTCAAGAAGGGCGACTCTACGCCCACCGTCACTATGCTCGTGGCCGCCTACAACGAGGAAGAGTGTATCGGGCGCAAAGTCGAAAACACCCTGGCCCTTGACTACCCTCAAGATAAGCTGGAGCTGTTTGTCATCACCGACGGCTCCACCGATGGCACCAATGCCGTCGTTAGCTCCTATGCGAGCCGGAACGTGCGCCTCCTTTATCAGCCCGAGCGCCAGGGCAAAGTGGGGGCGCTGATCCGCGGCTTCCCCCAGGCTCAAGGAGAGGTCGTGATCTTCTCCGATGCCAACAGCTATTTTCAGCCCGACACCTTGCGCAAGCTGGTGCGCAACTTTACCGACCCCGAGGTGGGCGGGGCCAGCGGGGCCAAGCGCATGCTCAGCCGGGGGGACATCGTCGCCAGAGAAGGGGAGGGGCTGTACTGGCGTTACGAGTCTTACCTCAAGGCCTGCGACAGTGCAGTGAGCTCGGTCATGGGGGTTCCGGGGGAGATTTGGGCCGCGCGGCGCGGCGCCTATATCCCTCCCGACCCCGATACCTTGCTGGATGATTTCGTGGCCTCGCTGCGCATGGTGGAGGCGGGCTGGCGGGTGGTCTTTGAGCCGGAGGCGGTCGCGTATGAGGACGCCTCTCCCAGCTTGCGCGCCGAGTGGCAGCGCCGCTCGCGCAACGCCGCCGGCGGCTGGCAGGCCTTTTTCAAGCTGCCCGGCATGTTGCGCCACCCTAGCAAGCTGATCACTTTCCAATATCTCTCTCATCGCATGGCGCGCTGGATGGTGACGCCGGAGCTGTGCATCCTTCTTTTTCTCTCCAACCTGGCGCTGCTGAAGCAGCCGTTTTACTTAAGCGCGTTTGCCCTCCAGGTGGCCCTTTATCTCCTTGCTGGTCTGGGCTGGCTCCTGGCAGCGCGTGGGCGGAGGGTGCGCTGGCTATTGGCGCCCTTTTACATCGGCCTGTTGAACGCCGCTGCCCTGGTGGGCGGATGGCGCTTTCTCTTCGGCAAACAGTCGGTCGTCTGGCGCAAGGTGCGCTGACAAACGTTCGTAGGGGCGCCGTCAGGCGCTTCTATGCCCTCACGGGCACACTACGAACAAAGGAGGAACTCTATGGCTACTACGGTTGCAGAGGCCCGGCGGCTGTTGGCCGGCCACACCATCTGGCTATGGCATTACCTGCACGCCGACTGGCAATGGGAGCAATCCCGCGCCTGGCACGAGGATCGCTACGCCCTGGCCGTGAGCGAGGCCCTCGACCTGATGCAGCATAACCCCGAATTCATGTATTTCTTTGATACTGCGAGCGAGTTCTACGAGCCGGTGGCGCGCAAGCTGGGCAGCCGCCTGGAGGAGCTCAAGCAGCGCGTGCGCGAGGGACGGGTGCGCATCGCCAGCGCCCAGGTGGCCAACTGCCGCCCCAATCAAGTGGGCGACGAGACCTACCTGCGCAACCTGCAAATCGGCCGGGCCTTCTTCGAGGCGGAGCTGCCCCCCATAGACCTTTCACTCTTCCACAGCGTAGACATCGCCATCGGCCACAGCCAGATGCCGCAGATCCTGAAGCTGGCCGGGTTCAAGTATTACCGCGCTTGGCGGCCCCACGGGCCGATGAACGCGACGGGCATCCCCCAGCAGTTCCACTGGGAGGGGCTGGATGGCAGCCGTATCCTGGTCACGCGTGGGATTTACGGCGGATTCTGGCAGGGAGAGCGGTTGCCCGATGCCCAGTCCACGAACGAGGAGTGGGATGCTGGCATCGCCCAGGTCTTTGACCAGCAGTTCCGCGACCAGCTCCTTTATGATCGCTCCCTCAGCGGGCAACTCTGGATGACCCAGGGGATGGACGATGCCCGCCCCTTGCGCGGCTCTGCGGGCGACGTGCCTGTGAACCTGCTAGAGTTCCTCGCCGAGTGGCGGCGGCGAGAATCAGTGCCCATCCGCTGGTGCACGCCGCTGGAGTTCAGCCAGGCGGTGGCCCAGCACGCGGAGAAGCTGCCCATCGTGCGCGGGGTGCTGGATGGCTGCGATTGCGGCTATCAGGCGGCCTTCGGCGGGGCCAACGGCCTCTGGCGCTGGCGGCAGATGAACGATCGCCGCCTCTTGCGCGCCGAATGGTGGACAAGTTTTGCTTCTCGCTATAGTCATTGTGAAGCAAAACCTGTCCAGTGGTCGGCGACAGCGGCGTCGGTCGGGTTCCCCTCGATGCGGGAGGAGCTGCTGCGCCTTTGGCGACAGCACCTGACCTATCAGGCTCATGCCCAGGAGGCCGCCTTCCGCGATGACCTGGCTTACCTCACCAGCCTGGCGCGCGACGTGCAGTTCCACGCCGAGCGGATCGAGCGCGAGGCGTTAGCCGCCATCGTCCGCGCCGCCGGCGGCGGAGAGCACACCACACAGTACCTGTTCAACCCGCACCCCTGGAGCGTCGTCGCCGATGTCGAGCTGTATCACCCTTGCCCGGCGGCAGGGGTGGAGTCGTTAGAAGTGGTGGATGATTCTGGCCAGCGGCTGCCCCAGCAGCGCCTGAGTGAGTTCCGCCCCCCACGTTACGCCGGAAGCCTCAATGATCAGAGGCGTCTGGTGCGCGTCACCCTGCCCCCTATGGGTTACCGGCAGGTCACAATCGTGGAGCGCGCCACGCCGGATTCTACGCCCCTCGGCCAGCCGCCCAAGGATGGTGTGCTGGTGGCCAAGTCTTATTTCTCAATGAATGTAGGGCAAAATAAGACTTGGCCAGAGGCCGGGGAGCTGCGCCTGGTATATCGCGGACACGCCCTGCGCGAGGTGCACGACCGGGGCAGCGGGGCGATCTATTTCGCCCGCGACGGCTCCCCCTGGCCGGACCTTGTCTTCCATGTCCTGGATAACCAGGACTGGCTCTCGGGCGGGCCGGAGCTGCGACGCGAGCGCTTCCAGCCGCAGGAGAGCCAGTGGCTGCACTGCGGGCCACTGCGCTGGCAGCATTGCAGCCGAGGGACCTTGGGGCCTTACCGGGCAGAGATGCACACCATCGCCACAGACTGTGGCCGCGAGTTACAGCTCATGGTGCGCCTGGAGGGACACTGGGAGGAAGCTCCCCTGACCGGCTTTGTCACCCTCCTGGGCGACGTGGAGGCCGGCGGCCAGATCACCGTGGACGTGCCCTTTGGCGTGGAGTCGCGCGATCCCGACCACGATATTTACGTGTACAACGTCCCCCAGAAAGACTTGGGGATCGCCGACATGTTCGAGCGCCTGCGCCCCGGCTTTTTCTGGGGGCGCTCCTGGGCCGATTGGTCGGGCAGGGGACATGGCCTTACCTGGATCAGCGCCGATGGGAACTATTATTGGTTCAAGGAGCCGGGGGCACTGGGCCATGTGCTCCTGCGCTGCCTTCGCCGCATCCCCGGGACTTGGGAGACCTTCACCGCCGACGCCTGGAGCGGCTCGGGAGTACACACCTTCGCCTATGCCCTGCGCTTTCACAGTGGCGACTGGCGCGAGGCGGATCCCCAGCACCGCTCGGCCGAGCTGCGCCATCCGCCGGCCGTGGTGCGGGCTGATTGCGTCCATAAGGGGAGCTTGCCCATCTCCCATAGTTTCCTAAGCCTGAGCGGGCCAGCCCTCCTTTCCGCCTGCTACCGCGAGGGGGAGAACATGGTGGTGCGGCTTTACGAGCACGAGGGCCGAGGCGGGGAAGCTATCCTGAGGCTGGATTGGTCGCCAGCAGCGGCGCAGGCGGTGGACCTCCTGGGCCAGCCCGTGGAGGTGCCGGCGCGGGCCCTGGCCCAAGAGGTGCACGTCACGCTTCGGCCCTGGCAGATCGTCACCCTGGTCCTACAGGGGAAAAGCGGAGAATAAGGGAGGTTAGAGAGCTGACGTCTCGCTGGCTTTTGGTTTTGTGCATCGCCTTGCCGCCGGCATGGCAACGCGCCGGACTTTTTTGACGATCATTGACAGTCTGGTGGGTTTCTGCTATTATGACCACGCCTGAAAGAGAGTAGAGGCAAAGCATTTGCCTGACGAAATGAGCATAAAGCAGCGTAACCTGCTGCAAATGCTTTGCTCCCACAGAGTGGTCACAAACGTTCTGTGATACCCTTGTCATATTTGCCCAATGAATGGAGGGCGAGATGGGTAAGCGAATCAAGCTCACTGCACCAGCAATTTCTTGCAAGCACTGCGCAATGGCCATCAAGCGCGAACTGGGTCCCGTCGAGGGAGTGAAGGTGGTTGATG
>Ga0315274_10016846_pt1 | contig 10320 bp, 5 predicted proteins | sample YL17G02_20_MG_FD_203700 | JGI IMG/M metagenome (GOLD analysis project Ga0315274, IMG submission 203700) | Sediment microbial communities from Yellowstone Lake, YNP, Wyoming, USA - YL17G02_20 | ecosystem: Environmental > Aquatic > Freshwater > Lake > Sediment | place: USA: Wyoming | collected... | reverse complement strand
GGATTCTTCCAATCCATTTTCCAGGCCAGGGTCTCGTTGATGAGGATGGCCGATGTCGGATCACTGTTAAAATTCATAGAAAAGTTTCTACCGGCCGTCAGTTCGATTCCAAGCGTTCTCAGGAACTGATCATCGATAAAGTATCCCATGAATTCGACTTTTTCACCCATTTGATTCTGGACTCTCCCACCCCACATTGTTTGTCCCACAAACGGATGATTGATTCCACTGACACTCACTATATCGGGCCGTTGAGAAAACTCATTCCTAAAAAGATTGAGAAATCGAAAATTGTCATCCTTTAAATTCTCCGTTGAAATGACCAACACCTGATCGGCCTTAAAACCTAGGTCTTTGTGCTTCATATACTGTATTTGTCGCATTATTACAAATGCGCAGATCATTAACAGAATGGACAAAGTGAATTGAAAGACCACCAATGCCCTGCTGAACCAGTTGGAGCCTCCGATTTTAAGCTTGTTTTGAAAAACTTGAATGGGTTGAAACCGGGCAAAGATGGTGGCGGGGTACAGACCGGCCAGCATGCCTACAAGCCCGATAAAAGTGAATAGAATAAGGAGACGCGAAGGATTCCATACAATGGACAGAGGAAGTGAATATCGAATAAAGCCGGTGATTGCCGGTTGTATCATATATGCGGAAAATAGGCCGAGTGCCAGAGCGCACCCAAAGAAAACGAGATATTCGCACAGCAGTTGAATCATCAATTGCTTTTTTTGAGCTCCGAAAGTTTTTCGTATACCGACTTCACGTGCCCGCAGCGAAGTGCGTGATAGGGCAAAATTGATGAAGTTCATGGACGCGATAAAAAGGATCAGCATAGAAAGTCCGCTGAGAATAAAGGAATACGAGGGCCGGCTGGCTTTTTCGCGATTGGGACCGTATAAGTCATGACTGAAATGAATATCATGAAGAGGTTGAAGATAATGTGGGATTTTCGACCTGTAATGCGATGTGCCGATAGAATGGCGATCAGCCAGATCCGATATCTTTTTATTCATTACTTCAAGATCTGAGTTTTCATGAAGTCGGATATACAAGGTGTTTGCAGTGGCGGGATACCATTCGTCGAGACTCACCCCAAAAAAATGTTTAATGTTGTCATAAGGAAGCAAAACATCAAATCGGATGGTTGAATTGGCCGGTATGTTTTGCGTCACTCCAGCAACTTGAAATTCATCAAATATGTCTTCAAAATTTCTTTTAATCGAAATACGCTGTCCAAGGGGGTTGTTTTCCCCAAAATATTTTTTTGCGATCCGTTCGCTGAGTACCACGTTATTTTTACGCGATAAAGCGGTTTTGGGGTTGCCGTACAATAGCGGAAAAGAAAACATTTCAAAACAGGAAGAATCCGCGAAAATCAAATGTTCTTTAAAGGTTTTTTCGTTACAAACAACAACGTTGTCAAAGTCTTTAAAATCATTAAACCGGACTATGGCTTCAATCTCCGGCAACTCATTCTTCAATGCAGGTCCCAAAGGAATTTCCGTAATCGCGGTGTTGCCTGTTTGATTCGGTAACTGAAGTTTTTGATAGACACGATAAATTTGCCCGCCGTATCGATGAAAGCGATCATAATTCAATTCGTTAGATACAAATGCATACACCATTATAAAGAAAGCCATTCCGATTGATAAGCCAAGGATGTTGATCAGAGATGATGTCTTATGCTTTTTAAAATTTCTAATGGCAATGAGAAAATAATTTTTTAACATGTCTCCTCCATATTATTGGGATACCGGAGAACGGAGACCGAAGACCGGGGAAAAGGAAAGTACGGGTTCCGGTTTCCAGTCTCCGGTCGCGTATTTCCGATTCGATATTGCCGCATGGATGGTTTTTAGTCTATACATGAAACTTCCCGTTGATGTTCTCGGTGACGATGTGCCCGTCGAACAGGTGGACGACGCGGTTCCCGTATTCGGCGTAGGCCGGTGAATGGGTGACCATGATGATGGTCGTTCCGGATTCGTTCAGTCGGAGCAGCATCTGCATCACTTCCTCGCCGTGGGTGGAATCGAGGTTTCCGGTGGGTTCGTCCGCCAGGATCAGCCGGGGATTCCCCACGATCGCGCGGCCCACAGCGACCCGCTGCTGCTGACCGCCCGAAAGTTGCTGGGGGAAGTGGCTCTTGCGATGCATGATCTGCATCTTTTCCATGACTTCAGTCACGCGCTTCTTCCGGTCAGAGGCCGATACCTTCTGATACAGGAGCGGAAGCTCGATGTTTTCATAAACCGTCAGTTCGTCGATCAGGTTGAAGCTTTGAAACACGAATCCGATGTTGTGCTTCCTGAGGTTGGCCCGCTGGCGTTCGGAGAAGCGAGACACCTCCTGATCCAGGAAATAGTACTGGCCGTCCGAAGGATTGTCGAGCATGCCGATCAGGTTGAGCAGAGTGGATTTGCCGCAACCCGAGGGGCCCATGATGGAAACGAATTCACCCTCCTTGACCTCAAAGTTCACGTTGTTCAGGGCGGTGGTTTCGACTTCCTCAGTCGTGTAGATCCTTTTCAGGTTTTTGGTTTTGATCATGAAAGAGTCCTCCTTATTATGAAAGCCTTCAGCAGTCAGCTATCAGCTTTCAGCCTTTAATGAAGAGTATGAGGATGAGAGTTAAATTGTCAGATATATGTAATTTTTTTCATAAATTATTTTCAAAACAACCAAATCCACTGCTTTTAATAATCCATTAAGATGACTCCCTATTCTAAGCTGAAAGCTGATGGCTGATAGCTATCGGCTATTAGCTTTCAGTTTTTTGATAAAAGACGTCAGCATTCGTTTTATTTCAGTTACCTGCTGTTCAATCAACTCATGCTTTTTAGTCTCTAGATATCCAATATCTCTTGCCAACAGTAAATGATATTCAAGCTCGCTTGCCGATCCCATGGCAATTTGGAGAAAACGGGCCAGATCGGAATCGCTCCCTCTTCCGCATCCTTCGGCAATATTCGCAGGTATCGATGATGCGGCACGCCTCATTTGACTGGTCAATCCATATATTTCATTCCTCGGAAATGAGATTGTGATTTTATAGATATCCACTGTCATTAGGTGGCTTTTTTGCCAAACCAACAATTTTCGAAAGTCTTTCATGACTACTTTCTGCTTTAGAACTGTTAGCTTTCAGCGGTCAGCTATCAGCTTTTAATGAGTGATAAAGGATTCGATTCTTTTCTCTGTTTTTAAGCTGATAGCTGACAGCTGACCGCTGAAAGCTATTTTAAAACCAATTTCTCCATCTCCCCGAAATTCTCATACGACGACGTGATCGCCCGTTCCCCCGGCTCCATTCCTTCCAGCACTTCAAACATTTCGGGATTCTGGCGTCCCAACTTGATATTTCGTTTCACTGCGAAACCGCCGGATTTGTCCACAACGTAGGCCCATTGCCCGCCCGTGGTCTGGTAAAATCCGCCGCGGGGGAGCAGGACCGCCTCGGACAGGTCTCCCAATTCCAGGCGGACGTGCAGGGTCTGGCCGCGCCGGATCGATTCCGGCGCCGCGCCGGAATCGAACTCCATGTCGACCTCGAATTTCCCCTGTTTGACCTCGGGATACACTTTCCGGATGGCCATCGGGTGGTTCTTGCCGCTGAATTCGAATTCCCCCTTTTGACCGGGATTGATTCGGGCGATATAGTGCTCGTCGATCTCCACGCGGACCTTGAAACCGTCCAGCACGTCGACTTGGCCGATGCGCTGCCCGCTGGATATGGATTGGCCGACTTCGGGAATCAGCGATGTGAGCTGGCCTGTGACCGGGGCCTTCAGCACGAGGTTTTCCAGATTCAGTTTCACGAGCCGCATATTGTCCTGCATCCGGTCAAGCGACGTTTCCAGGTTTTGGATTTGGATCGCACGGAACAGGGAATCCTTCTCATGGGTTTCAATGGTCAGGCTCTGTTTCTGAATGAGGAAATCATAAAGGTCCTTCTCCTCCTCGAATTGCTGCCTGGAGATCAGCCCTTTTTCATTCAGCACCCGGGACTGTTCGTAGATGCGTTTCTGCTTTTTCAAATCATAATCCAACTGCGTCAACTGAGATTGCAGGGCGAGCCGGTTTTGCTCCATTTGAAGCCGGTTGGCTCGGAGCGAGTTGCTCTGCTCGGCCAGGTTGGCCTCGTTGTACAGGATGTTCAGCAAGAGGTTGTTGTTCTCCAGCTTCAGGATTTTGTCGCCCTTTTTAACGAGGGATCCGGCCTCGAGATACACGGCCGACACCTGGCCGCCTTCCATGGCGTCGAGGTAAACCGTCTTGATCGGAATGACCGTGCCCGTCACGGGGATGAACTCCTGGAATGGAGCCTTGGTCACGGTTGAGATGGTGAGGCGTTCGGTCTCCACGTTGAGTTTCGACCGGTGATCGCCGAACAGCATATTGAGTGAAAAAAAGAGGATTAAGGCTGCGGGGATTCCGACCATCCCGATCCGTTTTAAGGTCCATTTTTTTCTTTGTATGGGTCGATCCATGACTTTAATCCCTTATTTGAGAGGTGTTTGTTACCACGACTCCTTCAGGCAACGCTCATGCCAATCCGGATTTAAGCCTAAAATTCGAATTTCAGATCCAGAAAATATCCGGTTTCATGACACGAGGTGTACGGTATCGGACAGTTTTGCTTGACAATGGTTGCCGATTTACGCATATTTTAACAGGCATTGTTTTTGATGGCCGTTTCCCTTATGGTATTGGAAACAGAACGGCCGATCCCCGGTTTCTTAAAGGACAGCGCCATGAAGCAGTCTCTTGGAACCATTCTCGTCGTGGATGACGATGAAGACGTGCTCACGGCGGCAAAACTCCTGCTTAAACAGGTGCCCTACACCGTCCACACCGAAAAAAATCCGGAATCCCTTCCGGTCCTCCTCAAGAACGAAACCATCGATGTCATCCTGCTCGACATGAATTACACGCGTGACGTCACCAGCGGCGCCGAAGGGTTTCACTGGCTGCAGAGGATTCTCGACATCGATCCCCTCATGGTGGTCGTCCTCATCACGGCATACGGCGACATCGAAACGGCCATCCGGGTGATCAAGGCGGGTGCCGTTGATTTCGTGCTGAAACCCTGGCAGAACGAGAAGCTTCTGGCCACGCTTTCCTCAGCCATGCAGCTGCGGCGTTCGAGGGCCAGGGTGCGGCAACTCATAGCGAGCCAACGGCACCTGAGCGAGGCCATGGACACGCCGTTCCATGACATGATAGGCTCCAGTCCCGCCTTGCAGAGGGTGTTTCATACCATCGAAAAAGTGGCCGGAACCGACGCCAACATATTGATCCTGGGTGAAAACGGCACCGGCAAGGAACTCGTGGCGCGCGCCATTCATCGCCGGTCCTTGAGGGCGGAGGAAGTGTTCATCAGCGTGGACATGGGCGCGATACCGGAAACCCTGTTCGAAAGTGAATTGTTCGGCCATGTCCGGGGCGCGTTCACCGATGCTCGTGCCGATCGGGCCGGAAAGTTCGAAGCCGCATCCGGCGGCACGCTTTTTCTGGACGAAATCGGAAACCTCCCGCCGGCCATGCAGGCGAAATTGCTCCGGGTTCTGGAAACCCGACAGGTGGTCCGCGTGGGATCCAACCAGGCGATCCTGTTCGACATCCGCCTGATCTGCGCCACCAATCGACCGATCCAGGAAGGAATCCGGAACAACACGTTCCGGCAGGATTTTCTATACCGCATCAACACCGTGGAAATCCAGCTTCCGCCGCTCCGCGAGCGCCGGGAGGACATCCCGCTTCTGACGGACTATTTCATCGAACGGTACTCGCGAAAATACGGCAAGCCGGTCCGCCGCGTGGAAGCGCCGGCCTACCGGAAACTCGAACAGTACGCCTGGCCCGGAAACGTCCGCGAACTTCAGCACACGATCGAACGGGCGGTCATCCTTCACGATGCCGCGTCGTACCGGCCGTCGGATTTCACGCTGGCAACTCCGGAGTCCGGTTCCGACCGGATCGTCCTGGACGATTTGGATTTGGAGGAAGCGGAAAAAATTCTGTTGCGCAAGGCATTGACCCTGCACCAGGGCAACGTGTCCAAGGCGGCCGAAGCGTTGGGGCTGACGCGCACGTCGCTCTACCGCAGGATGGAAAAGCATGGTCTTTAAGCGCCTGCGTTTTCAAGTCGTGATTCGCATTTTCCTGATGCTGATCACCGCGGGATTTTTCGTTTGGTGGATTCCCCGCACCGGTCTCAGCGCCGTACCCGTGTTCGTTGCGGGATTGTTGCTGGTTCAGATCGTCGCATTGCTTCGCATCATCGAGAGACCCCGGAAAGATTTAATTCGATTCTTTCAGGCAATCGAATACTCCGATTTTTCAGAAACGTTTTCGGTTTCCCCCCAGGATAAATCCCTTGAACCCATGCGGGCTGCATTCGAACGCGTGATTGGGGCGTTCCAAAAGGCTCGGATGGAAAAAGAGGCGAATTTCCGCTACCTCCAGACCGTGGTCCAGCATGTCGGGATAGGAATCCTGGTGTTCAAGCCGGACGGCCAAATCGACCTGGTTAACCAGAGCGTAAAAAAAATACTGGGCATGACGCAACTCAGGCGTATCGATCAATTGAGCCGGCTGGATCCGAATCTTCCCCAGATCCTGAAACGTCTGGAATCCGGTGAACGAACACAGGTACAGGTTCTGGATCCCGTCTCAGAGGGAACTGTCACACTGACTCTGCATGCAACCCATTTCATTCTCCAGAATGAACCGCTGACCCTGATCTCGATCCAAAACATCCAGAGCGAATTGGAGGAAAAGGAGCTTGAGGCATGGCAGAACCTGATACGCGTCCTGACGCACGAAATCATGAATTCCATTACACCGATCGCATCGCTGGCTTCGACCGCGAATCGCCTTTTGGGAAAGGTTATGGACCGCATCGAAGAGTGTCCGGATTGGAAGGAATCTATCGGAGACGTGGGTCAGGCGGTAAAGACGATCGAATCTCGCAGTCAGGGATTGTTGAAATTCGTGGAATCCTACCGAAGTCTCACGCGCATCCCGAAGCCGGAATTCCAGATCGTATCCGTCCGCGAACTGTTCGACCGCGTGTCCACGCTGATGTCGCCGAAATTCGAAGAGAAGGAAATCCGTTTTTCGCCGGGCGTGGAGCCCGAATCCCTTGAAATCACGGCGGATCCGAATTTGATCGAGCAGGTGCTGATCAATCTGCTTCAGAATGCATTGGATTGGGCCGGTCAAAAGCCGGGCGGCAAAATCGACTTGAGCGCGGGAATGGGAAACGCGGGCCGCCCGGCCATCCGGGTGAAGGACAACGGCCCCGGGATCGAGAAGGAAGTGCTGGAAAAAATCTTTATCCCATTTTTCACGACCAAACCCAACGGGTCCGGCATCGGGCTCAGCCTGTCCCGCCAGATCATGAGGATGCACGGCGGCAACATCGCCGTCCAATCCTCGCCTGACGGCGAAACCGTATTCACGCTGAAATTTTGACGGGGCAGATGTAAAAAGGATATCGGTTGTTGGATTATTGGCCTTCACCCCTCGACTCCGCTCGGGGTGAAGGCTGTTGATTGTTTTGGAGACGACTGTTTAATGTCCCCATTGGGGAATGGGATAAAATCCCTCGCCTTCAGGCGAAGACTTCAGTATGCCCTGTAGGGGCCAATCTTTTAGTTTTTATCAGGCGGCTGCGAGAACCGGATTTATCCGGCAGAGCAAGTCAAGCCGCTGAAACCTACCGGTTTCAGCCGGCAGTAGCGTAATCAACATTTTATAATATTAGTTTTTTTTGAAGATCGTTATTATTCAGGTTAACATGCTTCACCCCGAGCGGAGTCGAGGGGTGAAGCATAAGAGTGATTATGCGTTTAAATTTGAATGGTGAGTTTGATTTTTACATTCGGCCAGTTGATGAAGAAGGTCAAAGCTACCACTGATGAGGGCTTCCTTTTTCGCTTTTGACCAATTTTTGATCTGACGTTCCGCTCGGATGGCCTCGGTATAGGTGGGAAATGATTGAGTGAATACAACTTTTACGGGGCGTCGTGAATGGGTATATCCTTTTAACGTTCCATTTTCATGTTGCGCGATGCGTAATTGAATATCTTGAGTCTTACCAGTGTAATAGCTTCCATCCGAGCATTTCAGGATGTATACCCAGGCTTTGTCCATGGATCTACTCAGGAGTTTTCCACCTTCATCCCTCGACTCCGCTCGGGATGAAACTTTTGCATAAAAAAAATATTCAAATCAAAAAACCTGCTGAAATCACGCCAAAACTGGAAGCTACACTCTCATCAGCACCCCGGCTTCAGGAAGACATCCAGACGGAGGACATTGCCCGCCCGGCTGAATATGGAGGCGCTGGTTTCACGGTCCAATTCGAGCCCCCGGATTTCAGCCACGGTTCCGTCATTTTTCCGCATTTGAATATGCGGATCTTCCGCGAGGTGGTAGATCACCGGCACCTGACAGTAAGTAAAGGCCAGGGCATTCCGCGGCAGATCCAGCGTCGCCGCGTTTCCATCAGGTTCCACAATCTTGAATTTCGCCGGTTTTCGAATGAATTCATCGCGGCGGAGAAGATCGGGCCTGAATGCGATGCGTCCATCCTCGATGCGGATACCCAGTTCCCCGAGCCGCGTGAGAATGTCCTCCTTGACCTGTCCCGTCATTCCAGGCTGCTGCACACCCGCGTACCCGGGAGTGTGGGAATAGGGATCGGTCGGGAAGGCCCCGTATTTTCCAGGCTGCTTGTGCACGCCGATTCCCTCGCGGATTTCATGATAATGACCCGCCAGCCTTTTCAGGACCGCCCCCTTCTCGCCGGTCCGAGCGGCCCTGATGAACGATTCCTGCACGGCGAGGCAAAGCTTTGACACCATGTGCCAGTAGATGCTTCCGAGTCCCTCGTATTTGTAAAAAGTGCCGGAGCGGCCGGTGAAGGAACGGTGGTCAAACATGCGCTCGTAAATGCCCAATAACAGGGGGGCCTCATCCACGGCCTGCTGACGCAGCCCCTCCTCTTCGATCCTTTCGAGAGCGTTTTTCAGGACGGATGCGTTTCTGAACTCGCCGTTGAAGTGCAGGCCGCCGTCCGCATCCCGGACCACGATCCGGCGGTCTTTGACATCCGCCATTTTTTTCAACAGCTCCGATTTCTCGATTGCTTCCGCAGGAAGCGTGTTTTTTTCGATGAACCCGGGCAACCGGCGGTCCGGGTAGAGGATGTAACTGGATTGGTCTTTCCGGTACAGGGCGCTTGCCCGCAACGCATCCAGCACGTCGAGGCTTTCCCCGGCGGACAGGAGTCCCGAACTCAAGACGGCCACCTGTCCTTCAAGCATCTCATACAGCCGCCGGATGGAAACGGATCCGTCCTTCTCCACGGCCATCAGGTTGTACGCATGGTAGAGACCGTCGGCGCGCCGGTTGGCGCGGATGGAGTGATCCACGTAGCGAAGCGCCAGGTCCACAAATCCGATCAGATCCGCGGTTGAGACGTTCCTCCGGCGTTCCGAGAATCCGTTCCGGTAAATCCGGCTGCGGAAATCGCTCCCGGCGCGGCCCAGCCCGTCCAGGACGGACCTGCGGTCCGCATCCGAGAGAGGTCCGTTCAAGAGGGGAGAATGGGTCCGGAAGGTCTCCATGAACGACGCAAGCAGCTCCGCCACTTCGTCCGAAACCTGAATTTCCGAGACCGGTGAAGCCTCAAACAGTGCGCGGCAGAACGCAAGGTACCGCCGCAGGTAGCAAAGGGTGACCATGGATACGCCGAAACCGACGAGCGCGTTGTTGGCGTCGTTCCACTCGGGCCGCTGGGTGTTCATCCAGATTCCCGCCTCGGGAATGAAATTGGCCAACTTTGCCAGAAGCGGAACCATCAACTTCTCCGCCAGATTCACACGCAGGATCCGTCCGTCCCGGCCGCGGATGAATTTTTCCTCCGTGCCGGTCTCCGCCACGCGCGCTTCGATCGCGCGGTCCAGCTCCCCGTCGAAATCGATGGTGTTGTGCGGATCCCGAAGGAGATCGTCATAGGATTTGATCCTGTATGGAACGTTGGAATACGTGAAAATGTCTTTGATCAGCAATTCCCGCAATCCGCCCGGATGCGCCCGGTCGGACAGTTCCAGAAGTTTCAGAAGGTAGACGATCTGGTGATCGCCCCAATACCCGATGTAAGACCAGGGATCGCGGGGATCCAGCTTCTCCCAATCGAATCCATCGCGCGTCACGCGGTACGGATTGTAGCCGTCCGCCGTCGAGGCATTGACGAACTTGCAGATCATGCTTTCGACATAGTCCGGATAACTCAGGGCC
>Ga0315274_10016845_pt1 | contig 10320 bp, 6 predicted proteins | sample YL17G02_20_MG_FD_203700 | JGI IMG/M metagenome (GOLD analysis project Ga0315274, IMG submission 203700) | Sediment microbial communities from Yellowstone Lake, YNP, Wyoming, USA - YL17G02_20 | ecosystem: Environmental > Aquatic > Freshwater > Lake > Sediment | place: USA: Wyoming | collected... | reverse complement strand
AGAGATGGCGACCTCGTGCTGGTCTGATCCTTGGCCCATCATGAACTTGCCGGGGCGGATGAGGACCATCTTCATCGTGACTCCGCCGCCCAGGTCCAGGGTCAGATCGGCAGGCGCCGCGGGCGGTGTGGCGGGTGGCGTGGGCTGCGCGGGCGCCGGCGGCGCGGGTTGTGCGGCGGCCGGGGCCGCGGCTGCGGGCGACCCGGGCGCAGGCGCCGCAGGTTCCGAACCGGAGCCTGAACACCCAGCGGCTGCGCAGAGAAACGCCAAGGCCGCCCACACGGTCAGCCTCCATACCCTCTGAGTTCGAGTCCTCATGGTCTGTGTCCCATGAAACAGGGCGTGTCAAGGGGTCGCCCGTGTTCCCTTTCTGCCGCCTGGCGAGCGGAGCCCCTTGACTGGCTCAAGCGAGCCAGGCGGCACTGCTGTTCCGACCGTTTGCCTGTTGGCAGGCACGGCACTGCTGAGAGTCGAGGTCGTTAGACCAAACTCCCATTCGGGAACCGCCGGATGTCGTCCACTTCGGCCATGATGAGCGCCGCGAAGAAGTCCCCGATCCCCGGAATCGTCGCCCGATGCTGGCACCGCACGTCGGCCTTCACCATCCGCCGCACGTCGGCATCGCTCCGACGCACCTCATCGTGGAGGAACGCGTACACCTCCAGCAGTTGATCCAGCCGCCGGCGGTCCGCTTCCGGCAAGGCGACCTTGCCCAGCCACTCCATCCCCAGCGACCCGAACAGGTCCGTCGCGTCCGGCCGCGGCGGCGCCGGCGAGCGCCCACGCGGCGAGGCCGGCCGCCATCGCCGTCCGCGCCAGGGCCCTTGCGCTCATCCGCCCCTCCCGCCGCCAGGCGCTTCGTCCTGTGACGTAACTTTGCGCGGCGGGTCTCCTGACCCGCCGCGCCTGCCTCGCTCTCCCGGCCGGGAGTCCGACTCTTGAGCGCGGTGGGTACGGAGACCCACCGCGCAAACACGCACGTGGCGCTGCGGCGCTACTTGCCGTCGGCCTTGAGGCGGGCCTGTTCGAGGGCGGCCTTGGCGCGGTTGGCGGCCTCGCCGCCGGCTGCCTCCGCCACCTTCTGGAGCGGCTCGACCAGGCCGGCCGCCACCTTGGCCGCGTCCGGCCCCTTCAAGAGTTGCTCGGCGATCGAGACGGCGGCCGCGCACGCCTCGTCCTTGACGGCCGCGTCGGCGACGTGCGGCATCGCCAGCGCCAGGGCCTCGGGCGCGGGGGCCTTGGTCAGGGCGGCCAGCAGCCGCTTCTTCTCGTCCGGCTTCTGGACGAGGTCGGCGGCCTGGCGGCACATGGCCAGGCGGTCGGCCTGCGGCAACTGGTCGTTGCCCGCCCAGCCGAGGTAGGCGCGGAGGCCGAGGGCCTTCTCCGTCGGGTCGGCGGCCTTCTGGGCCAGGGCGAGGACGTCCGGCAGGGCGTCGGCCGTCTGCCAGCCGCACAGCACCCGGACGGCGGAGGCGTGGACGTCCCTATCGGCGTCGCCGGCCGCGGCGCGGACGGCCTTGAGCGCGTCGGCCCCGCCCACCGTGCCGAGGATCCGCACGAGGGCGCACTTCTGCGGGGCCTCGGCCCGCGGCATCAGGGCCGCCAGGCGCGGCGTGCACGACTCGGGCTTCTCGGCCCGCCCGCAGAGGGCGGTAACGGCCTGCTCGGTCGGGCCCAGGTCCTTCGGATCGGCCGGCTTCATCAGGCGCTCCAGGAGCGCCGGCAGTTCTGCGGCCCCCCCGAGTTCGCCGACGCGGCCCAGGGCGGCGGCGCGGATGGCCGCGTCCTTATCTGCGGCGGCCTGGAGGAGGGCGGGCACGGCGGTCTTCATCCGCCGCCGCGCGATGAGGTCCATCGCCGCCAGGCGCTTCTCCTTGTCGTCGCTGGCGAACATCGCCATGACGGCGTCGTCGATCGGGCGGCCGGGGAGCGAGGCGAAGGCCTCGCGCGCGGCGTCGGCGACCTCGCGCTCAGCATCGGCGAAGAGCGCGACGAGGCCCGGCCCGGACGACGTGTCGCCGACGCGGGCGATCGCCGCGACGGCGGCCAGGCGCACGGCCTTCGGTCCCGCCTTGGCCGCCGCCTCGAGCGCCGGCAGGGCCCCGGCGTCCGCCCGCTGCCCAAGCGCGAGGCACGCCAGGACCTGCTTGTCCTCGGACCCCTTGCCGAGGAGGGCCGCCAGGGCGGCGGTCACCTCCGCGCCGGGCATCTCGTACGACGTGCGGAGGGCGGCCGAGACCAGCGGATAGTCGTCGCTCGCGAGCGCCTCGCGGAGCAGGGGGAGGCCGTCCTTGCCGCGCACCAGGATCGCGCCGCGCAGGGCCCCCGTGCGGACCTGGTGCGCCCCGTCGAGTTTCCGCAGGCGGTCGTAGATCCGCAGGGCGTCGTCGCGCTTGGCCTGGGCTGCCAGCGTCTCGGCGGCCCGGAAGAGGCCCTCGGCCAGGGCGAGTTGCCGCGCGGCCGGGGCGCCGCCGAGGGCGCCCTCGAGGGCCTTGGCCGCGTCGGGCGTCCCGATCTTGCCGAGGCTGCGGGCGGCGGCGTCGGCCACGTCGGCGTCGGCGTCGCCCAGGCGCTTGGCGAGCGCCGCCGCGGCCTTCGCGTCGTGCCGGACGCCGATCGAGCCGATGACGCCGACGAGCGGCCGGCCCGCGAGTTTCCCCAGGGCGTCGCGCAGCGCCTCGTCGACCGACGCGTCCGCCATCGTCTCCAGCGCGTACCGCGCCATGTGCGACATCTCCTCGTCGCCCAGGAGGGCGGCCAGGACGGGCACGGCGTCGGGCGTCCCGAAGACGGCAAGTTGGCGGCAGGCGTCGGCCTTCTCCTTCCGCGTGGCGTCGGACTTCTTGAGGACGGCGACGGCGCGGGCGGCCTGCTGCTTCGGCGTCAGGGGCGGCAGGGCCGGGATGGCCAGGTGCCCGCCTTCGCCGACGATGGCCACCAGCGCCTTGCCGCCCAGCGTGTACTCGACGCGCAGGCGCTTCGGGTGCCCTTGGGCGGGGTCGCCGCCGAGCGCGTCGTTGCCTGCGTCCAGGACGAGCCGGCCGTCCTGGACGAGGGCCTTGACCTTCTCGGTGACGTCGGCGCCGCCGGCCCCGTCGAGGGCCTCGTAGGTGGCCCGCTGGATGGCGAACTCGGGCGGGGCGTCGGCGTCCGCGGCCCGGCAGGGCAGGGCGGCGCCGAGCGCCAGGGCCGCCGCGGCGACCAGCATCCCCAGGGATTGACGCATGGCAATCGCTCCTCAGATGATCCACGGCTCGCGCATGGCCCGCGAGCGCAGCCGGTTGGCCTCAGGGTCGCCGATGAACTCCGCCTTGGCGGGGTCGTACTTCATGTCGCGCTTGAGCCACATGCAGATGTTGGCCGCGTGCACGGCCGTCATCGTGCGGTACATGACCTCGGGGTTAGCCACCGTGAGGCGGCGCGACTTGACGCAGTTGAGGAGGTCGCGCGCGTGGCTCATCGGGCGGCCGGTCCGCTCCATGTAGTCGCCGACGATCTTCTTGAAGTCCGCGAGGAGGGCGGGGTCCGAGACGTCGGGCTTCGCGTAGCCGTCGGCCGCCGCCACCCAGCCGCCCGGGCCCTCGAACCGCATCCCGCACGAGCCGCGCCACCACCCCTCGCGGTGCAGGATCATCTTGGTGCCGTTGGCGAACGTCGTCACCATGCCGTCGCCCGTCGGGTTGTCCACGTAGCCGTACGCGACCGGCGACGTGTCCAGCGCGTCGATGCCCGCCTGGGCCTGGGCGAAGGTGTGGGCGCCCCATTCGCCGATGCAACTGGTGTGGAAGTCGTAGAAGCCCCGCCAGCCGCCGCTCACGTAACTGGAGTGGTACGGCCGCCACGGGCACGGGCCGAGCCAGGCGTCCCAGTCGACCACGTCCTGGGGTGGCTGCGGCTCCGGGGCGAGCCAGTCGTGCCGCATCTCGGCCGCGTCCCACGGGGCGATGTGGGCCCGGGCCGTGTGGATCTTCCCGAGCCGCCCCGAGCGGGCGAGTTCGATGGCGAAGACGAAGTTGCCCTCGCTCAGCCGCTGCGTCCCCGTCTGGTAGACGCGCCCGTACCGGCGCGCCGTCTCGACGACCGCCTGGCCCTCGGCGATGGTCATGCACGAGGGCTTCTCGGAATAGACGTCCTTGCCGGACCGCATCGCCAGGATCGAGGCCAGGGCGTGCCAGCGGTCGCCCGTGGCGATGAGGACCATGTCGATGTCGGTGCGCGCGGCCAGGAACTCGCGGATATCGCGATACGTCTTGCAGTCGGTGTTGCCGTAGCGGTCATCGACCATCTTCTTGACGGCGTCGCGGCGCTCCTTGCGGGCCTCGCAGACGGCCACGCACTGGACGTCCTTCTCGCCCATGAACCAGTACAGGTCGCCCGACCCGCGGCCGCCGATGCCGATGCCCCCGAGGACGATCCGCTCGCTGGGCGGCACGGCGCCGTCCTTCCCCAGGGCCGACCCCGGCACCAGCCACGGGGCCGCCAAGAGGCCGCCCGCCGCGGCCGCCCGCCTGAGGAACTGCCGCCGCGTCACCTGCGAGGCCCCCGCGCCGGGCGCCGGCCGGGGGCGTGCGGCTTTGCGCGCGTCGCCAGATGATTCATCATTTGACATGGCTTTATCCTATCGGTCCGCGTCCCGCTCCGTGGCGCCGGCCCCCGCCGTCGGGGTCCCTCCCGGCCAAAGCCCCCATAATACCCGCCGGGGCCGTCCGTGTAAACACTTCCCGCGCCCTGAAGGTGGCTGCAAATGCGCCCCCGCCTGCCGGCGCGCCTTCCCTCTCCCCATCGTGGGAGAGGGGGCGGGGGTGAGGGGACGCCCCGTGCCCTCACGGCCCGGCGGCCGGCGGCCGCACCTTCGCCCACAGCGCGTATACCTTCTGCTCGGCCGGGTCGGCCGACTTCGCGTACCCGTCCAGCACCCGCTCCAGCCCCGCGGCCAGCCGCTGGGCCGCCTCGTAGTACGACTTCTCGGCCGGCACCTGGGCGATGCCGGGCAGGGGGCTGAGGGTCCCGTCCGCGAGGCCGCGCCGCCGCGCGGCCATCGCCCGCACGTGCCGCACCACCAGGGCCGCGTGAGCCGCCTCGTACCGGCCGCCGAGGCCCGCCTCCGCGAGGAGGTCCAGCAGGCGGCTCGCCCGCCCGGCCCGCTCGCGCAGGCCGGCGTACGACTCGCCCGGCGGCTTCGCCTCGTCCGCCACGCGGCGCCCGTTGATATAGAGACATCTCCGCCCATTCTCATCGACCGTCGCCGCCACGTGCACCCACGCGCCCGGCGGGAACTTGGCGTCGTGCTCCAGGTGCCCCGCGTCGACGATCACCCGCAGGGCGTCCTTCGGGTACGTGTCCAGCAGGTACCCGTTGTTCGTCCCCACCTTCGACTTGTCGAGGATCCGCCCGCCCCCCTGGCCGAGCACCTCGGGCGCGACCAGCGCCTCCAGCGTGCACGCCCGCGCCAGGTCCAGCCGCGGGTCGTGCGCGACCTCCAGGTACCCCTCGCTCCGCAGCCGCACGGCCGGCCCCTTGGGCGTCTCGACGGTCTCGACCTTGCCGACGATCTTCGCGGCGAGCGCCACCCCCGCCGTCGCCGGGAACGCCCCGTCCACCGCCCGGTCGAACCGCCACTCGGCCACCAGGGCCGGGTCCTTGGCGAGCGCGCCGGGCTCGTCCTTGGCGAGCGCCGCGACCTCCGCCTCCCCGAGCGCGCGGCCCCAGACGCGGGCCCACCGTATATCGCCGCGGAACCGGCTCCCGCCCTCGCTGTCCGCCCCGATTCGCAGCGGCAGCGTGTTCGTCGTGATGGCCGGCCACTCGGGCCGCCACACGGGGTCGGCGTCCGCGGGCAGCGGACCCGGCCGCGCGGGCGGGTCGGCCGGCGCGAACGCCGGCGGCGCCGCGCCCCCGAGGCCGATCCGGACGACCGCCCGGTCCGGCGTCTCGGCGTACGCCAGGGTCACGCCCTTCGCATCGAACGCTTTCCATGCTTTGCCGTTCACTTCAACGCTTGTCACCGGCCCCGCGCCCGCCGTCGCCAGGTAGATCCGCTTCGCGCCGAACCGCACGGGGAAGTGCTGCTCCAGCCGCGTGATCCCCGGCGGCACGCGCGGCCGCAGGACCAGCGCGTCCGCCCCGTACGCGTATCCGAACAGCCCGCGCACCAGCGCCGCCGCCGGGCCGAAACTGTCGTAGCACAGGTGGATCGGGTCGCCCCGGAACCACACGTCCCCCCCGAAGTCGGTCAGGGGGTTATCCATCCGGAACGCCCGCGCGAACTTGAGGAGCGTCTGCATCGACCGCCGCGCCTCGTCCTGGAGGCCCAGCCGGCAGTACGCCAGCACCATCCGCGCCTCGCACGTCGACCAGTGGCCCCCGTTCACCCACTGGCCGAACGTGAAGAACCCCTTGTCTTCGTACATATCATCAAGCGATGGATAGTTGGCGATGATAAACTGGTGCGGCCTCAAGGCCGGGATCGACGCGATCTTCGCCCAGATCCGCCGCGCCTGCGCGTCGTCGACCACCCCGAAGCAGATCGCGTCGTGGTTGACGCTCGACTCGAAGTACCCGTACCGCGCCGCCCCGAAGACGCCGTGCCGCGTCCCGTCCGGGTCGATGGACTTGACGAAGTACCCCTCGTCCGTCGCCAGGGCCGCCAGGCCCTTCCGCGCGAGGTCCCGCCGCGCGGCGTAGAGGTGCGCCGCGTCCTCGCGGCCGGCCAGCCGCTCGAGTTCCACCAGGCGCTCCAGCGCCGCGATCGTCGTCACCGACAGGCCCGCGAGGTACGCCTGTCCATACGTCCCGTCGGGCTTCTTCCATCCCGCGTAACTGGGGGCCAGCAGGTTCGCCGCCGGGCCCGCCAGGAAGAGGTTGTTCTTCGGGTCGCGCCGCGTCTCCAGGAGGTTCGCGCATCGCTCCAGCAGGGGCAGGTAATGGGCCCGCGCCTTTTCGTCGCGGCTCACGAGGAGCAACTCGGCCTGCATGAGGAGGCCGGCGGCCGTGAACTCCAGGCCGAAGTCGTGGATGTCCACGCGGCCGTCGCCCTGCTTGTGGATCGCCCCCTCCGGCGTGGCCGCGTCGCACAACTGGCCGTCGGGCGGCGTGTACTCCCACCCCCCGAACACCGCCTTGTACGGCTTCCCGTCGCCGATGAACCGGAACCAGAGGTCGTTCGCGTTCGCCAGGAACGTCCGGTACGGCTCCTCCAGGAGGGGCAGCGAGGCAAGGGTGGTCCCGTAACTGTTCTGGATCCACCAGGCGTCCCACTTGGGCCCCTCGACGAACCCGTTCCAGCGCGGCGTGTAGAGCATCGCGAGGTTCTGAAACTCGGGGTCGGCGTCGAGCATGCGGCGGGCGATGTCGAGGAGACCGAGATACTCCGTGTCCCCCGCGCCGTGGAAATACTGGCCCACGAACTCGCCTGCGGCCTCGGCGCCGGGTGCCACTGGCGGCTTGTCCGCCAGTGCGTGCTGTTCTGATGCCGCCCCGCCCGCGCCGGCCCCGACCGCGCCGCACCCCGCCGCCTGCCACGCGACCGCCGCCAGGATTGCCGCAAGAAGGAACCTCAAGTCTCGCATGGATTTCGCCCCAATCGTTCGCTTCGGGGCCCGTTCGCCCCGCCGCGGATTATACCGTCCCCGCGAGCGAAAAGGGACACCCCGCGCGGCCCAGTGTGCAGGCAATGCTATTGCCAGACGCCAGGCGAGGTGGTAAGGTTGTGTGTGGCGGGCGCGGGGGGCCTTGTGTATTCCGCGCGAGGGATGATCGAATGACCCTGAAAGTGCTGCCTGCCCATCGTCGGGCTCTGGAACGGACCGCGGTTGCGAGGACGCCCCGTCCGAGCCCGGAGGCCACGGTTGGCGAGAAGTTTGAGGCCAAGCGCCTTGCGTGGTCAAGGCCAACCGCCACGACCGCCACGTCGCATAGCATCTACCTTGGCGATGCGCGCGAGATGAATGGGCTTCCTCCGGAGACACAGATCCATCTGGTAGTCACTTCCCCGCCCTACTGGAACCTCAAGAGGTACGCCGACGACCGGCGAGGCGCACAACTCGGCCACGTAGACGACCGCGACACCTTCCTCGGCGAGCTGGCGAAGGTCTGGAGGCGGTGCTTCGCCATGCTGGTTCCCGGCGGCAGGATGTGCGTGGTGGTCGGCGATGTGTGCCGGTCCCGCCGGAGGCACGGCCGGCACCTGGTCGAGCCGCTTCATGCGCATCTGCTCCTCCAGTGCCAGGAGATCGGGTTTGACCCTCTGGCGCCCATCATCTGGAAGAAGATCGCGAACTTGCACACGGAGGTGGCGGGCAACGGGTCGCCGTTCCTGGGTAAGCCCTACGAGCCCAATTCCATCGTCAAGAACGACATCGAGTTCATCCTGATGTTCCGCAAACCCGGCGGATACAGGCATCCGACCCAGGAGCAGCGCGACCTCTCGGTGATCGACAAGGAGGATTATTCGCAGTGGTTCCAGCAGGTCTGGGAGGACATCCCGGGCGACCTGCAGCGGGGCCATCCGGCTCCGTTCCCCGCGAAACTGGCCAAGCGACTCATCGGAATGTTTTCATTCGTTGGCGACACCGTCCTGGACCCCTTCTGGGGGGCAGGGAACACGACGCTGGCGGCCATCGAGACGCGGCGCTCTTCGATCGGATTCGAGATTGAGCCGGCTTATATCAACCTGGCGCGGAAGAGGCTCCAGGAATGCCCGGAGCATGCGGAAGTCAACTTCTATGAGCCCCAATCCTGAGGCCTTCCTCCGCCACTTGCAGGGGCAAGGCTATCACTCCCGCTCCAACAAGCATTCGAACGCCCTGGCCGAAGCCATTGTCGCCGACCTGATGAACTGCTGCCCGGCGATGGCCCGAAAGGCTCGCGAGGGCCGGCTGGTGTATCACCTGAACTTCACGATCAACGCCGGCACGTCCGATTGGAACGTCGACCTGGTGCTGGGCGCCCCGCCGCCCGGAACCCAGCCCCCGCAGGGCGGCGCCCTCATAGGCAAGGCTCTTCCCTCCACCGTGCAAGTGGCCATTGAGATCAAGAGCGTCATGACGGAACACCACAAGGCGATCAGGAACCGAAAACGCGACCTGGAAGCCCATCACGAGCACGTGCACAGGTATAACAACCGCACGATCGCCGGCGGCGTCTTCGTGATCAACCAGGCCGAGACCTTCCAATCCCCGTTGAGGCCCGCGGTCACCCGGCACCCAAACCCTCGCGCCCTGGTGGAGCACTGCATACGCCAGGTGCGAAGCATTGCCAGCAGACCGGGTCTTCAGGGAGACGGTCTGGAGACGAAGGCCGTCATCGTGGTCGACATGGACAACCAGACCTACGCGGAGACGGCATTCGTGACCCAGGCGCCTGCTCCTCCGGTCGGAGACCCGCTCCATTACGACGCCTTCATCCAGTCGCTGTGCAGCCTGTACGCGGAGCGGTTTCCAGAGGCCTGAGCCTTCCCCGTGCGGCCGGGTGCTGCCAAGCAGGCCAGGGCCTCCTCTCCTGCGACTGTAAGTCCTTTCCTTTGCGCTCTTTGCGCCTTTGCCCTCCCTCCGGCCTGGCGGGCGGCTCGGTTACCCAATTTGCCCAGTTACCGCACTTTGAGGACCGTGTCGTCCACTCCGCACTCCGAACTCCGCACTCCGCATTCACGTAAGTGTTATGGACTCATGCCCACCCATCGTAGGCAAAAAGCGGGTCAAAAGCGCCGGAAAACCGACTAAAAGTGTCAGAGTTCGGGCGCAAAGCGTCAGAAAACGATCGAAAAACGACGCGCTTTGTCTTGCCTATCTTAACATTCGGGACGGCCGACCCCCCTGGCGCTAGCGCCAGGGCCGATTTGGCCGGCCGGGAGGCCCAAAAATCGGCGAATTCCGCGCCCGCCAACCCGTTTTCCGGCGTGTGAAAAGTCGACTTACAGCAATTCCGGGGGGCGGTTTCCGGGACGCCGGGGCGCGGGCGGGAAGCACTGGCGGACAAGCCGCCAGTGGCACCCGGCTGGTTCAGGCACGCCGGCGCTGGCAGGTGAGGAGCACTGGCGGGCAAGCCGCCAGTGGCACCCGGCGGGGGGATCAGCCGACCTCGACGCGGACGTCGTGGTCCCGCCCGTCGTCGGCCAGGTGAACCTTGCGGTCGGCCTGGTCGGCCCCGTCCACGGAGAGGCCCCGGACGTTCCAGGTGGCGGGCCCGGCGACCGTCACGTGGATGTGGTAGAGGGCGCTGCGGAAGCGGTAATGGACGGCGTAGCCCTTCCAGTCGCGCGGCAGCAGGGGCGCCAGCGTCAGGACGTCGACCTCCAGCGAGAGGCCGAGGAGGTCCTCCAGC
>Ga0315274_10016843_pt1 | contig 10320 bp, 15 predicted proteins | sample YL17G02_20_MG_FD_203700 | JGI IMG/M metagenome (GOLD analysis project Ga0315274, IMG submission 203700) | Sediment microbial communities from Yellowstone Lake, YNP, Wyoming, USA - YL17G02_20 | ecosystem: Environmental > Aquatic > Freshwater > Lake > Sediment | place: USA: Wyoming | collected... | reverse complement strand
AAGCACGACGTTGATTCCATGCGACTTAGCATGACTGATCGTGTCATAAGCCACTGCTGCAGGATCAGCACCATAAGAGTGTTTGACCATCTTTATTCCAAGCCGCTTCGCATGTTCTTCGAGTTGTTCAATCGAACCCGCACGATAGGTGTCGCTGCAGGCGATTACAACCGAATATCCGCGCTTGTTGAGAAACCGACAGACTTTGGCTATAGTAGTGGTCTTCCCAGTTCCGTTTATTCCCACGAAAACTATGATAAACGGCTCTGCTTTCTTGCGTTTTTCTTCCATAGCCTTCAAAAGGTCGATCTTGCTGTTTGTCTGCATCGTCTCCAAGAGAACGTCGCGGAGTTGTTGCTCAACGATCTTCTTCCGATCTTCAAGACGCTTGACCTGAACTTTGTTCAATCGCTCTTCCATTTCGATGCAGATTTTTTCTGCAACCGGAAAGGCTACGTCGTTTTCAACGAGGCTCATCTTGAACTCAGAAAGAATCGGGCGTACGTTCTCGGGTTTCAACTCCACCGTGGTTACTTTTGTCACAAGTCCCTTGAGCCCAGACTTCAGTTTCTCAAACATTTTCCTGAGATTTCCTTTCTTTCGCAACGGCGATTAATGCTTCAGCTCTCTCTCGGTCTAGATTGATTCTTTCTGCAACTTGCGTATACTGTTGCTGTATTGATTTTCTCGTTTTGTCAAGGTCTTCTAAGCGTTTCTTGATGATCTCCTTTGCTTCTTCTCTTGTCTTTTCAACCGAAACGCCTGCGCCCATTCCTACGATGACTTCGTCTAGATTGTCGAGTTTTGCCCTAATGTATGAGGTTCCTCCGATCGGAACAAGGATCTCGGATTTTTCAGCTTCCTTTTCCAGTCCTTCCAGTGTTGCTTGGGCGTACAATAGATCATTTGCCGCAGTGTTTACCATGGTCATTCTGGATTGCAGAGCTTCTGCGGTCTGTTCGAGAAGTCGCATTTCGATGCTGAGTTTCTGAAGCTCTTCTTCGCCCTTGCTTGCCAATTTCCTATTCTCCCATTGCAAGCTTCTTCAAAAGTGGGTTTTCAATGTTTTCCGGGGAGACTTCTTCGATGTTTGTTATCTTGATGTGATAACGCTTTACACGGTGTTTGCTGCCCAACTCAGCGTAGACCTTTTCTTTCGCATGCTCCGGCTTTTCACACACAATCTCCTTTCTGAACGGAGTTTTCAAGTTGGGCTTGGCTATTTCACCGGTGACTCTGAAGACTTTCAAGTTTGTCATCCTCTTTCACAACATCCAAGGCATTCCCTATTATAAATATCTCTGGTCCAGTGGTCTGTAATCCTGCAATAGCCGTATGACTGTTGGCTATCAGGCCTGTGCCTACATAGGGGATGCCACAGTTAATGGTGCCGACGTCAACTGGAACTTTCAAGACCTGCTCAAGAACTTTGCGCTCCGAGTCTTTCAACAATGGATGGGCAAGGACGCCCTTGTTTGTGGCTACGGCGAGAGAGCCAACATAAGGCAGGTCGGCGATTTCTCCTCGTACTGCTTCAACGCAAAGGGTTTCAGAGATTTTCTGAATTTCAGGGGTCTTAAGACGTGGATCGACGATTGCGCCATGATCGTTTGCGAGAACAAGGTTTCCATACGCGGTTTTCCTTGTTTCCATCACAGTTATATTTCCTTTGAAGCACCGTTGGATGGCTTCAACCTCTTCTTCTTTCACGAAGCTGGGAAGCAAAATTCCATTGGAGTTTGCGCAAGCGAGTGTTCCGACCAGGATAGATCCACCGATGGACGAATGCACGAGTTTGACTTTCAGCCATTCGCTCAGTCTCTCTGCTTTTTTTATCGGAACTGAGCCTGGGGCGATTAGAATTCGATCAGTGGCTAATGAATAGACACCTATACTTGAGCTTCCCACGATGCTCGACAGGTAAATGGCCAAGGATCAATCTCCTTCAGCCAAATAAACCGTCACATTACCTTCCTTGTCTTTTGCTGCGCGTACCCGGATTTTTCTCGGAGGCTTTTCAATGCCTCTTGCCCACATTCTCTCGTTCACTTCATTGTTGATAACGAGTTTGCTGGGCTCTTCTTCCTCTTCTGTCTCTCCTTCTTTTTTCGCTTCAAGTTTCATGTGTTTGACTATGAAGGATCTAAGCATGCGAACCGCCCTCGGAGTTCTCTTGTTAGCCGGCATTATCCAAGCCTTGGCAAGGGGAACGGTGTAGATCCGCTCTTCAACGATTTCCTCTTCTTCCTTTTTCTTGGTTTTCTCTTCTTTCGGAGGCTTTGCTTCTTCCTTTTCCTCAGCTGGAGGGAGTTCTTCTTTCTCTTCTTCCTTAGTCTCTTCCTTTGCTTCTTCCTCTGGAATCTCTTCTAAAGCTGCCTCAAGTTCTTCTTCTTTCAGTTCCTCGTCTTCAGCGGGTTCCGCGAGTTTTTTCTCTTTCTCTTCGGTTTTGGCAACTTCTTTTGTTTCTTTTTCCATCAGCTTTCTCTCCTATGCTCTCAGTTTTCTTGTTCTCCATTGTCTCCGTTTGGGGTGTGCTCTGAATTTTCCGCCTGTTCTGGCTATGACCCATGTTGGGACTGCTTTCTTCTGTTTTCCAGCTTTCGCTAGCCTTCTTTTCTTGGCTGTTGGCTTGTTTCGAGTCATTTTCCTACCTCCTGGTTATTGTCGTGTCACGCTTACGCGATTGGAGTTGGATGAGTATCTTCTTCAGTTGTTCGTCACTCATTGGGAGTGGCACTCGTCCTTGTTGCGCCAACTGGATGAGTTGAAGCTCCAGCTGAGTCGTGAATTCTGGTTTGATCATTTTTAGGTTTGCCAGTCTTTGCCTTGCTTCCGGCGTTAGTATGCTTCTGAGCAGGGCCTGCTTTTCCTGCTCCATCTGATCCTCCGGTTGATGGCTTTTCTGTTCTTCAGCTCCCTGTCTGCGCATAGCGGAGAGTCTTCGTCTGCGGAGCTCTTCCAGCTCCTCGTCAGACATGTTACTCACCTTTCTGGTACTTCTCGAGTTCTGGAAACTCCTTTGCCATCTCTTTGCCGACTTCTTCTGCTACTTCTTTGAGAAGTTTTCTGCCTGCAGGTGTCACTCGTCTGCCACGTGACTTGACGGTTTCAATGTAACTCGAGGTTTCAAGTTGCTGTAAGGCCTTTCTTATGACTGAACCGCCTGATTTTGATGCGTGATGCGGTTTTACACCGTTGCTTTTTCTTCCACCGTAATCGGCCCGCAGTTTCTCGAGCCCTATCGGGCCATGAACATATATCTTGCGAAGCAAAGATGCACATCTGATGTACCACCAGTTTGGGTTATGGGGCTGCTGTTCAACGTGGCTCCCCGTTTTCACAATGCTGGTCCATACAGGAGGCGTTACCGCATCCACGTTTTCCTTCAGATATTTGGCTAGCCTATCGATGAACTTAGAGACTGGAACGTCATTGGGGGTTACCAATATTCATTATCCCTTTGAGTTTTCGTTCAGTAGAATCATGAAGCTGAATATAAAGGCTTTCACTTGTCGCGAGGCTTGTAAAGTATGAAAGTATGGCCTCTAACTTCGACAAGTGTTGCTCCTGTTTGCTCGGCTATTGTTGTCGTAATCTGCTTTGTCTCTTGTTCTGTTAGAGCGCTCTTCAAAATCTTGCACTTGGCATACTTGTTTTGGGCCAGCTGTTTGCATATTTCTTTTATCAGTTCGGGTGAGGCTCCGCTCTTGCCAATCCACACCGTTGGCTTTTCTTCTCCGAATTTTCTCTTGATGAATCTTTTTTTTCCAGGCGTCATTTCACTCATGTTTTCGGTTTTCCTTTCTCGTTATTGGGATTCTTGTTTTTCCACCGCACTTTAGGCAAGTGATTACTATGTGTGGTTCACGTCTTTGTTGCAATCGTACCCTACAGTTTGTTCCCGGTAAGATAAAGCTCTTGCAGTGTTTGCAGACTTGTCGTCTGTACTCGGTCGGCAACCGGATTTTGGCGGACATGGCTATTTTTCTAGCTGTTTCGACGTACCGCTTGGCCAGATTCGGGTTTTCATGAATCGTCTGTTCTGCCAGTATGAAGAGTATCTGTATTCGCTGTTTTGCTATTTGTCTTGTGCTTGCATCCACAGCGGTTCCTGTCCTGTCAGCTTAGGGTATTTGGGGTTAAAGAATTGAGGTTTCTGATGTAAAGGTTGTGCTGGCACGATTGGTCTTTAAGTTATCAGCTTGACAGGTTTTGTTAATCATTGGTTGAAGTCCATTTGTGATGGCAAGGAGATAATACACGTTTTCGATTTGCACACGGTTTGTCCAATGTGTGGCAACCGCGTGATCATAACTGCAAGATATTGCAATCTCCGCGGCGCTCCTCTCTACAGGGAAGAGCAAATGCTTGTGAAGCACGGCGGTCATGTCTAGATTATCTTTCAATTGATGTTTGTACATGTACGCGTCAGCGCGAGTATGCGTAAGGCAAATATAAACTGGCCAAGTCTCTGATTAAGTGGGTAGTGGGAGACATCAAGAGCAAAGTCTGTAACATAGGTTACATCAACCGAATCAGAGAAAACATCTCGAACGTACGAAAGAGAGAATTATCATCACTGTACGAGAGTCTGAAATCCGCTGATTGTGTGATTTGTGGAGGTTCTGGTAGGTCACTTTATTCTATTAACGCGGCCATGAGCCAGATTGCAATCAGCCAGATAGGCTGGAGAAACAAAGTCGTAATCACTCCAGATGATCCAGGCTTCCCTGGAAAGGACATGTACGATGCTGCTGCAGAGTTGGAAAGACGATACAACAGGATCTTGCTGTTAACGAACTCTGGAAGCGGCGTGTCTGGCGACCCTTTAGTGATGGCTGAGGATCTTGCAAAGTACATTGGTGACACCAAGACGTCCAAGTTCTCTATGGGTCTCATTACCTCCAACTTGAAGTCGCCGTTGGCAGATGTGGTGAGTAAGTACGGAAATGTTGTTGAGTTGAAAGGCCGAGACAGGGCGAAGCCATCGCTTGATTACAGTGAAATAGGTATAATGGGAGACATCTTCGAGTTGGGAAGCCTTCTGCTTCTGTCAATGATGACGGAAGCGATTTTCCGCAACTTGGAAGCAGGCGACGTAATTCGACTGTGTGAGGAAGAGTTTGAGAAGCTCGGTCCAATGGTTGATTCGATAGCGAGTTCTGATATATACGTGCGTCTTGTCGATGCGTTAGAGAAGCGCACAAGCGTGTTTCTTGGTGGAAAAGGTACAGCTAGCGCAATAGTCAAAATGACCGCGATAAGGCTCTTTCACATCAAGAGCACTCTCGGAGACAATGTGTACATCGCAAGAGGAGTAAACACACCGGCGCCGAGGCCTGGCGATCTTGAGATCTTGATATCATTTTCTGGAGAGACAAAACCCGTCATAGCTTGGTGCGAGACTCTGAAGAAAATGAATGGAACGATTCTGTCGATTACGGGAACGCGAAAGTCCACGTTGAGTGATAAGTCGGATCTTCACATAGCGCTAGAGGAGGAAGTCAAGGGCGGGCAGCCTCGAAGGTTCTACGTGCGAGCAGCGTTCGTTCTGAGTCCCTTGCCTGTGAAATTGGTGGAGAGACTTGGTGAAAAAGGGTTGGCGTTGCCGGAGTATATACTCCATTGGCATCACTCGTTGACGGAATGAATTGGCATGTCATTCGCGGCCTACTTTACGTGTGGTTTCTCTCTGTGTGGGCCGATCCTCGCGCGGCTAAGAGGCTGTTCTCAGAAATATCCGTAGGGTCATATCAATCATGAGTTTGGAAGTGTTAGACGCACTGCTTTTCTTGTTTCTATCTTGACCCCTACATTGCAGGAGCTGCAGGAATACCGGAATCAAGTAACACAATCATCTTGTTGTAGAGTTCCAGAAACTCTCGGCCCATATTCGTCCTTTGGTACGTCACTCTTCCAGCCATCGCATCTTTCCGAATGAGCTCACTCGACTTCATGAGAGTCAAGTATTGTCCTGATTGTGCGGTATTCATATTACAGTGTGACATAATGTTCGTCTTGCCTGTTGGTATTCTTAGCTGCCTCAGTATCTCCGCTATTATCTCGAATTTGTTACGGTTCATGTCAAAAGTCTTTTTCATTCTTAACATAGTTTACTGCCTCTTAGGCAAAAGCAAGCGATTTCCGAGTGCAAGAAATGGGCAATAATCTATCGGCAGGCCTTTCCTACAATATACATTCTCAGCGTAGCTTATAAGGATGAAAGCGCGCCCGAAAAGCCGTATCGCTATCTTCTCTTCTGTTTCTTTCCACCACGAGCTCTTCTTGTTTGGTGACCCTTTTGCTTATCTACCGTTTTTCCTAGAGGTTTGCTCCTCTTACTCATCTTCGGTCACCTCCACTAGGCGTGTGTGCGAGGGAGTTTGTTCATCTCCTCGCGGATGTTTCTTCATCCAATCCATCGCATAGGATCCTGCCTTTGATTCAGTCGCATACTCTGGTGATATTGTTTCTCCTTTATCGTCAATCCTTACTCTGGGAAAAAGCAGCACTATGAAGTGTTCTCCGAACTGCTTCTTTCTGACAACAAGATTCTGTCCTGTTGCCTCATTCATGTACCCTCTTTCGTTGTCTATTTTTCTCCAACCTTTCACCATTTTCATAAGTTACTCCTCACGCGAAAATCATGCTTATGATGCGCATCTGATGCTGGGAGGTCAAACTTTTTCTGTTTCATTCCTCTCAGCGTCTTGTCTTACAGCTAAACATCACTTCCTGCTGGAAGTTGATTAGAACTGTTTGAAAAGTCCAGTCGGTTCCTGTTCCTTTCTTCCCTTCCAGTTATCTCCGCGTCGTGCCCACGCTTGTTTCGGGTCGAAACTGAAATTCGTGCCGGCAGTTTCTGATCGCTTGAGCATGTGTTTAGAGAAGCACGTTCTGCAGTAGACTGGTTTGCCTTCCGTAGGCTTGAAAGGTACTGTGGTGGCTTGGCCACAATCAGTGCACTTGACTTCAAAAACTCTTCTTTGAGACATCTTTAGAATCACCTCTATTGACATTGAGCATAATTGAAAAACGTGATATTTCCAATTATTACCGCACATACAAGTCGCGCGGCTGACTTAAAGGTTTCCATAGGGTCGCGCCATTCGTTTCAATCAAACCGGCACTTGGGGCAATAAGCTTCTCTCGATTGGTGTGATGGGCTCTTCAATGCTGCTGAGTGATCCGTTCTTTCCTATGCACAGTTGTCTTTGTCCTCTAAACACAGACGTTCTTGCATTTTTAAGCTGAATCGTATCTCCAGTCGAGATTGAGCTTATCTGCTCATTCCATAGGCACAATCTGATCGTCCCGGTTTCATCTGCTATCAGAGCGTTTGTGACACTCGCGTAGTTTCCATAGCGTGTATACACAAGTTTTGATTTCGGAATCTCCAAGACCTTGGCCCTTAAACTAACTTGTCTCATTCCCATCCTCAGATCTCTGATCGGAAGCATGAACGACCTCATGTTCTTTCTAGCCAGGAACCTTCGCACCATGTTAGTGTCCATGTAGCTTCTAATAGGACTGCCCTGCTCCATGAGAAACTCCTTCAGTACTGAAAACTGCGCAACAACTTTGGAGTCTTTCGATATGAGAAACATCGCTTTGTCTTCTGTTTTGCCTCGACATTCGATCGTTAGGTTTCCACTAGTCGCTTTCTGGTTCTCTGCTGCCATGATCAAAGCAAGGAAGAACTTGTCAGGGTCAACCTCATACTTCACTGAAATAAAAGCAAGGTACTCACCAGTTGACGTTTTTTTCCTCAAAGCTTCTCAACTCATTCCTCATGCGCGCAAGTTTTTCAGTAGAATGGACGAGAAAAGCGACAAAACCTATTCAAAGGTCTTTTGTCAACATTTTTCCTACGAGAATTCTACCTATTATACAGTGCGCATGGTAGCATATTAAGATGCATCCGGGTCTTTGCGCAATCGGAGCTGAATAAGCTGTAATTTCTGGGCGAAAAGTCGCTTCTGGCTCGCCTGTAGCGCGCTCGCCCAAATTCTGATAAGCAGAAGAAGAGGGATTGAGAAGTGAAACATGTTTAAGAGTGAGGTATGTGTCTTAAGGGGTGTTACAATAGTGGTGGATGTTTATGTCTCAACCTGTCACTGGACGAATAGTGAACTATCGAATAGGCATCAGAACTCAAATGCCGAAATGGTGCTTGATCCAAATTACAGACGCAGTTTCAGTTTCAAAGGCAGGTCAACTTATCGGAAAAAAGGTGATTTTGAAGTTTGAGAAGAACGAGTTTATCGGGAAAATCGTGAGCCTGCACGGCAAGAAAGGTGTGGTCACTGCCAAATTCCGCAAAGGAGTGCCCGGCAAAGCTGTCGGAGCAATAGTTCAATTGATGGGTTAGCGCGCACCAGATTTTTCAGCGTCTTGTTGGTTTCCGTCGGCAGTAATCTGTTTTCTCTATGAAGACGTATCAGAAAACATATTTTGCGACACCACATATAGAACTGGGAGACGACAATGAAGAAACGTGTTCAACCGCACATAATGTGCGGAGTGGGAGACGTTGCGAAATATGTTCTCGTTTCAGGCGATCCTGGAAGAGTTGCGAAAATTGCTTCCTTTTTCGATGAAAGCTCTAAGGTTGCGGATTACCGGGGTTTTGTAACGTATACCGGAAGTGTCGATGGCATTGGAATATCCGCTTGTTCAACCGGAATCGGGTGTCCGTCAACTGCGATTGTCGTGGAGGAGTTGGCGAGAATTGGGGCTGAGACCTTCATTCGAGTTGGAACGACAGGAGCTCTTCAACCCGAAATAAAGATGGGAGACATAGTTGTAGCAACCTCTGCTGTGCGCGGCGATGGAACATCTAGGGTTTACGCGCCGATCGAGTTTCCTGCAGTCGCAGATTTCGGTGTGACTGCCGCACTGGTTCAAGCTGCAAAGAAGCTCAATCAGACAGTTCATTTCGGTCCGGTCTTGACGACAGACGCTTTCTACGGCGACATGGATAATCTGGAACTATGGAGCAAGCGCAATGTTTTGTCTGTCGAGATGGAGTCTTCCCTGATATTTACCTTCGCCGGAGCGAAGAAGTTGAGAGCAGGAACCATCTTGGCGGTCGACGGCAACCCACTAAAGGGTGTCGGAAAGGGCGAGTTTGAGCCTGGCGAAAGAACAGGAGAGCTAGATGAGCGCGTTCAAGACGCGATTAGGAAAGAGACACAGATAGCAATTGAAGCAGTCAAGATCTTAGAGAACGAGTCAACGACAAAGACGCGTGCAAAGTTGAACAAATAGAACGCGACTGTTCCCTGCTATTGATGAGGGAAACGGAAAATAGTCGTGGAACCGTCACTCTTTTACGTAGGGCTTGTAGTCGCTTGGAGGAATCCTCTTCCTAACGAAGCCAGCTAAAACGATTACTGTGAGTATGTAGGGGACCGCCAAGACAATTTGGGCTGGAAGCAATCCTATCGATTGTAGTCGCATCTGTAGAGCATACGTAAGACCGAAAAAGAAACTCGCTCCTAACACGCCAAAGGGTTTCCATCCGCCAAGGATCATCGCGGCAAGAGCGATGAAACCTCGTCCACCAGTCATTCCCAGGACGAAAAGATTGAGCTGTCCCAATGAGAGAAATACACCTCCCAGTCCGGCAAGCATTCCGCTCAGTATAAGGCACAGATACTTTGTCCTGTACACGTTTATACCCGCAGTATCTGCCGCCGCAGGGTGTTCACCCACGGCTCTTATCCTTAAACCCCACGGAGTTTTGAACAGCACGATGTATGAAATCACAACCACAAGCAACATAATATAGACGAGGGGGGTCTGAGAAAACAAAGTGTCAAGAGCATTTCCAATGACAGGTGTATCTTTTAGTAGCGGAATTGTAATTGTTCCAAGTCCCTGTACGCTTTGCGAAGCGCCTCTTGATCCCCATATCGTCTGCGACATGTAAGCCGTAAAACCCAATGCAAACAAGTTTATCCCTGTCCCACTTACAACTTGGTTCCCGGCAAATTTGACGGTCACGATGGCGTGAACAAGACCCATGAAGCCTCCTGTGAGTACACCCGCCAACACTCCAAGCCAAGGATTGCCGGTGTAAAAAGTCGCCAGTACGCCGGAAAATGCTCCAATCAACATCATGCCCTCCAGTCCAATGTTGACTACGCCGGCTCTTTCTGAGAAAAGCCCCCCTAGTGATGCATACACCAGGGGGGTCGCCATTCTCAAAGCTGCCGCAAAAAGTCCAACATTGACTATGTCAATAATGCCCACCATCAGGCGTCACCTCTTCTCCCAATACGCTTAACCCTCCCTAGGGCTGCTCGCATCTTTGCT
>Ga0315274_10016842_pt1 | contig 10320 bp, 6 predicted proteins | sample YL17G02_20_MG_FD_203700 | JGI IMG/M metagenome (GOLD analysis project Ga0315274, IMG submission 203700) | Sediment microbial communities from Yellowstone Lake, YNP, Wyoming, USA - YL17G02_20 | ecosystem: Environmental > Aquatic > Freshwater > Lake > Sediment | place: USA: Wyoming | collected... | reverse complement strand
GTTATTCGGAACCGCGAAAACGACCCCCAACCCGCAGGGTGCTTCCCTGGCCTGTCCGGCCACCTGTGCCTGCGTCAGGTGCACTTGCAAACTGCGTAAGTACAGGCAGGCAGGACAGGCGCGAAGAACGGGGGCAGGCGAACGCCAAGGGAAAAATGGATCTTCGCGGCCTTAGTGGGCTGCGCGGTTCAAAAAATCAGACAGGGTTCAACCCTGTCTGCCCCTGAATTCTTTGCAAAAGGTGTTACGTTTTACTGGCTGCCAGATTCGGATTGCAGCTTTTGGTACAATTTTCTATAATTTTCGAGATCAGGCGGATTCATCGCCATGATCTTCTCGACCGTCCGGATCGCGCCAGCTCGGTCACCGGCTTGCAGCAGTTTCTCGCCCAGCGCGTCGAGCTGCGCGACCGCCTCCTTGACCCGTCCAGCCCGGGCGTACTCATCAGCCAGGGATCTCTGTAAAATGGCCTGGCCGGGATTTTCCTGCGCCAGACCTTCGAGGAAGGGGATCGCCTCAGCGCGCTGGCCGCTGCTGTCCAGGTAAGCCAGGTAATTATCCAGCTCTGCCAGAGCCTGATTCGGCTGATCAAGACGGAGGTTCAGGTCAACCAGGTTCTTGCGCACAGGCACCTCTTCTGGTTGCAGGGTGCGGATCTGCTCGAAGAGGCGCAGGGCCTGCCGCCAGTCCAGGTGCTGCATGTCAATATCCGCCATGCGATGTAGGATTTGGATGCTCCATTCCTGGTTGGCGCCAGCCTGTTGGGCCAGGCGCAGGGCATACGTGTACGTCTTGCGCGCCATATCCAACTCGGCCAGGCGATAATAAATATCGGCCAGGCGGACATATTCGCCGATCGCCTCGTCCACCAACCCCTGGGCAACGAGTTGTTCGATCAGGCGAGTGTGCGCCGTGGTGTCCATTGGCGCCACTTCGATGACTCGCCGCAGCAAGTTGGTGGCCTGGGCCGCTTCGCCGCGCACATTATGAGCCTGCGCCACAACCGTATACTTGGTGATCGCATCTTGTGTACGCCCATCCTGGATCAATAAATCTCCAAGCAGGATATGCAACGGCAAGTAGGTAGGTGCATATTGAAGCGAGTCGAAGATCTCGTCCATTGCCGAGCGCAAATGTCCGGCCTGGGCCAATTGGTGTACTTTATCAATCGCCCGGATAATCTGGCCGCTCTGGGTCTGGGTCATGATCTCGGCCAGCGGCAGAGGCGGCGCGCCGGGGCTGCTTTGAGGTAACTGTTGGCGCGCCTGGCTTACGAGTGTGCGCCAGTTGGGTTGGAGCAGCAGGGTCTTGATGTTATCACACAGCTTCTCCAGTTCCTGGCTGTCACTCTTTTTGGCCTGCGCCTCGATCAGGGGTTCGTAGAGTTGGCGGATCGAATCCGCTTGTTCAGGAGGCACAACCAACGAATCGGCCAGCTTGAGCGCTTCCATATACTCTTTGGCCGCTTCCTTCAGGCGATCCATCCGGTGCAGGATGTCGGCCATCACCAGGTGAGCGCCCAACGCGTAATCATTATTCTTGACTGCGTGCTGAAGATAACGCAGGGCGCTTTCGATACGATTGGTTTTTGCGCGCAGCAGGCCCAAGTCATAGTACAGCGCCGTACTATTGTAGCCGGCTTCGAGTGCTCGCTCCAACTCTTCGGCGGCCTGCGCATCCTGGTTGTTGCTCTGGGCGTCAATGGCTTGCCCCAGGTGTAGCAATACCTTGGCGTATTCGGTTTTCTTCAACGACAGCGGATCGGTGCCGTGCACAAAGGCTTGCATGCTGCGCTGGGGAGAAGGTGTAAAACCGCTCTCGCTGTATAGCTCGAACAGCGCCTCTGCCATCCGATTCAGCGCCTTTCCGCGCGCTTCCGCAATCGGATCCAGTCCCTCTTCGGCCGGCTTGGGCGCTTCGAGCTGCCGCACCTGGGCCATGCGCAACGCGCCTGTGCCACCCTTGCGACGCACCGGTTTGGGCAGCACTTGTCCATCTTTCAGCAAGGTTTTGGCTTGCGTGGCTTCAGGACTATTCGGCATCAGGTGCAAGGCGCGTCCGACCATCTCGGCTGTCTTGTCGGCGTTACCGGCTTGCTGGTAAAGACTGGCAACGACCAGGTATTCGCTGACCGCCTGCTGGGTGCGACTGAGACGCTCGTACACCAACGCCAGGCGCGAGTGGGCGGTGAAATTCTCGGGCTCCAGTTGGGTGACGCGCAACCAGTTCTCGAGAGCCTTGTCCACTTCTTTGGATTTGATGTACAGTTCGGCCGACTGTAAGGCCGCCTGGACAGCCTGTTTCAAATGCCCCAGGCGCTCGGAAAGCTGGGCAATTTTTTCCAGCGGAAGCGGATCATCAGGCGAGAACTGCGCCGCGCGTTTGTAGGTCTCCAGGGACTCTTCATACCGCCCTACCTGATAGAGCGCCAGGCCAAGACTGGTCAGCGCCTTGGGGTTTTTAGGAAATTCCGCCAACGCTTTTTGATAGGCCTCGACAGCCTGTTCCCATTTCTGGTCCCAGGCCGCCGAGTGGCCCTCGTTCATCGCGTTTTGAAAAACGTCTTCGCGTCCGGGCATAGGGTTCCCATTTCCTGCTCTGGTGGGGGTTAAGCCCCCGCCAGAGCAAGAGGTATTACTCAACCGGTTTCATCTCATCCCAGTTCAGGCCCCAGCGCGCCTCTGTCGAAAGCGGGATGCTAATTGAATAAGAATTCTCCATCACCTGCTGCATGAGACGGGCCGTTGCGGTCAACTCAGCGAGCGGACATTCGATTACCAGCTCATCGTGCACCTGCAAAAGCATCCTGCCGTGTAGACTGGCCTGCGCCAGGGCAGGCGGGATCTTTAGCATGGCGATTTTCATTATATCAGCAGCCGTACCCTGGATGGGCGAATTGATGGCTTCGCGTTCCTCGCGGTTCTTCAAGTTGTAATTCAACTGGCTCTTCAAGGCTGGGAAATAGCGCCGCCGGCCGAGAAGGGTCTCCACGTAACCCTTCTGGGCAGCCTCGCGCCGGATGCCATCCAGGTATTTCTTGATGCCAGGGAATTGCCTGAAATATGCGGCCACGAAATCTTCCGATTCGGCCAGCGTCAACTCGGTGGTGCGCGTCAGGCCAAAAGCGGACATGCCATAGATCAGGCCGAAGTTGATCGCCTTGGCGTGGCGACGCTGCTCCTTGCTGACCTGTTGGAGCGGGATGCCGTAGATGGCGGCAGCGGTGGTGGCATGGATATCCTGCCCGGCGCGGAAGGCGTTGAGCATGGCCTCGTCTCCCGCCATGTGCGCTACGATGCGCAGCTCGATCTGCGAGTAATCCGCCGAAAGCAAGACGTTCCCCGCCTCGGCCACGAAGCCGCGCCGCACGCGGCGTCCGATCTCGGTGCGCGTTGGGATATTTTGCAGGTTTGGGTTGGAGGACGAGAGCCGCCCTGTCACCGCGCTGGTCTGGCTGAAGGAGGTATGCACGCGGCCGGTCTCCGGGTGGATCTGGACGGGGAGCGCGTCCACGTAAGTGGACTTGAGCTTCGAAAGCTCGCGGTATTCCAGCACCATGTCCACGACTGGATGCTGACCCGACATCTCATCCAGCACGCCCGCAGCGGTGGAATAATGCCCGGAGGCAGTTTTGCGTCCCTGGTCGGGTGGGGTCAGGCGCAGGGTCACGAAGAGCACATCGGATAATTGCTGGGTGGAGTTGATGTTGAAAGTCTTGCCGACGGCGGCATAGACATCCTGCTCGATGGCCTTCATCCGCTCGTCGAGTTGGACGGAGAATGCCGCGAAAAAGTCACGATCTAGCGCCACGCCCGCTATTTCCATTTCGGCCAGCACGCTGACGAGAGGCATTTCGATGCCGGTGAACAAATCCCAGGCCCTGGGGATGCGCTTGAGTTCGGCTTCCAGCAAGGGTTGCAGCCGCAGCGTAATCTCGGCATCCGCGACGGCGTAGACAGCGGCATCTTGGATCGCCACCTCGGCCATGCTGCGCTGTTTCTTGCCCTTGCCGATCAGGTCTTCGATGTGGGTCATCGCCTCGCCCAGGCGAGCGGCGGCCAGGTTCTTCAGTCCCAGGTTGCGCGAGGACGGGTCTACCACCCACTCGGCGATCATGGTATCGAAAGCCAGCGGGGTAGGCTCCAACCCCAGCCGCGCCAGCATGATGTAGTCATATTTCGAGTTGTGGCCGATCTTGGGTATTCGAGAATCGGTCAGCGGGATGCGCAGCGCAGAAAGCACCCCTTCGAGCGGCAACTGCGTCTTGGTGTTGTGGCCCACCGGGATGTAATACCCCTCGCCTTCCTTGAACGCCAGCGAAATGCCAACCAGCCCGGCGGTCATCTCGTCGGTGGAGGTGGTTTCTGTGTCGAAGGAGATGACCGGAGCCTTTTGCAGCGCTTCAGCCAACGCGGACAATTTAGCTTCCGTATCCACGACGGTCACACTCAAACCCGACTTCGTCCCGGTCCCGGGAATTGCCGCCGTTATCTGCATCGGCTGTTCCTCGAAGAGACTCAGTTGCTGCGTGCCGTCCGGGGTGGAACTCCCGGTCAGTTTCTTCAGCTTATCCACCAGCGAACGGAACTCCAGTTCGCGGAACAAGGCCTCCACTTTTGCCGGGTCGAAGGCGTCGGGTTTGGCCTGCTCGAGGTCGAGTGCAACCGGCAGATCGGTGCGGATTGCGGCGAGATCACGGCTCATGTAAGCGGATTCTTTCCCCGCTTCCAGCTTAGTACGCCAGCGCGGCTCGATTTCGTCCAGGTGGGCGTAGATGTTGTCGAGGGTGGTGTACTTGGCGAGCAGCGCTTCGGCAGTTTTTTCGCCTACACCCGGCACGCCGGGGATATTGTCGGACTTGTCGCCGACGATGGCCTTGTAGTCCACCACCTGCTCCGGGCGGACGTGGAGCTTGCCGATTACGTCGTCGGCCGTAATGTAGTTCTGGTCGTCGCCCGCCAGATAGACTATGGTGCGCTCGTCCACCAGTTGCAGCAGGTCGCGATCACCGGTGATGATCTTGACGCCCAGTCCCTGCGCCGCGCCCCAACGGGCGACCGAGCCGAGCACGTCGTCGGCCTCGAAGCCTTCCATTTCGAGGCGTGGGACGTTGAAGGCATCCACCATCTGGCGGATGCGCTCGATCTGAGCGCGCAGGTCGTCGGGCATCTTGGCGCGCGTGGCCTTGTAATCGGGGAAGATTTCGTCGCGGAAGGTCTTGCCGGTATCGAAGGCCACCGCCAGGTAATCAGGCTTCTCCTGCTCGTAGATGCGCAGGAGTTCGCGGGCGAAGCCGAAAATACCGGCGGTGGGTTCGCCTTTGGAGGTTTGCCAGCGCGTCGCGCCGCCGGATGAATAACCGGTAAGGGCATAATACATGCGATAGGCCAGGGCATGGCCGTCAATCAAATATAGGGTAGGGGGCATGGAGCAAAACGAAACGCACAAATGGACGAAATCAACACAGGTTTATGTGCGTCACCCATGAAATTCGCGATTAGACTACTTGATTGGCATAGTAATGCCCTGTCGCAGGCGGGTTTGCTGGATGAAATCTTTGATCACCTGGGCGGAAGCTGGTTGCGTGCCTCCCATGATCAAGTAGCCTGGCGCCCAGAAGTCGCCTGACGGATTTTCCTTCTTGAAGCGAGGGAACTCTTCGAAAATCTTTTCAGAAATCCGCTGGCGAATAACGCGCATCATATAACTCGGTGAGGCGGCCGGGGGTACATTGGCAAGCCAGTGCAGGTAATCTGGACGCACCGAGATGAATTCCAACCGCCAGCCGAAGGCGATGCAGATCTCCGGCATCCATTCGGAGAGACGCTCCGCCAGGTCGCCGGTCAGGTGATGCTGGGCGAAGCGCGGAACAAGCAGGCAGGCATAGGTTAAGTTGTAGACCGAGGCCGAGACCGGCTCTAGGACGATGTTCCTGCCCTCCTCGGTGGGAAAGCGCGGCTGGGTATCATCTTGCGCATCGGGAGGGTTTTCCTCTGTATTGGGGATTGCTTTCTGCCTGCCGGTGCTGGTTATCGTCGCTGGCTCCGCAACCACCTCGGAGGTCATCACTGGGGGGACTGGTTCAGCGAAAGCCAGCAGAGACTCCTTGCCAGATTCTGATTTGTATGCCTCCACCGGCGCGAGCGGAAGCGTATCCACTACGCTGCCTGCCTCATTGCTCGCCTCCTCTCCTACCGGCTGGGGGGCTGAGAGCGAATGGACCAACTGTCCAGCCTGGGTACGGATGGTACTGAAAGGCGTCTCGGCATCGAAGGCAAGCGCCAGGACAAGTCCGGCGGCCAGCCGCGTGGCAAACAGCATGTGCTCGGCCTTGGTCGAGTTCAGGCGGACGAAGCGGACCAGGTCGCTCTCTTCGGTGTTGTCCCAATAACGTGCCACCATGCGCCCCAACTCGTGGGCGGCGGCCTGGGGCAGCTGGCCGGCATACGCCCAAAGCTCGTTCTCGCGGTTGATCAGGGCCGCCTGGGCCGAGGATTCGAGAGTCAGGCGGGTGAGATGCTGGGCTGCGCGGTTCACGTCTGCGAGCCAGGGCATTTCGGGATTGACTACCGGCGGGGCAGCAGGAGCGTTTTGGGGCGCCCGGCGCGGGGTTCCGGCTTGAGGTGGTTGGAGCAGCTTGTCCATCAACTCCAGCAGATCTTTTACAAAAAAGGGCTTCGTAAGGTGCGCCCGGGGATTCAATTCATCCAATGCCGGGTCGGCGTTAACCGCTGAAAGAAAAACAAAACGCATCTCGGCGTCGGCTTGCCGCAGGGCGCGACCAGCCTCGAGCGCATCCGCGATGTCGAGGTCAAGGAACGTCAGCGAGCATTTCTCTTTGCGGACGTAGGCGGCCGCCTCATCAACCTGGTGAAACACGCGGACGATTAACCGGTTTTCACCTTCCAGGCTGCGGGAAACCAGTTCTCCAAAAGTGACATCTGGAGTAAGAACTAGAAGGGGCGTGACCATATAAATAGTTTATCATGGCCTGAGTAGTCAGGCAAGTGGTCTTTAATTACAAAGCCGTCAGGTTGATTCTTGACTTTTGGGTCGCATTTGTGCTAGATTCAGTATCATCTCAATAATCTGGTGGAAGGGGGTGTGCGGGTGGCTCCGATGCCAGCACAACCCCATCTTCCCTTACTTATTGAGAAGATTCTAGATACAGTTATATTAGCCCGTAAGGCTACTATTATCTTTCCGAGTGAGGAAATTTATGCACCGCGAACGCGTTTCTGAGAATGTTTTCTGGTTTCAAAGTGAAATTTACGCACAGGTGACCGCTGGCGTGGTGGCCGGCCCGCAATGGGCGGTTGTCATTGACACGCTGGCCCTGCCCGATGAGACACTGGCCATGCGCGATTTTATCGAGCACGAGGTGGGTGTGCAGGTGCGCTATGTCATCAACACCCATTATCACGCCGACCATTCGTGGGGCAACTGTTTCTTTCCAGGCGCGACGATCATCGCCCACTCGCTTTGCCGCAAGTTCTTGCGTGAACGCGGCATCCCTTCACTGGAGAACGCGCGCAAGCAGAACCAGGTCTTCCGGCAGGTCAAGATCGTCCTGCCGCAGTTTACTTTCGACCAGGGTTCGCTTTGCCTGCGGGTGGGCAAGAAAAACCTGACCCTGACACCGGCCTCCGGTCACAGCCCGGATGGGATCTTGATCCTGGTTGACGAAGACCGCGTCCTGTTCGCCGGGGATGCCTTCATGCCCCTCCCCTACATCGTTGACGGCGACACTGACGAATTCACCGCCTCCATCAAGCGTATTGGCCGCATGGGATTGGAGAATATCGTCCAGGGTCACGGCGATATCATCCTGCGCGGCGAGATCGAGGCGGCCGTGAAAGAAAATTTGAATTATCTCCTCAACATCCGCAAGGTGACGAAGGCGGCTGTACGCCGGCGAGCCCCCCAGGATTACATGGACGAGATGCACATCGAAAGTTGCGGCAAGAGCCGCATCTATCTGGGCGGCCTAGCTGAGGAACTCCACCAGCGCAACCTGAACGCGCTATACGAGCAGACGCTGGCAGAACAGGCAGCCGCCAGGAAAGAACGCCAGGAAGATTAGATATCCTTTCAGGTGGGGCGCACCTTTCAGAGGTACGCCCCACCTTGACTTTTACCTTACCCTGCATTTCCCTGCTTCATGCTTCGTGAGCGGGATTTTTCCACCGGCTTCTGCTGCTGCCGTTTTGCACGCCAGCCATGCAGACGCTCCGTCCCATTCAAGAGGCGCTTGATGTTCGGGAGAAGCGCCAGGATCAGTAGGATTTCCGCCAGCACGCCATACAGCACATACTCCCACGGGGCATGATAGAACAAGCCGCGCACCGCAAAAATGATTGCAGCCAGGAACGCGACGCTCATCGTCGTGACCGAGGCATAGCCGACAAAGTAGTAGATCAACGCGCCGAGGGGCAGGATAATCAAAACCGAAGGCGCCCACAGGCCCAGTGCGCCGCCCAGGCTCGCCGCTCCGCCAGCCCCGCCGCGCAAACGCCAGCGGCCGCGCTCATCGCGCTCGGCCAGGAAGACCGAATAATTGTGCCCCAGGATGGCCGCGATCGGCGCCAGGGTGTGCACCCACTCGTTCCCGGTGACCGCCTTCGACAGCCAGACGGTAGCAGCTGCCTTTAGCATGTCCAGGATGGCAGTCAGCAGTCCCGCCCACAAACCGGCGGCGCGCATCACGTTCGTCCCGCCGGTCCGCCCGCTCTCGACGGTGCGCACGTCTTTCCCCGTCATCAATTTAACGATAATCAGGCCAAACGGGATGGCCCCAAACAGGTACGACGCCAGCACGATGCCGGTGTCAATCAATATATGCATGGCTCAACACCTCCATAATCCACTCGTTGGTACTATCTCAATAAGTAGGGAAAGATGGGGGTGCGCGGGCGGTCGCGAAGCATACCCGAAGGGTGCTTAGCCGCCCGCACACCCCCATCCCCCAGTTTATATAGAGGATACATTCTTTGGCAAAAATGGTAACACACAAAATTGTAGCGGGTTACTCTGGATTAATGACCTGTAAGGCAACTACCAAAACCCTTCCGCCCTCGATCCAGAAACCGCGCGCCTGCCACTTCCCCTCTTGCAGTGACCAGATAACCTGCACGACCGGATACATAGCCTCGTCCACGTCCGTCGGCGAGGGATACGCCGGGCCGTTCGGATGGGAATGATAGATCCCGACTAGTTCCAGACCCCGATCCTCGATCTGGCGAAAGGCGCGCCACTGCGCCCGCGCCTCCATGCGGAAGCGCACCGGACTTCGGTCTGCGTTGCGGACGCCGAGCCTCATCTCCACCTTATCGTTTTTACCGCCCAGAAGCCCGCAAGCCTCCAGCGGGGCGCGCCGCGCCACATGACGGAGCATGGCCTGCCAATGACACCGGGTCATAATCAGTTTTTTTATCATAAACTGCGTTTATCTGTGTTCACACCTGCACTTGCCGCAGGCCGTCTCTCCCCGGGGGGCTCCCGGCCCGAACGTGCAAGTGTCTGTGGGGAACAGATTTACCGGAACCAGATCGCCAACCCCCACAGCAAGCCGAGCATCACAGCCGGTTCGACGAACGCTCGGCGGAACGGATTCCCCTCTGCCATGCCGGCTGCCAGCCCCGTCAGCGCGTAGGCCGGGCCGAGCAAAACCAGCCCAAAGCGGACCGGAGTCAACGGCCAGTAATGCAAGGCGGCGGCCAATTGCGCCCCTACCAGCGCAACGCCCAGCGCCCAGCCGAACTCCCAGCGCTCGTTCAAGCGCAGGTGCAGGGTGCGCAGCGCAGCCAGTCCGCCCGCCAGGAAGAGCGCCGGCACCAGCAGTAACAGCCGCGCCCCTGCCGAGCGCAAGGTGACGGCCAGGATCAGGTAGATTGCGAACGAGAGCGCCGTTAAGGCCGCCGTCGCAAGCGGGTAGCGCGTATCCGTTGGGTCCACCACCACGTACTCGGCCAGGAAGACCACCACCAGTAAGACGCCCCCTATTCCGAAACCTGCCCACCAGGTGAAACCGGAGGGCAGCGTATAGAGCGTCACGCCGATGACCAGCGTGGTCAGCATGGGCAGGAGCCAGTGTTCCACACTCTCGCCTGGCTCGAGCGAAGGGTGGGCGCGCAACAGCCAAACCACGCCTGAGGCGGATAATCCCGCCGCCAGGATGGCAATGGCGGTATTGAGATTTACGTTGAAGGTCAGAGTAATGCCCGCCAGGGATAAATTCAGCGCGTAATACGGCGTGTGGATAACGCGCGTCAGCGCGAAGGCGAGGAGCACGGTCGCGGTCAGCACGCTCACCCGGTTGGC
>Ga0315274_10016841_pt1 | contig 10321 bp, 8 predicted proteins | sample YL17G02_20_MG_FD_203700 | JGI IMG/M metagenome (GOLD analysis project Ga0315274, IMG submission 203700) | Sediment microbial communities from Yellowstone Lake, YNP, Wyoming, USA - YL17G02_20 | ecosystem: Environmental > Aquatic > Freshwater > Lake > Sediment | place: USA: Wyoming | collected... | reverse complement strand
CCCTGGGCATCCTCTTGCTCTCCCTCCCCGCGCTCTGCGCCAGCTACCAGCGCGCGCCCAAGCGGGAGGAGATGCTGCTCAACGACCGCGTCGTGGTGGTTGACTACCACACCTCCGCCACCTCCGAAGACCTCCTCCTCCCCTTCTATGCGGGAGCCCGAGTGGAGAACAGCTACTCCTACACCGTCACCACCAAGGAGAGGGCGCCGGTGCTCTACTATGCCTGCGCCGAATTAGCCACCCGCGACGCGGCTGAACGGGTAGCGGACGACTACCGCGGGAAGCTGCCCGGACAGCCAAAGCCAGAGACGATTTCGGACGAGACTGGCAAGCGCCTGGTGTTGGCGGTGGCGACGGCGACGGAAGTGCGCATGGTCACCATCACCAAGGGAGACGGCAGCTCTCACATTCAGTTGATCCGCTCCACCAAGCCCGTCATCCCGGAGGCCCCGCCGCAGAAGGCGACCCCGAGGCCACCCATGCGCGGAGGACCTGGCCGAGGGCCCGGCCGGGGCCTGAGACGCGGAATGAGAGCCTGACGCCGCCGCACCGTGTGGTTGGGGCGGACTGCTGTCCGCCCAAGGCGCACAGCCCCTCGGACCCTGAAGGACCCTCGGGGTCCTGAACGGGCAGTGCGCCCCTACGAGGTTGCCTCTATCCCCACCAACGCTTGGCGGTCACACCCCGCGGCCCGTGTTCCTTGACTGAGCTGCCTCTGTCTGTTAGCATTCGCCTTGCCGTCCCCCGCTGTAGGGCGGGCACTCCGCTGTTTACCCCGAGCAGAGCCGAGGGGCCCGCCGCTCTCTCCATCGGGATTTGTGGGGCCATAGTCGAGTGGGAAGACGCGTCCCTCGCACGGACGAGACGGCGGTTCGAATCCGCCTGGCTCCATTCTGCGTAGCTCCGCTACGGCGGAGCTACGCAGAATGGAGTGAGGAGAGAGTCGAGAGGCGAAAGGTGACGACGGCCAACCAGCCACCATCCGCGTTGCCGGCGTTCCGCCGACGAACGACACTCTCCAAACGGTCACCTCTCTCCTCTCCCCTTTCACTCGTCGCAGCCCTATGTCAACGGCGATCCCAAACACTGGAGGGGCCATGTTCCTGTTCGAAAAGCTCGAAGTCTACCAGAAGGCCCTCGCCTTCGCTGAGCGTGTCTCCAACTTGGCAGCCGGCTTTCCTCGCGGCTCCTGGTATCTAGCAGACCAACTCAACCGGGCGAGTCTGTCCATCTCGCTCAACATCGCCGAAGGCAACGGGCGCTGGACCGAAGCCGATCGCCGCAACTTCTTCGGGATTGCGCGGGGATCGGTCCATGAGTGCGTGCCGTTGATCGAGTTGTGCCGGCGGAAGCGACTGCTCGATGAGACGACGTGCGAGGGGTTGAAGCGCGACTTGGCGACCATCGCGAAGATGCTGGCGGGGCTGATCAGGCGGACACAGAAACGGCAGCCTTCGAGCAGTACCTGAAGTCAGGCTCGGGTCGGGCCTTCGCCAAGCGGCACTTCTGGTAGCCAGCTTGTTGGCGGCCGCGAGGGCTGCGCACACTCTATGCCCCACCTCCGTGCGCAGGTGCAGACCCTCGTTTCGTAGAAGACAGCAGGCGCCGCGGACGCAGGAGGGAACGATGGGCAGAGGACGTCGGCTACTTGGTCTACTGTCGGGTCTCGGGCTGGTCGCCTGCGCTATCGCCTGGGCTGTCAAGTCGGCAGAGTGGCCCGCCTGCCCGAACCCTGCCAACCTGGCCGTGTTGAGGTTCTCAGTGGTTGGGGGCGGGCTGGGTGTTCTCGCGACGGTGCTCTGGGGGCTCAGCCTGGAGAACCGCGTGTCTCCGTGGCACGCGTGCTCCGCAACTGCGCTTGGGGCTGTCACCATGCTGGCCGGGCTTCACACCAGCGCCGCGCTCGCGGGCGTGAGGGTCCCTCTCAGGTGGGCATCCTCTCCCCTTCAGCGTGGTTGCCTGCGGCCGTATCTCATCCCGGAGAGGCAGACTCACCTGCCAGACCGTGTGGACCTTGGCTCTCAGGAGTTCCTTGTCAGAGCAGCAGAGCTTTCCATGTGGCCTGAGCTGCGGGCACTGACGAACGGGCTCCACGAGGAGGACGTGGCGGTGGCGGTAGTGAGCATGCGCCATCTTCCGGAAGACCTCCGCCTGGCTTGCCGAAGGGTGGGAGCCGCGAAAGCGAAGGAAGCGTCTCTAGCGGAGCGGGACTACCAGTGGCCGGCGGCGGCCGCGCTGTGGGCGGAGGCGGCACGGCTGCCCGGTGACGACAACGCCGAACGGCAGGCAGAACGGTGCCGGCGCAATGCGGCCGTCAACTCGCGGCCCGAGGTAGAGGTGCTGGCCCGGGGGAGTGGGCCTGGCTGGGAGGGCGCGCCTGGGGACTTGCAGCCACTCATCTGGTGTCCCCCTGCCGCATCCCGCGGCCGGGCCGCATCGGTGGTTGCGTACATCGCTCCGGCCTACGTGGGCCGGGCCATCACCTTCGAGGGGTCGGTGCGCAACGCCAGCGGCCATGCTGTCGGGCCCGTGGAGCGCGAGTTCGCCCTGGTGGATCCTGCCTCCGGCATCTTCCACTCCCTCGGATACCACCTCCTCTCGACAGCCGCTCTGCCGGACGGCGCGTCCGCGCCGTTCTCGGTCAGTCTCAGCCTTCCCCGGCTTCCCCAGCCCGGCGGCCGGTCCTCGGGAGCAGGTTGCAGCACGACCTACCACACGGTCAGCGACCACTACCAGGTCTTTCGGGGAGAGAGGACGTCATACCTGATCTTTGGGGAGCGGGTCTTCCCGTTCCCAGAGCAGGGGTACCTGACGGTCCGGGACGGAAGAGCGAGCGTCTCGGTTCATCCCGGCGAGGTCTCGAGCGACAACCTGGGCGGCCTCGGGAAGCTGGGTGCACTCGGGCCTGACGGTGGAGGGTTCGAGTTGCGCACCGAGTACTTGCTCCAGCTTCGGGGCGGGCCTGCGTGGATGGTGCGGGTGATCCCCCCTGCCTGGGGCACTACCCCGTGGCCTCAGTCGTCGGCCAGCGAGTTTCCGCCCATCGCCCTGCGAGTGGCCCGCGAGCCCCTGCTGTGCATGCTGGCCGGGCCTGACGGCTGAGAACTCGCGCTCAGGAGGCATGACCATGTCCGTCTACACGTTCTGCTGCCCCTACTGCGGGGCGAGACTGACTGTCCCCGCAGAGGCCGCGGGGACGGAGGGAGTGTGCAGCGGTTGCGGGCGGCCTGTGGTCGCGCCGTCCCCCGAGGTGGCACGCCAACGGGAGGCGCCAGGTGACCAAGCGCCTGTTGCCATCCCGCTGAAGCCGTTCTCGCAGGCCCCGACGCCCTGGCCAGCCCCGCGCAGGCCCGGCCGTTGGCGCTGGATTGGGCTGGCCGCCGGCATCCTCGTAGTCGCGGCCGCCATCACCTGGGGCGTCGCCGTCCTCCCCCGCCTGCTGGCCAAGGGACCTGTTGCCGGCCTGAAGGAAGTGGCGGTCGAGGACGCTCGCGAGAACGGAAAGGAACTCACCAGAGTGAAAGCGGGCACACGCCTGACCGTGCTCGCCACTGAAAGCAGGTCGTTGAGAGTGCGCGCTCCCAATGGCGCCGAGGGGTGGGTGGAGCGTTGCGAGCTGTGTTCCGCGGAGGAGTACGCACGGCGGACCAAGGAGGGGCTGATACCGATCGGCGGCCTGAGGGGAAGGACGAACGAGAAGGGGGATGTAGTCTGGACCGGCCTCACCGGGGGGGCCTCGCTGGGCGCCACTGTGGGGGAGGGCGGAGTCTCCGTGAACGACCTCGACCCCGAACACGCTGTCTGGACAGAGGTGGAAGGCGATACCCTGACCCTGGGGTCAAGGACCTTCACCGGCAACCCACAGGTCCTTTACCTCATCACCAAGCGAGGATCTGTTGAGCAGTTGCCGATCTGGACGGAGGGAATGCCTTAGCTCGCCACCTTCCACGCGGCTGGTTGTCCCTGGCGCCGAAATGGCGGCCCGCCGGCGACTTCGGCCGAGGACTTGCCCTGCGTTCGCTGAACTACCGTTGCCATGCCCCGCGAATTCCGCGACCTCAAGACCCTCGCCCAGGCGAAGCAGATCCTCTGGCAGGCGCTGCCCGAGCGCATGAGAGAGGGGCGCTTCGGGCTTCATCAGGCGCCTATCGCCGAGGCCGTGGGATGCATTCTCGACCAGGCCGTGACCTCGCCGGCGGACCTCCCAGCGTTCGACCGCTCCACCGTAGACGGGTATGCGGTGAGAGCGCGGGACACCTTCGGCGCCTCCGAGGGGCTCCCCGCCTACCTCAACGTCACGGGCGAGGTGCGCATGGGAGAGCCGGCCGATCTCTCCATCTCCTACCAACAGTGCGCTCATATGCCCACCGGCGGCATGTTACCTGAGGGAGCTGACGCGGTGGTGATGGTGGAGCACACTCAGCCCTGGGGGCCAGAATGTAGGGGCGAGTCGGCGACTCGCCCTGGGCGACCCGGTGGGTCGCCCCTACCGACGGTGGAGGTCCTGCGCCCGGTGGCCCCCGGCGAGAATGTCATCCACCGCGGAGACGATGTGAAGCAGGGCGAGACGCTGCTCGCCCCGCGGCATCGCCTCCGGCCTCAGGACATCTCCGCGCTCGCTGGGCTGGGCATCGCTGCGGTGGTGGTGCGCCGGCCGCGGGTAGCGGTCCTGTCAACAGGCTGCGAGCTGGTGCCCCACACGACCCCCTTGTCTCCCGGCAAGATCCACGACATGAACGGCCCCGCCTTGTGCGCGGCGGTGCGCGCCCTGGGTGGTGAGCAGCTCGACCTAGGGCTGGTCAGCGATGACCAGGCCGAACTGCAACAGGCGGTGCTCAAAGGCGTCGCCGAGGCGGATCTCGTGCTGGTGTCCGGCGGCACCTCGGTTGGCGCCGAGGACCTGATCCCGGAGGTGCTGGCATCCCTGGGCCCGCCGGGCCTGATCATCCACGGCCTGGCCGTCCGCCCTGGCAAACCCGTGGCGGTGGCGATGGCGGGTGAAGTGCCCGTCTTCGGTCTGCCGGGCCACCCCACCTCGGCGCTGGTCATGTTCCGCGAGCTCGTGGGCCCCCTCATCGCCCTCGCCACCGGGGCCGAGGCCTGCCCGCCGGCCGCATGGCTGGCTCGGCCCCCGACGGTCACCGCGCGCCTTGCGCGGAATGTTCCGTCTCAGGCGGGGCGGGAGGATCTGGTCCGCGTGACGGTTGAGCAGAGGGATGGGGAATGGCATGCCACTCCCTTGCTGGCGCCCTCGGCGCTGATCTCCTCCCTGGTCCGCGCCCACGGGCTGGTGCGCGTCCCCGCCGAGGCGGAGGGGCTTTGCGCTGGCGACTGTGTGGAAGTCGAGCTGTGGACATGAGCCATACACAGCCCACTGGTGCTCGCGGACGTTCACCCCGAGCGCAGCCGAGGGGCCGCGATGTCTACCTCCACAGCATCCCCCTCGAGGAAGCGCACGGGCGGTGGCGACAAGCATGGGAACGCCCTGGCCGACCGACGACGGTCGTCAGGCCGGGCGGGCTAGGCTGCGCGCCCTCTCCGGGCGCTACACTCCCGCCTGCGCCCACACCCCAAGCAGCGACTCCGCCGTCACCCGAATCGCCTCCTCTGACGACAGTTGTCTGATTCGACTGCTGAACGGCTCAGGAGTGACTGGTCCGGTGTAGCCGATCTCCTTCAGCCCCCGCAAGAAGCCCATCAGGTCAATCACCCCGGACTCCCCGGGCAGACGCCGATCATTGTCTATCTGCTCGTCCGGCCCTCGTCCCTCCGCCGCATCGTTGATGTGGACATCCACCACTAACGCATCGCTCAGCTTCCGGATGTCATCCCTGGTCCCGTGCGACGTGTACCAGTGGAAGGAGTCGAACAGCAGTCCGAGGTTCCCCGTTCCGATAGCTTCGCACAGCTCCAGCATGCCTTCCTGCGTGTGTATGAACTCGTGCGCGTGCCCGTCCCGCAGGGTCTTCGGTCCGACGAATTCCAGGCCCAGCCAGATCCCGTGTTCGGCCAGCACTTCCGCGCACTGCCGCAGGCGGGTGCGGTGCAGCTCGAAGTGCTCCTCGAACGGAAGGGAGTCTGAGAATGGCAGAATCCAGGTGGAGCACCGGTCGGCCCCCATCTGCTTCGCCACCTTGGCGAAGCCCGGCAGGTTGGCCAGGTCGACGCGGAACTTCTGTTCCTCCCCTCTGAACTCCACCGGCAGCCCCCACGCCGCCGGGCGGAGCTTGTTCACCTCCAGCACCCGACGCACCGCCTCTGGCCCCTCCTCCGATGCCACATTCACCGCGATCCCCTTGAAGCCGGCCTGCGCCGCCAGCCGCGCACATTCCCCAAACGGAAGCCGCACCCCGATCGCCCCCGCAGTCAGAGCTGGATACATCCGCCGTCCTCCACGCCATAGGATAGAGGCCGGGCTTGCCCGCCCTCGCCAGTTCGTAGGGGAGCCCCTCTACGGGCTCCCGCCAACTACGCCGCAGCCACCAGACCCGCGCTCCGCCCTGGAAGCAACGAGGCAGGAGCGCAGCGGAGCTGCGCTCCCCTGCTGAAGGGTAGCACGGGGCTCTGTCAAGATCAAGTGGCCAACCTGTGGGAGCCCCGGTCGTTCGTGGCGCAGACCTGAGTCTGCGACTCGGCACTACGCTCCCGCTGGGACTTGACAACTAGTGCTAGAATGGTATTATTGTCACTGGAGCGCGGCCAATAGGAATAAGTGCGGCCGAAGAGGGAAAAGAGTCATGTATTTGATGTCCGTCGCGGACCTTGCCGAATACCTGGGCGAGAGCAAGCGGACCATCTACCGCTACCTGCAGTCCGGGGATTGCCCCCGCTACATCCGCTTGACCGCCCGCAACATCAAGTTCGACAAGCGGGATGTGGACGCCTGGCTCGAAGCCAGGAAAGTGCACCCCCCTGGAAGCGCACGCGTCTCGACTGCATCTAACAAGGAGGAGGGCGGGCCCGAAACCTGCCCTCCCAATCAAAAGGAGAGGGCAAAGAGATGAGGTTCTGGCAGGTGGCGAGATGGGTTGTGCTGATCGTCTTCGCGGTGGTGCTGACGGTGGTGCTGGTCCGCGGTCCGGAGGACACCTGGGTGCGGGATGCCACCGGCCAATGGGTGGCTCACGGGCATCCGGCCACCCTGGCCCCTCCGTCGGGCATCGAGCCTTCCCTGATGGAGCGGGTAGGCCCCGCTCTCTTTCTGATCTTGCTCATGGCCGGCCTTGCCGCCGCCGTGCTCCTGTCAGGCAGGGCTCCGGCTGGCGCCGACGACCTCAACCGCGGCATCCGCTATTTCGGGGCGGTGACTATCACCTGCGCCTTCGCTGCCGTCGCGCTGGCGCTGGCGGTGATCGCGGGCCTAGCGGCTTCGCCCGGCGCGCCGCTCTTTGTTGACCAGACCGTCATCATGCTGTCCCTGTTGGGAGCGATTGCGGTGCTGGTCATGCTCACCTGGCACGCCTACACCACCCGCAAGGTGCTGGATGCCCACTACGACCTCAAGCGCTCGCTTCAGCTTCTCCAGGAAACCCTTGAGCAGATGAGACCGCCCCGATAGGCCGGGCCCGCTGCTGGCGGCCGTCGCTGGTCGGTGAAACCAATTGCGGCCCCTAGTCGTACTCGTAAAGGAGTCTGTGTGCTTGCCCCCCGGTGACGCGGGGGGCTCGCGCTGGCTGGCCTGTATGGCGGGGAAGACTGATTCCCGCCGCACTAACCAATCCGTCAAAGGTATGGGCTTATGCGACGCTTGAAGATCGTCCTCCTGGCCGTCCTCTTCCCCCTGCTGGTCATCGGCGCATGCGTGGGCAGAATCGCGTCCAACATGAAGCAGAAGCCGGACAGCCTGCGCACCGCAAAGGTCGAGCGCGGCGATGTCGTGGTTTCCGTCCGCGAGACCGGCACCGTGGAGCCGACCAAGCAAGTGGAGGTCAAGTCCAAGGTCGCCGGCCTAGTGGTCGAGCTGGCCGTCGACGAGGGGGACCGGGTGGAGAAGGGGCAGTTGATCGCGCGGCTGGACGTCCCCGAGTTGCAGGCCCAGCGCGACCAGATCAGGGCGCAGCTCGATGGCGCCCGCGCCCGTCTGGAGCAGGCGCGCCTCACCTATCAACGCGACCTCGAACTCATCGAAGCCGAAGCGAACCAGGCGCAGGCCAACCTCCGCGGCGCCCAGGCGGCGCTCAGGGAGGCACAGACGCGGCGCCAGGATGCTCAGCGCATCGCCGACAACAAGCGCCGCCTCTTTGACATGGGTGGATACGTCTCCCAGGACGAGGTCGATTCCGCCAAGGCCGCTCTGGCCCTCGCCGAGCAACAGGAGCAATCCGCGCAGGAGCGTGTCAGCGAGCAGCAGGCCGCCGCGGCGATGACCCTGGCCAGGCGCTCGGAAGCCGACCTCAGCAAGTCCCGCGTCGCCGAAGCAACTGCCTCGCTGCGCCAGATCCAGGACTCCCTCGCGGAGATTGAGTCCCGGCTTCGCGACGCCGTGATCTTGGCCCCCTGCTCCGGCGTGGTGATCGCTCGCAACATCCGTGCCGGCGAGCTGATCACCGCCGTCTCCTACTACGGAGCGGGCGCGCCCATCGTCATCATCGGCGACCTCTCCACCATGCTGGTCAAGGTCAACCTCAACGAAGTGGACATTGACAAGGTCCACCTCAACCAGTCCGTGAAGATCACCGCCGACGCGCTGCCCAGGCGCACCTTCCAGGGCCGCGTCACCCGCATCTCCCCCGCTTCTCTGGCCGATCCGCAGAACCAGAACCAGGGCATCGTCAAGTTCCTCGTCGAGGTCACCGTCACGGGATCTCACGCCGACCTCAAGCCCGGCATGACCGCCAACATTGAGATCTCCTGTCAGCGGGCCGACCGGGTCCTGTGGGTGCCCAACGACGCCATCTTCCAGAAGCACGGCAAGTCTTTCGTCACCGTCGTGAAGGAGCAGAAGCAGAAGCCAAAGACCAAGCCAGTGACAGAGGACCGGCAGATCACTGGCGGGCTCGGGAACGATGCCCGCACCGAGGTGAAGTCCGGCCTCAAGCAGGGCGAGCAGGTTCAGCTCGGCAAGGCCACAATCCCGGACCGCAAGAAGCTAGACCTTCAGGGCGAAGGCGGCGGAGGGGGCTGAGCACCGCCATGGGATTCCTTCAGAGCCTGCGCGTCGCCTTCGGCTGCCTCGCCGCCAACAAGCTTCGCTCCGCCCTCACCATGCTGGGCGTGATCATCGGCGTCGCCTCCGTCATCGCCATGGTCTCCATCATCGAGGGCGCCCGCGAGAAGGTGGTAAAGCAGTTCGAGGAGATGGGCTCTCGCCTCGTCTTCGTCTTCTTCTCTCCCGAGGAGCGCAAGAAAGGCGAGGGCCGCTCCCACCTCGAGTACCTGACCACTGAGGACGCGGAGGCGATTCGCCGCGAGTGCCCGCTGGTCACCCATGTCTCTCCCGAGCTACCCATGGACGCCACCTTCGAGGTCGGCGGCGAGGAATTCAGCGGGCGCCTGGTCGGGTGCCAGCCGGAGTTCGCTCGACTTCACAATACGGAGCTGGAGGGCGGTCATTTCTTTTCCCAGCAGGACTACGACACCTGGAACAAGGTGTGTGTTATCGGCGCCACCGCCCGCGAGAAGCTGTGGCCGGACACCGACCCCATCGGCCAGACCGTGCGCGCCCGGGGCGTTGAGTTCACCGTCATCGGTGTCGCCAAGCGCAGGGGGCGCACCATGGGAGAAGACCCCGACAAGGAGGTCTACACCCCTCTCACCACCGCTCAGAAGCGCATCACTGGGGACAACCGCGTGTGGATGATGTATGCCCAGGCCGCAGACTACCAACACACCGAGGAGGCCGCCGACCAGATCTGGGCCCTGCTCATGCGCCGCCACGGCAACCAGCCCGACTTCACCGTGGACTCCCAGGCGCGCATCCTCGCCATGATCGGCAAGATCCTCGCCATCTTCGGCTTCGTCTTTGGCGGCGTCGGCGGGCTCGCCCTCCTCGTCGGCGGCATCGGCATCATGAACATCATGCTCGTCTCGGTTACCGAGCGAACCCGCGAGATCGGGCTGCGCAAGGCGGTCGGCGCCAAACGCCGCCACATCCTCTTCCAGTTCCTCACCGAGGCGATGACCCTCTCCGGCCTCGGCGGCCTCATCGGCGTCGCCCTGGGCGCCGGCTTCTCACGGCTGATTGACGTCGCCACCAAGGGCGACATGCACACCAAGGTCCCCATCTGGGCGGCCGTCGTCGGCTTTCTTTTTGCCTGCGCGGTGGGCGTCTTCTTCGGGCTCTACCCGGCCTATCGCGCTTCCCGCATTGACCCCATTCAAG
>Ga0315274_10016840_pt1 | contig 10321 bp, 6 predicted proteins | sample YL17G02_20_MG_FD_203700 | JGI IMG/M metagenome (GOLD analysis project Ga0315274, IMG submission 203700) | Sediment microbial communities from Yellowstone Lake, YNP, Wyoming, USA - YL17G02_20 | ecosystem: Environmental > Aquatic > Freshwater > Lake > Sediment | place: USA: Wyoming | collected... | reverse complement strand
CTCATGCCTGTGTGGACCCAGATGGCCGGGCATTTCAAGGACCGTTCCACCCTCGTGTATTACGAAGTGCTAAACGAACCGCACGGCATCGCGGATTCGAGATGGAACGCGATCCAGCAGCGGGTCATCGACGCGATCCGGTCCGTTGATCAAAAACACACGATCGTCGCCGGTCCGGCGGGGTGGAACAGCTACAACAATCTCGCGCTCATGCCGCGGTACACCGACGCGAACCTTATCTACACCTTCCATTTCTACGATCCCTTCGTGTTCACGCACCAGGGCGCGAGCTGGGCGAATCCCTCGCTGTCGCCGCTGGCCGGCGTGCCCTTTCCCTTTGTCGCGGTCCGCATGCCACCCTGTCCCGCGGCCCTCAAGGGCACCTGGATCGAGGGAAGCCTGTCGGGCGGGTACAGGACCGAAGGCACGGTGAAACACATCAAGGACCTGATCGACATCGCCGTCCGGTTCCGGACCCAGCGCAACGTTCCCCTGTTCTGCGGCGAATTCGGCGTGTTCATCCCCAACAGCCCGGCCAGGGACCGGGTCGTCTGGTACGACGCAGTCCGCTCCTATCTGGAGGAAAAGGGCATTGCCTGGACCATCTGGGATTACACCGGAGGGTTCGGGCTTTTCGAAAAAGGGACCTCGGAACTGTTCGATTATGACCTTAACATTCCCCTTGTAAGGGCGCTCGGGCTAACCGCGCCGCCGCAGAAGGAATTCATCCTTCAGCCCGAAACCGCGGGATTCACGCTCTACGACGATTATATCGGACCGGGCGTGTCCGAATCGAGCGGGGCGGGGGACGGCCTGATCGATTTTTATTCCGAAACCGATCCGGAACAAGGCCGGTACTGCATCTATTGGACCGGAGTTCCGCAGTACTCGAACATCGGGTTTTCCTTCAAGCCCATCAAAGACCTGAGCCTGCTCGCCGGCAACGGATACGCGCTTGACTTTCGGGTGCGGGGCGATTCGCCGGGCTCGAGGTTCGACATCCGGTTCGTCGACACGAAAACGGACGATCCGGCCGACCACCCCTGGCGCATGCGCATGACCATTGACCAGACCCTGGCGCCGCGGGACGGCGAATGGAAGCACCTGCAGATTCCGCTGAGCCGGTTCACCGAGCATGGATCGTGGGACAACGCCTGGTACGAACCGAAGGGGCTGTTCGACTGGAAAGCCGTTGACCGTCTTGAAATCGTCTCGGAGCACAGCGACCTAAAGGGCGTCCAATTCTGGTTCGACGACATCCGCGTTCTCAATCCCAGGGGAGAGGACGCGTCCTCCCCCGCAATGCTGGAACAGAACTTCCCCAATCCCTTCCGTTCCACCACGGAGATCCGTTACCGGTCCGCGAAGGCAGGCGGCGTGACGATCGCGGTTTTCGGGGTCACGGGCCGCAAGGTCAAAACGCTCGTCGACGGGGAAAACGCGGTGGGCCCGAACTCCGTGCTCTGGGACGGTTCGGACGACGCGGGCGGCCGGGCGGCCGGCGGCATTTACCTTTGCCGGATGAAGGCGGCGGGATTCACTCAGACGCGGAAAATTGTTTTGGTGGAGTGATGTCTCAAACCGCTTGACATTTTCGAAAAAATGTTTGAAATTAACGTATGGGATCCATCCCATCCATTTCATCAAACTGATTTTATTCCTGCTAGACTCGGCTTATAAAAGACTTTTTGATATTTGGAATTCATGCTGTAATCACCGCACATCAACTGGCAGATTCGATTCGCTCCACATTCCATTTTTAAATGGAATACCGAGACGAGCGCATCGCCTATTCGCTGCCGCGGTCGGAAACGGTAACGTTCAGCGTGTACGCCTGCAAACTGAAGGCCGGATCAGGAATGTTGACCAGGAAGATGATCCCGGTATAATGATCCGAGGGTCATCCGGCACGTCTCATGATGCTCTCATGAAGGCGCACCGTTTTTTTTATTTGAAAAGGTACGGGCTTGATTTGACATTACCGAAGGTGACAGGAGGATAAAGCACTGCTCAACGACTAGAAAAGGGGACAACATGAAATATGTATTAAGATTATATCAGACGTTGATCCAAATAGCAGTTGCCTCAATTCTTTTTAATTCCCCGGCCTATACGCAAAACATTACTCCTGAAATGGGCAATTTTATCTTCAATCCTGAATTCGACAGGCCTACATATCCATGGTTTTTGAAGACATTCAACGGCGCAATAGCTTCCAAAGAAATCTTGACTGATTCATCACTGTCCGGAAAAAATGCACTGGTCATCCACTGCAAGAACGGTGGAACCCGCATTGCAGATATCCAATTATCAGCGACTGATAGGAAATATTTTATCAAAGGATGCTATTCTCTGGAGTTCATGGCTAAGTCCGATGTCCCTCACACCATTAAAATCGAAATTAAAGAGATTTACTTGTATAATAGGGTTGTTTGGGAAAGTCCGGAAATCCTAATAACTGATAAACCACAGCATTTTGGGCCATACATTTATCATCACAGGATTGAAAACGGCGGGTACAAGATCAACTTTCAGATGGGCGGCAGAGACAGTGTGAATGTGATGCTCGATTCCGTTTCAGCAGTCATGACCATGGACCCTGAGGAACTTCGTCTAGAGGAATGCTTTATCAAACGTTCGCACACATATGGAGAAACAACAATACCGTACCACTTGTATGTCCCAAAGCCTCTTGAGGATTCCTTAAAATATCCAATTATCCTCTCGATTCATGGCTCTGATCAAGATGCCTGGTTTCTGGAGCATTATTATTTATTCTTTCGATTTGCATCCGTATGGGCCGATAGTGCGAATCAGGCAGAATTGCCTTGTTTTGTTCTCGCTCCAAATTACTTACTGGGGATGAGTTGGTGGAACACCGATTGGATCATTACCCACGGCGATCAATACAGTCCTGATGTAACCCCAATGACCAACGCGCTAGCGGCGGTAAGTGACCTTCTGACTTCCCTGATCAGGGAATTTCCCATAGACACAAATCGGATCTATATCACTGGGTTATCGGAAGGAGGATCCGCCACGTGGGACTTGATTTCCCGTTACCCCCACCGGTTTGCAGCCGCCATCCCGATGGCCGGGATCAGCGATTCTTCCCAGGTCCATAAACTCCTTCATTTGCCAATTTGGAACTTCCATGGCGGCTTGGATGAAACCATATCAGTGGAATTGTCCCGGCAAACGGCCAGCGCATTTGAGCATGCGGGAAGACCGGTCGTCTATACTCATTCGAAAAATGGGGTGCCCATTGCAAATCCGGACAGCGTGATTAATTCTGCGATTGCCAATGAGAGTACGTTATTGTACACGGAATATCCCGGTGGTAAACATGGTAACTGTATAGATGGATACGATTTTCCCCAACTTCTGCTATGGGCGTTTTCGCAATCGAAAAAGAGGCAGAGCGGCATTGCCGTCCATGAACCCGGTCTGCTGTCAATCCAATTTTCATTATCGCAGAATTACCCGAATCCGTTCAATCCAACCACCCGATTCCTATACACAATCAATCAGAAATCACGAGTGACATTGAAAGTTTTCAACACCTATGGTCAGCAAGTGGCCGTACTCAAAGATGAAGTGCAGTCAGTCGGCACTCACTCTGTAATCTTCGACGGTTCATGCCTGTCTTCGGGCGTTTATTTGCTAAAAATGACCGTGGAAGGTAACGTCCTTATCCGAAAGATGATTTTAATGCGTTGAAATTTATTGAAGGAGTTATTCATGCAAATCCTGAAGTCCGCCAAAACCCGGGCCGCCCGCCGACACGCGGCGAACGGACCGGCATGGAGAAGAATCCATGCGCAAATGCGACTCTCCAGGATCGCGTCATTCTGCCTGCTGGCCTGGTCCCTCGTTTTCGCGGACGTCCGGCTGACGTCCGTCATCGGCAGCCACATGGTGCTGCAGCAGAAGAAAAACGTGACCCTGTGGGGCCGGTGCGAACCCGGGGAAAAAATCCGGATCCTGGCCGACTGGGACACCACCGTGCACGCAGTCACCGGAATGCGCGACGCCAGCTGGAGCGCGGTCCTGACAACCCCGCAAGCGGGCGGCCCCTACAAGATCATCATCAGCGGGAGCAACGCCATCGTGCTCGAAGACGTCATGATCGGAGAAGTCTGGGTGTGCGGCGGGCAGAGCAACATGGAATGGAGCGGCATCCATGGATTGAAGCAGGCCATCGAAGAAGCGCCCCGCGCGATCCATCCCGAAATCCGGCTGTTCCACATCCCCAAGGCGGCGGCCGAAACGCCTCAGGATGGCGGTGAAGGGCAATGGAAAGTGTGCAGCCCGGATGCCATGAAACGATTCAGCGCGATAGGCTACTTTTTCGGCAGGAAACTGCAGCAGGAACTGGGCGTGCCCATCGGGCTGATCAACGCCAGCTGGGGAGGAACTCCCGCGGAAGTGTGGACCCCCGCGGAATTGGTGGAGAACGATCCGGTCCTGCGCGAGGCCGCCCTGAAGATACCCGATTTCATGCCCCTCTGGCCGATCGTGCCGGCCGTTGGTTACAATGCCATGATTCATCCCATCCGCCGATTCCCCATAGCCGGAGTCATCTGGTACCAGGGCGAGAGCAATGTCAAAACCGGGTCCACTTACGAGTCCCTGTTCCGCACTTTGATCGGCGCGTGGCGCGAAGACTGGGGGAGCGATTTTCCCTTTTACTACGTTCAGATCGCGCCCTTCTCGGGATACGGAGAAAAGAACACCGGCGCGCTTCTGCGCGAGGCGCAGACCCGGTGCATGTCCGTCCCGGGAACCGGAATGGTCGTGGTCAGCGATCTGGTGGATGACGTCACGAATATCCATCCCCAAAATAAAATCGACGTGGGCCTGCGCCTGGCGGGATGGGCGTTGTCGGAGACCTACGGAAAGAAAGGGATCGCGTACAAAAGTCCCCAATACCGGAACATGTTCATCGAAAAGGATAAAATCCGTTTCACCTTTTCCGATGCGGAGAGCGGACTGGTGAGCAGGGGCGGAGAGCCCTCGGAGTTCATGATCGCGGGCGATGACCGGCGCTTCGTGTCCGCGAGGGCCAGGATCGAGGGCAGCAGGATCGTGGTCTGGAGCCCCGTCGTGAAACATCCCGTAGCGGTCCGGTTCGGTTTCGGCAACGTCTCCATTCCGAACCTGTTCAGCCGGGAAGGCCTGCCCGTGAACCTGTTCCGCACGGACGACTGGCCGGTCGAGACGGATGCCGCTTCCAGATAATATGACTTCCCAGCACGAATTCATTCCTCGGGAAAGGATCATGATCAGTCGAGTTTGGCATGGCTGGACCAAGCCTTCGAACGCCGACGCGTATGAGGCGCTCCTCAAGAGCGAAATCTTCACCAGTATACAGAACCGTCAGATTGCCGGCTACAGAGGAATACATCTATTTCGCCGGAGCCTTGGCGATGAGGTGGAGTTCGTTACGATCATGTGGTTTGATTCGTTGGAGGCGGTTCGAACTTTCGCAGGGGAAGACCATGAAGTCGCGGTTGTTCCCCCAAAGGCAAGGGCATTGCTTTCGCGGTATGACGCGCGTTCACAGCATTACGAAGTAAAGGCAGAGCTCAGCATTTGACGCCCGCCCGGTCAGCGGACGGATCCGGTGTTGGCGTTGTTCTTGTGAAATTTCGGCCAGGGACTATTGGCGAGACCTCTGCTTGAACCGTAAACCGCGTGGAGTTTCCCGTCCCGTGATCCGATGTACACCGTCCCATCCGGAGCGACGGCCGGGGAAGAGGCGCTGATTTCCCCGCCCGTGCGGTACGCCCATTTTTGTTTTCCGTCCGGGCCGACCGCATACAGTGTTCCGTCCCAGGATCCCACATAAACCGTTCCATCCGAGCCGACCGCGGGGGAGGAATACACCCACCCGCCCGTAAGAAAGGTCCATTTCAGCTTCCCATCGGGGCGGACGGCGTACAGCCGGTTATCCCAGGACCCCACGTACAGCGTTCCGTCAGGACCGATGGCGGGCGAGGAGCGGATGTCGTTTACGGCAACGAACACCCATTTCCCGGTTCCGTCCGGCTGGAACGCATACAGCCTGTTGTCGTCCGATCCCACATAAACGGTCCCGTCCGACCCCACGGCAGGCGTGGAGAGGATGGACCAGCGCGCCGTGAACGTCCATTTCACCGTTCCGTCCGGATGGAGCGCGTACATTTTATGGTCGTTGGATCCCACGACCACGGTGCCGTCCGGACCCACGGACGGGGACGCGCTGATGTTGTCCCCTGCCTTGAATTCCCATTTTGGCGTTCCGTCGGGATTGACTGCATACAGCGTGTTGTTGTACGCTCCGACATACACGGTTCCGTCCGACGCCAAGGCGGGGGAGGAGTAAATCTCACCTCCGGCGGTAAACGCCCATTTCAGTTTTCCGTCGGGGCGGACGGCGTACAATCGGCGGTCCCCCGACCCCACGTACACGGTTCCGTCCAGCCCCACCGATGGGGAGGAAAATACGTCGGCTCCGGTTCGAAAAGCCCACTTCAGTTTTCCATCCGGTTGCAAGGCGTACAGCATGGCATCGTCCGATCCGAAGTACACGGTTCCGTCCGTTCCGATGGCCGGCGATGAGTAGATGCAGGCTCCGGTGGCAAAGGTCCATTTGGGTGTTCCCGGAGTCCGGGGGAACAGTTCCAAAACCGTCATCCAAACCAGCACCATCCCCATTTTTTTCGACATGTTATGGCCTCCCGTTTTTCCGGAGAAAAGCTTTCGACTCCATGATCTTCATGGTTTGCGTTCACGTATGCCTTACTGAAAGTAACCATTTGGACCGGAACAAATCAAGCGAAAATATTCAAAAACAACCCTACCGATCAGTTATCAAAATCCAGCTTGACATTGTCGATTCTTCAGTCTAACTTTTAATAATATTCACAGAAGGGAAAATCCCATGGACGTACAAATTCGGGAAGTCACCGGTTCGAAACAGTTAAAGGCATTCATCCGTTTTCCCGCGACACTGTACCGCGGCAATCCGTATTATATCCCTTTGCTGTTTTTCGACGAATCGAACACCCTGCGGCGCGACAAAAATCCCGCCTTCGAGCATTGCGAGGCCAAATACTGGCTGGCGATGAGCTGGGGCCGCATCGTGGGCCGCGTCGCGGGCATCATCAACCGCCTGCACCTCGAAAAATGGAAGCAACCCTATGTCCGGTTCGGCTGGCTTGATTTCATCGACGATCCGGAGGTCTCCAAAGCCCTCCTTGATACGGTTGAATCGTGGGCAAAAGAGAACCGCATGACGGCCGTGCACGGACCGCTGGGATTCACCGACCTGGACCGGGAGGGTATGCTCATCGAGGGGTTCGATGAACTGGGAACGCTGGCGACGAACTACAACCATCCCTATTATCCCGTCCACCTGGAAAAACAGGGATACACGAAAGACACCGACTGGATGGAGTACGAAATGACGGTGCCGTCCAAACCCAACGAAACCATCGCCAGGATCGCGGACATCGCCCTGCGACGGAACAAGCTGAAGCTGCTGGACGTTCGGCACAAGAAGCAGCTGTTGGCCTATGCCGAGGACCTGTTCCACCTTCTCGATGATGAATACCGGAAACTGTACGGAGTCGTGCCCCTGACTCGGAAGCAGGTGAACACCTATATCAAACAGTATTTCGGTTTCGTCACGCCAGACTTTGTGCCCATCGTACTGGACGCTGACGGACACATGGTCGCCTTCGGCGTTACGATGCCGTCGCTATCGCGCGCGCTGCAGAAGGCGAAGGGGCGGCTTTTCCCGTTCGGATTCATCCACCTGATGAAGGCGCTCAAGAAGAACGACCGCGCGGATCTCTATCTGGTGGCGGTGAGGTCAGAATACCAGGGCAAGGGCGTGAACGCCATCCTGATCAACAAAATGAACCAGGTATACAACCGGCTCGGCATCACCAAAGCCGAATCCAATCCCGAACTCGAAACGAACCGGATGGTCCAGGAACAGTGGAAGTACTTCGAAAGACGGCAACACAAACGCAGGCGGTGCTTCATCAAGCATCTCGGCTCCTGATCGAAAATCATCCGAAATCGTCCGTAAGTACCGTCGTCATCGCAGAGCAGCTGAGTCATAACCCGCCGCCAAACCGAGCAGCTCATTTTCCGATAATTGTTTGATTGGGTGTCCGGGTCATCAAGCATCCCTTTTCTCCTTGGCCCCCGCTGTTCCACCGTGCATGGGCGTTCATATTTATTGCCTAACCTTGGATTATTCCCGAAAAAGTCAAGTTAATCATTCAGTGTCTTTCCGTGAGCTTCCGTGGTAAATTTTGATTCAGGGGCGCAGGCATGAGGATGAAAAATATCACCACGGAAAAATCACGGAAATGCACGGAATCGAAATATATGTAACCTCTTGAGATAATTAAAATTGCCTTCAGGCTAAAGCATGCAACAAAAGGGGCGTTTCTCCGTATAAAAAAAGTCAGCCGTCCGGCGGGTAAGCGCCTGCCGTGATTGAGAGCCGATCCGAAAGACCGTACCCAAATTGGAGGTGCCGATGAACCTGAAGTCGTTTCCCGTCCAGCACGCGGGGTGCCTGATCCTCGGTCTGATTCTGGCCGGTCTGTCCCTGGCCGGACAGGCAAAAAATCGGCCCAATCCGCTTCTCGCAAAATGGACCACGCCATTTGGCGTTCCCCCCTTCGATAAAATCAAAACGGAACACTTCTTCCCCGCGTTCGAGGCGGCCATCGCCGATGAGCGGCTGGAAGTGGAGGCGATTGCGAACAATCCGCAGGCGCCGACGTTCGCCAACACCCTTGATGCGTTGGACGCAGCGGGGGAACTGCTCAGCCAGGTCGGCGGCGTTTTCTACAGCATGATCTCCGCGGAAACCAGCGACGCCCTGCAGGAGATCGCCCAGAAAGTGGCGCCGCTGACGTCCGCGCTGAGGGACGACATCCTGATGAACGAAAAGCTCTTCGCCAGGGTCAAGGCCGTCCTGGAGCAGAGGGAAAAGCTCGGACTCAATCCGGAACAGCTCAGGCTCGTCGAGGAAACGTACAAGGATTTCGTGCGAGGCGGGGCCAACCTCGATCCCGAGAAGAAAAAACGCATGCGCGCCATCAACGAGCAGCTTTCGGTGCTCGAACTACAGTTCAACGACAACGTGCTCAAGGAAACGAACGCATTCAAATTGGTCATCGATAAAAAGGAAGACCTCTCCGGATTGCCTGAGACTCCCATCAACGCGGCCGCGGAAGCGGCCAAGGTCGCCGGAATGGAAGGCAAATGGGTGTTCACCCTGAATTATCCCAGCATCTGGCCCTTCATGACCTATGCCGACAACCGCGAGCTTCGCCGCCAGCTTTTTTCGGCGTACATCCGGCGCGGTGACAATGGCAACGCGCAAGACAACAAAGAGACCCTGATCAAGATCGCCGGGTTGCGGGCGGAGGCGGCCGCATTGCTGGGGTACACCACCCACGCTGATTTCGTCCTCGAAAAACGCATGGCGAAAACCCCGGACAAGGTCTATGACCTCCTCAACCGACTCTGGGCTCCCGCGCTCCGCGTCTCCATCCGGGAACGGGAAGATCAGCAGGCCCTGATCCGAAAAGAAGGGAACGATTTCAAACTCGAACCCTGGGACTGGTGGTATTACACCGAGAAGGTCAAGAAGGCGAGATTCGACCTCGATGAGAACGAAGTGCGGCAGTACTTCAAGCTCGAAAACGTGGTCGATGGAGCCTTTGGGGTCGCCGGCAGGCTGTATGGATTGCGGTTCATCGAGCGCAAGGACCTTCCCAAATACAATCCCGAGGTGAGGACGTTCGAGGTCAGGGACGCCGACGGTTCGCATCTCGGCGTGTTCTACGCGGACTTCCATCCTCGGACGAGCAAGCGCGGAGGCGCCTGGTCGGGAGGTTTCCGCGACCAGTATTTCAAGGATGGAAAAGACATCCGCCCCGTTGTGACCAACGTCTGCAACTTCACGCGGCCCTCGGGTGAAACGCCGGCCCTGTTGAGCCTTGAGGAGGTCGAAACCCTTTATCATGAACTCGGCCACGGGCTCCATTCCCTCCTTTCAAGGATCCATTACAAAAGCCTGGGCAGCATTCCGCGCGATTTCGTCGAGCTGCCTTCACAGATCATGGAGCACTGGGCCACGGAGCCGGAAGTGCTGAAAACCTATGCCAGGCATTGGAAAACCGGGGCGCTGATACCGGAGGAATTGGTTGCCAAGATCAAGAAGTCGGCCACCTTCAACCAGGGATTCGTCACGGTGGAGTATCTGGCCGCCTCGTACCTCGACATGGACTGGCACACGCTGGCAGGC
>Ga0315274_10016839_pt1 | contig 10321 bp, 8 predicted proteins | sample YL17G02_20_MG_FD_203700 | JGI IMG/M metagenome (GOLD analysis project Ga0315274, IMG submission 203700) | Sediment microbial communities from Yellowstone Lake, YNP, Wyoming, USA - YL17G02_20 | ecosystem: Environmental > Aquatic > Freshwater > Lake > Sediment | place: USA: Wyoming | collected... | reverse complement strand
CTGTTCAAAAAACTTATTGCCCAGCCCTTTCCCCAGTCCATCAACTATCCAGCCCCCTCCGATTATCCAGAACATATCAAACCCTCGCAAAGCATCCAATGACGCAAGGCGTTCCTCACTACCGATTCTGTAACCTTTTGATTCCAGCTCCATACGAATATCTCCTTGATGATTCCCAGACCAGGCCAAACAATGCCGATTTTGTCGTGAACATATTTTTCCCGATATACGTTTACCAACCTTACTGGACCCCGAAATTTCATTAAGTAAGATAGCAGAGCTGGTTACTAAATGCAATTGACGTGTTCGTTTGCCGTTCGATACGTTACAAGATTAAAGGGTTATTCGCTTGATATTCTGGCTTAGTCCGTAGTAAAATTTCATAAATTTTATGTATTCCGACAAAAGACCAATAGAATCTGACATTTAAGGAGTAGTTACAATGCAAACCAATAGAACCTGTGCCAAATCCGCCTGTCCCTTTATGTTAAGTCGCCGCAGTTTCCTCGCTACGGCAGGCACCTGGGGGCTGGCCACGAAGGTCGGCGTGTTTGACTTCGCAGCGTCGTTATTCGCTGCGGAGCCGCAGTCCGCCAAAAGGCCGCTTATCCAGGCGGTGTTTGTGCGTCCGAATGTTGACGGATACTGGATGGGCTGGCCCGGCGCCGCCTACGACATAAAGGCCCGCCAGGCCGACTACACCAGGACTCTTACCGAAGCCGCCGGGAAATTTGGAATCCAGCTTGAGGTCAGGCCTGAGCCGCTCGATACTGAGGGCGCCGTCAACGGTTATCTTGAGCAAGTCAAGAAGCAGCCGCCGGACGGCATCGTGCTTATTAGTATGAGCTTAAACCAGTCCTGGCCTCATATCGACAACATCGCCAAGAACCGCGGGAAAGTCCCTGTGATTGTGTTTAGCCCAATGGGGACATCTTTCACCGGACACCTGCAGGGGACGCGCAATATTGACGGCGTGTATGTTGCCGCAACGCAGGACATCGAGTGGCTGACCTTTGGGATGAAGATGTTCAAGACTATGTCGGAGATGAGGAATACGCGTCTGTGCATCCTCGCGGGCGACAAAGTTGAGGACCGCCCGCTGGAGGTCATCGGCACCACGCTTCACTACATCCCCCGCAACCGTTTGCCGGAGGAGCTAAAGAAGGTTGAGGAAACCGACCAGGTGCGAACTATCGCTGATTACTACACCAAAAACGCCAAGAAGATTGTTGAGCCGACAAAGCAAGACATTCTCAATGCCGCGAAGAACTATGTTGCAGCCCGGCGAATTATGGAAGCCGAGAAATGTCAGGGTATCTCGGTTGATTGTCTGCCTTTGGTTGAGAATCGGCTGATTCCCTGCCCGCCCTGCATTGCGTGGCTTCGGCTAAATGATGAGGGTTCTGTCGGCGCCTGTGAGGCCGAATGGAACTCCGCCATTTCTCTGCGGCTGACCAGCTTACTATTCGACCGGCCCGGCTTTATGCAGGACCCCGCGCCTAATACCGTAAACAATACGCTGATGGGTGCGCATTGCTCCTGCCCGACAAAATTAGATGGGTTCGATAAACCCGCTGAGCCTTTTATTCTGCGAAGCCACTCCGAGTCCAACACTGGCGTTGTGCCGCAGGTTTTGTGGCGTATCGGCCAAAAAGTAACTATTATGAAATTCGAGGGGCCGGGCACTATCATTCTCGGCACGGGACGGGTGCTTCGCAACATTGAAACGCCGCCATCCGGCGGCTGCCGAACTTCGGTTGAGCTTGAGCTGGACAATGTGGCCGACTGCCGCGACACAAAGGGCTTCCATCAACTCTTTATTTACGGCGACCTGGAACCGGGATTTAAGGCCTATTGTCAACTGGCGGGAATCAAGGTTGTCCATATATAAATATAAGGGCTGAATCCGCCAGGGGCGGGCGAGCATACAGCTGGCAAGTGATTGTTGATTTAAGGATTATTGATTATTGAGGGGAGATGGAGATTATCCCATAATTTGCCGGGTTTTCTCTTGACCGGCTCCCTGGAATACTCTATCATACTATTACAACTTACTGATGACGAACCAGATTGTGGAGCGTCTCGTATCTTTTGTAGAAGAGTGCTTTTGATTTGCGAAGGGACGCAGAAAGCGGGGGAATGCTCTTAAGAGCATTCCCTAACGGTAGTTAAGTTGCAGAGACACTTTTGGCGACTGTCGTGAAGCAAAGCCAAAAGGGTATTCGGGACCCCTTATGGGGTGCTGAAAAGTGAATTTAGCGTGAAACGGAATCTGTTTGAAAAACATTCGCTTACAAATCAGGAAATGTTGCTGTTGAGCATAAAATCAGCCGACCGTATGAAAAAAAAGAAGAAACCCGCATCCAGCGGGCCGGAAATGCCGCAGTTTCACCACATTTCGGCTTTAGGTAGCTGATTCTACGTCCTGGCACAAAGGATTTCGTAATTCACCGCCATATCTTTGGAATTTTCCTGCCGGATAATCCCGCAATCTGCCTGCATTGGGTGATGTTTTTGATTGTTATAAACGCGAGGGAAAGGTAGAAATTATGAACGCAATACTTATGCAATTTACGGTGCCCGCCGTTTTGGTCTCGGTTTTCTGCTTTATCCTGGGAATCTGCCTGACCATTATAGTTTACCAGGTAATTGTCAGAACAAGGGCTAAAACCTTCAAGCAGGAACGCCAGCAACAAGTCGAGGCAGCGAAAAGGGAAGCGGAGAACATAATTAAGTCAGCTCAAATTGAGGCTGCCGCCGAAGCTTTCAAGAAAAAAGAGCAATTCACAACCGAGTCCAATAAAATCCGCGCCGAGCTGCACGAAACCGAAATGAGATTAACCAAGCGCGAGGACGCCGTCGACCGACAGGCGGACTTACTCCAGCAGCGTGAAACCACCGTGAAACAGCACCAGGAAGATGTAGAAAAAAGGTTGTATAACATCGGCCTCAAGGAAAAACAGCTTACTACCCTTATGGCGCAGGAGAAAAACCAGTTGCTCAAAATCACCGCAATGAATATTGAGGAGGCCAAGCAACTGCTGTTGAAGCGCCTTGAAGATGAGTGTGAGCATGAGATGTCGGCATTGATTCAACGCAAGGTTGATGAAGCCACCGAAACTGCCGATGAGAAAAGCCGTGAAATAGTTACCGCTGCCATTCACCGATATGCCGCCGAGCAGACCTGTGAAGTGACCGTCTCAACCGTTGACATTCCCAACGATGATATGAAAGGCCGAATCATCGGCAGAGAAGGACGCAACATTCGTGCCTTCGAAAAAGCTACCGGCGTGGATGTTATTGTGGATGACACCCCCGGAATGATTGTCGTAAGCGGTTTCAGCCCCGTCAGACGCGAGGTCGCCCGGCTCTCGATGGAACGGCTTATCCAGGATGGCCGAATCCACCCATCCCGAATCGAGGAGCTTGTCACTCAGACCAAAAAGGATGTCAATATCAAGCTCTTGCAGTTAGGCAAAGACGCGGCCGTTGAGACAAACGTCAGAGGATTGAACAACAAAGTGCTCAGTTTAATTGGTGCCTTGAGCTTCAGAACAAGTTATGGCCAGAACGTCCTTCGCCACAGCGTTGAGGTCGCTTTTCTGTCGCAGGTTATGGCAGATGAACTCGGCCTGGATGGCTCATTAGCCAGACGTGCAGGATTATTGCACGACATCGGCAAAGCCATCGACCATGAGGTCGAAGGCAGCCACCCCGCCATAGGTGCAAATTATCTGAAGCGCTTTAGTGAATCACCTGTCGTGCTAAATGCCGTTGCAGGCCATCACGGTGACGTCCCCCCGGATAACCCTTATACTCCGCTGATTGCCGCCGCCGATGCTATCAGTGCATCCCGTCCCGGCGCCAGAAGGGAAACGCTCGAAAGATATATCAAGCGCCTGGAAAAACTCGAGGAAATCGCCAATAGTTTCAAAGGTGTCGAAAGCGCCTATGCAATTCAGGCAGGCCGGGAAATCCGTGTGATTGTCAACGCCAGTGAGGTGGATGATGCCTCGGCAATGAAAATTGCGCGTGACATTGCCAACAAGGTTCAAGCCGAGATGACTTATCCCGGCGAAATCCAGGTGACACTGCTCCGTGAGGTCCGCTGCATCGAGTTTGCAAAATAATATCGTATTGCGTATATCGTATTGCATATAAACTGATATAATACGTGTTACGCGAACAATAAAGGTTAGTGCGACATACGCAATACGCGCGACGCAATACGATTATGAAGATAAACATTCTTTGTATCGGTGACATAGTAGGTCGGCCAGGGAGGCGAATCGTCGCTGAGCGGCTAAAGTCGCTGGTGACGGAACTTGATATTGATTGCGTAATAGCCAACGCAGAGAATGCCGCAGGTGGTTCCGGCCTGACCCCACAAATCTACGAAAAATTGCTGCGGTATGGCATAAACCTGATTACCTTAGGCGACCATACTTACCGCAAAAAAGAGATAATCACCACACTCGAAACAGCCGAGAACATCGCCCGGCCTGCAAATCTATCTGAACATGCTGCCGGCAGAGGCACCGCCATTTACAAAACCAGTAAAGGGCCAACCGTGGCCGTGGTTTCTCTAATAGGCCGAATTTATATGAAGCCCGCGGACTGCCCCTACAATGCTATTGACAAAATTCTGTCGCAACTCCAGCATAGCGCCGACATCATCGCTGTTGATTTCCACGCCGAAGCCACCAGTGAAAAGTTAGCAATGGGATACCACCTCGATGGCCGCGCCAGCTTATGTTTCGGCACTCACACCCACGTCGTAACCGCCGATGAGAAAATCCTGCCTAAAGGCACCGCCTACATCACCGATATAGGGATGACCGGCGCACACGACTCGGTGATTGGCCGAAAAACTGAGAACGTCCTGAAGTCCTTCAGAACGCAGATGCCTTTCCCGTTTGAAATAGCGACCGGCGATTTGAAAATGAATGGAATCCTCGTTACCGTTGACAGCATCACAAAAAAGGCCGAGCATATCGAAAGAATCAAAATCGACGCACAATTGCAGGACACGACCGGCTACGATAGTGACGATGGCAAGCCGGAATACTTCAATAACTTCTGATAATTACCAGACGCAACTTGCACACCAGCTATTCCGGCTGTTGATTTGTTCCAGTGCCGGTCACATTTACTGCGACACAGGTAACCAGGAACCGCACCGCCGACTCCGTATCGTTTTCCAGATTTTCCAGTTCGCCTGCCAGAGGCCTTTCGACAAATCCTGACCAAGCCCCCGCGAAATCCCCTCCCCCTAAATTCCTGATAGCTTGAATTTCTGTCCCCGAGTTAGCCGGGCCGCTGACCTGGTTATTGTGGTGCTTTGCCAGAAACAAAACCACCACAATCGCAGTTAATGCTATGCACGCAGCCACCGCCAGCCGTAACCTGACGCCGATTTTCTGCACCTCCGCTTGCCGGTATTGGATAGCCCTCAGAATACGAGTGCTTAAGTGCCTGGAAGTCTCCTCATTCGAGACCGCCGCCTCACTTCGTAAGCCGTCAGCCAGCGATACGCATCTGCTGTGGAATTCCCGGCAATTCGCACAATGACGAATGTGTTTTTCTGCCGCCCGGGACAGCACGCCATCGCCATCCATAGCTTCAGAAATCCTCAACCTGAAAAACCAGCAGAACATTATGCACCTTCCATTTTCATAATAGATAATTCTTCGTTTCGTGACGCCCTGTTCACCGCTTCATCCTCAGCCGCCATATCTCGCAGTCGCTGCGCCAGATTCATACGGGCCCGGTAGAGAATCACCTTGACACTGACCTGCGTCTTTCGCAAAACTTTAGCTATTTCCTTTATCGACATATCCTCTGCATATCTTAGTCGTAATGCCTCGTATTGATTTCGAGACAAGCTCTTTGCCGCCGCCCACAGGCCTTCCTGCATCTCCTGCTGTATAGTCGCATCCACGGGCCTGACACAGGTGGACTCAACCCCGGCCACAGTCTGATGATGATGCAAACCGCGATTGTGACTGCTCGCCAGGCGTGCTGCTATCGTGAAAAGCCAGGTCGAAAACCTGTATGAAGTTCGATACCGGCTGATGTTACGGTGCGCCTTGATGAATGTATCCTGAACCAGGTCTTCAGCATCGTGGACATTGTCGGTCTTATTATGCAGGAACTGGTAGAGCCGCACCCCATAGCGCTCCACCAGTTCCGTGAAACTATCCTGGCAGCCCTGCTGCGCCCGCAAGGCCAGCTCTTCGGCGCTTAATGCCCGCAGCACGCCCCGCGGGTCGCAGCTTTGCTCTACTGCGGCTGGCCGCCCGCGCCCGCTTGCTTCTTTTTTTCCCATTGCTCTTTTAGAAACTGGAAAACCGATTGGGAGTCCGACTCAAAACGGGCCCCTACCGTGTTCTGTGCACAGGATAACTTGACTTTTTTGGCCAGCTCTGCCAGCTTCGGCTGCTGCTCGCCGGACAAGGTCGCAAATGCAATAATACCCTCAAGCACTTTGTTGATGTTCCGGGCCTCTTCCTCGGTCTTGGCTACCAAACCCAAATCGATGTAAACTTTTCCCTCGGTTTCCCCGACAGCTAATCCGAGTTTGTCCGTTTGCCGAAGCACAGCCGCTTGCTGCTCCTGCCCGGCAATGTCACTGACACCGGTAGCCGCCACCTGGAAGAATGCTCCCTGTGCATTCAGCGATGCCACACCAAACTGGCCATCCGCTGCGCCATGCGCAGTGCCTCTGAGAACATCCACCGCCTGCTTTACCGTATCCATCCCGGCGCTCATAACTACCAGCTTATCCTGATAGACGCAGCCATACATCATAAAGCTTTTCACAACCTCGTTGCCCTTTTTTTCCTCGTGCAGCCACCCGTGTATTGTAACATCACCATATTCGGCCTCCTGGTGCTGGGGATTCAGCCGCACAAGCGATACCAGTTTCTCCTTATCAAACCTGCCGTCAATCAGAACCACTGCTTTTTCACGGTCCTGTCCATTGCCGTAAATTGTTACGTCCCGCACATCATCGAGCGGATGAAAAGAAAATATCTGGGCAAGATTTGCCAGTTTTTCTTCTATACCCTGGTTGGCCAGCTCCTTTCGGATAAGCTGCCCAATCTGGCTGCTAAGGAACCGCTCGAAGTCAGCGTGAACCACCCAGTTGGCGGTACTGCTGACCTGGTTTTTCATAAGAGGGCCGCCGAACACGGGGACCGCTGCCAACATGCTCACTATCAGTGCTAATACTAACTTTCTCATTCTCATAATTTTAATCCCTTTCCATTTGTTTGTCATTCCCGCGACCTGTCCCGATGCTGTTTATCGGGGAGGCGGGAATCCAGTCTTTTCCTGCGCAAAATCGATATTTTTGACTCTTTTCGTGTGTTGCAACACTCACCCCATTATACGCCCCGTACAAACAAAAGGTTACACTGATTTTTCACACTTCTTAAAAAGATTCACCAACTTTTTAGACGCCTGGTGTTTTGGATAATACGTTGTGGGTTAATAAATTAGCTCCCTCATACCAGCGGGAGCCGCCCCCAAAGTTATTGCGAAGATGCCTACTCTTTCACAAAGTGTAGGCAGACGCGGAAGTCTCACCTCAATGTATTTACTATTCGGATTGATAAAGGCAGGCCTTTTTGCTATTCTTCTCTGGAGAGTTCTACTGCTTGTTTAATTAGTTCGCAAAGTCGTATCTGCTAACACCGGCTGGGATTTGACATCAACCGCTGCTGGAATTCTAAGCGAGAACACCGACCCTTTGCCCGCCTCGCTGGTTACGAAAACATCCCCGCCTAAAAGATTAGCCAACCGTTTGGTAACAGCCAGCCCCAGACCTGTGCCTCCGAATCTACAGGCGGCTGCCCCATCTGCTTGCGTGAGTCTTTCGAATATTGCCTGCTGTTTTTCTGGCGGGATGCCAACGCCCGTATCCTCGACTTCAAAACAGATGTACGACCGACCATCGACCTCCTGCGCGGAGACATTTACATACACGTGTCCTTTTTCAGTAAATTTAATGGCGTTGCTTATAAGATTAATCAGACACTGACGCAGCCGAACAGAATCAGTGCGTATCTGCGCAGGCAGTTCTCCGCATTGCAGAATCTCGAATTTGAGCTTTTTTTCCATCGCTGCCGGCCGCATCAAAGATTCGGTAACGGCAAGTAAGCACCCTAAAGAGCAGTCACTAATCTGAACATCGAGCACGCCAATCTCAATCCTCGAAAAATCAAGAATGTCGTTTATCAACTGCAGGATGTTCTCGCTGCTCTCTCGAATAATATCCACATAACGCCCCTGCTCATCGGTGAGGTCTTGCTCCGCCAGCACCTGGCTAAAACCTATAATGGCGTTCAATGGCATGCGAAGCTCATGGCTGATATTGGCTAAAAATTCGCTCTTGGCCGAATCAGCCGCCAGTGCCTTCTCCGTCAGCATATTGGCCCGCTCAAGAGAAGCTTCAAGCCGCCTGTTGACTTGTTCGAGCTGAGCGGTTGTCTTTTCCGCCTGCTCTTTCGACTGCTTCAATTCTTCTAATGCCTGTTTGTGCTCGGTGACATCTATGAATGAACTCATCATACAAATCGGCTTGCCGGCCTCATCTTTAACCATATTCGCCGAAAGCTGGACGTAAAATGTTGAGCCATCTTTCCGCTTGCCCAGGAGTTCACCTGCCCAGCCGTCGCTGGTGTGCAATGCAGCGATTATCGTCTCAGCTTCCTCTCTTTGCTGCCAGAATTCCACAGCGGGTCTGCCAAGCACCTCCTTGGCATCACTGTATCCCCACATCTTCAGAAACGAATCGTTAATGTATGTTATATTTCCCTCGAGGTCAGCCAAGGCAATAGCATTGATGGATGCTGCTATTGCGATATCTTTTATCCTCAGTGCCTCCACGTTTTGCACACGACCGATTTCAATCTCACCCATCTAACCATCCCCAAGCCCCCAAGTAACAATTTCAAATTCTTCAGGAATCTCGCCGCAAATGAAGTTATCTATTTTGAGAGTATGACTTTATGGTAAAATGTCGGCTGAAATGAATAATCACTTTTTTGAATAAAAGGCGGAATTTAATACATTTCCTATCCACAACAATCCCACAGCGCCCGCCCAAATCTTATGAGACCAACCTTACCTTACGCAGAACCAGACCATAAGGTATTTTTCATTATGGGGCAAAATGTCACCCTCGACCAGTGGTCTAAACTCCGAACACACAAGGTGATTATTGAAAGAATTGGTTATGTGCCTTTTCCTGGGCTATTGTTGTCGATGGCCCGTGGCCGGGATAGACAATCGTGTCATCAGGCAGGGTGAAGAGCTTTTCCCTTACACTTTTTAACAACTGTTCCAAACTGCCGCCCGGAAAGTCCGTTCGCCCGATTGATTCGGCAAACAGCGTATCGTCCGTAAAGACAATCCCTTCATCCTTCGAATACAGGCAGATACCGCCCGGCGTATGCCCCGGCGTATGAAGCACCTGTAACTTTACGCCGGCCTGCTCTATAACGCACCCATCCTCTAAAGAAAAATCCGCCGGCTCGGTGCTGAACGCTGCTCCCATCATAGCGGACAGATTGCTATAACTATTCTCGAGCATTTTGGCATCGAGTTTGTGAATATAAACCCTCACGTCGGGATAATTATCACGCAATTGGGCAACGCCCCCGATATGGTCTATGTGGCCGTGTGTGAGAACCACCGCAGCCGGATTCAATTTATGTCCCTTGATAAAGTCCAATAACTGCTCACCTCCGGGACCGGGGTCAACAACCACACAGTCTTTAGCTGTAGCGTTACTTCGCAGGACATAGCAGTTTGTCTCATACGCGCCTAAAATCAAACAGTCGATTTCCATCTTATAGACCTCTACGAAAGCGGCCACGCTAACAGAAATCTCTTTTGCCGTCAAGTCTTTGGACTTGACCAACAGTTGTAATTCTGTTACTGTGCCTACAAAGAAACTGAAAAGGTAAAATGCAAAGCTAAAAAATGTGGAATTCCTTAATTTAGTTTTTCGCTTTGAGTTTTTAGTTTATTTCTATTTGCAGAATGAAGGATTTCAGGCGAATATTCAAATATGTCTGGCCGCAGTGGCCCCGTATTATTGTCGTTGTCCTCAGCGCAATAAGCATCGGCGTTCTTTTGTCACTAAGTTTTATGACGATTATACCACTGCTGAAGGTGATGATGGGTCAGGAGGGACTGCACGGCTGGATTGACAGAAAAGAATGCCAGTGGCGTTACGGCCTTGAGTTTTATGTCCCTGAAACCGCAGACTTTGCTGACAGCGGCAGTATGGATATAGCATACGGCCTTCTCG
>Ga0315274_10016836_pt1 | contig 10322 bp, 5 predicted proteins | sample YL17G02_20_MG_FD_203700 | JGI IMG/M metagenome (GOLD analysis project Ga0315274, IMG submission 203700) | Sediment microbial communities from Yellowstone Lake, YNP, Wyoming, USA - YL17G02_20 | ecosystem: Environmental > Aquatic > Freshwater > Lake > Sediment | place: USA: Wyoming | collected... | reverse complement strand
TGAGGTGCGCCCGGCGGACTTTGCCGCGCCGCACTACCCGGATGTCTTCGATCCGGGGCGAGCTGACGGGGAAGATACGCTCCATGCCGACGCCGTAGGAGATGCGGCGGACGGTGAAGGTTTCGCCCATGCCGGTGCCGCGGCGGCACACGCACACGCCCTCGAAGTCCTGCACGCGTTCCTTCTCGCCTTCGACGATGCGGACGCTTACTCGGACGGTGTCCCCAGGGCGGAAGTCAACTCTATCTCTCTTGACACGGGCGGCTTCAAATTCACGAACAGTCGGGTGCACGGGACTAACCCTCCTTGATTGCTTCTAAACGCAGCAGGACCAATGCCTTGCGTTCATGCTCGGCGGCGCGAAGGCGCGACTGATCCTGGCCGCAAACATCGGATTAAAGCGGATTTAGCCCGAAGAATCCAGTCTTTTTTTCGGTTTTTTCCCCCGCGTGCCCCCTCAAGCCTCCTGGTTCTGCCGGTGCACCTCTTCAAAGTCCTCGATATGCTCCAGCATCACGTGGGTCATGGGGGGGTCAAAGAACGTTCCGGCGCAGCGGCGGATTTCCTCACGGGTGGCCACATAGGACATGGGAGGTTTATACACCCGCTTCGAGAGAAGCGCGTCGTACACGTCCGCCAAGGCCATGATTCGCGCCTCAACCGGGATAGCTTCGCCCGCCAATTTGTCCGGATACCCCGTGCCATCCCATTTTTCGTGGTGGTGGCGACAGATGCGGTAGGCCATCCGGAAAATCTCCAGACCACAGCGCTCCACCACCGCTTCCAGAACTTTCTCTCCCGCCAGAGTGTGGGTCTTCATGATCGCATATTCACTCTCCGTCAGCCGGCCCGGCTTGAGAAGGATGGCGTCGGGCACCGCTACTTTGCCGATATCGTGCAGGGGCGACACGTCATAGATGCTCTCGATGAAGCCGGGATAGATCACGGCCTGGTACTTGGGGTGCTCGGCAAGGTACTCGGCCAGCAGGGCGCAGTAGTTCCGGGTGCGGGTGAGGTGGGCGCCGGTTTCGGGATCGCGCGAGTCCGCGAGTTGGGCCATGCCAAACATAAGGAGTTGATACGCTTCCAGCATGTCCTTCGCTGTTTTCTCATCCGAGGCCTGCAGGCGCTTGGCCAGTACCTTCAAGACACGCTGGTCGAAATGGGGATCTTCATGCTGTAGTTGCTCAAAAGCCTGCCGGTCCATGAGAAGGCATTCGGTCCGGGTCAGAGCGGTGACAGTGGCGGACCGTCTTGAATCTGTGATCAGGGCCATCTCGCCGCAGATGTCGCCCGGTCCCATCCGCTTGAGTTCGCGCCGGCCCCAGCCTTTCTCCTTAGTCACCGAAGTCTCGCCCTTCATGATAATATACATTCGGTCGCCCAGATCCCCCTCTTTGCACAGGGTCATGCCTTCCTCGAACACCACCTCCTGGAAGTGGCCGGCGACCCGGTCCAGCACGGTCTGATCCAAGCCGGAGAGTAGTTCACTTCGTTTCACGTATTCTTTTATGTCGGACATGGCACACCCCCCGGGATGAAGCGTTGGCGCTGTCACGCGGTGACCCGCACAAAACCCCGGCCCGTGGAAAGGATCCGGCGATGCGGCGTATGGTGGTTATCTCAGAAAGCCCCTGGAGAGTCCAGAGAAAAGAACCCGGGTGAAGGGTCTTGCGATATGGGTTCCTTGTCCGGTTCTATCAGAGCGTGGGATGGACGGACACGGACAAGCACGGACGGAATGGTGAGGGAGAATGCTATTTTGCAGCACCCTCGCCCGAGTGGGCCGGTCCCTCCGGGCCACTCCCGTCAGGGCTTGCCCGCCCGGCAAGTGCTGAACCGCCGCGGAAAGGGAACTTAGTAAAGCAACCAGAGATCCGAGGCCGAGGCCGTGGTCCCGCGAACGAATCGCGCCACGACGTTCTTCGAGGTGTCCATCGTGATCTCTACTGGGTTGTTCGACCGTTGGCTCACCGCCACGTCGCCGAGCCACCCAAAGAACACAAAACCATATTCCGGCACAGCCGTCAGGGCGACGAGTTCGTCCGGCGCATAGAGAACTTTGTCGGGCGATTTCACGACAGACCCGTGTTCCGCCGTGACAGTCAGGATGTACACCACGTCCGTCTTGAAGATCTGGGAGGATAAGGCCCAGGCTTCTCCCGCAAGATTCTGTGCGTGGCACCGGTAGTGGTATGTCGTCCCCGGCAGCAGGAGACCGGAGAGCGAGGCGGAGAACGGCCCGGCCGTCCGCACCCCCAGGTTCTCGTGGTGTTGCCATCCCGCCGCGTCTGCCCCGCCGTCCGTTGTTCCCCAGTAGATCCGCACAACGGGATTGAGCCCGCCGGTGGACAGCAGGTTCCCGCTCAGCGTGGCGGAGGCGTAATCCACACCGGTTGCGGCAAGGGTCTCCACAGAAGCGATAGTGGCCGGATTCTGCTTGCCGGGACCGGGCGGCAGCGCGGCCCAGTTCGCCGGGTCGTTTCCGGAAACGGTGTTGGATTTGCGCTGGAGGGAGAAGCCGGTCCCGTCCGCCTCGGGCGGGAAGGGCGCCTGGTCGAAGTAGATGACTTCATCGTCAATCACCCAGAACGGCACGTCGGTCCGCGGCGGGTCCGCCGGATGCGGGTATTCGAGGGCCACGCGTTCTCCCATGTTCGAGAGATCTCCCTGGTAGGGGCCCACAATGATCGGCAGGGGAGCGGTCAAGGTGTAACTAGTCAGGAAGGCGTTGAGGGTCAGCGTGTCGGTGGTGTAGAAGTTGGTGACCAGCAGATATCCTCCCGGGGGAAGCGTGATGTTCGGCGGGAACAGGTACTGCACTCCGCCATCCAGACGCGCCGTCATCCCCGGGTTCCTCCCGAGCGAGATCGGCTGCGACGTGGGGTTGTGGATCTCGACGTACTCGGAGTTCTTGTCGTTGCCAAGGGGGTGATACATGATCTCGGAGATCGCCAGGCGCTCGTGCGGAGCGGTGTTGGAGGCGTTCCGCGTCGGCGACATCTTATACCAGTACGAGTTGTCGTTGGGATAGCGTCCCAGGGTTTCCGTGGTCGCATTCTCCTGCCCCTTGAAGGTGACGCAATCCACGATCCGATCCTGAGAATTGCCCGGAAGATAAGAGAGGACCACTTGCTCACCCATCTTGTCCAGTCCGAATCCGTCCATACTTGCGGGTTTGTGGAAGTCGTTGATCTCGTCGAAGGTGGTGAACGCACCCGGCGCGAGCGAGCCGGCGGGAAGCGCCCATTTCTTGAGATCGGTCACGTCGTCGCTCAGGTACCAGTTGGGCCCCAGAGACACGGCCGGCGCAGAGGGAGGATTGTGCAGCTCGATCCAGTCGTTGGAGTCGTTGGGGTAGGGGAGCTGGTAGTCGGTGTGGGCGGCGAACTCGTTGATCAGGACCGTCACCGGCGGTTCCGGATCGGGGGCGCCGGGCGAGCCCTTGATGTAGGTGCCGGCCCGCCAGTTCCCGCCGTAGTTCAGGGACCCGCTGGACTCGGCGGCGATCGCCGACAGAAGCGGGACCATGGAATGCCCGCCGCCTTGAGAAGCGAGCGGCCAGCCCCGGGCGTTGTTGTAGTCGAACTCCAGAATGACGCCGGCCCCGCCCGCTGTCTTCAGGGTGACGTGCTCGCCTTGATCGTCCAGCTTGCCGATGTAGGGTCCCAGGATGGTCGCGGAAGCGTCGAGGCCGTAATAGGCGCGGAAAGCGGCGAAGTTCCCTGCCACGCCGGCGCGCACCACCACCACGTATGCGCCGGGGGCGAGCGTGGCGCCCGCGGGGAAGGTGTAGGTGATGCCGTTGGTGAAGGCCACTCCGCTCAGGTCGAGCGGGGTGTTGGAACTGGTGTTGCGGAGTTCGACGAACTCATAGTCGGCGCCGGCGGGCGGGTCGAACATGAGTTCCGTGACGCGCAGGTTGTCGCGCAGGGAAACGGCGTTGCTGGGGGCGCCGGCCACGAACGGCACGGGGGCCGACCAATGGCTGTAGCGCCCCGTGTTATCATTCATGCGGACGCGGGCGCGGTAGGTGTGGCCGGCCTTGCAGGCCGTGGCCGGAACCGTGACCTGGTTCTGAAAGGCGGGGAGTTCCCCGCTTTCCCAAACCGCCTCGACTTCGTACTTTTGGGGCGTGGTCCAGGTGAATCCCGGAGCGGTGGTATCCGTGATCTCGCCCACGCGCCATTGCATGCCGTCGAAGACCGCGCCGGGCGTGGCGGAGCTGAAGGCCGAGGACTGGAACCGCAGATCGTTGGCCGGATAGCCCGCCGTGCCCGAGTAGGTGATCGTGGGTGTGCCGGGGATGTTCGGGTCGTTGGCGTCCTGGGCGAGCAGCAGACCGCCGTATACGTATGGGGGGGAATTATAGGAGGTGGTTGGCCAGACGCCCGAAGGCCAACCCTGGGTGGTGATATAGCGTTTGAGGTATCTCACCACACCGGGGAAACTCAGGTTGTGTATGTTTGTTAGATACTCGTTGTACGTGTAGAAGATTCCTTTTCGAGTCTTCCGAGGGTGGTAATCCCACATGGCGCGGTCGGCTTGGGCGAAGGTGCGTCCGCCGCTGGTCTTTGTGATGAACCCGGCGTACTCATCTATGAGGCGAGCGCCTTCGTCGGCGTTGAAAAGAAGGTCCAGCAGCTCACGCGCGCGGTTCTGATAGGCGATCCAGGCCGCGTCGTGGAAGAACACGTAGCAGAAATGCTCCATGTTCTGGCTTTCGTAATGGCCCCAACTCGGATTCGGGCCGTAATGGGGGCCATATTCAAAGCTCGGATCCAGGTCCCATGGGATCACCCACCATTGGTTCGTCACGGGATGGCGGTAATAGAGGCAGTTCCATTCGGGCCGGCGGTCCGTGTTGTTGATGGCATTCGAGACGGCGTGGTAACTGTAGTACAGAGGCAAGTTCACGTTTGCCCCCCACCAGATGTACGGCTGATAGGAGGGGCTGGTCCTGTTGTAGCCCGTCGAGGCGCTTTTGAAGGTGTTAACATCGGAGAGGTTCGAGACCTGAGGATAGGGCCCTTGGTTGGTGGAATGTGTGCCGGAACCCGCCATTTTGTAGAGGTTGCCGTCCGGCAGATCGCGTTCATCCAGGAAGCGTCCGTCGGGTTGTTCGATCGCGATGTAGAGTCCCCAGAAATCGCTGTCGTACTGCGTGGCGCCGGTCTCGGAGGCCCGGTCTATGATGCGGTAGTGCAGGAAGGTGTGGTTGCTGGCGGCGACGCCCGCGAGCTGATAAAAGCGCATCCCTATGGCCTCGTTTATCACCATTCCATCGGTGGCTTCGTCCCAGTTCGTACTATCGCCGGGAGGCTGGGGATGGGGATACTGCCACCACGGGCTGGTGCCGGCGGCATAAACCAATTTGTCCCACTTGCTGTTGTACTTCCTGCCATAGTTGTCCCGCGCCTGGAAGGAGTGGCCGGTGTTGAAGTGGAACTTCCATTTGTTCTTGCCGACCTCGTAGGTGGAACCCGTCCCCTTGATCCGATAGCGGATGTGGTCGTAAACATCGCCGTCATAAACAACAGTCCCGTAGAAGCGGTAAACTCCGTCATTGTAAGCCGAGTTGTACTGGCAATCCAGAACGTCAACTTCCCGAGAGATCAGGTGATAAACCGGCAGGGATCGCATCACGTTGGCGTCATAAGTCACGGGTGTATCCTGCGGATAGTTGCTCCGGCCCGACTGGCCGTTGGGGTTCACGGCGCCGGTCCATGCCGGGACCCCATCGTAAACGAAGTACGCGAAATCAGGCTGGGGATCGTCCGTGTAGGGCGCGGTCAGGCTCTTTCCGAGCGTGTTTTGCGCCGTGATTCGGTAGCGGACGAGCCGCCGGTTCGTCTGAAGCGAACCAGGCAGCTGAACGCTGTAGACGCTGTCCCCCGCAACGCTGTCCCCGTTCAGGCCGTCATCAAGCATGACGGCATTGGTCCAGTTCGTCTGGTATTCGGCATCCGAAAGCCGGATATAGGCGCCTGGGTTTACCAGTTGGTACTGAAGGGTCACAGCGGACACCCCCGCGGGATCGGTGATCTTGCATGAGACAGTGACCGCCTCGCCGGAAAGGGGCTGCTTGGGTGTGTGCTCGACCTGGCGCATGCAGGTAGGGGACTGGGTGGAATACACGCTGTTGCGCGCGCCGGGCGTGGGGTACTTGGAGATAGTGGGCGGGGCCGCGATCAGGCGCGCGTCGAAGAAGGCATCGGAACCGTCGCTGAGCGAAGAGTTGAGCAGTTGGACTGTGATGATGTTGGCGCCCGCGACCAGATATCCCGTGGGATCGGGCAACGCGTACTCGCGGTATGAGAGGTCCTCTCCGGCCGAAAGAGCCGTGGCGGTACTGGGCAGTTCACTGCCGCTGACGTTCTGGCCGCACAAGTGTGTGCCGTTGATCCAGACATTGATGCCGTCATCGTAGAGTGCTTGAAGGATGAGCGAGGGGATGCTCGGGAGATCCGAGACCGTAAACGTCTTGCGGAAATAAACCGACGTGTAGTTGTAGCGCATGTCATCGAGGGGAGTTAGGACCACGGACTCGCCGTAACCGACGGGGGCCTGTCCTGTGTACCAGGTCGCGTCCTCGGCGAAGCTCAACTGGCTCCAAGCCGTCACGGGGTCCGAAGGCTCTGAGGTTCCCTTCCTGTAACGCCAATCGGACTGCTCGTATATCAGTGTCTGGGGAGACGCGCCTTGTGCGTAGCCGCCGGAGGGCCGCCAGTTGCCCCCGAGGTCATTGTCAAAGGAGGGGTTGATGAGTTCCATCGAGGCCCCCCCGCCGCGGGAAGCCGTCGGCCACGGAAACCCGCACTGGTAGCTCACCTCGTCCATTTTGACGCCCGACGCGTCGCGCAGGACAATGGCCTCGCCGTCGTTGCTCAGAATCCCCACAAACGGACCCACCACGCCGACGCTCAAGCCGAACTTCGTCTTCACAAAGTCCACGTTTTCGGCCACGACGATGTACCCGTCGGCCGCCAGCGTGGTTCCCGCCGGAAAGGTGTACGTGATCCCCTCCGAGAAGTACCACCCGCTGAGGTCGGCCGGGGTGGCGCCGGCGTTGTAGAGCTCAATGAATTCGACGGGTTCGGTCTTGATGTCGGGATCGTAGTGGATCTCGTTGATCACCACCTGGCCGTCCGCCATAGTTCCGCCCGTCAGTACCACAGCGAACAGCAGCCATAGAACACCCCGCCGCCCCCGTGCCTGTATGCCGCGCCGGTCGCTTTCTCTCCCGAACGCCATGGCTTGCTCTCTCCTCACGTTGGAGTCTGCCGGCGAACAACAAGATGATCAAGCCTGCGTGCAGAGGAGAGAAGTCCTGCGGCGCTTTTGACACGGCGCCATCCGAAACAAGCCCTTCCTCTTATACCCCGTGACAACCCGGGATCAACCTCTCCTTTGGAGGAACCTTACGTCCAGCACTTCCCCCGGGTAAAAACTGGAGAAATCCCTGCCCCGTACCAGAAAGGACAGACCATAGGCTGGAAGGTTTGGGTTTGGCCTCAGGCGCAAGGGGAAACGGTCAATCCTCGTTCCCACCTTGACCACCTTCGCGCGCACCACTTCGCGAGGAAACCGCCGTGTCACAAGCTCCACGTCCATGTTTTCGTGCACTCCATAGGCGATGCTCTCGTCAATCCACCCCACTACCTCGGTGGCGGCAGGGTCCGTGATGGTAAGCAATTGCTGTCCCCTCAGAACGGCCTGGCCGGGTTTGAGATCGAGGCCGGAGACGCAGCCGGACATGGGGGCGCGCAGAACCAGGTTTCGGGCCTGTTGGTTCAGCTCCGCGATCCGGGCCTCCTGGACCTTTATCGCCTCGTGGATGGGAAGCAGGACGTCGGAGCGTTGCTCACCGCCGGCCTCCTTGACCCGCTCCTCCTTGCGCCGCTGGGCTTCGGCCAGGCTTTTCCTTGCGCTGACAATTGCCTTGTCGTTCTCCTCAATCTTCTTCGTGAGCGCCGCATGCTCCAACCGGATATTGTCATACTCCTGTGGAATGCCCGCATTCTGCTTCAGGAGGCGTTCCTGCCGCTGCATAAGGATCGCCAGGCGCGTCAGGGTCACGCGGTCCGACTCCTGGGTCACCACGCGGTCCATCAGATCCAGCCGGGCGGTTTCCTCGTTGACTTCGAAGCGGCGCAGGTCGTCCTGGTTGGTTCTCTGTTCCTGGGCGATGGTGGCCTGCAACTGCGCCCGCAGCTGCACCAACTGCGCCTGGGCCACACGTGCTTGTGCCTGGACCTGGCTGTCGTCCAGCATCACCACCACGTCATTCTCATGCACAGAGTCAAAGGGCTTGACCGCCTCCCGCACCACGCCGTCCAGCTGGGGCAGAATCGTAACCTGCTGTTCCTCCACGACCCCCACGGCGTCAATGGTATGAATCTGACCACGGGCCAGCGCCAGGAGAACGACGACAGCGATCCCCCACATTGCCGGCGGCAAGAGCCTCGTGGCGAAGATCCTCATGCGTCTGCGGAAAGGAGTGGGAACCACTTTGTTGTTCCGACGGGGACTAGCGGGATCTTCACGGGTCATACCTCGGTCTGCTCCTCGTGCAACACAAAAGTCAGGTTCGAGATTCCAGCCAATTGCTGCAGATCCTGCACCAGTTCATCTCCCCGCGTGGGATCGCGCATGATGATCCGGTATCCGATCTGCCCGGCGCCGGACTCCTGAAAACGCTGGGAGATGAGGCTCGTGGACCTGCAATAGGTGTGCAGCAGTTCCTGAACCTCCCTGAGTTGCGTTCTGCCCGCCTGGATGTTGAAACGCAGGAATCCGTCGCTTGTCCGGCGGCCTCCGAACGAAGTCCAGTGCAGGTAGAGAAGCAGGAAGTTGAACACCGCCGTGCCAAGGACGGCCACGTGGAACACCCTGGTGCCGCAGGCCATCCCCACGATCAAGGAGAAGAACAGGAACGCCGTGTCGCGGGTGTCCTTGAGGATATTGCGGAAACGGATGACCGAAAGAGCGCCGATCAGGCCGAAGGCGATCACGATGTTGCTGCCGATCACCATCATGGCCAGCGTGACCACGATGGTGAGCAGGACGATGGATTGCACGAAGGCCCTCGAGAACGAAAGCCCCTGGTGTGTATACACATACACCCAGGCGGATACCTGACTCAGGACAAACGCGAGCAGAAGGCTGATCAGAGCGAGGTTCAGGTTGAACCCGGTAGGGGACCAATACCCCATGGTCGCCAGTTCTCTCATGACACTCATATAGTCACGCTCCAAAGAGGGTCTTCGTGGGGGACTTCGTTCCACGGGAAAAGGGCCCCGTCCCGCTTCAAGCCATCCAGACAGCAGAGATACTTGGCAAAGGGTGACTGAAGGAGATGAAAACGGTCAATCATCCGCTGTACCCAGGAAGGGAAGAAATCCGTGAACTTGAGTTCGAGGATCACCGGGAGGGTGTCCACACTGAGCCAGTGAGGGCCGTAGGTCCACACGTCGGGGGTGTAGTAGGGGCAGCATAGCGTGGAAAGGTCGCGGTCAAAGGTGATGCGGACGGGCTCCTCGAGGTTGCTCATGTATGCCTCTCGGCTGTAGCGCACCATGCATACCGGGCCCGCATTCAGGGCTTCCATATAGTCGCGGAATTGCCAGAGGTTCTCCATTTCCTGGATGTCCGACATCAGGAAACACTCCGGCGGGACGTCTCCGCCCAGAAGGACGCGCTCCACCACGTCACGCTTGGTCATCGCGCGTTGTTTGAGAATCACCTGGTCCATCCGCCGCTTGATCTCGAAGAAAACGGGATCTTCCGGACGGTCCGAGTAGGCGCGGATGCGCAGCTTGATTCGGTTCTTCTCCCCGGTCTTTGAACTCCAGTAAAGGCTCAGCCTGCTGTTGTCGAGATAGAGGCTGGTGAGCACGTAGGGAACGCCCCACTGCGTATGGCTGTCGGCGGCGAGGTAGGGCTCGATGTAGTTCAGGATTTCCTGGGCGAGGAGCTCGTTGATGATGTACTTCGCTTCGAAGCGCTGGGAGGTGGTTTGATCTTCGGGCTTGATGAAAACAGGGGTTGAACGCATTTTCCCAAATACCTGTATCCCTCCGCGATAGGTGGCGGAATCCCCTTACCAGGACACTCCAGAGTAATCTTAACATTTTCCCAATAATAGGCAAAGGGAAAAATCGTTACGGATATCAACCGGGCGCATGTTGACTCCGCTACCAAACCGTGGGGGCGGACAAAGTAGGGCGGGCGTCTCGCCTGCCAATCAATCTCTGGCCCCTGGGTCTGGGGAGCATGGAGGCGGCCCTGTGAACGCGGAGTCTGAGAGCGGCAGGCGAGAC
>Ga0315274_10016835_pt1 | contig 10323 bp, 4 predicted proteins | sample YL17G02_20_MG_FD_203700 | JGI IMG/M metagenome (GOLD analysis project Ga0315274, IMG submission 203700) | Sediment microbial communities from Yellowstone Lake, YNP, Wyoming, USA - YL17G02_20 | ecosystem: Environmental > Aquatic > Freshwater > Lake > Sediment | place: USA: Wyoming | collected... | reverse complement strand
GAGGTGACGTTGAGTGACAATGACCTTCTTTCTTGCCCGGTCAACCTCGAAACTGCGCAAGTCCGAACCCTTCAACAGCCAATACACCCATTGCTCCTCCACGTCTACAACCTCGCCATTTCCATTCACCCAGGCCCCATCCTGTGCATCGAGTTCCATAATTTGGGCACAGTCGTGTTTTAGCCCCTGTCGCCAGACCAGCGGTGACTTGCCGTCCAATGCAGAAGTTGACTTATAGGCTTCGACGTTGGACACAAACTTGCTGTTTACCCAGCCGAATGTCCTGGTCACGCGGTCTGGTTGATCGAGCATAGCAACCTGGCAGGTGAATGTAGGGTCGGGCACACCCACATCCATTACCAGGAGCGAAGCGTCCACGGCGGCACCGAACTCACGACTGGCATCTATCTCAAACGCCCGCACATGCGAGACCCTGAACCGGTACCGCGGCAAAATGGCCACCATGTTCTTGATGACAGCATTCTTGCATAACATTGCCAGCGTGCCGTGCTGGGCCGAGAACAACTCTAACATCCGAAGCACAACGAACTCGCCGATGTCAAAGTTGCTCTTCCCCGTTATCGCGTCCATGCCCCGCAGTGCCTTGACATTTCTTTTTACAGGCAAATTGCGCGAATCCAGAACACCAGGTTCTGCGCTGGTTACCCAAGGCGGGTTGCCGACAACGAGGATGTTCTGCGCCTCGAGAATCCTGGCCGGGAAACAGTGCGTGAAGATATCGTCCTGATGTAACTCGATCTCTGCCGGGGCACGCTCGCCTTTCAGAGCCTGGATCAACAGGGCTATCTTGAGATGCCATGCATATTTCTCCTGGATTTCAACCCCGTACACGAGTTCGACTGTCGGGAACGCTCTCAGTGCGGCCAGGATAAAATTTCCTGTCCCATAAGTCGGTTCGACAATGAACTGAGGGGAAACGCCAGTTCCTGCAAGATACCCACACACCTGGGCGGTCAGCCCCGGTGGGGTCTGAAAGTCGCCCCACTCGCGGCCCCTGGAAGAATCTGTGCTTAAAGGATGCAGCATGAGTATGCGGCGGAATTCATTAAAGGCCATGCGGTCAGGGAAAAAGCACCGCACGCCTGTCAGACGGCGTAATCCTTCGTTAGCATACTCCACGGTGTCATAAGCCGAGATAGTGTCAAGCAGATGGGGGCGATTCGGCTCGAAAACATATTCAGAAACTGCCTCGGCGATATGAAGCGCGGTCTGGCTCATAACTTGTGCTCGATGAATGTACCTATGGCTTTCCCGTCGGTAACGCCGAATAACTCTGGGTATGTGTGGTCTTCTAGGCAGAAAGCCTTTGCGGCAGCAATGAGGTCCGGCAGCACTAACGGCTTCTTCATACTTCCCCCCGAGTCTCTGCTAATGCCCTCGTATGGATTTCGCTGGGCTGCGTGTATCTGGTATCCCGCTGTATGACTGATAAGTGGCCAGTTGTCAAGCACAGTGTAGCACAACTTGGCGGCCTACGCAATTGATAGTTTGACGGCAGTTTGTGAGTTTCGCGGCAACGCGGCAACAAAAGGTCTTGACTTTTTGCAAAAATACGATATACTGAAAGGGCATCGCAAAGGGCCACCTCAATGTAGCAAAGAAGGTTCTCATACCTCATCACTGCGGCCAAGGTTGCCCTGGCGTAAGGGAGGGCAGCATAGTGGCACACCCCGTGCGCATCGGCAAATACGAAAACCTCGAAGAGATCGGCCATGGTGGCTTCGCCATCGTCTACAAGGCGCGTGACACTGGGCTCGATAGGACCATCGCACTCAAGGTACTCTATTCTGACCGGACTGCTGATCCGGACTCTGTAGCCCGCTTCCGCCGCGAAGCGCTTGTCGCTGCTCGATTACACCATCCGCATATCTTCACCGTTTACGATGCAGGTGAGGCCGATGGCTACATATACATCGCCATGGAGTACCTGCCCGGCCAAACCTTGCGAGAGTTAATGGACGCCGAGAAAGTGCTATCTCTGGAACGGGCATTGCCTATCCTGGAGCAGATTGCAGAGGCGCTCGACTATGCCCACAGGCAGGGTGTGATCCACCGGGACATCAAGCCTGGCAATATCATCATGGAAGAAACGGAACAGGGTGTCCGGGTTATCCTGACGGACTTTGGGCTAGTGAAGGCGATGGAAGAAAGTGTGACTCTCACCTCCCAGGACTTACTGCTGGGCTCGCCAGAATATATGGCCCCCGAGCAGGCTGACCCGAGGCGAGCCACCGAGGTCGGCCCTGCCACCGACCTCTATGCCTTGGGCATTGTAGCCTATCGGATGCTCACCGGGCAGGTACCCTTCTCTGGCAAAGTCCCAGCCATACTGAACGCGCATATGAACTTAGACCCACCCGACCCACGGGCCATTCGCGAAGATTTGTCGCCCGAGATGGCGACAGCGCTGCTCAAGATGCTGGCTAAAGCGCCCGGAGATCGTTTCACCTCTGCCCATGCGTTTGTAGCCCGGCTGCGTACGGTTGGACAAGACGTAAGTGCGCAAAAGCCTGACGCTTATTCCCCTCTTGAGAGTGGACTACAGCAACTGCTGAACCAAATGGGCCAGCATCATCCTGATTACTCTGCTGCCCTCGTCCTTCAGCATCGGCTCACTCAAAACATTGCTGAGACTCGGCTATACCGTGATACTGATAATCGCGCATCTGAGCGTGCTCAAATCATCCATCAATTGAATAATCTTGCGTTGTCTGCATTGGGTATACCTTTTAACGACCTGTGCAAACCAGCTATATACACAACGGGGCAAGAACCGGCTAAACTCTTGCAGCGGGACACTGATGTCTTGAAAAGCCAGGCCAGGAAGGGGCTATCCAGACGACAGCGGTGGGTCTTGGTTATGTCGGTTATCGTCATAGGCCTCTTCGGCGTGTTTGCTCTAGGATGGACTATAGGATGGGGACCGGCGGCGTCGCTTTTCTGGACGGAGACACCACCAGTCACATTGACGACAGCAACCACACCAGTACCAACAGTCACACTGACATTAACAGCCACACTGGCACCAACAGCTACACAGGTACTTACCCCAGACGTACGCACAACGCTCTTAATCCTGATCGAGACCGAGAAGAGGGCCGTTCTGATCGAGGATATGGACCTCATACGTGCCATCTTCGCTCCCGATGCCACCAAGACTGATGCGGCGACCAACCTATCGTGGAACGCCATTCAACGGTATACTCAAACCTTCACGAGAGAGGACCACCTGGAGATCACCCACGCCAATCTGGAAGTGACCATTGCCGGCGACAAGGCAACAGTCACGAATGATAGCTGTGGCTCGTTCATGGTCACGGCCACCAGACAGAAGATCGAGTACAACTGCCCCCAATGTGACCGCTGGACCTTTCACAGAGACGCCAACGGGAGGTGGTGGATCACGGACATGACCTATAACCTTGTCTCCAACGCCTCCTCTCACCGTTACACGTTCGAAGACGGCACCCATGGATGCTGGACTGTCAGATACGATAGAAATAAACCACAGGGAGGGATGCCGACGCTTACGACCGAGTTGGCTCATCTGGGACAGGGAGCCCTTCGGTTCGCCTTTGACCTTGCCCGCATTTCTACCCACCGGGCTCAGACCATCCGCTACAACATGCCCTTCGCCGGCCAGGCCTCGGCCTACGTATATGCTCCCCCCGATGCGCCTGCCAACCTGGAGGCCGGGTTCTTTGCCATGGAACTTGATCACGCACCTTTTAACTACCACGAAGCGAACCAGATGGTCCGTCTCGACCCCGGAAAGTGGACCCGCATCACCTGGAACATAGGTGTCACTGGCTGGGTGCAGCCTTTGCATTTACTCGGCATCGAAGTGCGCCAGACCAGCGGGGGGACCTACAGCGGATACGTTTGTATTGACGATGTGTCCATAAAGAGCCAGTAGCCCTGCTGAAGAAGTGCGCAAGGAGGGCAACTATGAATCTCAATGCCAGATGGCTGCGAGCCGCCACGCCTGGCTTGCTGGGACTGGGATTGCTGCTACTGGGCGGATGGTTCTTGCACGCCACTTCTTCTGCGGTGGCTACCTACCCCGTGCCACCGCCAGAGTCGTCGTCCCTTGGCACCACCAATTCTCTCACCCCGACAACTTTCTTACCCATCGTCTGCAACAACTGGCTGCCGCTTGATTGGCCCTACGAGGGGGCCAGTTTGGCCGGTTACTGGCACGATGCTTACGAGTCACCCACTGCTTATGCTATCGTGGACTATCTGCACAGCGCCGGGGCCAATTCAGTCGCCATCATAACAAGCTGGTATCAGAAGACCCCGACTTCAACCGTCATCAGTTCACATCCTTTGTCAACCCCCACCGACACCGGCCTGGAGGCCATCATAGACTACGCCCACTCTCTCTCCTTGACCATACTCCTGAAGCCCCACGTGGAAATAGAGCAGCCGGCCAATTACTGGCGCGGCGAAATCCGACCCAGTGACCTGGATGCATGGTTCGCTAGTTTCACTGACTTCAACCTGCACTATGCCCAAATGGCCACAGACCACAACGTGGAACTCTTCTGTGTTGGCACGGAGATGAAGTCTGTCACCGATACGGACGAAAAGCGCCAGCACTGGGCCGCTCTGGTACAGCAGGTGCGCCAGGTCTACCCTGGGAAGGTCATTTATTCTGCCCACGAATACGAAGTGTTGGGAAGCCACGCTCTATCTTCTACCTTCTGGAACAACTTTGACTATGCTGCCACGACGGTCTACTACTCGCTCTCCGCTGCTACTACTCCCACGGTTGATGAGCTTGTCCAGGCCTGGTCGGCGTACGGAGAGCAACTGGACGCCTGGCAAGCAGGACACCAGAAGCCGGTCATCTTCGGCGAAATTGGTTATCGCAGCCTTGACCAATGCGCCTTATATCCGTGGGCCTGGGGAGGATTAAGTTGCGCCCCAGAGATTTATAATGGCGAATGCCAGGCCAATGCTTACGAAGCCGCTTTCCGGTATCTGTCCACCAAACCCTGGTTGAAAGGAGTGTACTGGTGGCAATTCGAGCCGCAGGGGACATCGGACAACCTGGGGGCTTGCCAGTGCAACGATTACTCGCCAGCCTGCAAGCTTGCCGGTCGCGTACTGGCTGCTCGATACAGTGGCACTCAGCCAGCCAGACTGTGCCGCCCGATGCCTTTGCCTACCCCACCCGTGGTTGATACATTCGAATATGCCACCGACGCGGAGGCCCAAAATGTGTGGCAAGCCCAGTCTTCGAGTATTGTTACCGTGACCATGGATGCAAGCACCCATGCGCCGGTCGCCGGAAGCACCAGGTCTATGGAGATTGCGAGCCATATCCCATGTGCACAGCCTCGCTTTATACAGCTCCGCTACACGTTCTGCTCGACCCAGAATTGGAGCCTCTCTAAATCCCTCGAGCTATGGGTAAAGGGAGATGGCCAGAATCAGGCACCCCTGGCAGGTGAATTCTCCATCGTCCTGGTTGACCAGGGCTCGAAAGACCCGGAGATATGGCAGTCGTCCCGGCAGTTGGATCGCCGGAGTGGCTGGACTCAGTTGCGTCTCTCTCTCTCGGGCCAATGCCAGGGCAACCCTTGGGAACACCCCACTGACTTTGCCATACCCCCCTGGGAATCCAGGCGAAATGGAGTGCTGGATATAAATGCCATCAAAGAGATCTGGATCAAGGCTCTGACCTCCCAGAGCGACTGTGCCGCTGAGCCAGATTTCCACGTCTGGGTGGACAACATTGTGCTGTCCACTGACCCGGTGGATCTATGGGGATACCTGCCCTCCGCGCTACCCACAGTTGACGCATTCAACTACAGCACGGACGCCGAGGCCAGGAACATCTGGCGGGTCCAAGGCACTGGCACTGCTGTCCTGACTGCGGATAGTCAAGTCTTTGCTCCAGTGTCAGGCAACAGCCGTTCGATGAAGATCAGAAGCCAGGTCCCATGCGCCTCCCCTCGTTGGATTCAGTTGGAAGCCCGTTTCTGTGGACCCCAGGATTGGCGCACCTACGGTTCCTTGGAAATCTGGGTCAAGGTAGATACCAGTCTTGCTCCTGACAACGGCGGTGAGTTCTCCATCGTTCTGATTGACAAAGGCTCATCTCAGCGAGAAGTCTGGCAGGCGACCAAGTGGCTGGATCGCAACTTTAATGAGTACATTACGATTCCACTGATCGGTTATGGCAAAAAGGACCCTTTCACCCATCAGGGACAATTCGTCATTCCTCCTTGGGAGTGGGGAAATGCGCAGAATGAGGTTTTGGACCTGAATGCTATCACCGAGGTATGGATCAAGGCGTTGAGTGGACAGGATCAATGCTCCCAGCATCCTGACTTTGCTGTGTGGGTAGACGAGATGAAGTTGAAGTAGCAATTGCTGACGGTGTGTTCGTTGCGCTGGCAGCAGTTCTGTGGCAAGAAGTGAACGGGAGGGTAAGAAACCATGGGAATCTCCAGAGCAAGGACAATTCGGTTAATGATGGTCGCGATCGCTACGTGTGGCCTGCTTCTGGTTGGGGCCATGCTTTTTATGACCGCACCCACCGCAGGCCAGGCCTCGCAGTCTCTGCCACCGCCGTTGGTCCGGGAGGCCACTACTGCCTCGCAGTATACAATCGTGCCTGGCGAAATGACCTTTACTGGCGACGTGGCCGTGTGCGGCGATACCATTACCAACCCGACCGTCGCTTCCTGGTGTACTGGCGTCCCCAGCGGGACGATCATGCTCGGAGTTGACCCCACCTCTCCCGACCCTGACGACTGGGACGGAGGGCAGGCGACGGCATCGTTGTACGTGGGCGACGTTGTCTCGCCGACAGTGGCCGTGATCTCTGTGGCCTGGCCCGACCGGGATGGCAAAGGCATCCGTTCCCCCCAGGAAAGACAGGTGGCCACGATCACCTGGGATGGTGTGCCCGTCTGGACCAAACGCACCCGAGATGTCGGCGCGTCCGGTGACTACTATGCGGCTCAACATAAGCGTGTCCTGGCCACAGCCGTGTTGACGCAATCCATCACCCACACACTGGCCTTTCAGGTTCCGGCACTCACGGCATGGGATATCTCCACGATCACCGTTGACCTGTATCCGATGTGGGAGCATCTGCGAGGCATCGCGTATAGCCCATTTCGAGATTGCCAGAATCCCAATTGGGGTCCCTTCCCAACAGAGGCCCAAGTAGAAGAGGACCTTGCCCGCCTGTTTCACATGAGCAACGGCATCCGCACCTACTCCTCGTTAAACATTAACGGCGAAATTCCGCGCATCGCTCACAAATATGACTTGCCGGTGTGCGTCGGTGCCTGGCTCGGAAGGGAAAAAGACGCCGAGGGCCATCCCGTCGTGAACAAGAATCGGGAGGAGATTGACGCGCTGATCACCATTGCGAACACCGTGCCCGGCGTCGAATGTGTCATTGTGGGTAACGAGGTTCTGCTGCGCGGCGACCTGACGGCGTCTGAATTGATCACCTACATTATGGAGGTGAAGAACGCCGTGGATGTGCCCGTCACTACCGCCGAAATCAGCGCAGTCTTGCGCAAGCATCCTGCCGTGCTGGACGCTGTGGACCTGATCATGTTCCACCTCTACGCTTATTGGGATGGGCAACCCATTGACCAGGCAGTGAACTATGTCGTCCAGGACTATCTCAAGTGGAGGAGAGAATACCCGAACAAACGCATCGTCATCGGCGAAACCGGCTGGCCCTCCGATGGCCCAGCCAGGGGCCATGCAGTCCCCAGCCTGGAAAATCAACAGCGCTTCTTCTACGGTTTCCTGGCCGCCGCCGAACGGCACGACATCGAGTTCTACTATTTCGACGCTTTCGACGAACTGTGGAAACGGGAAGGCGGGGTGGGCAGCCACTGGGGTTACACGTATGCCGACCGTACCGGCAAGCACGAAGTCCAGAGTGTCCTTATCCCAAGCCAACACCTGTTCCCATACTCGGTCTACTTGCCTGTAGTGCTGAAAGGCAGCCAGGCGGTCGTTTTCTCTCACAGTCTGCCCTCAGTCCAGCGGATCTGGCCGGAGTCCCATGCTGCTACCTCACTGCTTGAAGCCTCTCAAAGTGAGTTTGTCGTTTTTGGCGAATACGCAGCGGAGGAGAACCACTTTGCACCATCGGGCTGGATGGGGGACTGGGCAGACCTGGACTATTACGAGTGTGATCGCTCCAACCCACATAGCGGGCAGGTCGCCATACGAATAAACTACGACCCACGAGGGCCAGAAGGCTGGGCAGGCATTTATTGGCAGGAACCGGATGGCAATTGGGGTAAGATGGAGGGCAGGGGGTACAATCTGGACGATGCATCGGCGCTCCACTTCTATGCCCGAGGCGGACAAGGGGGTGAGCAGGTCAAATTTATGATGGGTGGCATCTGGGGACCGTATCCCGATTCGCAGCAACCGGCCCTTTCGACAGACGTGATCACGCTTACGACAGATTGGTCAGAATATTCCCTTGACTTACGCGGCCGGGACCTGAGCCGTGTCATTGGCGGTTTTGCTTTTGTGACCGATCAATGTCTCAACACCGAGCCCATCACCTTCTACCTGGACGACATTCATTACGTGCTGGGGGGAGATCCAGGCGCACCGACGCCAACTCCCACGCCACAGGCACCCTACACATTCGACGTGTATCGCGACGGAGACGTGGCTGGCAACCATTACGTGCCATCGGGCTGGATGGGTGATACAGGCGACATTCAACTCGATGAGTGTTGGAGAGCGGACACTCACACTGGCAGTACGGCTGTTCGAGTGGAGTACACCGCCGCGGGCACTGGCCCTCACTATGGCTGTATTGGCTCGCCGCCGTGCAACTGGGCGGGCTTATATTGGCAAGATCCGGCCTACAACTGGGGGGACCGCCCTGGCGGATACGATCTCACCGGGGCACGTGCCCTGACTTTTTGGGCCAGGGGGGCAAGGGGAGGGGAAAGGATCTCCTTCAAAGTGGGTGGCATCGGCTGCAACTCAGCCCCCTACCCCGATTCCCTCTGCCCTGCCCGGGTGTTCGATCCGGCCCCTACGATCCTGACGACCACCTGGCAGGTTTACACAGTTCCCTTGAGCGCTGACCTGGATCTGAGCAGCCTCGTGGGCGGTTTCCTGTGGACGGCCTCCAAGGCTGAAAACCCCGGTGGAGCCGTGTTCTACCTGGATGATATCCAGTATCACTTTAACGTCGCCCTGCCCTCTTCTTCTCCCTTTTCTACTCCACCCATTCCCATAGGATCGGGGAGCAGCAGGACGTTCGATTTGGAGTTTGGCGATGGCGACAACGACGGCGATCTGGACCTGGCGGTGGGCAACCACGGGCCGAACCAGGTGTGCTGGAACAACGGCGATTACACCTTCCACTGCGAGGACGCTTTCGCAGGAGGTGCCACTTTCGACGTGGACTGGGGGGACCTGGACAACGATGGTGACCTGGATCTCGTCGTCGCCGATCAGCGATGGTATCCAAACTGGGTGTGTCTCAACAAGGAGGGCGACAATAGCAACCGCACTTTTGATTGTGAAGAATTTAGCACGTGCACCGGCGGTGAATGGTCATCCTGCTATACAGCCTTGGCAGACGTGGACAAGGACGACGACCTGGACATCGCTCTCGGAATCCGATGGGACCAGAACTTGATCTATTACAACGACGGTACTGGACACTTTCCTATTACCGCCACTGTCTGCAGTGATTATGATTATTGGACCTGGACTTTGGACCTGGAATTCGGTGACGTGGACAACGATGATGACCCAGACCTGGCCGCGGTAGGCAACGGTTTTGGTTACGTGTGCATCAATGATCCTACGGGCACTTTCACTGAAACTCGCCAGTTTCCTTACCGCGCTGCGACATGGAGCGTAGCCCTGGACGATGCAGACGGCGACGGCGATTTGGACATAGCAATGGGAAATGGCGCCAATGACCCCATTGAGATATATTTGAATGACGGTCACGGCCACTTTACCGAGACGCTTCTCATTGGTCCTGCTTCGGATGAGACTCTAGGCTTAGCCTGGGGGGATATAGACAATGATGGCGACCCGGACCTTGCTGCAGGGAACTATGGGCAGCCAATTGTGATCTACTTCAATGAGCCGGTGACTGCTACCTCCAGTTTTACGTTGACCAATCCGATTTGCCTCAGCAGTGCGGCTGAATACCGTACAGGCCTCGGCGTGGCCTTTGGCGACGTGGACGGTGATTGTGATCTAGACCTGGCGGTGGGCAGCGATGGTGGGCAGAATGTGATCTACCTCAACACTCTGTTGGGGGGGTGT
>Ga0315274_10016833_pt1 | contig 10324 bp, 8 predicted proteins | sample YL17G02_20_MG_FD_203700 | JGI IMG/M metagenome (GOLD analysis project Ga0315274, IMG submission 203700) | Sediment microbial communities from Yellowstone Lake, YNP, Wyoming, USA - YL17G02_20 | ecosystem: Environmental > Aquatic > Freshwater > Lake > Sediment | place: USA: Wyoming | collected... | reverse complement strand
AGCCGCGCATCTTCTGCAGAAGGTCGATCCAGCCTAGGCCGCGCCCACCCAAGCCGACAACGGCGATGCGTATCTCGTCCATGATGCCTCCCAGATCTCACCGCTGAGGACGCGGAGAACGCGGAGGAAATCACCAAGAAGCCTCTGCGGCCTCTGCGTCTCTGCGGTGAAACCGTTACCCCTTTATTCCCGTGAAGACGATGCCCTGGATGAAATAGCGCTGAGCGATGAAGTAGAGAACAATGCAGGGGATGGCCGTCATCGTCGAGGCAGCCATGAGCAGGTTCCAGGCGGAGAACTGCGTCCCCTTGAACATATTGATGCCCAGCGAGAGCGTGTATTTTTCCGGCGAGTTCAGGTAGATCAGGGGCAGGAAGAAGCCATTCCAGTTGCCCATGAAGCTGAAGATGGCGAGCACGCCCAGAGCCGGTCGTGCCTGCGGCAGTAAGATGCGCGCGAAGATGCCAAAAGAAGTGCAGCCGTCGATTCGGGCCGCGTCGTCCAACTCGAGGGGCAGATTCATGAAGAACTGGCGGAGGAGAAAGATCGCGCCCGCGCCACCGCCGAAGAAAGTGGGAACGGTCAATGGCAGGTAGGTGTCCAGCCAGCCAACAATGCGGAACAGGATGTACTGCGGGATGAGAGTCACGTGCTCGGGGATCATCATAGTGCTAAGGAGGATGAGGAAGAGCAGGTCACGTCCAGGAAAGCGTAGGCGGGCGAAGCCGAAGGCGCAGATCGAGGCTGACGACACGCCGCCGATGATGGCCACTACGGTGATGAAGAGAGTGTTCCGCGTGTAGAGCGCGAAGGGGATCATCGTCCAGACTTTGGTGTAGTTCTCCCAGACGATGGGGTTCGGAATCCACTGCGGCGGAACGACGAAAATGAGGCCACTGGCTTTGAGCGAGCTGGACAGCAGCCAGGCCAGCGGCAGGAGCATCATGAACGTGCCCACCAGGAGCAAGGGGTAGACAAGCAGCTTGTGCAGCGTGGCGCGCACCGAACGGCGCTGCAGGAAGGGGATTTCCCGCCGCTCCGTCAGCCGCGGGGCAATCGCGCTTCGCGTCACCATCGCCCCTTACCTCCTGCCCCTGAGCTGGCCCTCGTAGTAGACCCAGGCGCTCGAAGAGCGGAAAACGAGTATCGTGAAGAACAATATGATCAGTGCCAGTACCCAGGCGAGCGCCGCGGCGTAGCCCATGCGGAAGTAGTGGAAAGCGTTCTGATAGAGGTAGAGCACGTAGAAGTAGGTAGCGTAGCGCGGGCCGCCGCCGGTCATGATGTAGCCGGCAGTGAACACCTGGAAGCTGCCGATGATGCTCATGATCAGGTTGTAGAAGAGGACGGGCGTCATCTGAGGCACTGTGACGCGCCAGAAGCGCTGCCAGGCGCCGGCACCATCCACCTCCGCCGCTTCATAGAGGTCGGTGGGAATGCCCTGGAGGCCGGCCAGGTAGATCAACATGCCGCTTCCGGCGCCCCAGAGGCTCATAATGATCAGGGCCGGCAAGGCCCACTTGCTGTGCGCCAGCCAGGGTGGCCCCTTGATGCCGAAGTTGGCCAGGAAGGTGTTCAGCAGCCCGAACTCTGGGTTGAAAATCCAAATCCAGAGGATGGCGGCGCCGACCACCGGTACCAGGCTGGGCATGTAGAAGGCGGTGCGGAAGAAGCCCAACAACTTCACCTTCTGGTTCATGAGCAGCGCCACGGCGAAGGCGATGGCGATCCCCAGGGGGATCGAGACGAAGACGTAGGTGGCCGTGACCTTGAGGGAGATCCAGAAGAGCCGGTCGCCGAAGAACATGCGACGGTAGTTGGCAAGCCCGACGAAGACGGGGGTCTTCACCACCTCGTACTCGGTGAAGCTGAGGTACAGCGAGGCCAGAAGCGGCGCAAGGGTGAAGATGATGAAGCCAAGCACCCAGGGGGAGATCGAGACGAAGCCCTCGATGGCTTCCCGCCGCTCCGTCCGAGACATCCTGCGCTTCGCGCCGGGCCTTGCGGCCACTGCCTGCATGCGGTGCTCCTTTCGGGTGGGGCCGCCCTATGCGCGGGTAGGCTGTTGGAGCGTCGAAGGTTTGTAGGGGCGGGGTTACCCCGCCCCTACACGATGCGCCTAGGCGCCGGTTAGCCGGTCGTGAGCGACTGCTTCTCCTTCTCGTAGAAAGGAGGACGCCGTGAGAAGACTTCGTCCATGGCGACGCAGGCGTTGGCCGTCGCCTCTTCAACGGTCAGCTCGCCGGACCAGATCGGGCTCAGCTCCTGGCCGCAGACGTTCCACCACTCGCCGGAGTCGGCGGTTGGGTAGTAGTCGTGGCCGCAGCAGCCGAAGTCAGCGATCAGGACTCCGATGTTCTGAGGCGCGTGCAGGTCCTTGTAGGCCTGGCTCTCGATAACGCTCGTGATGCCCGGGACCCCGTACTTCATCATCCAGGTTTGGCCCTCGGGCCCCATCATGAACTTGACGAACTGCCAGGCTTCCTCACGGTGCTGGGTGTTGGCCAGGATCGACCAGCTATTCGAGCCCATTTGCACGAACTTCTTGCCGGTCACTGGGTGCACGGGCATGGGCGCGAAGTCCCAGTCGAAGAGATTGGCGTCGCGGGTCTGGCTCTCGAACCAGGTGCCGTTGAACTGCATGCCCATCTTGCCGGTTAGGAACGGATCCTCGCCGCCGGTCTCAGTGAGGGCCGACGGGTGGACGTTGTGCTTGAACATGAGGTCCACGATCCACTGCAGACCCTCTCTCGCCGGGTCCTCGGTGAGGGCACACTTGTTATAGGCGTCGTTGAGGACGGTGCCGCCGGCGCCATGGATGAAGGAGGACGACCAGTAAGGCGGGTTCCAGTTGGCGCCGCCGATGCCCCACTGGTTCTCTTCCGGGATTGTCATGGCCTGGGCGTAGGAGAGCAGATCATCCCAGGTCCAGCCTTCCTGAGGGAACTCCAGGCCGGCCTTGGCGAGGAGGTCCTTGTTGACATAGAGCGCCTGGCCGCCGGCGTAGAGCAGCCCGCCATAGAGGCCGCCCTGCCACTCCCACTCTAGGCTCATGTTGTAGAAATACTGGCTCATGTCGAAGCCGTCGCGGTCAACGTAGGGCTTGAGGTCGAGCCACATGCCGCGGGCGGCGCCGGGGATAACCCAGTCCATCTGGTTGACGGAGACGTCGGGGGCGGTGCCGCCGGCGAACTCGGTCTGCAGCTTGGTCCAGTACTCGTCGCCAGGCCGCCACTCGATGGCGACCTTGATGCCGGGGTTCTTGCTCTCGAAGTCCTTGATCGCCTCGTCGGCGTTCGCCATCCAGGACTCGCCCATGATGTAGAAGGCCACACGGATCTCGACCGGCGCGGCGACAGCGGTGACCTCGACGACCTTCTCGACTTCCTTCTCAACCACGACCGTGTTCTCGACGACGACGGTCTCCTTGACAACCTGCGGCGTACCCTCGACGATCTTCGTCACTTCCTTCTCGACGACCTGGGTTACGACTTTCTCTTTCTCGATTATCTGCGGCGTTGGGGTCGCCCCGCAGGCGGCTAGAGCGGCGGCACCGGCAATGCCGGCCCCGCCCTTCAGCAGGTGACGACGCGATAACACTCTCATTGCTGTGACCTCCATCTTCTCCCTATCGAATCGCGGCTGACGGATCCCAGGTGGATGCTTTCACGGTCGCGTGGGCTAGACTCACCGCTGTTGTCGTCTCACCTCCTTCCCCTCCCATTCGCGCCTGTCCGGGGTCAAGCCAGTTGGCGGGCGTTACGGGCCACCTTGGCGATCGCCTCGGCGATGTCGTCCATGTCGCTCGTGTCACCGAGGAAGAAGCGGTGCTCGAGCCAGATGGACTCTTCGTAGCAGGCCCGCTCGGTCACCGGGCAGGTCTTGGCGAAGGCGCCATAGTCCACGGTGTCGCCGTAGTGCTGGCAGTTGATGGGGCAGCCCTTGCCGTGGAAGTTGTGGTCCAGGAACATTGGGTTGGCGTAGACCGGGAAGGTGTAGCCGGTGAAGGCGGGCACACCCTCCGCCGTCAGTGCCTCGACGAAGCGGGCGCGCGGCAGCCCGCCGAAGACCTCGGGGTCGTAGCGCAGGATGTAGAGATAGAAGCTGTGCTTGGTAGAGCGCTCGTCCCAGCGCAGCGGCGCAATACCCTCGATCCCGGCCAGACGCTCGCTCAGGTAGCGCGCGTTTTCCATGCGCCGGGCGTTCTGTTCGTCGAGCCGCTGCAGTTGCACCAGCAGGATGGCGGCCTGGAACTCGGTCATACGGTAGTTCCAGCCAAGCTGGTGGAACTCGTACCAGGGACGGCCCTTCTGGCGCCCGGCCCAGAGCAGCGAGTCGCACTTCTCGGCAAGAGCATGGTCGTTGGTGATGACGATCCCGCCCTCGCCGGCCGTCATGTTCTTGGAGGCCTGGAAGCTGAAGGAGCCGAGGTCACCGAGGGCACCGAGCTTGCGACCGCGCCACTCGGCCCCGTGGCCGTGCGCGGCGTCCTCTATCACCGCCAGGCTATGCTTCTTGGCCACCGCCAGCACGCCGTCCATGTCCGCCGACTGTCCCGCGAAGTGCACCGGCATGATCGCCTTGGTGCGGGGCGTGATGGCGCCCTCGATGCGCGCTGGGTCGATGTTGTAGCTGTCGGCCTGCACATCCACGAAGATCGGCACGGCGTTCACCTGCAGCACGGCGGTGGCGCTGGCGACGTAGGTGTAGGCCGGAACGATGACCTCGTCCCCTGGGCCGATGCCGAGCGCCCGCAGGCCAACCTCGAGCGTGCCGGTGCCGTTGGTCATGGCGATGCCGTACTTGGCGTTATGGTGGCGGGCGAAGGCCATGCCAAACTCGACCACCTTAGAGAGGTCCTTGGCCTGCACGTCCTCGTTCAGCTCGACGCCGGAGGCATAGGCGAAGCGCCACCACTTGCCGCTGCGCGTCACCTCGGTGATCGCTTCGACCTCGCGCTCGTCGTGCACAGGCCAGGCGGGCCAGCCTTTCGTCCTGACGGGAATCCCACCCTTGATCGCCAACTGGGCCACAGCCTTCCCCCATCTCACCGCTGATGACGCGGAGATCGCGGAGGTTCTCATAAGGGTCTCCGCGTCCTCTGCGTCTCTGCGGTGAACCGTTTCCTACTCGTACTTGATCCTCACCGGCTTGCCGCCGCGGGCGGATTCGTAGATAGCCAGGATGACCTTGAGGTTGTGGTAGCCAACCTCTGCCGGGACGGGCAGCTCGCCTCCCCTCTCAATCGCCTCGCTGAACAGCCGTACCATCGTGCCGTACATCGGCACGCCCTCGTACTGATGCGTCTCCGACCGGAAGCCGCCGGCGTCGCGCACCTGGTTGGCCGAGTAGCCGAGGCCAGCGGAGACGAGGTTGGAGGTGAAGGTGCCGGTCGGGTCCTGGCCGATGGTGCCGCTGGCCAGGATGCTGCCCTGCGTGCCGTAGACCTCGAGGAAGTTCTTTGCCGCCTGGTCGGGCACGTTGAAGTAGTTGTCCACGATGCCGTGGGCGCCGTTCTCGAAGCGCAGGATAGTGGTCGAGGTGTCCTCGACGTTGTAAGGGTGGACCAATGAATCGTGGAAGGCGAAAACCTCGACGATGCGCGTGCTGAAGATCCACTCCAGGACGTCCAAGCAGTGGCTGCCCATGTCGATGAGCGAGCCGCCGTAGGCGATGGCGCGCTTCTGGCGCCATGCCGTCTCCATCGGCGGGTACCAACAGGTGAGTTCGGCGCGGCCCATGACGGGCCTGCCCAACTGGCCGGCATCCACCAGCGCCTTGATCTTCTGGTTGTGGATGTTGAAGCGCATCATGTAGTCGAAGCCGAGCTTGACGCCGGCCTTGTCACAGGCGGCGAGCATCTCATCGGCGTCCTTGAGGCTGGTGGCCATCGGCTTCTCACAGAAGATGTCCTTGCCGTACTTGGCGGCCAAGAGCACCTGGCGGTGGTGGACGTTCTGCGGCGTGGCAATGTAGACGGCCTGCACCTCAGGGTTCTTGAGCAGCTCTTCCTCGTCGGTGTAGGTAGCGCTGACGCCGTACTTCTTGGCCACGCGCTCGACGGCGTCCTTGCTGACGTCCATCAAGGCCACGAGTTGCGCGTTGTCGGCTACTCGGACCATCTCCGGGATAGTACGGCGATCGGCGATGCCGCCCGCGCCGATGACTCCCCATTTCACAGCCATAGGTGCTCTCCTGCGATGAAGCTGTCAGCCATCAGCCATCAGCCATCAGCGATCAGTGACCCAGCAGCATCGCCTACTGATGGCTGGAGGCTGAACGCTGAACGCTGATCGGTCGTCGTTACTTGCCGCTGCCCCTCACCTTCTCGGCGGCGTTGCGGATGCCGGCGATCATCTTGTCGGCATCGTCGAGCGTCAGGCGGGGGTGGATGGGCAGGTTCATCTCGCGGCGATAGAAGAACTTGTCGGCGATCGGGCAGAACTGGCCGCCGTAGCCGCGCTCTTCCAAGTACTTCTTGACGCCGGTGAAGTCGTAGTTGGGCTGATAGTGCAGGATGCCCTGAACCCCTTCCTCGAAGTACAGGCAACGCAGGAACTCATCCCGCGACGCCCCGAGCTCCTCCGGCTCGACACAAAGGGTGTAGAGATGGTAGCTATGGAAGCAGTTCGGGTCCTCGTACACGGGCGTAATGCCCTTGATGCCACGAATGCCCTCGTTGACGTAGCGGCCGAACTCCCGCCGCTTGCCCACCATCATGTCGAGCTTTCTTAGCTGCGCCCGGCCCAACGCCGCCTGGAACTCGTTCATGCGGTAGTTGACGCCCCACTTGCCGTCGACGTCGATGACGTCAAAGTGCGATGGCAGCCAGTAGTACTTCTGGTTCTCCCAGCCCTTGATGTTCATGTTTCGCAGAAGCTCGATCTTGGGCACCAGCTCGTCACGATTGGCCGTGATCATCCCTCCCTCGCCCATGGTCATGTTCTTGAGCGAGTGGAAAGAGAAGGCGCCGGCATCGCCGATCGTACCGGCGTTGCGGCCCTTGTACTGCGAGCCGTGAGCGTGGGCGCAGTCTTCGAGCACGTAGAGACCGTGCGCCCGCGCCACCTCCATGATCGGATCCATGTCGCACATCTGGCCGGCATAGTGCACGACGAAGATGGCCTTGGTCTTGGGCGACACCTTCTTCTCGACTTCTTTGGGATCGATGTTGTAGGTCTTGGGGTCGATGTCGGCATAGATAGGGATGCCCCCCTCCTTGAGGATGGCGAGGGTGGTGGCAATGAAGGTGTTGGGAGTGATGATCACCTCATCCCCGGCGCCGATGCCGAAGGCCTGCGCGGCAACGTGCATGGCCGTCGTGCAGGAGGTGGTGGCGAAGCCGTGCTTGACGCCCAGGTAGCTGGCGAACTCCTTCTGGAAGGAGGCTACCTGCGGCCCGGCGGTGAGGGAGTCCTGGCGCAGGACGTGCAGGAGGGCCTGCTCCTCATCCTCATCGTAGATGCTGCCCATGAAGCTGTAGGGCACTTTCACCTTCACGCCATCGTTGAGGGCGTACCCTCCCGTGATCCCTCCCACGTTATCCTCTAAGTAGCGCGCCATTGCTATACCTCCTACGTGGTTACTCGCATCGAGAGATTCCCCGCCTAGCCCGGGCCTGTTGGAGAGACCGGCAGCGGGCGGTGAAGGTAGGCGACGTCAAGGGCCGCTCCCAGCGACGGCACGGCTTCGGACTGAGCGCGAGTCCCGTCGGCCTGGGGCGCCGCGAAGAAGGCCTGCATAACTCTAGCAGCGCTTCCCATCAGCGGGGCATCCGGCCCCAGCTTGGAGCCCACGATGTCAACGCCCGGCAGCAGGTACTCGATCAGGTGTTCCTTCACCACGGCCCGCACGCCGCCGACCAACTGCTCGCCCCAAGCGTCAATCACGGCGCCGCCCAGAACGATGAGCGCCGGTGCGAAGACGTTGGCCAGATTGGCCGTGGCCACGCCCAGATGCTGGGCGACGGAGGCGATGATGCGTTCGGCCACTGGGTTGCCCGCCTTGGCCAGGGCGACGATGTCCGCCAGTGTGGCGGGTCCATTGCCGCCGGCACTGAGCAGGCGTGCAGCGGTGGCCAGAATGGCCGGCTCGGAAACGAAAGCTTCCAGGCAGCCGCGCTTGCCGCAGCCGCAGAGCGGCCCATTCACGTCGAGCACCATGTGCCCGAACTCCGCAGCGAAGCGGCTGGCGCCGGGTGAGGCCCAAGGCTCGATGACGGCCCCGCAGGCACCGCTGGCGATGAGGAGGAAGACGAGCGGCCGCTGCTCGTTGGGATAGACGAACCACCGCTCACCCAGAGCCATCAGGTAGGCGATATCCTCGAGGTAGACCGGAAGGGCCAGTCGCTCGGCCATGGCGTCCAGGCGCAGGTTGCGCGCCGAAGTGAAAGTGCTGGAGAAGATGGCCTCGTTGGCCACCGGGTCGACCAGCGCCGAAAGGCCGACGCCGACGCCGCGCACGCGCCCGCGCGGGACGTCGGCCGCGGCGAGGACTTCCTCAGCGGCGCTGAGCGCCTCCCGCTGCAAGGCGGCCGACTCGCTGCTGGCGCTAAGCTGGCGCTGGGCGCGGGCCAGAACGGAGCCGTCCCAGCGGACGAGGGCGGCAAGCAAGCCACGCGGCTCGGCCGTCACGCCCACGGTGTAGTTGTTGGCCCGGTCGACATCCAGCAGCACGGGGGGTCGTCCTCCATTGGAGCCCCCCTGGCCCACTTCGGCCAGAATCCCCTTGGCTATCAGTAGGCGTACCCAGTCCGTTACAGACGAGGGGCGCATACCCAGATCGCGGGCAAGATCCGCCCGCGAGACCGGGCCACTCGAGTGGATATGCTCGAGGATGGCGGTACGGTCGAAGACCTGAGCCGGCGGCCGGACGCGGTTGGCCACTTCGCAACACCTATGTTAGTAACGTTAACGATAGTATAGCGGGTGCGACGCCGCGTTTCAAGAGGTTCGGGCATGGTCGATGGGGCTTCCGCGGCGGTGCGCCAACCGATGAGGAACCGGGAACGGTGTTGTCCCGCTCGCGGTTGCTTGCCGTTCCGATAGAAAGTCGTTGCCCTAGATCAGCGTGGCCTCCGAATCGCTTCCACCACTGGCCGTCCTAGGCTTGGCTGCGGGCATGAGCGACCTCGATCCAACTAGGGATGCCGGCGCGGCCGCGGGAGTTGATCGCGCGCACTTCGAGACGGTTGACGCCCTCGCGCATGGGCCAGTCGAAGCTCACGTCTGCCTTCTGCCACTCGCCCCTGTCTATGCGCGCCTCATAGTGGTCGAACCAGGGCATCGAGTGCTCGAGCGCAATGGCCAGCTTGGAGCCGCCCTCATCCCAGCTCGGCCTGGCGGCCAGCCGCACCATGTTCAGCGACCAATAGAGATCGGCGGGATTGTCCGTGGGCTTGGCGTTCCTGGGCCCGAAGTGGGCGATGAAGGTGGGCAGAGCGCGCCCATCGACCCATTCCCAGCCGTTGGCGCTGACGCGCTCGTAGTAGTCGAGGACGCGGAAGCGGCCGAAGCGCTCGAGCATCAGGCGAACCACCTCTTCGTTCCAGTCGCGGTAGGGCGCCTCCTCCTTGAGCAGGTCGACCATGAACTCGCCTCTGGGCATGACGAATCCAGGCTCGTCCTGCACCATCTCCACCTCGTCGCTATAGCCGGAGAGCCAGGCGTCGCGGATCTCGACGGCGTCTAGGGGCATGTTGCCACGGAGGTAGTAGACGTTCATGTCCGGATCGAGGACGACCCACTTCTCATATTCATTGGACCAGACCTCGACGATAGCGTGGCCGACGTTGCCGATCTGGTAGTCGCGCGGCGCCTCGCAATTGGCCACAGAGATGCCTGTGACGCGCGCCGGCCAGCCCAAGGCGCGGGCGCAATCAACGTAGGTGATGGCGAAGTGTCCGCACTGGAACTGCTTACCCGTGGCTGCCTCGCGCAGGATGTCCAGCCCGTCCTTGGCCTCGGATCCGCACCAGCCGTGGTTCCAGCGGCTGCGCACCCAGCGTTTGAGGGCGAGCATCGCCTCGAACTCGCACTCGGCGCCCGCGACAACCTCTTCCAGGCCAAACTCCTCGCGTAGCGTCGCCATTCGCTCGCCGTCCGCGTCGCCATAGTCCATCGAACGCCAGTCGCCGACGAAGCTCCTGACGCCATAGCCGATGACCTTGAACTCGCCGGGGATGTTGTGCTGCATAGTGAGTACTTCTCCTAATGCCGGGTGGGCAACCTCTCCCCCGACCCCTTGTATCTGCTGGACTGAGGTAGAATGCTCACCGAAGTGTGGCACGGCAGGCCGATGCCCCTCTGGTCAGTGAGGCCGTCGG
>Ga0315274_10016832_pt1 | contig 10324 bp, 7 predicted proteins | sample YL17G02_20_MG_FD_203700 | JGI IMG/M metagenome (GOLD analysis project Ga0315274, IMG submission 203700) | Sediment microbial communities from Yellowstone Lake, YNP, Wyoming, USA - YL17G02_20 | ecosystem: Environmental > Aquatic > Freshwater > Lake > Sediment | place: USA: Wyoming | collected... | reverse complement strand
CGCGACGTTTCCAACGTCGCGGTTCGATCTGGCCACCAGGCTGCGACGTTGGAAACGTCGCGCCACTGCGACTGATGCTATTCCTGCGCGGTTCCTAGAGAGGCCGTTTTGGAGACCAACCAGACATCGCCGAAGAGGCGGGAGCGGTTTCCTCCTCCGCCGAACCTTCCGCCGGCGGACACTTGGTACGGCTGGGGCCTGTTTCTAGCCAGACAATGGGCTGACCTTCAAGTGGCCTCGGTGCTGCAGCACCTGAAACCGTGGCTTGCCTCGCGAGCCGGAGATCTTTTGGAGGTCGGGTGTGGCGCCCAGCCTTATCGCCATTTTGTGCCGGATGCCTGCACCTACTGCGGGCTCGAGTGGCAAGGCTCGGAGGAGCACTTCGGCTACAAGGCCCCCGATACCTCCTATTACAGCGGCGGACGCTTCCCCTTCGATGATTCGGCGTTCGATGCCGTTTTCCTTACCGAGGTGCTTGAGCACGTGTATGACACCGTGCCTTTCTTGCAGGAGTGTTGCCGCGTGTTGAAGCCGGACGGTGAGCTTTTCCTTGCGGTGCCTTTCCAGGCCCGTTACCACTACATTCCCTATGATTTTTGGAGATTCACACCGGCATCTTTGGAGCGGCGTTTGGGAGAGGCCGGGTTTGAAGGCATAACGGTTGCCGCAAGGGGGACCGACCTTACCGTGGCCGCGTACAAGATATTGAGCGTGTTATACCGCTGGTTTAGCGGAGGGGGCGTCGGACGGATTGCGGCGTTCCTGATGTCTCCGTTGGGAGTGATAACGCTCGCCATAGGACACGCCACCCTTCGCGTGCCCTTAGGTTCAGATGATGACTGTCTTGGGTTTGTGGCCAAGGCGCGCCGGCCGCGCGAGATTATCGACAACCGTCCTCCGCCTCCCTGACGGGAAGTCGTACAGCCATTGACCAGAACGAATGATGAGCTTACAATCACAGGGTGTCTGTCCATGGAGACCTCGGTTGGATCACATCGGGGAATCCGAATCTCAACGGCCTCTCATTTGAAGGAGTAACAACCATGAACCGCATGTCTCTATTGTCAGTGGTTTGCGCCATGTTCGTCCTTGTGATCGCGTTCAATGCCGTTGCCGCATTCGATACGCCGGTTATCAAGGAATGGTCCAAGATGGAGAAGAACGATAAGGGGAAAGACGTCGAGGTGCAATACATGAGCATAGACGGGATCATGGTGCACGAGGAAGATCCCGCCAAACAACCTCAGCCGGCCGTCATCACACCCGGCGCCGAAAGCACGCAGGAAAAACCCGGACAAGCGCCTTCAGACGCCATCGTCCTCTTTGACGGCAAGGACCTGTCGAAATGGACTTCGACTGTGGAAGGGGCGCCCACCAAGTGGATTGTCACGGACGGCGCCATGAGTCCCACGAAAGGCTCGGGCATGATCAGGACGAAACAGGAATTCGGTTCATGCCAACTCCACGTCGAATGGGCCACGCCGAAAGAGGTCAAGGGGGAAGGACAGGGCCGCGGCAATAGCGGCGTGTTCCTCCAGGGGAAGTATGAGGTCCAGGTGCTTGATTCCTACCAGAACACGACCTATCCGGACGGACAGGCCGGCGCCCTTTACGGACGCCAGAAGCCGCTGGTCAATGCCTCCCGGAAGCCGGGCGAATGGCAGAGCTACGATATCGTCTATCATCGCCCGATCTTTAAGGACGGAGAAGTCGTCAAACGGGCAACCTTCACGGTCTTTCACAACGGCGTACTCGTCCAAGATCACACCGAGCTTAGCGGCGGCACGGATTGGCGCGGCTCGCATTCCATCTCCCCCTATACCCCCATCCCCGACAAAGGTCCCATTTTGCTCCAGGACCACGGCAACCCCGTCCTATTCAGAAACGTCTGGATCAGAGAACTGAAGGATTGAAGACGCTGTGAAACGGGGTGGGTGAACCGTTGGCTCGCTGTAATCAGGATGGGTCTTTGCCGGCCGATGCGGTTGCGGCAGAGTGTCTTGTGAAGACGGCGGAGGATTGTGGGCAAGGTAATGCTATCTGCTCACCAAGATGAGGAAAAGGAATAAAGAAAGTATAAGAATTGCCATAGGCAAACCCGGCTATTCAAGGATATCGGGAAAGGCCCAAGATCCCGCAACCCTCTTGATTCTCGCGTTCTAATAATTATTATACCGAGAACTCTGAGGAAGTTGCAGATACCCGATAATGATTCGTAAGCCATTTAGTGTAAATTGGCTAGAATCTGTGGACAGATGGGAAGATAAAGGGGCGTTCCCCGAAGTGCCGGATGAACTCGGATCATGAACCCGTGGCAGCGAAACCTGATGTGGTGCGCACTGGCGGCCATCGCGCTGGGACTTGCCGCTGTACAAGTCCTTACTGAGTTGACGCGCCCAGGCCGCGACGAGGCTATGGACCATCTGCGCACGCGCCTCGCGGAATCCGCGCGCTTGGATGCAAGCCAATCCGAGCGTCCGATCACACCCAACTCTGTTACCAAGGCGGGCGTCACACCTCGGCGCAGCATTGAAGAGACCCGGGAGAAGGCCCTGGAACTCATGAAAGCCTTCTACGCGCGTATGGATTGGGACATCGAGGAGAATAGACGTCCTTTTGCTCTTCTTGGCAATCTCCTTAGCGGAAGAAGAAGTCTTAAGGAACTCACCCAGGAAGACCTCGACTCGCTCAAGAAGCTGATTGATGCCAACGGAGACATCTGGAAGGAGTTGGATGATCTCGACTGGGACCGTTTGCATGAAGCTATGATTGAGGCGTCCACGCGTTCTAAGGCCTTCGAGAACATGTGGGACCTGTCGGCAGTGAGCGCCGACCTTCTGATGGCTCAGGCAATCCTGGATGCCCGCGCCGGCAACGCCGACGCCGTCCTGCGCGACCTGGCGCGGTACCTGAGCGCGCTCGAGGTCTCCTGCCCGATTCCTGAATCCGTGACCTGCGTCATGAACTTGGTGTCCTCGGAACTGGAGCGAGGGGCCGCATCGAAGGAGGCGGAAGAAGTGTTTCTCGAGGAATTAGCCCGTAGCCGGCGGCGAGAGCTTTTCCGCCGGCAGCAAGAGCAGTTTCTCGCCCTAATCCTGAAAGAGTTAGACGAACTGCCGCAGCCCGTGATCGAACAAGAGCGCAATCCGATTCGCAAGGTGCTCGGACTGGGCTATTGCACCATCGGGTTGCCACTGCTGAATTACGACATGCAGAACTTTGCCGCAAACGCCGAGCGCATACTTGATGCATCGAGCCTGCCGTACTTGGAAGCCGAAGCCGCGCTCGCGGACGTTCGCGCGGATTGCGATGCACGTCTGTTAGGCGAATTCGGCAGGAACCTCGGCGCAGATTTCCTGTGCCAGCCGGAACGCTTCGCGGCGCGGGCAGAACAGGAAGCTCGGATGGACCTTATGCGCCTCGGCATCTTGGTCGAGCGCTATCAAGCCGAACACGGCGCATATCCGCTGACGCTCGACGCGTTGCAGGACCGTTTTGCCGGGGCACTTCCCGTCGACCCATTCTCCGGCGGATCGTACGGATATGCGTCGGACGGCCAGTCCTTCCGACTGTTCAGTGTTGGCCACGACGGCGAAATTGTATGGAGAGGTGATGAGGCGCAAGCTCAAACAGGAGACCAATCGAATGAGCTGCAACCCTAACCGTAGTTCCATCGCTGCAATAGGTGCGCGAAATCTTTATCTGAGTTTGGTGTTTCTTTCCGCGGCGGTTTGGGCGGCGGATCCGCCCAAGCCATTAGTGCGGGCGCATGCCCACAACGATTATGTCCATCAGCGACCGCTTCTGGACGCCTTGGACCAGGGCTTCTGCAGCGTTGAGGCGGATATTCATCTCGTGGACGGCCAACTCCTGGTTGCGCACGACCTCAATAAGACCCAGCCGGGTCGGACGCTCCAGACGCTCTATCTCGATCCGCTCCGTGAGCGAATCAAGGCCCACGGCGGCCGCGTCTATCGCGACGGCCCGCCGTGTACGCTCCTGATCGACATCAAGACCGATGGGAAGACGACCTATCCCGTCCTGCATCAAGTCCTCGAGAAGTACTCCGACATTCTGACGGTGTTCAAGGACGGTGCCCCCACGCCCGGCCCGATCACCGTGATTGTCGACGGCGCTCGCGACCTGATCGCCGCACAATCGGTTCGCTATGCGACAATCGATGGCGGCCGCAATGATTTGGACTCGGACGCGCCCGCCGGCCTCATCCCATGGATCAGCATGGAGTGGAAGAGCGCGTTCAAATGGATGGGCCAGGGGCCCATGCCTGAAGACGAACGCGCAAGACTTCGTGAGATGGTCAAGAAGGCCCATGACAAGGGCCGCAAGATCCGCTTCTGGGGTCTCCCGCTCAGGGCCGCCGTCTGGCCGGAACTGTACGACGCTGGCGTAGATCTGCTCAATGCCGACAATTTGCAGGGCATGAAAGAGTTCCTGGTCGAACGCGAAGGCAGCAAGTAGTACAGCGTCTGCGCACCCCACAGCCATGGACGGAGTGGACGGGATGGGCGGAGTGGACAGAAGGGCGAGTTCGCGGCGGGTTCTCGCCAATTGATATACTCTTTTCCTGCCGCGGTCAGGCTGACGGGTCGGGAAAGGAGCCGTTTCATGCGGATACTGGTCACGGGGGGCGCGGGATATCTCGGGAGCAGCCTCGTCGGCCTCTTGTTGAAGCAGGGCCATGACGTGCGCGTGTTCGACCGGTTCTGTTTCGGACGAAACGCGCTCGAAGAGTTCGCGGCGTCGCCACAATGCGAGATCCTGCAGGGGGACGTGCGGCGGTTGCAGGAGGCATCCGCGTTACTCGAAGGAATCGATGCGATAGCCCATCTCGCCAGTCTATCCAATGATCCGTCCTGCAACCTCGATGCGGAAATGGCCGCCGATGTGAACGTCGAAAGCACGCGCGAGCTCGTGAATAAGGCGATCCAGCGCGGGATCCGCCGGTTTGTCTTTGCGTCTTCGTGCAATGTTTACGGCAAGGGGATGTTCGACATTCTCGATGAGGAAAGCCCGCCCAATCCCGTCTCGACTTTCGGCCGGACGAAGCTCGAGGCGGAGCGGCTTCTGCTGGCCATGAAGGGCGAGCATTTTGAACCGGTCGTGGCGCGAACGGCCACGATGTTTGGGTGGTCTCCCCGGATGCGGTTCGACCTTGCCATAAACCACATGGTCGCAACGGCCCTGCGGAACGGGGGCATCAAGGTGTTCGGGGGCGGAAACCAGTGGCGTCCGTTTGTCCACGTGCGCGACGCCGCGGAAGCGTTCGCGCTCCTCTTGACGGCGCCGGCTGAGGCCGTATCGGGACAGGTCTTCAACGTGGGCCGCGAGGATTTCAACTGGCGGATCATCGATCTGGCGCGCCATGTCGCGAGAACGCTGGGCGGTATTGGCGTGGAAATCGAGAAAGACGACGATGATCTCCGCACCTACCGCGTCCAGTTCGACAAGATCCGGAACACGCTTGGGTTCAACTGCACGCGAATGATCGACGAGGGCATTCGCGAGGTCCGCGACGGCCTCCTCGAGTCCCAGATAGATCCGTTCCAGGATGTCTACTTCAACGTGCGGCGACTGAAGCAACTCCTGGCAACGCCGGTTGATGAGGGCGGAGAACCGATCGCGGCACGCTTTATTCCGCTCGCGAAACCCTGTCTCGGGCCGGAGGAAGAAGCAGCAGTAGTGGCCGCGCTACGGAGCGGCTGGCTGACATCGGGTCCTCATATTCAGTCGTTCGAGAAAGCCTTGTCCGAGATCACTGCGGCGCCGCAGGTTGTAGCCCTAAGCTCATGCACGGCGGCCCTGCATTTGTGTTTGGATCACCTGGGCGTCCGCCCGGGCGACGAAGTGATCACGTCCCCCATCACTTGGGCTTCGACGGGCAACACCATCCTTCACATGGGCGCTAAACCCGTGTTTGCCGATATCCGCCGGAACACGCTCAACATCGACGCGGCCGCCATCGAGCGCGCCATTACCGAGCGGACGCGGGTGATCATGCCGGTTCACATGGCGGGCCAACCGTGCGATCTCGATGCCGTTTACGGGGTGGCCGCCAAACACGGCATTCCCGTCGTCGAGGACGCCGCGCATGCCCTCGGCGCTTCATACAAAGGCAAGCGGATCGGGAGCTACGGCAACCTTGCGTGCTTCAGTTTCTACGCGATCAAGAACGTAACGACAATGGAAGGCGGCGCGGTCGCACTGAAGGATCAGGAGGTGGCCGCGCGTTTGCGGCTGCTGGCGGCCAACGGCATGTCGGCCACGGCGTGGGAGCGGTACGGGCGGAGCGCGGTTGCTCACCCGGCGGAGGTCATCGAGCCCGGCTACAAATACCTAATGAGCAACGTCGGTGCGGCCATGGGAATCGAGCAACTGAAAAAGTTTGCCGCGTTTCAAGCGGCCCGGCGTCGCATCGCGCACATGTACACGACGGTTCTTTCCGATCTTGACGAGATTTGGATGCCGGAGATCATCGACGGCGTCGAGCACGCTTGGTATTCCTTCATCGTTCGCTTGAAATTGGACAAGCTGACCAAGACGCGCAACGAGATTGCGGCGGCGCTCCGCCGCGAGAACGTCGGCACGGGCGTCCATTTTTTCGGCCTCCATCTGCACCCGTACTACCGAGAATTCCTCGGCCTGCATCCGGAGGATCTGCCGGAAGCTACGTCCGCATCCCATGAGGTGCTGTCGTTGCCGCTGCATCCTCAGATGGCGGACAAAAACGTGCATGAGGTCGTCGAGGCGCTCAAAAAGGTGCTTGCGCATGCCCGCCGCGGCGGACGCGGAGGATAGCGGGCATGTTCGCAGGGAAGAAAGTGGTCGTGGTGATGCCGGCTTACAACGCAGCCACCACTTTGCGGATGACCTACGATGAGGTCATGGCGCAAGGCGTTGTGGACGAGGTGGTGATCGTCGATGATGCAAGCAAGGATGATTCGGCGGCCATCGCGAAGACCTTGCCGCACACCACCGTGCTCGTGCATCCCAGGAATCGAGGCTACGGCGGCAACCAGAAGTCCTGCTACAAGCTCGCGCTCGAACTGGGCGCGGACATCGTCATCATGGTGCACCCTGATTACCAGTATACGCCGCAACTTATCCCGGCCATGGCATGTATGGTGGGCAACGGCCTGTACCCGTGCGTCCTGGGATCCCGCATTCTCGGCGGGCGGGCCCTCGAGGGCGGAATGCCGAGTTGGAAATACGTGGCGAACCGTGCACTGACGCTGTTCGAGAACCTCCTGATAGGCGCCAAGCTCTCCGAGTATCACACTGGTTACCGGGCTTTTTCGCGCGGGCTGCTCGAGAGTCTTCCTCTCGATGCCAACTCCGACGATTTCCTGTTCGACAACCAAATGCTGGCGCAGATCATATGGTTCGGGCACACGATTGGCGAGATCACGTGCCCCACGAAGTACTTCACCGAGGCATCATCCATCAACCTTCGCAGGAGCATCAAGTACGGCATCGGCTGCCTCGCCACGGCGTCCGCCTTCCGCCTGGCGCGCATGGGGTGGATCCGTTCCAAGCTGTTTCCGAGATCCGAAGGCGCCGCCGCGAGTGTTTGAGATCCCAAGAACGCTTGCTTGTTATCCTTGCCTGAGTCGCCCGGTAAGGAACCTCGCCTTTCCAGTCTATCGAACGAGCACCAGGCCGAAGTAGTGTTGCGGCTCCTTATAATGGCGGACCACGTTGATGGTGAATCCGTGCTTGCGGGCCGTGGCGAAGACATCGATCCCGCAGGCTTCCATCGAGGGCCGCGCCTGCTCCGCGTGGCGGCATCCCTCATCGAACGCGCAAGTCTCGCACAAGTGACACGGGCCTGCTCCCAACCCGAACGCCTTGTAGCAGCCTTCGAGGAACAGTGCGCGCTCGAGTTGGACCGCGATCTGTTTGGATTGGCCCGGAGGCGCCTCGAACAGGACGGCTTGCCGGTACTCGCCGAGCATGCGACGCGTCTCGACGGGCGCCGGCGAATGCGGAGGACACATCAGGCTCGAGGCGTACCCGTCGCACCCGAACTGACACTTCCAGCGGACCCACGTCCCCGTTTCCACGGTCGAGGGCGAGATAACTTTTGCGTTCAGCGCGCCGAATTGCCTCGCCGTCTTCAAGAGTTGGGCGTCCGTCAAACCCTGTCCAGCAGACCTCTTCTCTAGTGTACGCTTCGGCTTTCTCCTTGCGGCCGTTTCGCGGGCCATCGGCAGGTTCCTTCCTTTTCCTGGGCGCACTTTCCTTGAATCAGCCCGGATTCCGCCTTATAATACCGTCTTGCGTTGTGTAACGGAAACCAGCGAAGCCGCCAAGAGCCTCCGGCGCTTCGTAGAGTCGTTTTTTCGCGCCGCTGGCGCTGTTTCTTGGAAGTAATGGTCTCGAAGAACCTCCCTCCGCAAAACGCAGAAACGCATGGTTTAGTGCTCCGTGCACCCGAAGGTCCGATAAGGAGTCTGACAGTCGATGTTTCGCATTCTTAAGAGGGCCGAGCTTGCTCCGAAAGTGAAGGAATTCGTCATTGAAGCGCCTCTGATCGCCGCCACCGCCAAACCGGGCAACTTCGTGCTCGTTCGAGGCGACGAACGCGGCGAGCGCATCCCGCTTACGATAGCCGACAGCGACGCGGACGAGGGCACGGTGACACTCGTGCTGCAAGAGGTCGGCAAAGGGACGACCAAGCTTGGCGCGTTCAACGCGGGCGAAAGTTATCTGGACGTGGTCGGTCCGTTGGGCAAGAACCGCGATTTCCCCGAAGGCGGAAAGACGATCTGTTGCGTGTCGGGCGGGCTAGGCGTAGCGCCGATGTTCCCGCAGACGAAGGCGTATCATGAACTCGGCAACCGGGTGATCTCGATCATCGGCGCGCGCAACAAGGACCTGTTCTTCTGGCAAGACCGTATCGCCGCGGTCAGCGATGAGGTGCATTACATTACCGACGACGGCTCTTCCGGACGCAAGGGGTTCGCGACGCAGGTCCTTGATGAACTCGTCCAGAAAGGCGAGAAGATCGACGAGGTCGTCGCGATTGGCCCGGTCCCGCACATGAAGGCCGTGACACAGTGCTGCAAGAAGCACAACCTGCCGGTCATGGTCAGCCTCAATCCGATCATGGTGGACGGCACGGGCATGTGCGGCGGATGCCGCGTGAGCATCGGCGGCAAGACGAAGTACGCCTGTGTGGACGGCCCCGAGTTCGATGGCGCGGAGGTTGATTTCGATGAGCTGACGGGGCGTCAAGGGGCTTATAGGACCATGGAGATCCAGGCCCTCGAGGGGCCGGATCCTCCGCCCGAGGCTGCACCGGACCATGAGTGTCTTCTGGTTCCGCAAATCGCGGAAGCTGAGGCGGCACAGAGAGACTCCGCGCATGAGGAAGCCGAGAGAATGCTGAGGCGGCGGACGACCTTCGAAGAGGTGAACCAAGGTCTCAGTGAAGAGCGGGCGTTGGAGGAAGCCATGCGCTGCCGCATGTGCAAGCGGCCGTCATGTATGAAGGGCTGCCCCGTTGAAGTGAATATCCCTGCGTTCATCAAGGCGATTCAAGACAAGAATTTCGATCTTGCCGCGGCAGTCCTCAAAGATAAGAACAGCCTCCCGGCCATCTGCGGACGCGTGTGCCCCCAGGAGAACCAGTGCGAGAAGACATGCGTGCTTGTACGCAGCGAGGAGCGGCCCGTTATGATCGGGCGCCTCGAGCGATTCGCGGCGGATTGGGAGGCCCTGCACGAGCCCGTGAAGCCGGAGGTCGCCCCCCGGAATCACAGGAAGGTGGCGGTCGTCGGATGCGGCCCCGGCGGGCTTACGTGCGCGGGTGATCTCGCCAAAATCGGCTACGACGTGACGATTTTCGAGGCATTCCACGACACGGGTGGCGTGCTACGCTACGGGATTCCGGAGTTCCGTCTCCCGAAAGCGGTCGTCGGCCGTGAGGTCAATTACGTAAGGAGTTTAGGCGTCACGATCAAGCTCGACATGATCGTCGGCAAGGTCCACACGGTTAAGGACCTGATGAACGAGGGTTATGAGGCCGTATTCATCGCCGTGGGCGCCGGCGCGCCGATGTTCATGAACATCCCCGGCGAGAATCTCATCGGCGTGTTCTCCGCGAACGAGTTGCTGACGCGCGTCAACCTGATGAAGGCATACCGTAAGGACTACGACACGCCCGTCATCGTGGGAGAGAACGTCGCGGTCATCGGCGCCGGCAACGTGGCGATGGACGCGGCCCGGACCTCGCTGCGGCTTGGCGCTAAAGTGGTGACGATTGTCTATCGGCGTTCCGAGGCCGAGATCCCGGCCCGCGCCG
>Ga0315274_10016831_pt1 | contig 10324 bp, 6 predicted proteins | sample YL17G02_20_MG_FD_203700 | JGI IMG/M metagenome (GOLD analysis project Ga0315274, IMG submission 203700) | Sediment microbial communities from Yellowstone Lake, YNP, Wyoming, USA - YL17G02_20 | ecosystem: Environmental > Aquatic > Freshwater > Lake > Sediment | place: USA: Wyoming | collected... | reverse complement strand
GGAGTACAATCATCATCGGCCGCACAGCAGCTTGAACTATATGACGCCTGCGGCGTTTGCCGCCGCCTGTTTGGCTTCGGCTCCGGCTTCGGCAGGGCCTGCGCCTGCGCCAAACAGGACAGAGAACATGGACAACTCTCTAATCGTAGCTGGTACATAAACAGGGGTCACATCAATCGCCATTCTGCCCTATTATATTGCCAACCTAAATATCGAAGCTACCTTCAAGCAGAGAATGGGATTCTATGAGGAATTCAAGAATATTTGTTTCGTGGACACGCTGGACAATACGGGATTTAATTTCAAGGGAAAACAGGCAATAATATCTTCACTGAGTTCTGAAAATTCAGAGCGCATCAATGAGCAGAATAAACGCAAAATCAGCATCATAATAGGAAATCCTCCATACAATGCGAACCAAATGAATGAAAACTATAATAATAAAAATCGGAAATACCCTTTCATTGACAAGAGGATAAAGGATACTTTCATAAAATATAGCTGCGCTCAAAAGACAAAAGCTTATGATCCCTGCTCCCGTTTCTTCCGTTTGGCAATGGACCGCATCGCGGAAAATGGCATAATAGCATTTATTATAAATCGCACTTTTTTAGATAGCGCAAGTTATGATGGTTGGCGAAAATGCGTACGAGACGATTTTTCCAATATTTATGTAATTGATACCAAGAGCGACGTTCGAGATAATCCCAAAATCTCCGGAACTAAACATAATGTATTTGGGATTCAAACGGGCGTGGCCATTATTTTTCTGGTTAAAAAACAAAATGAAAGCGGAAATGCAAAAATTCATTATTTTAGTCTTACTGATGAGCAAACCAGAAAGGAGAAGCTTGTTTTTTTCAACACCACGGCTCTTAAAGAAATAGTATTTTCAAATATTGAACCTGACTCACACAACAATTGGCTTAATTTGGACGACAAATGTTCCGATTTTTCGAATTTCACTCCTTTAGTGGAAAAATATTCACTGTTTCGTATGACAAGCCTAGGTGTATCCACCAACCGGGATGAATGGGTGTTTGATTTTGATGAAGACACATTGAAAGATAAAATAAGATATTTTATTGAGTCATATAATGCTCAATCAAAAAGACTAAAAGGGGTTCAGAAGGATGAACTAGACGATAAATTAGCTACAGACATAAAATGGAGCGAATCCTTGAAAAGTAAGTTTCTAAAGGGTGTCAAACTGATCTTCGACGAAAATTATATAACTCGATTCATTTACCGGCCTTATGCGTTTCGTTTTTATTATTCAGATAAACATTTATCTGATAGATTAACAGCTAATCATTATGCCATATGCGGCGAAACTTTAACTGCTAATAACCGTGGAATCTGCTTTTCTGGCATTAATTCTTCCAAACCTTTCATGACCTTAGCTACGTATAAAATATGGGGACTCGATTTTCTCGAAAAAACTCAGTGTGTACCGTTTAATTATTATGATGATAATGGAAACCAAATTGATAATATCACCGACTGGGGATTGAAACAGTTTCAGGAGAATTACAAAAACAACAAAATCACAAAGGAAGATATTTTCTATTACGTCTATGCAGTCCTTCATAATCCTGCATATCGCAAAAAGTATGAGATAAACTTAAAACGCGAATTCCCACGAATTCCGTTCTATGATGATTTCAAAAACTGGTGCAACTGGGGTAAAACTTTGATGGATTTACATATCAATTTCGAGACGGCAGCGCCCTTTAATCTTAAACGCGTTGAAAAGGTCCCACCTAAACAGAAGCGCCCCAAACTGTTTGATGTTGTACCCACAAACCAATTGCCAGAATCAGAACAGGCTGAACGCTCGCCCAAACCGCGTCTTAAAGCCGATAAAGAGCATGGCAGCATTGAACTTGACGACCAGACGACCTTAACCGGTGTTCCCAAAGAGGCATGGGAATACAGATTGGGTAATCGCAGTGCTCTTGAATGGGTATTAGATCAATACAAAGAATATAAACCCTCAGACCCGACCATCGCCGAAAAATTCGACACTTATCGCTTTGCAGATTACAAGGAAAAGGTCATTGACCTTCTCAAACGAGTCTGCACCGTCAGCGTAAAAACTATGGAGATTGTTTCTGCAATCAAAAAGTAGTAACTCTCTACCTGAAACTTTATAAATTTAGCCAGGCCATTTCCTCGCCATCTTTTTCTTTCTTGGACGCCCAGACTTTTTGCACTCAAAGAAAAAACCGTCAAGATATGTGGGAATCCCCTTTTTGCTTTGTGCTGTGGCAAAAACAATGCAGGGTCTGGCTGGATGCTCAAATATTCCTTTTAACCTTCCGAACATCCATTCCGGTTTATGGTCTAATTCAGTTATAATAATACATGGCTGCCCCGAAGTTTTATTAAATAGGACGTTTTGAAAATTCTTTTGACTGACACAGGCCATTTCTTTTTCCCACTCTTTCCTATTTTCGCCATGGTACCGTATGGTACAATCCGTGAGTTCGTGTGCGAGGTAATCCGCGAGTTCATATCCTGAGGTATCTTTTGACAAAAACAGAACTCCTCGGCAGCCATCCCATTGGTTCAACAATTCCCACACCCTCCGTGTAAACTTTGGCCAATTCTTTTGGATTTTTTGTAAAACTTCGTCTTTCATATTTTGCCCTTTCTATTACTATAAAACCGGAGACGCCATATAATTGACGGACTTAATCATATTTCCTATCCTTTGGACGTTCCACATCTTTCGGTCTTAAAGGAAACATTATATCGCCAAACTCAGATAAAAAACAATCTCATTTAGGTTCCATAATCCGCGATATTTGTTTCTGCTAACCCTCTCGTCCCTTTTCCTTCGTCCAAACCAAAACTTGCCCGACATCCGCTTGGCGGGTTAAAAAACAGTGCCTGCCCGCCATCTGTGTGGCGGGTTAATCCGTGTAACTTGCCCTGAGCTTGCCGAAGGAATTAGTGTCGAACCCGCAAAAATTTTTCATTGACTTTTCTTTAAAAATATGTTAAAATTTCTCCCTGTTTGCAAGTAAGCAAACGCTCAACCGCCCCGTAGGGCAAGGTCCTCAGGGTTAGCAAACCCAGTCAAATCCAGTCATTTGTTAATGTTCAATTTGTTTTGAATTTGTGTCATTTGGATTTCGAGATTGTTTCGGATTTCGATATTCGGATTTCGAATTTATATTGGCATCCTTGGAGGTTCTCTCATGGCTACAGAAGCTCAAATCATCGCAAACCGCCGTAACGCACAAAAATCGACCGGCCCGCACATGCAAAAGGTTCTTGAGATTCGTTCTATCGCTATGTTCCTTTGTGCCTCAGTGCCTTTGTGGCTATGAGTCAATTATGCAAAACAAAGCCAATTTCCGCAACGACAAAATGAAAACAACCTTCTTATTAACAAAGGATTATGAAAATGAAATCGTTTTTATGCTCACAAAAAAAAACCCAATCAAACCCAATTGCAAACCAACCACCCCAATTTCCAAAATTTCATTCAAAAACCCATTCTCCCAATCATTATCCGACCTTTTTTCTCTTCTATTTTATACTTATGCCGTTGCGCAGCGACCCTGCAATTTTGATTTTTGCTCTTTGATTTTTGATTTACTATCCCCTTTCCCCTATCTCCTGTCTGTTCAACCGTCGTTGTAAGTCCTTAAGGCGGTTTGTTTCATCGAAACCGAGGAGTATTATAGGAAAGGCGGTTTTGTTGTGCATGAGTGGCTCATCCATATTCACCCACTGCCGGCAGCGTTCGCCATCCGGCGTTCCCGGTATCGGCGAAAAGTCGGCTAACGTCCCCCGGATACCGAGGCTATGGACAAAGTGCATTGAAGATTCGAGTTCCTGAATGTCGTTGTCTGGATGCCCAAGAATTTGGTATGCCGTAATATTCGCAGGATTGGCGCCAGCATTAATGAGGTTTAGGACCGCCTGGGTAAGCTCATCACAAAAGACTTTTGACCCTGTACCTTGCTGCCATTCGACCGAAGCACTCTCAAATCCGAGGTAGAAGGTTTTGAATCCGGCCCGTACCATTAGCTCGGCCAGTTCTTCGGTCACAAAACGGGCGTTCAACGCATTGGGCGTATGCAAGTTTATTTTGATGTTGCGTTTCATAAGCTCATTGAGAAACGGCACAAGCACTTCTTCGGGTTTCCAAAGCAAGGCATCATCGTAAAAGGCGATGTTTCGTGCGCCGAGCCCTGCCAATATCTCTACCTCAGCTAAGGAGCGTTCCAGAAGTCTCGGCTTGAATTTGCCATACACATTCGGTACCGAGCAATAGGTACAATTGAAAGGGCAGCCCTCGGACAGTTTAAGTACGCCACAATCTACCTTGTTGTAGGCCTCCCACAACGCTGGTTTGGTCGCATCCGGTGTTATATTCAGAAATTGCCAGAGGGGATCGAGGTTTGTGCCCTCTATAAAAAGGTCAGCACCGAGGTTTTGTACATGATTAGTACAAAGCGTAACATAGTTACCGCCGAGAACGATTTTTGTCTCCGGGTGGTATTTGCGAATATCTTCAATCACTTCTTGCAGACTTGGATACCAATATGTCATTGTTGTTTGAACCAGTGCGAAATCGAATTGTCGCTGCTGTTTTAGGAACTCAACGAATATGTCACGCGGCAGGCCAAAGCGTCGAAAGTGTCGTGGTATTTCGATGAGGCACCTGGGGCTTGGAATTATCTGCTCATAGAATCTACCCCGGCCCCATTGATCGGACTGAAGATGCTTTTGGCCGACACAGAAAGGGTGAATCCGGTCGAGGTAGTCGAATAGTGCAAAATCGGCTGCGGATCGCAGATACCCCGCAACGCTCAATAAGCCGTATGGCTTTAGCCAAAAGTCGTATGCTGCAAAGTCATGGATTGGCGGATTTACAAGCAGGATTCTTGGCTTCATTGTCTTGAGACTGTCGGCTTTTGGGATCGTGTCTGAGATCAGGTTTCCTCCACCACGTCGAATCCCATCAGGGCCCCCAAATTCTTAATGCTCTGTAGATGATCACCGTAGAAGACCACACGATGCAACAGGGTCATCACGTCATCGTCAAGTTTACCGCCACCCCAGTTATTGAACATCTTGCGGGCGTCGCCCACTTGTGTGACGAATTGTGTTCGGCAGCCGAGGTCGTTATGTGTAACCTCTATAATTTTACCTGTGGAGATCAGCATAGTGTTAAGGTTGACGAATTTGGCGCATGTAACCGGCTGGCCTACGCGGTTCTCGACTTCAAGCGAGACACCGTTATGCCAGTCGCTCTGATTCCTGATAGTAAAGGGCAGTCGCCGGCCGGTGGGACCGTCCATTTTTGTGGCTGACGTACAGTGAAAGTGAATCAGTGCGTTTCTGGCAGTGTCGAAGACTGGATCGGTGATAAAACCAGGTATGCCGAAGGCGTAGCGGAACATAAGCATTGTCAGGGTCGAATCCATGTCGCCCTCGCAGGCACCTACTAAACCGAGGTCGTTGAGTTTGCTAAACGCCAGGCAGCATTTGGCCGGGTCGCCCATGCACCCTGAGCTTGTGACAGCCTGTGCTCGTTCCCTAATCATCAGGTCTCTCAAAGCGAGATAAAAACGTGCTGAGTTGACAATCTCCTCACGCGAAGGCTCGACGATTCTTTTGGCTTTGCTGATCCAATACACTTGGGCTTCGGCCTTGGCAGCCTTGAGGTCAACTGTTTTGTGCAGTTTGATGGTTTCTTCGATGGTGACCGGGACAATCTCCGCTCCGAGCTTCTGCTTGACTTGTTCGGCGGAACAGGCTGCGGCTGTTCCGAGTGGAGCGTTGATGAGGATGATTCGTGTTTGGCGCAGGTGCGGAGCGACCCTCATCAGGCCCACTGCCCGGTCGATCTCGCTCCAATCACTTGTGGGCAGCAGGGCGACCTTCTTGCCGGCTTTCTGCCAGCGGGGAAAGAACAACCACCCATGGCCGCTATAAGGTTGTGAAAAGACCGCCGTGGGAATTTCCGTATCTACTATTTGACCCATTGCCTTTAAGGGTGCGTCACCGCCGTGCCCTGAGAGGTGGAATAATAGAATACCGTCTGCGTCCTTTAGTTTTGGGAGGAGGTCATCAACGTTGGTGGGCGGCACCTGATCTCCCCCAACAAATTTCACATCACCGAGTTTTGTTTCCACTTTGCGAAGGTACTGCTCCATCCTGCCGATTTCTTCTTTTGGTCTGGACAGATATATGTCGCCTGTTCTGCCGACATAGACTTGGTATATCTTCACGGTAGGCAGCTTTGGCGTCCAGTCGGATGGCTCAGCAGATAAGGTCTGGCCCGACAGTCTCGCCCCTAACAGCACAACTCCAGCTCCAGCTGCACTTGCACCTAAGAATTGACGTCTGTTCATTGAATTGTCCATACTTTTACTCCGTCTCAGAAGTGAATCAATCTTTTACAGACCTGCCCCCGCGTTTCACGCGAAGCGGGACGGCGGGTATAGAATCAGGTCGCCGGATTAGTAGTGACCCACGGTTGTTGACCTGCGTATTTTCGATAAGCCGACCAGAATCAGATATTACAGGATAATTCAAAGTTTCAATGGCTGTCAATTTCTTTTCTCCAAGTTCTTTATCGAAAAGGCCTTGCTTTAATTTACCGGTGGGGAGCCAGTGATTTATTCGAGAGCGCTATCCGTTTTTTCGAGAAGCATTAGCCGAAATAAAACGTCATTCCTACGGTATTACGGCATTGATGGTCGATAGGATACAGGTTGACCTGGATGTGAGGTTAATGCTAAAATAGATAAGATGAGTGGTTAAGATTCAATCGTTTGAGGTCGCAAAGTTACTGAAGGGAAGCTAATCTGTTCGGTCTCCATGCGGAATGAGGAAAGGTGGGCCAAGTGCCTGCATCTAAGTTATATCTTTTGCCTGTTTTAGGGGCGGTTTTGTTATTTCCTACTTTGGCTGGGGCCATCTGTCCGGAAGGTGATTTTAATGGCGATTGCAAAGTTGATTTTAAGGACCTGCGAGTCTTTGCTGAACAGTGGCTTGCCTCATCAGAAGATGTGGACAGCATAGCAGACTTGGATAAAAACAGCGAGGTCCAAGGCAGTGATTTTGTCGTACTGGCTGCGAACTGGCGCAAAACCGGCCTTCCGGTGGTAATCAACGAGATTCTGGCATCTAACGCCGCTTATAACCTCGATCCGCAGGGTGAATATGACGATTGGATCGAGTTGTATAATGCTGGTGACAAACCGGTTGATATTGGTGGCATGTATTTGACCGACGACCTGTCACTGCCTACCGAGTGGCGGATTCCCACGGGCAGCCCATCTTTGACTACTATTAACTCCAAAGGATATTTGTTGATATGGGCTGACAATGAGACAACGGACTCCGGTCTGCACGCCAACTTCAAGATAAATGCCGCCAGTGATGAAATAGCTCTCTTCGATAAAGATGGAATCACGCTGATCGACAGCATCTCGTTCGGTGATCAGACGGCTGATATTTCGTACGGGCGCTACCCCGATGCTGCTGATAGTTGGGCGTTGATGGCTTTTCCTACGCCCGGCAGCACGAATATGCTGGTGTATCAGGGATTTGTAGCCGAGCCTGAATTCAGTTGCGAGCGCGGTTTTTATACCCAGCCGTTTACAGTGACGCTCACCACTAAAACTGAAGGTGCACTCATATATTATACTATTAATGGAAGCATACCTTATGATTCCCAGCTCAACCGGCCGATGGGTATGGTTTATTCGGGCCCTATTCCAATCACCACCACCACATGCCTGCGAGCAGTGGCAGTCAAGCCCGGATGGAAACCAAGCGACGTTGGCACACATACCTACATCTTCCTCAAAGATGTTATCCGCCAGCCGAATAATCCGCCGGGTTTTCCGACATCTTGGATTTCGGTGGCGGCAGATTATGAAATGGATCCGGAGATCACCAACAACCCGAAGTACGCCCCTTTGATGGAGCAGGCGTTGCTATCTATTCCAACTGTTTCAATCGTGATGAGCACTAATGACCTGTTTGGCTCCAACGGAATATACACCAACCCGAGCAACAGGGGCGTTGCATGGGAACGACCTACGTCGGCTGAACTAATCTATCCTGACGGCCGAAAAGGCTTCCAGATCAACTGCGGGATTCAGATTCAGGGCGGGTGGTTCCGGCCTCTTACCAGTAGCATGAAGCACTCGTTCCATTTGCTGTTTAAGGGAATCTACGGCGAGACCAAACTTCGATATCCGCTGTTCGGCGATGATGCGGTCGCTGAATTTGACACCATCACACTCCGTGCCGGCGCCAACGACGGATACTCGTGGGACGGCGCCCGGTATACCGAGCAATACACGCGGGATGAGTTCGGGCGCGGCCTCCAGCTTGCTACCGGCAACGCGGGCTCACATGGAACGTTCGTCCACCTGTACATAAACGGGCTGTATTGGGGACTTTACAACCCGTGTGAGCGTCCGGACGATTCCTTTTCTGCCGGCTACTACGGGGGCGAAAAGGAGAGCTGGGATTCGCTGCACAACGGCGGGAGCACCGAAGTCATTGAGGGCGACATGAACGCCTGGAACCAGATGGTGGCCAAGTGCCGGCAGGGTGCGAACTCATATACAGCGTACATGGAGCTTCAGGGCAAGAATCCCGATGGGACACCTAATCCGGCTTATCCGAATCTGCTGGATGTTACAAACTACATCGACTACCTCATAGTCAACATCTGGGGCGGCAACTGGGACTGGCCGTGGAAGAACTGGTATGCGGCCCGTGACAGGTCGCCCAACAGCACCGGATTCAAGTTCTACTGCTGGGACTATGAAAACACCATGGGCAACAACCTGAGCCGATCAGATCTCAACAAGAACGCCCTCAACAACAGCTTTTCTTCCGCCGGAGAACCCCATCAGAGCCTCAAACAGAATTCCGAGTACCGACTACTCTTTGCGGATCGCGTGCATCGGTTCTTTTTCAACGATGGCGTCTTGACGCCACAACCGCTGATCGAGCGCTATATGGTGCTTTCAAATCGGATCGAAATGGCCGTCATTGGAGAGTCTGCACGCTGGGGAGACCAGCATTACAGCACACCACTTACGCAGGAGGACTGGTACGACCGCGATACGAACTACAACGATGGGCGAGCCGGACGGGGCTGGATTCTGAACTACTACCTGCCGCAACGAACAGGCATCGTCCTGCAACAGTTTAAGACTGCTGGACTTTATCCGAATGTGGATGCGCCGGTTTTCTATATCAACGCCTCATATCAGCATGGCGGACATACTTCCACAAACAGCCAGCTCTCAATGACCAAAACCAGCGGCACAATATGGTACACCGTTGACGGCTCCGATCCGAGAGTGCCGGGCAGCGGCGGTGGAACTGGGAGTACCAATACCCTGGTTGCTGAGAGCGCTTCCAAGCGAGTGCTCGTGCCAACAAGTGCTATTAGCGATGCCTGGAAGGGCGGCCAAGCGTTTGATGATTCATCCTGGACAGCCGGCACAGGTGGAGTAGGTTACGAAAGAAGCTCCGGCTACGAAACGTTCATCGGACTCAATATGCAGCAACTTATGTATAACAAGGCCATAGGCTGTTACGTACGTATTCCATTTACCCTGACTGCCGGTGACCTGTCAGCGATTAAAAGCTTGACTATGAAGGTGCGCTACGATGATGGTTTTGTCGCCTACATCAATGGTGTTGAGGTCCTGCGGGCATTATTTACCGGCACGCCTGCGTGGAATTCTTCTGCTGACAGTAACTATGAATCTACCGGTTGGGAGCCTTTTGATATAACCCAGTATATAAGTACCCTCCGGCAGGGCCAGAACATTCTGGCTATTCACGCCATGAATTACACGCAAACCAGCTCAGATTTTCTTATCTCTGTCGAGTTAACAGCGGGCCAGGGTGCGACTCCCACGAATCCGCCCGGAGTCTCGCCGACCGCCGTCGAGTATAAAGGGCCGATCACCCTTACAAAGAGCACACACGTCAAGTCAAGAGTGCTCAGTGGTAGTACCTGGAGCGCACTGAATGAGGCGGTCTTTGCGGTTGGGCCGGTGGCGGAGAACCTGCGTATCAGCGAAATAATGTACCATCCACAGGATACAAATAATCCCGATGATCCGAACACAGAATACATCGAACTAAAGAACATCGGCGCCCAAACCATAAACCTCAACCTCGTAAAATTCACCAACGGTATAGACTTCACCTTCGGTGATACGGAGCTTGCACCAAATAAGTACATCCTTGTCGTAAAAGACTTAAACGCCTTTACCACAAAGTATGGCCAAGCTCTTCCAATCGCAGGCACTTACAC
>Ga0315274_10016830_pt1 | contig 10325 bp, 8 predicted proteins | sample YL17G02_20_MG_FD_203700 | JGI IMG/M metagenome (GOLD analysis project Ga0315274, IMG submission 203700) | Sediment microbial communities from Yellowstone Lake, YNP, Wyoming, USA - YL17G02_20 | ecosystem: Environmental > Aquatic > Freshwater > Lake > Sediment | place: USA: Wyoming | collected... | reverse complement strand
AGGCAGAGCGCGACGGGGGAGGTGTATGCCATCGGGAGTGATCGCGAGTTCTCAAGGGCCTCCCCCAGCCGGCTTTGGCGCGTGGATCTCCGGAGTGGGCGCTGTGAGGCGGTGCTTCCTGATTTGGACGTTTGCCTAGGCGATCGGATCAATTGCGATGTGCGCTTTCCGAGCACGATGCACGATCCGTGGATCTCGGAGGATGGAGGCCGGGCGCAGTTTCGGATGACCCAGGGCTCGGCCGTGCGCCTCGTGGAGGCGGACTTGAAAGCGCAGCGCTATCGGCTACTCACCGCCCCCGACATGAGTGTGCTCGCGTGGCACGCGAACCCGCAGGGGACCCTGAGGGCGGAGGTCCGGTCCAGCATGACGCAGCTCCCCGAGCTGTGGATCGTCGATGATCAGGGGCGAGAGCGGCAGATCACGCATCTCAACGACCGCCTTCTGGCGTCGCGCAAGGTGTTCTCACCCGCCCCCCTACCCTTCGAAGCTTCAGACGGAGCAGTCATCGACGCCTGGCTGGTCCGCCCCTTAGGCAGAGCCGCGAGAGGCATCCCCATGGTGCTGGCGATCCACGGCGGACCCAAGACCGCCTATGGTCACGCCTTCATGCTGGAGTTCCAGATCTTGGCAGGGGCCGGGATGGCCGTCCTGCTATCGAACCCTCGAGGGTCCGACGGGTACGGGACAGCGTGGGCTCACGCCGTGATGGGGCATTACGGTGAGCGAGATTACGAGGATCTGATGGAGTGCGTGGACCACGCGTTATCCATGGACAAGGGCCTGGATCCGGCGAGGCTGGGGGTGAGCGGAGGGTCCTATGGGGGCTTCATGACGAACTGGATCGTGGGCCACACCCACCGCTTCAAGGCGGCGGTGAGCTCACGGGGCATTTCCAACTGGGTCAGCATGTATGGGACAAGCGACATCGGCTTCTTCTTCAACGTCGAGCACGTCGGGGGCACTCCCTGGTCCGCCCCGGAACGCTATCGCGAGAAGAGCCCTCTCACCTACGTGGAGAACGTGACGACGCCCATCCTTCTGACCCACGGCGAGAAAGACCTGCGATGCCCGATCGAGCAAGCCGAGCAGTTCTTCGTGGCTTTGAGGCGCCTGGGCAAGATCGCCTCGCTGGCGCGATTCCCCGAAGAGGATCATGAGCTTTCCCGATCCGGAACCCCGAATCGGAGAATGGAGCGCCTGAGACTCATTGGAGCGTGGTTCCGGAAGTACCTACGATCGGGGGATTCCCCAGCAGTTCTGAGGAAGCGCGCGAGGTGAGGCGGCTGCCGGATGCCGCCGCGCCGATCCGCAAGCCTCCAGCCTTCGGCCCATGCGGGCGCGGTGACGCGCCGCGCTTGGCCTCCGAGCCGAAGTACGCCTGAACCTCGGTTCAGGGGACCAGCGGAGAGATCGCCATAGCGTCCGATCGCGAATCCCTATCCCGCACAACCTCCCTGCGCTACCTCTGGCAGGCGATGTTCTGGGTCTCGTTTCCGTTCGGGATCCTCTCCTTCGTCCTTCCCATCTACGGCCGCGAGATCGGCGCCACGGCGTTGGATATCGGCGTTTTCTTTTCGGCCCTGTCGATCGTTCCTGTGATCGTGCGGCCATTTCTCGGGCGCGCGCTGGATCGTTGGGGACGACGCCCCTTCTTGCTGCTCGGCCTGCTGGGCTACGCCGCCGCAATGCTGATCTTCATCGTTGCCGATCGAATATGGCTGCTGACGCTGGCCCGCTTTGTCCAGGGACTGGGACAGGCCTTTCTCTGGCTCTCGGCGGTGACCATCGTGGCGGATGTTGCGGCGGCCATGGGGAGGGGTCGAGACTTCGGGCTCATCGATGAGGCCACCAACCGAGGCGCGATCCTCGGGACGAGCCTTGGCTTCAGCGCCGTGCTGCTCGTCCAACAAGGGGGCGGGCTGGATTGGAGCCAGACGTGGCCGTGGCTCTTTGCGGCTTACGCCATCCCCGCGTTGCTTGCGTTGGGGATCGCATGGAGGCGGGTCCCCGAGACCCGGCCTCCCCTCCGGCGCGGCGTCGTCGTCCGGCAGCAGATCTCCCGCCAGTTGCTGGCCCTGATGGGAATCGTCATGATCACCGGCGCGTCCACGAGCATGGTCTGGCCTCTGTTGATGATTTTCCTGCAAGATACGATCGGTGCCGATGTGATCGAGCTGGCGACCGCTTATCTCCCGGCGGCGATTATCAGCAGTGTGCTTCCCTCTCGCCTGGGGCATCTTGCCGACCGCTTCGGCCGAAAACGACTGATGGCCGGAGGCTTGCTTGTCGGCGCGGCGGCATCGGTCCTGATTCCGCACCTCAGGAGCCTGATGCCTTTGGCGGCCCTGTGGACCGTCGAGTCGATCGGGTATGCGGCCTCTGCTCCGGCGGAGCGCGCGTTTGTGGCGGATATCACCGGCGACGACGCTAGAGGCACAAGCTATGGGTTGTACACCTTTGCGTACTTCCTCGGCGCGGCGATCGGGCCTCTCGTCGGAGGCTGGCTCTATGATCGCGTCAACCCGGCTATGCCGTTCTATCTGAATGCCGTGGCGCTGGCCGTGGGCGCCGTGTTGGTTTGGACTTTCCTGCGTGAGGCTCGTCCGGAAGATGGGCGAGCGGGCGGGGAGCAGGGGCGGACTGCAGTCTGATGGGCCGGAATCGTGACTGCCCGGATTAGCAGGTTGCCGAAAAGGGCGGATACCTCTCGAACCCCTGCCCCTTTCCCCTCCCCCTGCTGGGACTGACTCTCGCGGTCACGGGAATCGGGCAGGGGGAGGGGAGGGAATTCCTGGGGGATGGGGGGGAAACGCTCCCCCCATCCCCCACATCTCCCCCCTCTCCGCCACGGCCCTTCATAATGGCGGCTGCTGTCAGCGGAGAGAGGGGGCCAGGGGGTGAGATGAAGGATGCGTTCTTCCGCATGCTCTTAGAGGTCAGAGTGCAGCTTTCCGCCCGAGGGACCTCAGGCAAGCGTTGCCCGTGTTGAGCGCTGCGCTTCGGATTGGACGGTCTGCCTGTGGAGGCCGCGCCGGCAGAGGTCAAGAGTAGAATCTTGCAGCAGATCGTCCGGGCGATAGAAGAGAGCGTGACCGGACTGGGATCAGAAAACAACAGAGAGATAGCCGGGGTAGAGCAGCATGTCCGACAGCGTTCGTGATCTCGTCGTGCGAGGGATAGCGGCTGCCAAGGCGGGAGAGGCCAAAGAAGCGCGCTTCTACCTGGAGTGGGCCCTGCGCCTGAGCCCGGGGCAGCGGGAGCAAACCCAGGCCTGGTTCTGGTTGAGTGAGATCAGCGAGGACCGAGCCGAGAAGCGACGGTGGCTGGAGATGGTCCTGGCGTCCGAGCCGGCTCATCCTCTGGCACGGAGGAAGCTGGCTCTTCTGGATGGGCGCTTGAAGCAGGAGGAGGTCATCGATCCCGATCGCCTGGGCGCACCAAGGGCGGTGGAGGTTGATCCGGAGGATGTGGAACGATTTGTGTGTCCACAGTGTGGGGGACGCATGGCCTACTCTCCTGACGGGCTGGCGCTGGCATGCGACTTCTGCGGGTATCGGGAGGGGCGGGCTGATCCCGAGGGCGTTCCGGAACGCGATTTCACCGTGTCGATGGCCAAGGCCGAGGGCCATCGACATCCCGTGCAGACCCCTGCCGTCCGGTGCCGCGGATGCGGCGTGGTGTTCACCGTCGCCTCCATCTCCCTCTCGTTCACCTGTCCCTACTGCGAGGCGGCCTATGTCGGGGATGGGGGTGAATCAAGAGACCTGATCCCGCCGAGCGGGATCATTCCCTTCGCTCTCTCGCAGCCGCAGGCCCAGGCAATAGCGGCGGATTGGTTGACGGCACAACACCCGAAAGCCAAGATGTCGGATGTCGCCGGGATATACCTTCCCGCCTGGACCTTCCACTTGAGCGGCCAAATCCGCTGGAGCGGCAGGATCTATGACCGCTTCTCGGACTCATGGCGTGTGGAGGAAGGAAATGAGGTGGTCCTGGAAGACGATGTGCTGGTGCTAGGGACCCACACCCTGCCGGAGTCCTGTGCCGATGAGATCGATCGGTTCACCCTGACAGGCCTGGCGCGCTATGCCCCGCGCTTCGTTGCGGATTGGCCGGCAGAGATGCCGGAGATCCCTATGTCTGATGCGGCTCTGGTGGCGAGAGGCAAGACGGCCGGTCGGATGATGGAGCGAATGCGGCACAGATTGGCGGGCGAGATCAGAGACCTGCGCTTTGACACGTCGGGCTTCACTATCGATACCTATGAGCTGATCATCCTTCCCCACTGGATCGGACACGCAGAGGAACGAGGCCACCCCGTGCTCGTGATCGTCAATGGACAGAACGGATCAGTGTGGGGGAAGAGCCCCGAAGGGGACCGGCCTCGGTTTCCCTGGTCTCGAAAGACCTGATCCGGACTGCACGTAGCCAAACGCAACCCCGGAGTCTCCTCATGGATACTGCGCCCGAGAATCTTCCTTGGACCACCGTGTACAAGCTCATGCTGGGATCCATTCTGCCTCGCCCGATCGGATGGATTTCGACAGCGGACGGCGATGGGAGGCCCAACCTGGCCCCCTTCTCCTGTTTCGCCCCAGTCTGTGCGGATCCGCCGCATCTCCTCTTCTGCCCGGGGGTGCGAGAAACCGATCTGCAGGACAAAGACACCCTGCGCAACGTCCGGCAGACCGGGGAATTCGTCGTCAACATCGTCACGGAGCCCTTGGTGCGCGCCATGAACGTGTCCGCCACCGAATTCCCCCCACAGGTCAACGAGTTCGAGGCGGCAGGATTGACGCCGGCGCCCTCCGTCGCGGTTCGAGCGCCACGGGTGGCCGAGAGCCCCATCCATTTCGAGTGCCGTGGGGTCCAGATCATCGACCTGGGAAGTGGCCCAGGGGCGGGGAGCGTGGTCCTCGGGAGGATCGTCTATCTCCATGTGGATGACGATCTTCTGGCCGAGGCAGGCAGGATCGACCTTGCCAGACTGCAGCCGATCGGCCGGCTGAGCGGAAGCGCATACTGCCGGGTGACAGACCTTTTCCACATACCTCGGCCGCCGTCTCAGCTGTGACCGAAGGGGCCGGCCCTTCCGGACGCCGGAAACGTCCCTGAATCGTGAGGGAAAACTTTCCGTCGTGGAGAGCCTGGGGAGGGCCTGAGGAATGTGCTACTATTGGATCGGGTGAGGCCAAGCGCCTCCGCGGGGTAGCGGTAAGGGGGGTTCCGGAGGAGGCGAACTGCTCCGCTTTCTGCAATCATCCCTGTGCGCGCGAGAACTCCACCGCTGATTCGAGTCGAGAGCCATAGGGCGGATCGGTCGCCGGCCCGGCTGGATTGCACCGTGTCAGATCCCATCCTGGTGGTAGAAGACCTGACCTTTCGTTATCGGGACCGGACGGATCCGGCGATCCAGGACCTCGCGTTTGAGATCCGTCCGGGAGAGCTTGTGCTGGTCGCGGGCGCCAGCGGCTGCGGCAAGACAACCCTTGCGCGCTGCATCAACGGCCTGATCCCCCGATCCTACAAGGGCGAATTGAAGGGACGAATCTTGTTGAACGGGCAGGACGTCAAAGGCCTGAGCCTGGCCCGCATTTCGGAGATGGTGGGGACGGTCCTGCAAGATCCGGAGCGGCAGATCCTGGGGAGCCGCGTGCTGAACGAGGTGGCCTTCGGGCTTGAGAACCTCGGTTTGCCGAGGGAGGAGATTGTCCGGCGGGTGGACGAGGGGATTCAGTACCTTCGAATCCAGCACCTGCGCGAGCGTGAGACCTTCAATCTGTCGGGAGGCGAGAAGCAGAAAGTGGCTTTGGCGGGCGTTCTGGCCATGCGGCCGCGGCTGCTTCTCCTGGATGAACCCCTGGCCAGCCTCGATCCGGCCAGCGCGCAAGAGGCATTGGCCCTTGTGCGCCGGTTGGTGGACGAGGGAATGGCCGTGATGATGGTCGAGCATCGGGTGGAAGATGTGTTGAAGATCGCCCCCGACCGCGCGATGTTGATGAAAGATGGGAAGGTTAACTATCTCGGCCAGGTGCCGGGGATGCTCAAAGTGGCAGACTACCGGGAGGTCAAGTTGCCTGCCCCCTTGGTGCTGGAGCGCGCAGCGGCAGACGCTCCGCCGCTTGACTTCCCCCACGGCCTCAGGACACCGCAAGACGGACAGCCGCCCCTGGTCCGGTTTGAAGACGCTTCTTTCGGCTACGAAGGAGGTGTCGAGGTCCTCCATCGCATCAGCCTGAGCATTGGCCGTGGCGACATTGTGGCGGTTCTGGGGCCCAATGGGGCGGGCAAGACCACGTTGGTCAAACAGGCCATCGGCCTGCTCAAGCCGACGTCCGGCCGGGTGACCGTCGGCGGAAGGGATACGCGCGAGACGAGCGTGGCGCAGATTGCCGGGACTCTGGGATACGTGTTCCAGAGTCCCAGCCACATGCTCTTCGCGCCCAGTGTGCGGGAGGAACTGTCCTTTGGGCCGGCCAATCTGGGGCATCCCCCCGCGCGTGTGAAGGAGGAGGTGCATGATGCGCTGACCATCATGGATCTACTGCCCATGGAAAACGACCCGCCGCTGGCGCTCTCGTTTGGGCAGCAGAAGCGGGTAAGCATCGCGGCCGTCCTGGCCATGCGATCCAGGATTCTCGTGATGGATGAGCCCACGGCAGGACAGGATTACCGGCACTACATGACCTTCATGGATTCCATCCTGCAGCTGCCCGGCTTCGAGGCGATCATGTTCATCACTCATGATGTCGATCTTGCCGTGGTCTACGCCAACCGTATCCTGCTGATGAGCGAAGGGGCGATCGTGGCAGACGGGCGCCCGCAGGATGTGCTCGCGGATTTCGATCGACTCCGCGCATGCCGTCTGGTGCCGACCTCCCTGTTGGCCACCAATCTCGAGATGCTGGAAAGGACGGGCCGCTTCCTGCGCGCCGAGGCGCTGGCACATGTCAACCCCTTGTAGGCGCGCGGCTCTGCCCTCAGCGCCAGGGCCCTGGAGCTGAGGCTACTGGAAAAACGAAGGAGGAAGAGATGAATCGCAGTCTGGTCTCCGTGATCGTTGCACTGGCCGCCGTGCTTGTCATCTTTCTGCTCGTGGTGTGGATCGGGGGAGCCGTCAACGAAAGCCTGCAGTTGGACGCGACCGCCGTACTTCGCTTCGGCTTCGTGGGGCTCGGGCTGGTCTTGGCGTTCGTCATCTACTGGCTGACGCGCGCCAACAAGGCCTGGGAGGTGGGAACCCGCGAGGTCGTGTACATGGCCATTGGTGCCGCGCTGTATGCGGTCTTTTCCTTTCTCTTCAATGGTACGGTATTTGTGGTGCCCTCCGTCAGCCAGGTCGCCCTGCGTCCTGCCATCGCCATCGTCATGTTCTTCGGGTACATCTTCGGACCGGTGGTAGGCTTCTTCACCGGCGCGGTGGGTAACATGGTCGGGGATGCGCTGACGGGGTTCGGGCTTTCGCCGCAGTGGAGCGTCGGCAATGGCCTGATCGGGCTGATCTCCGGGATGGTCTTCCTGTTCACGGACAAGAAGAAGAGCATGGACACGGTCCTGATCGTCAGCGCGGCGCTGGCGTCGCTGGCCACGGCCATCTATGTCTTCAACGCGGCGCAGCCCAACCTGCTCTTCTTCGACGTGCCCAACAACATCTTCGGCGATCAACCGATCACGCTTTTCGCCGGGCTGTCGGCGGTCGTCGGATTCGTGCTTGTCCTGATCGTGAGGTTTGCCTTCGCCAAGGATATCGACCTCGGCGCCGCCGTCACCTGGGGCATGCTGGGCAACTTCATCGGGCTCGGCTTCGCCGCGATCTCGGATATCTGGATCAACGGCTACCCACCGGCCGTCGCCATCGTGGGTGAATTCCTGCCGGCCGCCGGACCCAACTTGATCTTCGCCGCGATCCTGGTGCCTCTCCTGGTAGCGGCGTACGCCGCCCTCCGCCGCCAAACCGGGCGCTGAGCGCTGCGAGCGCAGCGAGCGCATGCCTTCCCGGGAGCTCCCAGCTCCCGGGAAGGTGATCGAGGACAGGCATGCTGGTCACGTGGAAATACCGCAAGCGACGATCGCTGATCCAGTGGTTCGACCCACGCGCGTGGCTCATCTTCTATGCCTGCTTTTTGCTCGCCACGGTGTCGTTCTGGGATGTGCGCTTCGTGGCGGTGCTGCTGGCGATGGCCCTGGTGGTCGTTTTCACGTCGGGCATCCCCTGGCGCGAGATGCGACATGCCTGGATGTTCATCGGCAGCTTCGTCGTGTTCTTTTCGCTGCTGACCTTTCTGACCGGAAGGGGAGGGATCGAGCTGTATGAACAGGAGCACCTCATCGCCCGGCTGGAGCTCCCCTTCTCCCTTTTCGGCTGGCAGCCTGCGCTGAATGTGACGGCGGAGAAGACGATGTATGCTGTGAGCATGTTGGGCAGGGTCTTCAGCCTGGCCAGCATGACGATCCTGATCCCGTACTCGCTGAACCCTGCCTTGTACGGGGTTGCCTTCCGGGGGCTGGGATTGCCGGATAAGATCGCCTACGCCATTGATCTGACGATGCGTTTCGTGCCCACGTACGGCCGCGATTTCCAGCTGACGCTGGACGCTCAACGCGCCCGAGGCTATGAGATCGAGAAGCTGCGCGGCGGGCTGGTCGCTCAGGTTCGCAGGCTGGCGCCCTTGATTATCCCGGTGACAATCCATGCTATCGCAGCCAGCGAAGACATCATCGATGCAATGGACCTGCGCGCCTTCGGCGTGGGACCCCGGACGTGGCTGGAGAAACTGGAATATCAGCGCAGAGACTACGTGCTGATCGCGTTCGGGGTGATCCTGGCAGCCGTGTCGCTCAGTCTGCCGGTGATTGGCCTTGGCAAGTTCTGGGTGCCCGAACCCCTGCTTCGGCTGCTACCCCCACTCTGAGCCTCCGGGCAGGCGCCTTTCTTCCCAATCGGCCTTCGACCGCGGAGGAAAGAGTCCTCGGGATTTCGGGCCATGCTGCCGGAGTAGACCAATCCTGAGCTTGTGAATACTTCCTGGGGGTCGGTCTGTGCTGAGCCTGTGGGCGATGGCTTCAGGGATAGCAACTGGAATGCCTGAGGAGAGGAAAGGCGGAGCAGAGTTCTGTCTGAGAGTGTAACTGAGGCGGGGATCCTGAGGATGCAACAGGCGGGCGAAGCTACATGGCTATCAAGCCGGCGCGGACGGCGAGCTCGGTGCTGGCTGCGGTTAGTCTCTTGAAGAGGGTTCGCGAGAAGACGTCGTTTCGGCCTTCGGCTTGCATCAAACGCCTCGCAGCCTGCATGAGGGCTCTCCACATCCCATATACCGTCTCTGGGGCGGGGTCAGAAAGGCCGGTTCCCAAGGAATCGAGCACGCACGAGATGACGCCCAAGGGCTTACCGCCATGGATCCCAGGGTCATGTCCCGCCATGTCGCTCAGAGTTCTGCCCAGTCTGTGGGGAACCTTCTCGAGAAGAACGAGGACGTACGGGGGAGTGACAACCGAATACTTCCTGATGGCATACGCAAGCCCGAGTTCGAATGGCATGTTGAAACGTACGGGCTGACCTACCCGGGAAAGGTCGTGAATTGAAACCTGGCAACTTTCGAGGCGGCCAATGATCCTGGCAAGCCGTCCTTGCCCGTGCTCGGGAATCTCAAGCACGCTTCTCGGCTTTCTACCGAGGCTTGATAGCGTGGCGATGAGCGCTATAAACAGGGGCTGATATGCGCTGTCGAAAGGGACATTGAGGAAGACAGCAGCCTTGTCAGGCGGTGGAAGGCCCTTGATGGACAATCTGGATGGCTCTTTTCCGAAAGCCAGCGGATTCTACTCGTCCAGAGCACTAAGGGCAGCCGAAATATCGGCGTTGGAAATGCCGAGAGACGCCCGGATCTGACTCGCAGTAGACGGCGGCGCTATGTGGATCTTCCCGGAACGGTACGTGCCCGTACCGGATCCAGCACGTCCGAACTTCTTGGCTGCAGTGTGCTTTGCAGCACTCCTTTTGGCAACCGATTTCCCCGTGGATCGGGGATTGTGCCGGTAATTGCCCTTGCTACGCGCTTTGGTCTTCCCCTTAGTCATCGCCATCTACTCCACTGTCAGTATACCGTCCGGGACGGAAAAGTCAATCTGCCCTTCTCGGCGCCTTGATCGTGGAAGCGTCCATCAACTTGGCCCATGTCAAGAGGTGGAAAAGGAGACTGTGGAACAACACCGGTTCTAATGCGGGGGCCCCCTTTCCCCCGGCGCTGGATTTGTTGCCTGGGGATTCGGTCAGGTTTTTGCGTTCAGGTGCTGGGGTCCTCGCCCCTTTCCCGCGGCAA
>Ga0315274_10016829_pt1 | contig 10325 bp, 8 predicted proteins | sample YL17G02_20_MG_FD_203700 | JGI IMG/M metagenome (GOLD analysis project Ga0315274, IMG submission 203700) | Sediment microbial communities from Yellowstone Lake, YNP, Wyoming, USA - YL17G02_20 | ecosystem: Environmental > Aquatic > Freshwater > Lake > Sediment | place: USA: Wyoming | collected... | reverse complement strand
AGCTTTTTATACAGTCCTCTTTCCTCAGGCATGTAGCCAATCCTATTCTTGCTCGCTTCGCTCAGTCTTTCGCCGAGGACAGTCACCTCACCGGAGTCAGGCTTGATGATATCCATCATCATCCTGATGGTGGTCGTCTTACCGGCGCCGTTGGGGCCAATCAGACCGAATATCTCACCCTGAGCAACGGAGAAGGACAGGTCGTTTACCACGGCTTTATCGCCGTAGCGCTTAACAATGTGATTGACTTCAACTGCAGGCATAATAGACAGGTCTTACCTCAGTAGTCTCTCATTATAACATACCAAAGCATTCTCGGATGAATATAGTCATCGCTGACCGTAAGCAAGTAGGTGAGGTTGGAGCAGATTGCCCCATTTCGTCAGAAAGCGCAATGCCGAGCAGATATGCTCGGCATCAAAAACCTTGGTAAGGCTAAGCCACAATCTGAGTTTTCGTTAAGAGCTGGCTTAAATCTTTGTTAGCCACGCGTCAAGCCTTGTAACCAAATCTTGTGCGAACCTTATCTGCCGTGCTGCAACATTCTGATAATCAGCTTTATTTGGATCAAACCAGCCCAAGTTGCTGTCATAATCAACGTAAAGACTCACCTGCTTCAGAGAAGAAAGCCTGCCCGCCGCATCCATTACTATGCTCGCTGCTTGCTTACCAAGCGGGGCATCGGGAAATTCTCTCATTAACATGTCCAGGGCCAATTGCAGTTTAAAATCGTGATCCCTGAATGACCTCCCAATTTCGTCGTCAAACCTATCACGATGTGTTTTCTTAGCAATTAGAACAATTTTCTTCGCATACTCTTCCATTGCCAAAATAGCCAGTGCCTGAGCGTGCCCGTAAGAGCCAGTTTGATACAGGACATTCGCGTCTTTCAACAGTTGCTCTACATTCCGTGTGCAAAGGCGGATTCCCTCTTGCAGTTCTTCAAGTGGTATCATGTAGTGCCTCCCATCGTTAACCATATTTTCTCCACCTGAACGTAGCTAGGCCTATTTCCAGTATAGGCAATGTGACTTGTCAAGACAACGGTGAGACTTGTGGCAGAGGGATGACAATTCGCGTGTGTAGGCCGATTTACCTCCCAGGGGCTGACCAAGGGCAGCTAAACAAAAGTCAGTTTTGTGCAAGGATATCGTCACGCGGAGCGGCTGTTACTATATGCCAAAAAGGTGGTTGACGCCGTGACCTAACCGTGGTAAAAAGATAATGGCGCCCGGTGAGTCAATGATTGTGGCGACCGGCAATGAGAGTGGTTATTCACAGTCTTAAGCAATCTTCTTTCTTGCCTTTCAACCTATTTTGCCCTTTGATATTGGTGGTATGGTTGCTGGCAGCAAGAATGCCACTGAGGAGTTTTCTGATGGCGTTATGGGCGGGGAAATTTCTAAAGTATGTCGTTGCAAGCTATTCCGGAATTGGCTTAATCCACTTCCTACCCTTCTGGTCTAAGTAGAGGTGAAGTGCCGAAGGCCCTAATACCCGATTGCACATAACGTCATAAAGCGATATTCCAAGAACTCCTAACTTTACCGATCTTCAAAGATTCGAGTGGAGCTTCTCAAAATCGATATATCCTTTGTCCACATCGGCGTAGATGAGCCTCACTTTTAGCCGGTTGCCCACATCAACGCCTTCGTAGCCGTGGAGCAATCGTCCTTCAATGGGTGGATGAAAGATGCGCACCCATGTTCCTTTGTCTGCGGCGCCCGTACAGATTGCGTCAAACTGGTCTCCGATCCTTGAAGAGAGCAGCATGGCCGCAGCTGATTTGGCAACCAGCCGCTCTACCTTGTTGGCATCATCTTCCTTCTCGGTGCAATGTCTGGCGAGTTCCACCAATTCAGCCTGGCTGTAGGGCATCGGTGACCCGCCCATGGTTGCCTTCAGGATGCGCTGAGTGATCAGATCCGGGAACCGACGGTTGGGAGCCGTTGAGTGGGTGTAGTCTTTGACGGCAAGACCGAAGTGGCCAGGCATCGTTTCATTCGGGAGTTCGACAACATATTCACCAGAACCGAGCAGTTTGATGATGACGAGGGACAGATCGGGAAAACGGAACGGGTCGGCTGCTTTCTGGTTGGCAAGAAAGAGTGCAAGGGCCTTCGAATCAGGCTGCGGAGTAAGCTGGTAATTATGCTGGGCTGCAATCTCGACGATCCTGTCCCACCGCTTGGGGGAACGGACCACGCGTCTCAGGGAGGGTACTTGTTTCCCGTGGAGAAACCGCGCTGTCACATCGTTCGCTGCAATCATAAAGTCCTCAATGAGCTCCTTGGCACGGTTCGTTTCTTCAACCTGCAGATCTTGGATTTCGTTTCCGCCAAAGACCGGGCGGGCTTCCAGTGTCTGCAGTTCCAGGGCGCCGCGTTTATGCCGTTGGGATCTTAATTTCTGCGCCACCCGATCCTGAACCCGGAGATTCTCTGCAAGAAATGGGTCAACCGCGACGGCCTTATCCGGCGCATGCCCTTTACCTTCCAACCAGGCCGCAACACTGTTGTAGTCCAACTTGACATGGTTGTGGACCAAGGCATGATAGATATCCGAACTTTGTATTTCCCCCACATCGCTGATAATCATCTCGATGACAATGGCCGGCCGGTCTTCTTGATAATTGAGAGAGGTGAGGTCCGTAGAGAGTCTCTCCGGAAGCATGGGAAAGGTCTTGCCCGCTGTGTAGACCGAAGTCGTATTCTGCCGGGCGTGCTCATCAATGGCCGAATTCTTTTTTGCCAGGGCATCTACGTCCGCAACGGCCACAAGAATCCGCGCACTCTTATCCGGCAGGGCCTCCGCCACCGTCAGCTGGTCCAGATCCAAGGAATCATCGTTATCAATCGATGCCCAGAGCAGGTGGCGCAAGTCCTTCTTATGAGCTGCCACCCCCCAATCAATCTGCTGAATCTTTTCAAGTTCATCGAGGGCAGCCCTTGAAAAATCAGCCAGAAAACCATGCTCGTTCATAACCCGACGGGCGATGCGCTCTAGGATACCTTTTCCACTTCCATTAGGGGGAGTTGACATGGGTTAATTATGACCCTTGCCTTTCAATTTTTCAATCCAATAGGATTTTATTATAATGTTGTGCCATTCGCTTACATTCTGGCTACACAATTAGCCAATTTGTTACACCAAACCCTGCGGATGCTTTCCGCAAACAGTTTTTGCTATTCCGTTTGCTATTCTTTGTTTACAGCCATTAGTCACCATTGAGCGTAATTTGCTGTTATGGTATAGTTATAAAAGGTGGTAATTTGAGGCTAAAAGCGTCTGGAACCGCACATTCGTAAACCGCATGTCTATTAACCTCTCAACTTCCAAATTACATTTAGCCGGGCAGTTGTCGGACTGACCGAAGTCATAGACTATGACAGGACATTGTCAAGGACGATGATAAGGACAATGTCCTTAGTACGGGAGGATATCCTATGTCCTATGTCCTCCCTGTCCTACCGTGTCCTACCGTGTCATTAGCATGTCCTCAACATGTCATATCATGTCATCATACCCTGTCATCACCCTGTCATCACCCTGTCATCCTCCTAGTCATACCCTGTCATGTCCGTTGTCGTTATCATGTCATTACCCTGTCCTCTAGAGGGTGGTTGGACAGCTTGGCCCCACGGCTCGAGGACTTGCTTGAACCATTCAGGAAGTTTCACTACTATCACCCTGAACAGAAGGGGAGCGTCTCAATGAAGAAAGTGCTACCGGCGCTGACTGGGCGGAGTTATGAGAGAATGGACATAAACGAAGGCGAGATCGCCAGTGTCCTTTACTGGAACGTCACCCACCGACCCTCCCCAGAAATAACTAGACAGAAGGTATACGCTGACCTCGAGAAGTATTGCGGACTGGACACGGACGGAATGCGGTCGATCATCGAGCAGTTGAAGCGCCTGTGACCACCATGCTCGGGAAGCTGCATACATTAAGAGTAATATTGGTTTCGTTTTGGACGGAGGTAGTCATGGCTAGAATAAGGACTCAAACGGGTAGCTTCTGCTATGCAAGATACCAACTCAAACGCTGCATCCTAGAAAACGCGCTGGAGAATAACTATACGACCGAAGACCACGCGGCAGCTTTGAAATTCTTCGGCGGATGCGCCTTTTGCGGAGTACCAGAAGCCCCGAGAAAAGACCATCTAGTTGCCGTATTTCAATGCGGAGATTTCATTCGTCAAAACGTCGTGCCTGCTTGCCAGAAATGCGACGATTCAAAAGGGCAGAAAGAGTATCATGAATGGATGCGCCATTCCAAGTCAGCAAGGTCGCTTAGGCGGCGTGGCATGGCAATGGCTGAAATTGAGAAAAGAATCAAGATCATTGAGACTTGGCAGGCCGGATACGAGTGCAGAGGCGAAGAGGCACTGTTTGGGGATGACTATCCAAAGTACCTCGACATCCTCCAGAAGATGGAGAGTCTCTGCCAGGAAGCTGAATCATTGGCCCTTAGGGCCAAGTCCAGACGTACAAAGCAGACCGGTTAGCAGAGCATGACGGCTCGTTGGAGCAGACACTGTGGAGGGATCGTGTCCAATGCTTCGGGAATCGGTGAATGCCGGTCATATGAAGAGGGGGTACCGTGGAGTTCCGCCAGACGGTAAGCGAAGCCGGGAGAGCTAGTGGCCGTAGCCTATTAGTCTGAGATGAACACTTAAGCATGAACAAAGAGCAAAGAGAAAAAGTGGGTGTAAGAAAAACACAGGTCTGACTAGTTCCCGTTACCTTAAAACGGATGGGGGCTGATCCAGAGTCAGACCATCATCCGGCGTAGTCTCAATCAGGTCAAGAAGAGTTGACTATTCAATCATCAATCCTGAAAAACGCCCTTAGTTCAGGTATATTCGCTTCTTCAAGCACAATCGGTACGCGTGTGTTCAGGGGTATACCCGGCTGGCAGCGTAGATGGGTTTCCAGTCCAATGTCCGGAATGATAACGGTACAACGAGAGCCATCCGTCTCTACGATTACCCCTTCGCCACGCCAGTGTGGTGTTTCGGACAGATAGATCATCGTCCAATGCCAGTTGGAAAGTCTTTCTGCCTGGCGCATGTTGCTCGTGATTACCTCAGTCGACCCCAGCCTTTGCAGCATTTCCTCAACACTCAAGAGACTGTGTCCCGAAATATGTGCCCGTAACTGTTGATGGACAATCAAGTCCTGATAGCGCCGTATAGGACTGGTAACCTGAGTATACATATCCAAGCCTATGCCAGCGTGTCGGGCCGGGAGACTTTTGAGTTGCCCCCGTTTCATGAAACGGCGCAGTGCATACATCCCTGCCAGACCATCCGGTAACGCCGGAATCTGAGTGGCCTCCTGCGTAGAGAATACGCATGGGATTCCTTCTCTGAACACGTATCCGGCCACGGCCTCTCCGGCCATCAGCATTGCCTCTCTGACCAGCATCTGGCTTCTTAATGCACGCACGGGACGAAATACAACTTTCCCTTCTTCTACGTGGACGTCGACTTCAGGCAATTCGATGTTGACCGCACCGCTCCGCTTACGGCGGGCCTCATTGTTTTGCGCAAGAGATAGAAGTCCTTTAAAAGGCAAGGCATCCAGCATGTCCTCAGCTTGTTCATAACTGAGCCGCGAGACCCGCACCCAACTGGGAACAATCTCTATCCCGACAATCACCCCTTCCGAATCCAGATTCAGACCGAATGATAGTGCCGGCGAGATATCACGGATGCCCAGGGCTAAACGTTCGCCGGCTTCAGAAGGTAACATCGGCACTGTCATATCCGGCAAGTAAAGGTTGGTGGTACGATTGCGTGCCTCCAGGTCTGCCGGGCTATCAGGAAGGACGATGGACGCTACATCGGCAACATGAACCCACAGACGATTGGAGCCCTCTAAACTCAGGGCATCGTCAGGATCTGTTGTCCATGCATTGTCGATGGCGAACGCCGGGAGATGGGTCAAATCTACCCGTTTCTCTTCGGGCAATGCCGGTAAATCGTTCACCGGAGCGGTCAGCGGTATCCCGAAGCGTTGCGGGTATGGATTGAACCGATTATGCCAATGCCCCAGTTCTAATAATAACGCGTGAGCATTCTGCGGATTCTGACTGCGGCCAAGTTCACGTAAGACGCGGCTTTCGGTGGCTGCACCCAGGGCCACGGCTTCAACTTCAACTAATAAATGGTCATCTTCTGAAGTGACTTGCCGGTTTGCAACACGGGTCATAAACTCTGTCCAGGCTATTTTCTGGGACGTTTTTAACCGCCGTGTTTCTTGTTTTCGAGAGACTTCTTCGCGGGAATATGTTGTTATGCAATCCACCGTACCCTGAAAGTAGAGGTTGTCGCATACCCATTGCCAGGCCGCCCAGGCCGTCGAGGGTGTGAAACTGCCGAAAGCAATTTCTGCCAGTTCGCGCAGGGACACGCCGTCTTGCGATAGGAGTTCCCACGCGGTCTCCGCATCTCCCAATGGATGTTCAAGCTGCGCCATGTTGAGAACCGGACCGGGATGGATAGGGATTATGTCTTTTGTGCGAACCTTTTGCGTCCTGCCGTCTTCGAGTTCAATTTGTAGATCTGGACTGTTCTCGATTATCAATGCAGGACGATTTTTGTAATCCACCAAGCTATGTTTCGTAAACGTCATTGAGAAATATTATAACAGAGAATGGAATTTCCTCGTTCTTGGTCATGCGTATTTGCAAGCTGTTTCCATTCCTCTATACCAGGCTCGACGTAGCTCTTATAAAGCATGTCTAGGGCGCCCTTTACTGATTTTTTCAATGTCTTTCCCCTCCAGGTTCGGAAACTGTGCTACGATTCTATGTGATTACTCTATTACATGAGGCAGCCGAGTTTACTGCCCAAATGCTATACCAACAGGCCACAATGGTCTTCAAGTGGCAGTTGTTGTGCCGAAACCAAGTCCTTTTGATTACCCCGATTATACACCCCACATTGAATGTCAACAATACATAACCTTTTTGGAGCACCTTAGTGCCCACCACGTCAAATTGAGGAAATAAGTTAGCATTCGAGGTCATGCGCTGGACTCGGATTGCACATAACTGACTTTTGTGCAATCCGGCTATGTCCAACAAGAACTTATGTATATTACTCTCAGGCTGAAGACCCTCCCACGAGGTAACGGCTTAAAAATAAGGAGTTTTAGACGTGGCCATCAGTCATGTTATTGTAACTCTACATATTACCTACGTACCTCCGTTTTGAGCCTACCATTATGTGACCAATCTAAAACCAGTAGGGGGGAAGCGACTGCTTCCCCCCTGAGATTGAAAACGACCTGATATTGGTATAAACTTGTTAATAAGATGGGTTATTCATAACTAAGGAGTTTGGGAGGGAGCAGCAGTGGAAGTGGAGAACAACGCAGCTATGCTACCTGCTGACGAGCCTAAATCCGACCCAAGTATGCCCGACGGTGAGAGCAAGGCTGGCAATAGAGCTAATGAGCTTCTAGCTTTGAGCCGTGTCTCGGCAGCACTTAGTGGCCTGTGGGACCTTGATGCTATCCTCAGGGTGGCTCTGGATAACATGTTAAACGTTATGGGTGGAACCATCGGAGGAATCCTGCTTCTAGATGAACAAACCCAAATGCTTTCCTATCGTGTCCATGAAGGCTTCGGTAAGGAATACGTCGAGGGAGTACGTCTCCGATTAGGCGAGGGAATTATTGGACATGTAGCCCAAAGTGGCAAGGCAATTCTGCTTGAGGATATCTCCACCGACCCACGTGTTGCTTACCCAACTCTCGTAAATGCTGAAGGGCTAAAGGCGTTTATAGCTGTTCCTCTTCGGACAAAAGACAACGTTCTCGGAGTGATAAATGTTGCCAGTCGCATGCCACATTCCTTTACCACAAGTGACACGCATCTTTTATACTCGATTGGAGATCAGCTTGGTGTTGCTATCGAGCGGGCGAGTCTATACGAACGACTTAGAAAGGCACGAGAAAGACTACGTAAACTTGCCCGACAGAACCTGGTAGCAGAGGAGGAGGAACGGAGGAGGATTGCCCGGGAGCTACACGATGAGACCAGTCAATCGCTCTCCGGGCTAGCACTTCAGCTAGAAGCACTGATACAAATGTCCGCGATGTCTGGTAATCAAGATGCTAAATTCGTTGCTGGACTGAAGAAGGTGCAATCGCTGACAATACAGGTACATAACGAAGTAAGTAGGGTAATTTCCAATCTCCATCCTGCTTTATTGGATACACTGGGGTTAGTCGCTGCTGCTCGCCAGCATGCTGAGAACAGGCTTCAGCCCTTAAACATTAACGTATTAATAGAGACTAAAGGGGCTGAGAGGCGGTTTCCTCCTGATATAGAAGCGGCGCTTTTCCGCGTTGTCCAAGGAGCCATTGGCAACATTGTTCAGCATTCTAAAGCAAAGAATGCTTCCATAGTGCTGGTATATCAACCAGATGAGTTCTCGCTGAGTATTAGCGATGACGGGCAAGGATTTGATGTTTCCGAAATCACCGATGTGGAGGAAAGTGGACGGGGCCGTGGATTATTCAGTATGAGAGAGAGGATCGGCTTCCTTGGCGGCACCAGCGGGGTTGAGTCCAAGATTGGAGTAGGAACTACGCTTTGGGCCAAGATTCCAATAGGTGAAGACATCAGATATGGCGAAAATAAGAGTACTGGTAGTTGACGACCATACCATCGTACGTGATGGTATCTGTGCCTTGCTTGCCCTTACCGGGGATATAGAGGTGGTAGGAGAGGCAAACAACGGCAGCGAAGCACTGAAGATGGTAAAGGAGTTCAATCCTGACGTGGTGATTATGGATATAGCAATGCCCATAATGGGAGGCCTGGAAGCTACTCGCAGGATAAACAAGGAATTCCCGAGGACAAAGATACTGGTTCTCACTCAGCACGACGATAAGGAATACGTCTTCCCGGTTATTGAATCGGGAGCCTCCGGTTTCATTAGCAAGGCGGCAGCATCTTCAGAACTTGTCTCGGGTATCCGGGCGGTCTATCGGGGAGATTCCTACCTTTCACCGGCGGTGGCCAAGCTCCTGGTGGTAAATTACCAGCGTACCGCTGGGAAACAGACCGGTCAGGGCCCTTACGACCAGTTGACAGAACGTGAACGAGATGTACTCAAGCTGCTAGTAGAAGGGTACAGTACTAAGGAAATAGCGGACACTCTGATAATTACGCCTAAGACTGTCGAAGGACACAAGACCAATCTCATGGCCAAGCTTGGTATCCATAATCGCATTGAATTGGTTAAATATGCGCTGCGTAAAGGTATCATAACTATCTGACAGTTGACCACCTCATTAGGTATTGTAAACCTAGAGTCCCACGACATTGGTTATTTGAATGCCTCCCTTATATCCCTTCTGTAATCAGGGGGAAATTCGCAGAAATTCAAGGGGCTTTACCTCCCGACTACTGGGGAAAAACCCGTTTCCCTTTATTCCATCATGGCTTATAGTATAACCTGAGAAGGTTCTTATGGAAGGAGGCTCGCCGTGGAGAAGAGGACAAAGATTCTGATAGTAGACGACGAACTGGAGTTCACCGAGGCTTTGAAAGCGACTTTGATGAATGAGTCTTACTTAGTATTTATAGCTTCTGACCGTCAACAAGCTGAAAAAGTAGTTCGCTCGGAAGAGCCTGATATGGTCATTTTGGGTACAATCATGCCTCGAGGAGATGCATTCCTCTTCCATAAGTGGATGAAGCAGACATTAGGGTTTGGCAATCTGCCCCTTATGGTTATCAATGCCCCGCCGGAGAAGCAATTAATCAAGGGCTGGCGGATGGATGAAGGGATGCAGTGTGATGCCGAGGACTTCCTGGCCAAGCCTGTTGAGCCCAAGGCACTGATACCCCGCATTCAGAATCTGATGGACAGGGCAACAAAGAAGATTCGGGTATTGATTGTGGATGACCATGCCGTGGTCAGAGATGGGATTAGGGCAGTGCTTGCCTTGCAGCGGGATATGCAAGTGGTTGGCGAGGCCATGAACGGGAAAGAAGCCGTGGATAAGACATCAGAGCTCCTGCCTGATGTGGTGGTCATGGATATTGTCATGCCGGTAATGAATGGTCTGGATGCCACGAGAGTGATACATAAGGAGTGTCCGTTAGTCAAGGTGCTGATACTTACCCAGTACGATGAGGAGGAAAATGTTCTGGCCAGCCGCCAAGTTGGAGCTGTGGGGTTTATTCCGAAAGCGGCTGCCAGTTCCCGGCTGATAACAGGAATACGGTCAGTGGCCCGAGGCGACCAGTCTTGGATAGAATCGCTTAGTAGCAAACCATTTCAGCAAAGCTAAAAAGGA
>Ga0315274_10016828_pt1 | contig 10325 bp, 7 predicted proteins | sample YL17G02_20_MG_FD_203700 | JGI IMG/M metagenome (GOLD analysis project Ga0315274, IMG submission 203700) | Sediment microbial communities from Yellowstone Lake, YNP, Wyoming, USA - YL17G02_20 | ecosystem: Environmental > Aquatic > Freshwater > Lake > Sediment | place: USA: Wyoming | collected... | reverse complement strand
GACCGACGATACTGCTGCCATCCGTCGCGTATGCTTCTGTCCACTCTGCTCCCGGAACGTCGATCGTGACCCACTGTGCTCGCGCCTGTTGCGTGCTGAATAGCAGCACAACCAGGACCAGCAATAATACGCAGACAACGCTCTTCATGCTGCTCATACTCCTCCTCCGTTCTGATTGTGAATGATTGGCTTGACCTGTTCGCGCACCGACTCTGGCTCACTGAAGTGGATGGTCCGAGCGAAGATTCTCAGCGCGCAGCCCAAGCGCCCCAGCGAGCTGGGCGACTTCAAACACTCTCACTCCGTACAGTCCTTTGTGCCTACGGCAAGCACCTGCCCGGGATCACGGAACTGCCTCTCGTTCCCTCCGTGGAACGTATGAAACCCAGGCTACGAGACCCGGGCGGAGTTGTCAAGCGGAAAGTCTTATAAAAGTGTTTTTTTTTATACAATGTAGAGAACTGTGGAAAACGCGTTGAAGCCCGAAGTCCCTGCAACCCGGCATCTTCTTTCTCCTCTCTGTAGTCTCCGTGCCCTCTGTGGTTCCAAACCTTTTCTTCATTTACCACGGAGATCACGGAGGACACGGAGAACGAACGGATTCACCGGCAGGAAATGGTGTGCACAGCACACCCTACCGGTCTGGCTCGGCGTCATCGGGTGATGTTCCAGCCGCGAATCGCTAGGGCGGGCGGTGGCTCCGTCGAGCAGAATGTGGCTGTCAGAGTCCTTGTTTCATTCGGCAGGAGACTCATGTAATTGTCCTGCCAGAAGATCGGGACGATGGGCTGGCCGGTCGTTGCATCGGCCAGCAGCAGCTCAATGAGAAATGCGACCCGGTCGCTGCGATTGGCCAGCTCGACCGTGATTGTGCCGGCTTCAATACGATGAGTTATGTCCACTTCCGCCGGCGGCAGCGCGTTGAGCAGGGCCAGATCAGCGTAGCCTTTGCTCGGCGTGAAATACTCCCAAGGCGTGACTTTGGCGCTGTAGTCCAGGACATCAGGCTTCGTGGACAGCCAGTAGAAGTTGTCGGCGACCGGCGTGCCGGCGGCATCCAGCAGGCGAAGGCTCAGGAGGTAGGTCGTCGTGATGTTCTCAAGGCGAGGGAGCGTGAAGACTCTCTTCGATGCGTCAGCTTCTGTCTCAAGGGGCAAGTGCGCGGCCAGGAAGATTCTCGACTGGATATCATAGACGCGTATCTCGGCCGTGAAACCCGTAGGGTGTGCCGTGCACACCTTCTCCATCGGCCGATCCCTGCGCCCGTAATCATCATTGGGAAAGGTGTGCATGGCACACCCTACGGGCGAGTCGTTCACCAGGTAGATGCTCCTGTCACCGTAGTTGTAGATGAGCTGCAGCGGCTGGCAGGCTTTCTTGGCGCCGTAGAACGCGCCGGTGGGCATGAGGTACCAGTCGTAGAGCTGCCACCACATTTTGGGCCAGGCGGCGTTGAGCATCCACTGGATGACGCCGGTGGCCCGGCCGCGATGGACGCGGAAGGCCTCGAACATCGGGCGCATCAGCTCATAGTTCAACGCCTGTGCTTTGCGCGCGAATTCCTCGACCGTCTTGGCACCCCCGTACCGCCTTGTCACCGCGTTTTGATACTGGTCCAGCGTGGTGAACTCGTTCAGGCCGCAATGGAAGTGCCAGTGTTCATCGATGGGCCAGAGGTGGTCCGCCGGAAGCATCCGCTGGAGGCTTTCGAGGGTGGGCACGACCGCGCCGGGCGAGGTTTCTGTATTGAAGCCGTACGCGCCGCCCCGGCGGGTGTCCGTGTACCAGTAGACCGGCGGCGCGTACTCGTAGGGACCGAGCATCTTCATGCCGGAGCAGCCGCTGATCTCGCTGACGATCCGCTCGCGCGTCACGATGGCCTGCTCGCTGCCCACGCCCCCGGTCGAGGCCAAGTACGGACGAGTCGGGTCGTATTTGCGGAAGATCTCGATGTACCGCTTTTCGAGATCGGGCGCACACGTCCTGTCGCTGGCGACCGCCCAGACGTAGATGCTCGGATGATTACGCAGCCACAGGAGCTGGTCCCGCCAGGATTTGCTCACGAGCTCAATGTCTTCGGGCGACACGACCCCGCCGTAGCGATCATCGACGGGCTTGCCGAGGTACTGCTCGTGCTCCCACTGGCAGCTCCAGCCGACCATCATGAGGATGCCGTACTCGTCGCACAGGTCGTACAGCGTCCCGTCCTTGCCCCAGATGTTTTCGCAGCGGACGCAATTGAGGTTCATGTGCCGTACGTAGCGCAGCTCCGCGTCGATGGTCTCCCGCGTGTCCGCCAGCAGCAGATCATCCGTCCAGCCGGCGCCCTTGATGAGCACCTCCCGGCCGTTGACCTTGAATCCGCGATGACCCTCGGGCGTCCAGTAGTCCGCCACGTCGCGGATGCCGAAGCGGATGGATGTGACGTCCGAGACCTGTGAGCCCGCGACGAATCTCAGCTCCAACGGATACAGCTCGGGCGTGCCGAGATCGTGCGGCCACCAAACCCGCGGACTGGTGATATGAAGCTGCAGGTACTCGTCCGACGTGAAGGTCACGGTCTTTTCCTCACGTGGCAGCAGGTGCACATCCTGTGCGAAGTGGATTCCCTCGATGCGCCCCTCCACAGCGCCGGTGATGGTTTCATCACTGTCGTTTACGAGGTCGGCGGTGATTGTCAGATGCGCGTCGGCGAGGGTGGCGAGATCCAGATGAGTCTGCACAAACGGATTCTCAACGGACACGGGGCCACAGAAGCGGAGCCTCGCCGGTCGGAAGATGCCCATGTTGCGGTCCGGGGCCGGCGGGTTCCAGTCGACAAAGCCGATCGTGAAGTCCCCCGGCTTCGGGGGAACCACCTCGACCGCGAGGACGTTTGGGCCCGATGCGACCCTGCCCGAAACGTCGTACTGGAACCGGCGGAACGCGCCCTTCATCTCTTCGGCCAAGGCGACCGGCCGGCCGTTGAGCCAGACGTTGGCGGCGTAGTTGATCCCATCGAATTCCAAGAGGACTGTTCCGACCGCTTGCGCTTCCGACAGCGTGAACTCCGTCCGGTGCCACCACGGCCGTTCAAACGGCTGACGCGGGATCTTCTTGAGGTTCATCCCGAAGTATGGGTCTTCGTACTCGCCCGCCGCAACCAGCGCCGCCAGGACCGTGCCGGGAACGGCCGCCGGGACCCAGTCATGCGTGTCGAGGCCGGGCAGAGATACCTTGTCGCCGGGGACATCGACTTCACCGGAGGCGCGAATCCGCCATCCTTCAGAAAGCTCTCGTCGGCACTCGTCCATGCCGAGATGCTATAGGATTTGCGGAAGGCATGCAATGACGACTCATCCTGATTGAAAGATGCGGCCGCATCGGGTAACGTGGTGCATCCATGAAACCAAGGCAGGGTAGATGATGAAAGGGCACGATCATGAGCCGATTAGCGATCAACGGCGGGACGCCGGTTCGGAACGTCAAGCGCAATCCATGGCCGAAGTGGCCGGTCTGGGACCAGCGGGACGAGAAGGCCCTGCTGTGCGTGCTGCGAAGCGGCGTCTGGTCCTACAACGGGCCCGCGGAGAGACGGTTCAACAAGGCGTTCGCCGAGTACATCGGCAGCCGGTACGCGCTATCGCCGGCGAACGGGACCGTCACGCTACAGTTGGCCCTGGAGGCGTGCGGAATCGGGTACGGCGACGAGGTGATCGTGCCGGGCCTGACCTGGCAGGCGACGGCGGCGGCGGCCCTCGACATCAACGCAGTCCCGATCCTCGTCGATGTCACCGAGGACACATGGTGTATCGACCCGGCGGCCGTGGAGGCGGCGATCACCCCGCAGACAAAGGCGATCATCCCCGTCCATCTCTACGGCTGCATCGCGGACATGGACGCCCTCCTGCAAATTGCGGAACGGCACGACCTGCGCGTCATCGAGGATTGTGCCCACAAGCACGGCGGCGAGTGGAACGGCATGAAGGCCGGCAGTATCGGCGACATCGGCAGCTTCAGCTTCCAGCTCTCCAAGCTCATGACCGCCGGCGAGGGCGGGGCTCTGACGACCAGCGACCCGCAGCTTTGGGAGAAACTCGACGCCCTTCGCAACTGCGGCCGACGACCCGAGCAGGAAGGGGCCGCGGACAAGGGCGCGGGCATTTACGGCGACGAGGGCAACTTCATCCAGTCGGGCAACTATCGCATCACGGACTTTCAGGCCGCCCTGCTCACCGAGTCGTTGCGGCGGCTGCCGCGGGAGAACAAGGTGCGAGAGAGAAATGCGACCTATTTCAATGCCCAGCTTGCCAAGCTCCCCGGCGTGCAGCCGATGCGGCGGGACGAACGCGAAACTGCCCAGGCCTTCTACAACTTCTCGTTCCGGTACAATCGGCAGCCATTCAAGGGTGTGCCGGTGAGCCGGTTCCGCGAGGCCCTGGCCGCCGAGATCGGGCGCAGCGTCGAGGCCAGCTACCAGCCGCTCAATGCGTGCTCCCTGTACGCCCCGCACACGAAGCCCTGGCGGTACAAGCTGACGGAGCGGCACTGGAAGCAGATCGACCCGACCCGCTTCAAGCTGCCCGTCTGTCACCGGATCCACGACGAGCAGTCCGTGTGCCTGCACCACACCACCCTGATGGGCACCAAGGCCGACATGGACACGATCCTCGAAGCGATTCAAAAGATCTACGACAACGCCAATGAACTGAGGCGTGCGTGACAAATCAACGCGGTTTCTTGAGGCACCGGGCCCTGTAGATCATCGCGGCGCCGATCCCGCCGATGACGACCCCGGCCCCGAGGTTGGTCAGCTTGCCAATTCCCGTATCGGTGAAGAAGATCGACACGAGCACCACCAGACCGAAGAAGACCAGGAAAGCGCCCAGCGCGTTGTTGATCTGCACGTCGTGGAGCACTCGCGGATCGTCTTGGTTTGGAGCTTCTGTCATCGCTGTCCTCTGTCAGAAGATAGAATAGATCGTGAAGATGATCGCGAGCACGCCGAGGGCCCAGAGCTTCAGGTTATGCCACCACTGCGGGTTCTCGACTCCCTCATAGATCGAGGCCTTCGGGATCATCAGCACGAGCAGCCCGGAGACGATGAAAAGGGCCAGGAATACCCATTTCGCAGCCGCCGGTGAAACGCCTCTAAGCCAGTCGAAGTTCAACATACCGCTGCCTCGCAACTACTCTTGGGGTCCTTCGACAACCCGAACACCAGGCCGGCCAGTCGCCCACGCGGGTGCGGCCTCGTCGCCAGACTCACCGCCACGTTGAGCAGCACGCCCGCCACGAACGACCACCACGAGACATACAGGAACGGGTCCTCGATCGTGAACAGTCTGTCCTTGAATACATAGAGCAGGACCGAGGTGCATATACCGCCGACCAATCCAGCCAGACCGCCCCATTGCGTGGCTCGCGACCAGAACATGCCCAGCAGCAGGACGGAGAACGCCGGACCCTGAAAGAACGAGAGAAACGTCTGAATGGCCACGTAGATGCCCGGGAATTGCCTGCTCAGCGGCGAGGTGATGACACCGAAGATCAGCAGGAGCACCGTGGCCAACTGTCCCACGATCATGTAGTGGCGGCTGCTCGCGCCTTTCTTCAGGTACCTCTCGTAGATGTCCTTGGTCCAGAGGGTCGCCGTGGAATTCAGGATCGAATCGATGGTGGACATCAGGCCGGCCAGGAAACCCGCAAACAGCAACCCGCGCAGTCCGGGCGGCAGCAGGTTCTTCACCAGCGTGGGAAATGCCTGGTCCCCGTCCTCCAGAGCGGGGTATGCGGCGACGGCGATCAGTCCCGGAACCATGACCAGCACGGGGATGAACATCTTGAAGAAGGCGCCGCAGAGCATGCTCGCCTTGGCGTGCCAGACGCTCTTGGTCGCTAAGCAACGTTGCACGATGGCCTGGTTGCCGATCATGTACGCGTTGGACATGACTAAGGTCAGTCCGAAGAGGATCCCGGTCCACGGAAATGGCGTCTGCGTGTCGGCGGGCTGGATCAGCTTGAAGTGGTTCTGATAGGCGTCGCCCATGGCGGCGATCTTATCGGTCAGGCCGCCCCAGCCTCCGGCGTGGTAGAGTCCGACGACGACGACGGTCGCCCCGCCCACGAACATGATGATCATCTGCACAACGTCGGTCATCACCACAGCGGTCAGGCCGCCGAAGAAGGTATAGAGTCCGACGACTGCCGCCGTTGCAATGATCGAGAACCAGGGGGGCCAGCCCATCAGCGGCTCGAACATGACCGCCGCCGCCCAGAACAGAACGCCCAGATCGAGGGCAAAGAACACGATCCAGGTCAGCGACGCCACCGCCCGGACGCCGTCGTTATAGCGGCGGCCCAGGTACTCGGGGATCGTGTACAGGCCCGCCTTCCAGAAGTACGGGATAAAGATGAACGCCGCCAGGAGCATGGCCGGCATGGAACCCAGCCAGTCGAAGTTGCCGACGGCCATCCCGAAGCGGTAGGACTGGCCTGAGACCCCCACAAAATCCATCGCGCTGATGTCGGTGGCGACGATGGACATGCCGACGGCCCAGAACGGCAGCGTCCTACTGGACACGAAGAAATCGTCCGCGGAGCGCACGAACCTGGCGAAGTACAGCCCCAGCAGCATGATGCCGAAGAGGTAGGCGACGACAACGAAATAGTCGATTCCGTGCAGCACGGCCATGCTCCGCATGTCGTTGGTAATCACCGGCCGGTCACAGTACCACCGGCTGGCGGGCCATCATACCCAGTGACTCGCCGGACGACAACGAAAAGTCCCTCCCAGACAGTCGAGAGATGGACAGGCAAAAATTCTCGGAAACATCCGAACAAAGGTTGCGATCCAGCGTAGCTGTGTCTAATAAATCGAGTGAAAGGCAGGCCGGTACTGATCTCGTAATTCGGGTTTTGCCATCATACTTGTATCTTCCGTTCATATCCTACCGGCCCGGCCCTTCGGCATACGGGTTGCTCTTCCACCCGGCAGCAAAGACGCAGACGGTCCATGCTGCGCGGCGGAGAGCAGAGTCGTTTGGAAGGGTTCAGGCATGAGTTTCCATTTCCTTCGCTGAGATTCCTCAACACGCAGCAACCGGTTCCCTGACGTGATGTGTTCGCCGCGGGCGTGTGGCCCCGGCGTCATCATACGGTCATTCTTTTTGGAAAGGGCGGAGAAATGAGAACGCAAAGGAGCACACGGAAACAGTCGGAGGTTGTGTCGGCACTGACCTGTATGGTCGCGTTGCTGGCGGGGCTCGCCGGGCCGGCGGGAGCCCAACAGGACCCGGCGGAGGCCGAGCTGCCGGCAAACGTCATCATCCCCCACAGCCGGACGTACGCCTACACGACGCAACAGCAGGGGGCCGTCAGGATCACGCGGGTGGACGCCACGGTCCACATCCTCGAAGCGACGGCGACAACCACCCTCGAGATCTCCCTGCAGAACACCACGACCACCCGGCAGGAGGCCAAACTGATCATCCCGATTGCCGATGAGGCGGCGGTCAGCGGCTTCGCATATGACGGGCCGAACGCCCAGTTCACCGCCGAGGTCCTGCCGAAGGACGAGGCCAAACGCATCTACAACCAATTAGTGTCGAAGATTCGCGATCCGGCCCTGGCCGAGTTCATCGGCTACAACCTGATCGGCACGAGCGTCTTTCCGATTGAGCCGAAGGGCCTGCAAAAGGTCCGCCTGACCTACGAGCACGTGCTGCGCACCGACGGCAGCCGCGTGGACTACTGCCTGCCTCGAACCGAGTCATTGCAGTACGAGGTGCCCTGGAAGATCACGGCCACCATCGAGAGCAGCCGGCCGATCTCGTCGGTGTATTCGCCGAGTCACCTGATCTACACGCACCGCACGAGCCCCACCCAGGTCACGGCGATCACCGACCCTGACGCGGAATTCACGCCGGGGCCGTTCCTGCTGTCGTACCTGCCCGAGGGCGAGGGCATCAGTGCATCGCTGCTGGCGTACCCGGACGAGGACGCGAACGACACGGGCTATTTCCTGTTGCTGGCCGGGACCCCCGCCAAGCGGCCCGAGGACGTCAACGAGATCAAACGCGAGCTGACGCTCGTGCTCGACCGCTCCGGCAGCATGTCCGGCGAGAAGATCAGACAGGCCCAGGAGGCCGCGGTCCAGGTCGTCTCCGCGCTCGATGACGGCGAAGCCTTCAATCTGATCATCTACAATAGCGACGTCCAACTCTTCGCGAAGGAGCCTGTGATCAAGTCATCCGCCACGGAGACGCAGGCCCACAGCTACATCCAGGCGACCAGCGCCCAGGGCATGACCAACCTGCACGGCGCGCTGCAGACGGCGCTGGCCCAGCCGCCCATGCAGGAAATGCTGCCTCTCGTGCTCTTCCTGACGGATGGCCTGCCCACGGCGGGGATCACGTCCGAGACGGCGATCCGGGACCTGGTGCTTACATCGAATCCCTTCGAGCGGCGGGTCTTCACGTTCGGCGTCGGCGTCGACCTGAACGCGCCGCTGCTGGACGGGCTGGCGCAACTATCCCGGGCACGGTCGTTCTTCGTGCTGCCCGGCGAGAACGTCGAGGTGGCCGTGACGAACGTGTTCAAGAGCCTCACGGGCCCGGTGTTCGCGGACGCGACCCTGCGTGTGCTCAGCGCCGACGGCAGCGAGGCCGTCGGCCGCACACAGGACCTCCTGCCCGCCGTGCTGCCCGACCTGTTCGAGGGCGACCGGCTCGTCCTGCTGGGGCGGTACATCGGCGTCGCGCCCCTGACCTTCGAATTCAGCGGCAACTTCCTCGGCCAGCCCCGGACGTTCGCACACAGCTTCGCGTTCGACAGTGCCGACCGGGACAACGGCTTCATCCCCCGCCTGTGGGCCAGCCGCAAGATCGCCGACATGATCGAGACCATCCGGCAGATGGGCGCCGACCCGACCGTCACCCAGAACAACGCGAAGATCAAGGAGCTGGCCGAGACGATCGTCGCACTCTCGACCCAGTTCGGCATCATCACGGAATACACGGCGTTTCTCGCCCGCGAAGGCACCGACCTGAGCAACGCCGCACAGCTCCTGGGCCAGGCCACCAACACCCTCTACAACCAGGGCGTCGCCACCCGCGACGGCACGGGCGCGGTCAGCCAGAGCATGAACATGGCCATGCAGAGGGCCCAGGACGTGCTCAACAGGGACAGCAGCTACCTGAACTCGCAGATGGAGCGGACGCGAATCGTCAATGCCCAGCAGGCGAACGACCTGACGTTCTACTTCAAGGACGGCCGGTGGATCGACAGCCGGCTGGCGGAGATCCAGGCGATTGTCACGCCGCACAGGACCGTCGAGTTCGGGTCCGAGGAATTCTTCGACATCGCGGCCCAACTGGCCGGACAAAACCGCCAGGGAGCGCTGGCCTTCGCCCAGGACATCCTGCTCCTGCTCGACGGGCAGATCATCCTGATCGATATTCCGGCGGAAATCGAGGAGCCGTATCAGCCTGTGGACCCGAGGACCACCGACCAGGGCAGCGGCACCACTGCGCCTCCTGTCCGAGCCGGCCGGTAGCTCGTCACATGGCCGTGCGACGACCACAGGTCAGGAATCGTGCGCCTGAGATTGGCGCACTCGGCTGCGCCTCGCTCGCAATGACATGGGATGCCCGCCCATGTCATTGCGAGGAGCGCAGCGACGAAGTAATCTCTGCCGCATAGCCGTGGGACTTGCGAAATGCGGCGGCCAGAGCGCGGCAGTCAATTCTCCTACCTCATCGGTCTGCTCCGTGCCATGAGTGTGCCAACATCGGCCCTTGCAGGAGCAGCCGCCGGCATCGTGGAGGCGGACCGGCTGCGTCAGGTGGGCCAATACGCCCAGGCGGCGGCCGCCTACAAACGGATCGTCCAGGAGGACTCCGGCACGGACACGGCTCTGGCCGCCCAGAGGGGTATGGCCATGCTCTACGCCAAGACAGGCAAAGAGGTCCTTCTGTCCCAGACCTGCGAGAGCCTCGCCAAGGACTTTGGTGGTCACAAGGATATGCCCTCGGTGCCCTGTGTGGCTGACTGTGCTTAGAACGCTTTCTGCTCGGTGCGAGCGATGATCTCGTTTTGGAGGTCTTTGCCGAGATCGACGAAGTAGTCGCTGTAGCCGGCGACGCGGACGATCAGGTTCTGGTACTCCTCGGGCTTGGCCTGTGCCTTGCGCAGGGTTTCCGCGTCCACGACGTTGAACTGGATGTGGTGGCCGTCGAGGCGGGAGTATAATACTCCCGGTTTTCTGGACCAGTGGATAAGGTAGTGTGGCTGTGGTAGGGTGGCGTCGGACAGGAGGTTATCATGGCACAGCGGAAGCACCATGG
>Ga0315274_10016827_pt1 | contig 10326 bp, 18 predicted proteins | sample YL17G02_20_MG_FD_203700 | JGI IMG/M metagenome (GOLD analysis project Ga0315274, IMG submission 203700) | Sediment microbial communities from Yellowstone Lake, YNP, Wyoming, USA - YL17G02_20 | ecosystem: Environmental > Aquatic > Freshwater > Lake > Sediment | place: USA: Wyoming | collected... | reverse complement strand
AGGATCGTGGCGGTTACCCCCTGCAGAATGGGCTGATCGTCGACGATGGCGTCGAGGAGGAGGCTCGCCTGGTCGAAGTCCGACCCCCGGACGAAGATGTCCGTCGCGCCTCCGACGTGCACGACTCCCGGGGGGATCGCCACGGTGCCCGCCGTCGTGTCCGGGAACAGGATGCCCCCGGGGATCCCCGAGAGGGTGAGCTCGCTCTTGCGGAGGGTCCAGGGGGAGAGGGCGCTCCCGTACGCGAGGACCTGCTCCTCGAGGTCGAGCGTGGTGGCGTCGACGACGGCGCGCACGCGGAGGTCCCGCACGCGCGGGAGCGTCGCCGGGGGGAACGCGCCGTGGACCGTGACGGTGAACCCAGGGATGGGCTGCCCCGGCGGCCCAATCAGGGCCGAGAAGTCGACCGGCTCCGAGGGGTCGATCGTCAGGCGGCGGCTGGCCACCCGGTTCTCACCGTCGGCGACGACCAGGAGCTTCACGCCGGCGGAGAGGATCCCCCCGAGGCCTCCCCCGGTGATGATGTCGCGCTGCATCTCCGGGTCGTTGAAGCCCGTGACGCCGATGCGGGTGACCTCGGAGAAGGCCTTGGCGACCTTCGCGATGATGCCGCGCTGGGTGACCATCGAGCGCTCGGTCAGGTCCTGCTCGGACCGATCGATGAACTGGACGGCGGTCTCGGCGGGCTCACCGAAGCGGAAGCGCAGCTTGTTGGTGATGCGGACGGCGGCGCCGACGTTGGCGATCGAGACGAGCTGGTCGGGTGCGATGTTGTATTCGTCCCCCGCCTTCTCCGCGACGACATTCACGTCGAAGTAGTAGAGCCCGCCCTCGGTGTTGAAGAGCATCTCGTCGACGGAGATCGACTGGTTCTCCGTCGGGAAGAAGTTCAACCCGCCCTGCGCCGAGACGAAGTTCGTGGGGGAGATCGAGATCTGTTGTGCCTGAGCGAAGTAGATGCGCGCGACGCCGCGAGAGAGATCTCCCTTGTTCCTCTCGGAGAACAAGTTCGCCCCGAGCGACTCCGCTTCTTCCAGCGTGAGGACCGTCGGGTCCTTGAAGGACATGTTCTGTCGGACGCGGAAGTTCTCTCGGACGATCGGGTCCCAGAGCACCACGGCCATCTTGATGAGGAGGTCGGTGAGTGCGTCACCCTCCTTGGTCGCGGCTCCGGGGAACTCTTGGTTGATGCGGTCTTGGAGGAACACGCCCATGTCGACCGAGAAGGGATCTGTCCCCAGCCGGCGCAGGAGCGGCTGGATGACCTCACGATCGAAGGGTGACCCTGAGGTCAGGTCGATCGTGGCGTCGTACGCGGCCGCGCGTTCCTGGAGAAAGGTCTGGAGATCGATGAGGGCCATTCACACCACCACATTTGCACGAGCGGCTCGCCCGGCCTGAGAAGTGATTTCAACCGAGACCACAAGAGCGGCCTCGTTCCTGTTGTACCCCGCCGACACAATCTTCGCGGCCAGCAAGCGCTCGTCGGGAGGAAGAGAGGGGTCTCGGCTTTGAATCGCGATGATCTGTCGCTGAGCCGTTGCGACCGAGACGATGAAGTCCGAAACGATGCTTCCTCCCTCGTCCTTTCCGAAAGTCATCCCGATGTTCTTGAGGGCGCCGGCGCCGATGCGCGGGGCGAAGATGTCCCGTCCTGGCGTCGTGAGCAGGACCTTCAAGAAGACCTGCACGAGGCGGAGAATGCCACCCACGGTGCTCGGGACGCGGCCCACTCGGAAGCGGAGCACGCTCTTGTTGGTCATCGCGAGCTTGTTCGAGATGACGGTGACGGACGTAGGAACTTGGTTCCGGAGCTCGGCGGGGATCTGCGCGAGGAGTCTCCGCCGGCTCAAGATGACGACGTCCGGAGAGGCCACGTCGTTGATCCTCACTTCATCGACGGATCGGAAGTCTTGTCCGATCACGTCAACGGAGGGGGGATTCACTCCCTGGAGGATTGTCACCGAGTCGATCGGGACGAGCTCTTGAGGAAAAACTATCTGAAAATCTAGCGACATTACGCCCAACTCCTTCGAAGAAGGATCGCGCTCACGTTCGACATGGAGACGTTGTACTTCTTTGCGAAGTATTCGAGCGTAACTCTCCGAGGAACGTAGTTGTGGCGAATGTCATCCACGGCTTCCTGCGTGAGTTTCGCGTTGTGATGATCCTCCCCCCGACGGAGAAGTTCGGGATGAAGAACCGTCCAAGGGATCGGGGAACGTCCCTTCCTCGCCTTGTCCTGGTGGTTCTCCAGCCCAGTTCCGAGCCAGAGATGTTCGAGGCGGACACACGGGGGTGTGTCGCACGTATGAAGCACCTGCAAACCATCGGGGATCGGTCCGTGTTGGAGAATCCACGCGAACCGAGGAGCGCGGACCGACTTGATTGAAGTGCTCAACCCGAAGACGCCGTAGCCATCCTTGTCACATGCGCCCATCCAGAGAGCGCAATCTTCCTCGTAGAGGCCGTGAGCCGCCCGTCTCCGGAAGCGCTCTTCTGCCGAGATCATGGTGCAGTTCTATCAGCCTCCTCGACCGAGGTCCTACTTCACGAGCTCGGGCACGACCTGGTGCCCCTTGCTGCGCCGGGACGTTCGCGCAGAAGGGTGCGCTTTGCCCGGTTTCCGCCACTCGGGGAAGTCCGGGCCGAACTCCGCCTTCAGGTGCCACCCGAAGCTCTTCTTCCCCTCCGCGGACTGCACCTCACCAGCCTCGCGGTAGAGAAGGTAGCCGCCGGCATCCATGGAGAAGGGCTTCTTGAGCTTTCCCAAGTAGTCGAACTGGTTGTCCGGGGGGCTCGGTCGGAACCAGGACGGAAGTACGAAGTTCGAGACCGACACGTTCGTTGTGCCTGCCTTGATGACGTACGAGTCCATCTCGACAGCATCACAGAACTCGAGGGCGTACTGTTTCCCGGTCCCGTCATCGGCCCAGAGGTTCGCGCCCCAGTCGCCGTACATCTCGAGGATCTCGTGGGAGCCCGTCGCCGAGACTGAGTTGTCTCCCTCGAGGACCGTGCCCCCGCTGTCGAGGATCGGCTTCACGAAGACGCGGCCGTAGGGAATGCCGTGGGGATCGACGTCGTGGTATCCGAGCGCATTCGCGACATCCGGTGTGTCCACGATGAGGATCGTCGACACGCCCTTCGGGGCGGCTTTCACCGGAGTGGCTTGAATCGGGATGTAGCCCCACTTCGGTCCCGCGTGAAAGCGAAGCTGCTGCGTCCATGCGGAGCACATCGCAGCGATCGCGGTGGTCTGGCCCTGTAGCTCCTTCGACGCGTTGACGACGGCAATGTACATGTTCTGCCCCTGTTGTAGTTCCAGGCATTCTACCGTTGTGGTGTCTCGAAAGAGAAACCACAACGCGGGGCTAGAAAAAGAGAAACCCGCGGGGTGCGGGCCCCGCGGGTCTCTTGCTCACCGTGCGGGCGGTGAACTACGGCCAATATAGGGCTCCCGCGCGCTCACGCAACTGTCTCGAGGACGATGGCCCTCGTGAGGTCCACTTGCCAGCTCCTGATGTTCTGCTGAAGGCACCACGCCTCAAGCAGATGACGTAGGTCTACCTCTGCATCCTCGGGGAGTTGGTCGCGGGCGACGTCTTCGTGGCTCGCGAAGATGTGCTTCAGGACGTCTTCTACTTCGATCTGCAGCTCCACCTCGCGGCAGGCCCAGACATGCTCCGGAGGGGTGATGCCCTCATCGACGCAGAGCTCGTGCGCCTCCTCGGCGGAGGAGAAGTACCCAGGGCCCATCGAGCCCTCTTTGCCTTCCCAGTAGACGGGGCCGGTGTACTCGGACTCGAGGAACTTGTCGGCGAGCTGGTATCGGAACCTGTCTCGCTCTGCCTGATCGATCTTCCAGCAGGACTCGCAGCGGGAGCGACCGGGATCGAGTGGAGCGCCGCAGCTACAAGTCCGATGGCAGTGTTCCTTCGCGTACTCCTCGGCGACGGAGAATGAAGCGCTCCCTCCCCCGAACGCCATTGGGGAGATGATGAGACCACAGTCCCTACAGGCGTAGGCGACGATGGCGCCGGTCTCCTGAAGGACCAGCTTGTGCGGTTCGGGGAGGGAGTTCATGGACTACTCGAGAGGTGTGGCGGCGAGGATCGCGTCGACGGGAGCGGGCTCAGGAACGAAGAGCTCGTAGCGAAGGACCTTCGTCTCCGGAGAGCGCTCGAGCGTAGCAACAGGGGGTCGCGTAGAGACGAATGGTCGGTCGTACTTCGGGTCGATGATGAGCCAGACGTTCACGATCATGTTCTTCTTCTTTCTAGGGCAGCTTCCATCCGGAGGATGGTGAGGTCGTCCGATGAAACAGCGCGGTCGACGCGAGCTCCGCGCGAGAGCTCGTAGGGCGCGACGGAATACTTCGACTTCTTCACGTACTTCGCGGGGACCCAGAGTTCATAGATGTACGTGGCATAGCCCTGATGACCTCGCGCGCGAAGAGTCTTCACGCGCTCAGCCCTGTCCTCATATTCCTTGTAGGCCGGCGAAAAGGCACACCACACCGTCGAGCCCTTGTTGATGAACGTGAGCCGAGAGTCCGTGCTTAGGTGATAGACGCGGATTGAACGGTCTTCACCGTTCTGCGGTGAATCGGGCATGGTCCGCGCGTCCTGAGGGCCTCATCGTGGAAGTCGGTGCCGTACCCCTTGTGTTTCTCAAAGCCGTATTCCGGGAACTGCTTTCCGAACTGGGACATCTCGGTGTCTCGAGACACCTTCGCAACGAGACTCGCCGCCATGCAGTGAGGGACGATGGCGTCGCCGCCCACGAGGGCAACGTGGTCGAACCCCGAGATGCGTTCGTTCCCATCCATGACCAGAAGAACGTCTTCGGAGGCGAACTGCCTCATGAGGGAGGAGGCCGACGCGCGGAGAGCGGCCCCGATGCCGCCGAGGTGATCGATCGTAGTGTGCGAGGTGCGCTGAAGGAAGTACCGCGCGCCGGGCGCGCGCTCCAGCTCCATCAAGATCTCCGCCCTCTTCCTCTCCCTCTTCTCCGGGGTGGAGCCCTTCGCGGCCTTGGAATCGCAGAGGGACGGGTGCGCCCAGTTGAAGGGCGCGAGCACGGCGCCGACGACCAGCGGCCCCGCATAGGCTCCTCTGCCCACTTCATCGATGCCCAGGATGTACCGAGGCATCTTCTCCTGGCAGCGGCGGAACAGGGAGAGACTCATCCCCAGGTACTTCGCGAGCTCGAACTCGTCTTGGTCGTTGAGCACGGCGCGGTTCTTCTTGTGCCACTCCGAGATTCGTTGCTCCAACCAATTCACTTCTACCTCTTCGTGTTTACGTCCTTGGTGTTGTCAGCGTCGACGAACGCGTTGTCGGGCATGGACTTGATCTTCGCCACGGCCTGCACCACCGCGTTCTCGATCTTGTCGATGCGGTGAAGGCTGTTGGGCCTCGTGATTGTGTCCGCCCCGGAGATGAGCTCGATCTGCTGGTCCATCAGCTCTTCGAACGTCACGGCAGCCGCCGACTGGGTGAACCTGCTTCCCTCTACGAACCCGTACGCATCGTTCAACGCGATACGGAGCTCGATGTTCTGGGATTGTGCCTTGTCCTCGTCGGTGGTCGCCATCACTTCCTCCGTGTCAGCCGAACGCGAATCCGTCGAACCGTGTCAAAGAACCAGATGATGAAGTCGAGCACGACTACACCTGCTGGTTCTTCGATCTCTGCGCGATGAGCCCCATAGCGTCGTACGTCGTGACCCTCATCGCCGAGACGCTGATGGGAAGAATGTCGCTGCCCTCCATGTCCTTCACAACCGCCGCGGCGGCTGCTGCAAGGGAGGGGAACGTGCGGTGCTTGTGCGCGGACAGCTCAAGGTAGTGGTAGATGAACTCTTCGCGCTCGCCGGGCAGAGAAGCCGCAGAGAGGTCTGTCTGCGTAGGCTCCGCGGCGAGAGAGGCAACCTCCGGAGGGAGTTCGAGGCGTTGCGCTGTGAGCACCGTAGCGTCCCCGCGCTCCATCATCCCGGAGAGGTTCCAGCCCTCTTCCATGAGCTCGTTGAGGCTCTGCTCGAGCGCGGCCGCGAACAGTACGGGGTCTGGGGACGAGACAGCGATGACCCTCCAGCGCGGGCGCGCGGGGCCGGTATGGGGGAACTGACGGACCGTCGGTCGCTTGGGTGTTCTGGTGCTCATTTTTCTTTACCCCACGCCACGATGTCATCCCAGTCGGCCTTGTTCATGTACATCTTCATCGCCTGAAGAGGCTGATCATCCCAGTGCCAGGAGGACGCCTTCGGAGTAGGCGCGGCGAGAGCTGCTTCAACGCGGTCGATGATCTTGTCGTCCTCGATGGAATCCACCCAGGCAAGGTACTCCTGCTCGTCGACTGAGATCACAGTCCAGTCGACGCCTCCTTCTGAAAGACACTCCGTGACAGAGACTGCGTGCTCCATCCTCTGCCACGGAGCTGATCGTAGGACCGCCACGATCGTTGTCTTACCCACCGGACCCAAGCCACTGCACGAGCCTGAAGATCGTGTCGCTCGGCATCTGCCCGTGCTCCGCGCAGATGTTGAACATCCCCTCGAGCTCTTTCGCCGCCGCCACCTTCTCCTTGGGCGTCAGGCTGAAGTCAGGTTTCTCTTCCTTCTTACGGGTGTTTCGTTTCCCGCTATTCGGTACGCCTCTGGGCACGGTTCCTCCTCAGCTCGTCCACAATGTTGTAGACCTCGTCCCACGTCTTCACGCGCTCGAGGCCTGTCTCGCTCCGATTCCCGGGCGTATTCCAAAGAAGAGCACGGCTGTTCGGCCAACGTCGAGACCACTCGCGCAGATGCTGCGCTCTGTCGTCGACGAGAACATCCCCGTAGACGTGGTACTTCTTCCGCGCGTGGATGATGTCGTGCGGGTCGATGCCGAAGTGCCGTTCGAGCCAGAGCTCTCGCTCGTAGACCCAAGTCTTGGCGCCGTGGAACGGCGAGGTCAGGACGACCAAGTCGGCGATACCCTGAAGGCGCTTGATGCCTTCCGGAGCCCCTGAGACTACGGCGAGAGCGAGGCACTGACCCTCGCTCTTGATCTTCTCGTAGACCCGGTCCTCGAGCGTCTTGTCGTTGATGCTGTCGAAGATCCCCCAGGTCGTGATGCTCTCCGGAAGGATGCGTCGACCCGTCTCCTCAAAGACGACGTCGAGCGTCGCCGCCACGAAGTCGGCGAGCGGACCATCGCAGTCCACCATCACCAACAACTCTTCCCCTTTTACGACGGGCACTTCGGCCCTAAAGGGTGAAACCATCAGATTTTCTTCCCCCCGTGACGGAACGGGCGCGTCGCGTTGAACGTCGCCTTCTCTTCGACCGCGCCGGTGAGGTTGATGTTGTTCTCACGGCAGAACTGCTCGAGCATCCCGATGCAGCCTGCGAGGTGCTCCCAGGGCGCGCGCTCCTCATCCAGGCCCGCCTCGTACGCGCGGGAGATGCGGCAGTGAACCCCGGCGACCATCTTGAGGAAGTTGACGGTCTCGTACTTCTTCCCTCGGACGTGCGCGTCGTAGGCCCCCTGGAGGTCCCACTTCATCGTTCCGCAGTACTGCGCGATGCGGATGACAACGTCGGCGAGCTCGGACGGGATACCGCAGGGCTTGCCGCCCTTGCGCGCGTCGGGCGTGAGCGCGAGGTACGCGTCGCGCGTGAGAGTCTCCACGGCCTGCGCCGTCTCCATGGTCTTCGTCGTGACCGCAGGGACCTTGAACTCGTAGAAGACCTCGTCGAGCTTGCGATGCCCGCGGTACTCCTCGAGCGCCTCGGAGAGCTCCGAGTGAATGAGGTCGATGACCTCCTCCCAAGTCTGCGGCGGGTCGAGGAACCCGCTCTTCTTTGCGATCTCGTGGGACTGAACGCAGAGGGCTGCGAGGTTCATCGGGCCCCCTGCAGAATCTCGAGCCGCGTCAGGTCGTTCTCCGTGAGCACGTAGGTCTCGTTCGGAGCGAGGTGCTCCGAGAGCGTGCGGAAGACGAGCGCCTTGTTCCGGTGGTCCTTGATGTCCCGCTCGAGGTCTTCGTCGGGGTTCCCGACGTTGTAGATGGCGCCCGACTTCGACATGCCGCCGAGGTGGTTGGTGGGAGCGTTCTTCTTGATCTCCTCGAGCGCCTCCTTCATCTTCGGGAGAGCTTCTTCCTTCGTGGCTGCGCGCTTCTCGTGGTGTTCGGCGCGCGCCTTCATGTGCGTCCCGATCTGCTCGCTCGTGAAGTGGTACTTCAGTCCTTCGATCATCGGTTCTTCTCCAGGGTGGTGTTCTTCTGTACCAAGGCCGCCATGAACGACTCGAGCCGCGGAAGCTCCCAGTCGCCGTTGTCGGCCACATCGTCGAAGTGCTCGTCGCCCGTCGCGAGCATGACCTGCTCGCTCTCGTGAGCTCCTGCACTCCCCTTGAGTCCCTCCCCTAGCTTCATGCGCAGGAGGAGCCCGCCTACGTCGCGGACGGCGAGGCCTTCGTTTCCGGCGGGCCATCGGAGGTCTGGAATTACAACCCCGCGGACGCACTCTCCGTTCACCGGAGCGTCCTCTCGGTACCATTCCCCCGACGGCCCGTACTCCCAGCGCTGCACGATGCCCTCGCGCTGCGTGTAGAACAGCGTCGACTCCTCGAGCAGCCGAACGGACGTCGCGAGCGCGAGATCGACCCAGGTGTTGGGGTAGCAGTCGCGTCCCCACTCGGTTCCAAGTCGCTGCGTCGCGTAACGCACGGTGAGGTAGCACTGCGCCTTGTACGCGTGCTCCTGCGCGGCGTTGCAGCACGCGCAGCGAACGACGTCGGACATGACCCAGGGTCCGTGATCTCGGGGGTAAGGAAGAAGGGGCTTCGCGCGCAGCGAGCTCGGGCCCCAGAGGTACTCGAGGGGAATCTTCGGGTAGACCTCCAGGCAGACCCTCTTGATCGGGTCGGCGAACGCGACCTTCACGAACCCGTGGTTCTTCACCAAGAAGTCCGCCGCCGTGTCCTTCCCTGACCCTGCGCGCCCCGAGATGGCGATGAGCATAGGCGTTACTCCTTCCCCGTGATGGCCTCGAGTACGCCCGGCGTGGCGCGCGCGACAGTCTCGAGGATGAAGCGAGACCGGAGCACCCCGTCGGGCCATGTCACCGTGTCCGTCCAGGAGTCCTCCCCTTCTTTTCTCAGGGGTCGAACCCATGTCCGTCCGGTCGAGAGCGAGAGGTAGATGACGACGATCGTGTCGCGGTCCTCGCTCAGATTCCCCAGCAGTAAGGCCTTGTACCTACCGCCCTTGTAGTGGCGGTACAAGGCCCCCGTAAGAACTTGATTTCCTTCTATGCCCGGTTCTGTCACTGGCTGCCTCCTTCAGGGGGACTACTCCCCAGAACGGTCCCTGCAGTGTGCAAGTGCAGCGCGACCCTGGCTCGAAGCTGCGCGTCGGCGGCCGAGGACCCTTCGACGAGGTGCCCGGTCGTGATGCGCGCGCGCTCGAACCACCGGAGAGCTTCCTTGACCCTGTAGTCGTGTCGGTAATAGATCTCCTGCACGCCGCCAAGGTTGATCAGCCGCTTCGCGCACATCACGCAAGGAAGATGCGTGCAGAACACGATCTTCTCTACGTCTCGGGGCACCGTGCAGTTGATCGCCGCGTTCTCTTCTGCGTGGAGACACCCGCAATTCCCGACGGCAGCTGCCCCCGTGCGGTCGCAGGCGTTCTCGAGCCCGCTCGCGCCGCCGTTGTACCCGACAGCGACGACAGACCGCCAGTCCGCCGTCACGATGGCGCAGCCTACCCCTCGATGCTGCTCGTCTGGGGGCCAGCCGCCAATCGGCCGCTGGCACGTCGAGCGGCGCGACATGTTCACTGCAAACTCCATGTAGATCTCGTGGAAGCTAGGTCGCATGTCCGCCTTGTCTGTAGATTTCAGAAGTGGCCTGGTTGTACGTCTTCTTGTCGGCGATCAGCCGCCAGTCATCGATGGGAACGACAACCCAGGCTTTGTTGAGCCACATCAACCAGATCTTCGCACCATCCCGAAGAAGGCGAAGAACGTCCATCGCTTCTTCGGACGGCGGCCCCATTATGTACGAGGGCTGAATCTTCTTCTCGAGAACTTCCCAGTAGTAGAACTCAACTGCGCCTGGCCAAGAGACCGCCTTCGTGAGGGCGATGAACTCCTCGATGAGTACGTCTTGGATGTCCTCCACGATCTTCTACCTCGCTCTTCTGGTCAACCCCGACCGCTCCGCGCGTAGGGCGCCAGAACAAGCCCCTTATCCCAGAGGAGGGGGGCTTGTTGTCAGAAGAACGATCAGACGCTGGGAACGGGCGTGTTCGCGAAGTAGTCGCCGACGTAGAC
>Ga0315274_10016825_pt1 | contig 10326 bp, 10 predicted proteins | sample YL17G02_20_MG_FD_203700 | JGI IMG/M metagenome (GOLD analysis project Ga0315274, IMG submission 203700) | Sediment microbial communities from Yellowstone Lake, YNP, Wyoming, USA - YL17G02_20 | ecosystem: Environmental > Aquatic > Freshwater > Lake > Sediment | place: USA: Wyoming | collected... | reverse complement strand
ATGTCGAAGCCAACAAGAATCAGCCGTTCTGGATTCGTGTGAAAGTTCCACGTGATATTCCCGCCGGAATATACACGGGCAAGATTCATCTTGCGGCACAGAATTACGGTGCCGATGTTACCCTGCAAGTGGAGGTGTATGATTTTGTCCTTCCTGACCGGATGACGTGCACAACCGCTTTTGGGTTCTCGCCTGATGAAGTATTCCGTTATCAGAAGCTCTCAGACCGCCAGCAGAAGCAGCAGGTGCTGGATAAGTATTGGGCCAGCTTCAGTGCCCATCACGTTTCGCCTTACGACCCTGCGCCACTTGACCCCATCAATGTCACCTGGCCCGACATCCGACCACCTCAGTCCAAATGGGAAGGCGGGCTGGTCGTGACAAACGAGAAGCACAACGGCCAGCGCTGCCTGCTTATCTTTGACGACCGCCGCGACGATAATGTAACCGTAACTTACTCGCCGCTGATTGAAATTCCTAAGGGCGGCCTGCGGATTAGTTTCTATCATCGCACCGCCATGCCTAATCAGATGTTCCAAGTGTCACTTAATCATTACGCCGCCTCCGGCAACTGGATATCCGGCAATAATAACGACCTTGTCGTCGAAGGCACAGGTAACTGGCAGCAGTTTGAACAACTCATTGAAAAATTTCCGCCGGCTGCTAAGTCCATTCGCCTTCATCTGCGCGCGACCCCTTGGACCGAGGCGGGCGAACGCACAGGTCTTGTATGGTTCGACGATGTGTCGCTATCCGACGCTGCCACTGGCAAAGGGCTTATTGAGGGCGGTGACTTTGAACTCCAAACATTGCCACCGGCCGAGCAGGAAAAGCTCCAGGTCAGATTCGACTTTGCCGGCTGGGACAATGCGATGCAGCGGGCAATTGATTACTACCATTTCAATTCCTTCCAGATACATATCTCCGGTCTGGGCGGCGGTACCTTTCATGCACGCAGCGAGCCGGAGCTGCTCGGCTTTACCGAAGACACGCCCCACTACAAAGTTCTCTTTGCCTCCTATTGCCGCCAAATCCAGGAACACCTCCGCAGAAAAGACTGGCTGGATGAGGCCTTCGTATATTGGTTCGATGAACCAGACCCCAAGGATTACAAGTTCGTTGCCAACGGCTTTGCCAAACTCAAAGGCGCAGCCCCGGATATCAATCGTATGCTGACCGAGCAGGTCGAGCCGGAGCTGGTTGGCGGACCAAATATATGGTGTCCTGTTACCCCCAACTACAACCACCAAGCCGCCGAAGAGCGCCGCAAGAGTGGTGAAAAATTCTGGTGGTATATCTGCTGCGGCCCCAAGGCCCCCTACTGCACGCTCTTTATCGACCATCCGGGCACCGAACTGCGGGTATGGCTGTGGCAAACCTGGCAGCGAAAAATCGACGGTATCCTCGTGTGGCAAACGAATTACTGGACAAGCTCCGCCGCCTATCCTAAACCTAATCAGCCACAGAACCCTTACGAGGACCCTATGAGCTGGGTTAGCGGCTACAGCACTCCTGAGGGGAAAAAGGAACCCTGGGGCAACGGCGACGGCCGCTTTATCTATCCGCCGCAAGCCGCTGCAGATGCTCACCCTGCCGAACCTGTTCTCGACGGGCCGGTCGAAAGCATCCGCTGGGAAATGCTTCGAGATGGTATCGAGGACTACGAGTACTTATCTATCTTGAGTAACCTCCTCAAAGATAAAAAAGATAAACTGACCGCCCAGCAACACGAGGAATACACGGCTTTGGTTGAGGTGCCTGAAGATATTACAAAGGATATGACGACTTTCACCAAAGACCCGGCACCTATTGAGGCACGCCGCGACCAGATGGCTCGCGCCATAGCTAATCTCAAAAAATTATGAGATTATGATTTCGTTGTAGGTTGCAAAGGATTTATAAAAAATTCGCTTGTGAAAGAGATACACATTCGCTAAACTACAAACTTAATATTCGTAGCAGCGTTGTCGGTTGACTTAATTTCTTAAGCTGATTGAAAGGGGAAAATATGGAATCTTGTTCTTGTGTTTGGGCCCAGCGATTTCCGGAAGTGAGACCAGTGTTTGCAATCGTATTCGCTTTTCTTGTAGCATTTGTTGTCCTGGTTGTGGTTGCAATAAAGCTATTGATTTGCTGCAAGATTTTCTCGAAGGCCGGCTATAGCTGGGCCCTCGGCCTGCTGATGCTCATCCCGATAGTGAATATAATTATGGCCTTTTTCCTGGCTTTTGCGGACTGGCCGGTCCAGAAAGAACTACGCCGTCTCAAACAGCAGCAATCGCAATCCTAAACCGCGGGTCGTGAGCTGCGGTTAGTGAACAAGAAGGCAAAACGACAACTGCAGGTTGCAAAAAACCAAATGCCGGAGACATATATAAGCACAAACCATCCGTGTCGGCTCAGTTGGCATCTGCGCCAGCCCGGGGCTTTTCAGGGAAGCCAAAAAGTGCAGCACAAAATAATTCTCGTCGCTTGTGTCGTTATTCTGTCGGGGGCGGCACTGCTCCACATCAGCGCCAACGACCTTTATCTCTTCGGGTACAAATGGCCTGTGAACTGCTTATTGTATCAAACTTTTGGAATAAAATGTTCGCTCTGCGGCCTGACACGCTCTTTCTGCTCACTGGCGCACGGTGATTTCCGGGCAAGTGTAAAGTTTCACCTCCTTGGACCGGCAATTTTTGCCTTTATTTGTCTTCAGATTCCATATAGAATTTACCACATAATCATTAAACCTGATGGAGTGAATAGAGTACTAACACGGCTAAACGTGGGTTTAGTCGTGATGCTTGCGATAGCGATTTTCGTTAACTGGTTTATCTACCTTGGAGGGCTTATTTATGACCTCGCAATACGCTAAAATAAGTGTGCTTGACCCCATTGCACCTGCTCTCGAAAGGGTAAAGACAATCCTTTTCAAACCCTTCGATTTGGGCAAGTGGTTTGTTATCGGTTTTTGCGCCTGGCTGGCATACCTGGGAAAGGGTGGGGGTGGCGGCGGAAACGGTTTTAACTTTCGACACGATGTTAAGCTGAACCAGGCCATCGAGCAGGCAAGACACTTCATAATTGAAAACCTCGTCTGGATTGTCCCCGTAGCCATCCTCGTGGTGATGCTGATAATAGTTCTATGGCTTGTCTTGACCTGGCTCAGCAGCCGCGGCAGATTTATGTTCCTTCACTGCGTTGCCGAGAACAAAGCCGAGGTCAAAAACCCCTGGACAAAATTCCGGCAGCACGCCAATAGTCTGTTTCTGTTCAGAATCGTGCTCGGCCTGATTAGCTTTTTCGCAGTCGCCTTGCCCATCCTGCTCGGCCTCGTTGCTTTAATCGCAGCGTTCAGCGTCGTCCCGCGTATCAGCTTTATCCTGGGACGGGTGACACTCGCTTTGGTTCTGTTTGTTGTCTCAATCGTGCTGCTGCTTATATCCAAATTCACAACAGACTTTGTCGTTCCTATAATGTTTTTACGAACGACAAGCTGCACCGCTGGCTGGCGTGAATTCCTCACTCTGTTGTCGGCAAACAAGGCCCACTTTGTGCTATACATCCTTTTCCAAATCGTTATAGGAATGTGTATCTGCGTAATTCTTTTTGCGGTTATGTGCCTTACGTGCTGCTGTGCCTGCTGTATCTTGTTGATACCCTATATCGGAACCGTTCTGCTTCTGCCCATCTTTGTCTTCAAACTTGCTTATTCTCTATGTTACCTGCGTCAGTTCGGCCCGCCGTTTGATGTTTTTGGCGACGAAACCGCCTGACCTGACGTGGAACCGCGAAGATTTTTACTTAAGCAGTCCTCCGTACAGAGCAGCGCCGATGATGATAAGAGCAGGATGCACCTTTGTTAGAGTAAACAGCACAAACGAAACGGCAATAACGGACAGATATTTGAACTGGAGAAAGTGGCTTTTGTCCACTAACCTGATTGCGACGGCCAAAACAAGCGCAAAAACAGCGTATTGGACCATCTCAAAGGCAGCTTTTATCGACGGGATGCTCCGGTATCTTGAATAAGCCAGTGAAGCAACTATCATAAAAAACACGGGCGGCAGCAGATTGGCAATGTTGGCCACTATGGCGCCGCTAACACCGGCAACCTTGTAACCAGTGTAAGTTGCGAATTTAATCGAGGTTTTGTGTGGCCTGTGGAACCGATTCGGGAACATACGTGGCCACGATTGTTGAGGTTCAGGTAGATAAGGAAAAAGGGCACGTTCAGGTAAAGCGAGTGGTATGTGATCAGGATATGGGTATAGTGGTTAATCCTGAGGAGCCAAGTTGCAGATGGAAGGTTGTATCACAATGGGGCTCGGCTATGCCCTGTCCGAAGGTATTCATTTCAAAGGCGGAAAGGTCCTCGACCTAAACTTCGATACCTACAAGCTTCCTCGTTTTTCATGGGTGCCGGAAATCGAACCGGTCCTCGTAAAGGCAGAAGACATATCTCCTCAAGGGGGCGGAGAGCCCGCCATTATTTGTATGGGTGCCGTGATTGCCAACGCTATTTACGATGCAACAGGCGCCAGAGTAATTCAGTTGCCCATGACGCCGGAGCGTGTAAAAAAAGTGTTCGCAAGCCGTTCCGAACAGGCAGTTCCAATGACTTAAAATGGCTTAAGATGACGTTGAGAATCTTTAGTGACTTTCAAAGCAACCTGTATTTGTGAAGTTTTCGAGAGCAAATATTCGATATATTGTGTATAATCTGAAGTTAAAAGAAGAATCGCTATAACGTAATTTGTTAACATAGTAATCAGAGTTTGAATAAGGAAATGTGGTACCGAACATAGCAAATTTTAGGATACAAATAAGAGATAAAGAGGTGGTTGTTCTAAGTTGATTTTCTCCTCGTCCGACTCCTTTAACTGCTCTGCGTCAAAAAACCAAGCGGTCTAATCACTTTATTAGGTTCTCTGTTGACGCTGATATTTGCAAGGAACGAACCGGCCTCCTTTCCGTTATTTAGATATTTGGCTATGGGAATATTGTTATGAAAATACTGCTTGTTAACCCAGATGCACCGGTTACGTTCTGGAGTTTCAAGAACGCATTGAGATTTGTCTCCAAGAAATCGCTTTTACCGCCGTTGGGATTATTGACCGTAGCTGCGATGCTCCCGAAGGATTGGGAAAAAAGGATGGTCGATATGACTGTAACAAAACTGCGGGACCGAGACATTCAATGGGCCGACTATGTATTCCTAACCGCCATGGTCATCCAGAAAGAATCTGTGCGGCGGGTAATAGACAGATGCAGGAAAATCGGGACTAGGGTGGTTGCAGGCGGCCCCCTATTTACGGCTGCGCCGGAAGACTATCAGGATGTTGACCACCTTGTGCTTAATGAAGCGGAAATTACTCTGCCACAATTCATAAAAGATTTGAAAAACGGCTGTCCAAAACCTGTGTACAAATCGGAACAATGGGCTAATTTGAGTGATACTCCGATTCCGCTTTGGGGATTAATTGGCAGTAAAAATTACGCCTTGCTGTGTATTCAGTACTCGCGGGGGTGCCCGTACAACTGTGACTTTTGTGATGTCACGATACTGTTTGGACATCGAATACGGACAAAAACCAAGGCTCAGATACTGGAGGAGCTGCAAAGTCTGTATTCTATTGGATGGAGGGGGCAGGTGTTTGTTGTTGACGACAACTTTATCGGAAACAAGGAAAAACTAAAAAAGGAAGTTCTTCCTGCCATCATCAGTTGGATGGAAGAGCGAGAATATCCATTCTCTTTTAATACCCAGGCTTCCATCGACCTTGCTGACGATGAAGAGCTTATGCGGTTAATGGTTGAAGCAGGTTTTGACGGCGTATTCATCGGCATCGAAACAGCCAACCAGGATAGTCTCATCGAATGCAATAAGGTTCAGAACAAAGGCCGTGACCTGATTGCCTGTGTCAGGAAAATCCAGGAATCCGGCATGCAGGTTCAAGGAGGATTTATTGTAGGATTTGACAGCGACCCGTCCTCAGTATTCGAGAGTCTGATTCAATTTATTCAGCAAAGCGGAATCGTAACAGCTATGGTCGGATTGTTAAACGCTCCCCGAGGCACGAAGCTTTATCGGCGGCTCAAGAACGAGAACAGGTTGTTAAATTACGTTTCGGGCAATAACACTGATTTTTCAATGAATTTCATTCCCAAAATGAATCTTGAAGACCTTCTCAAGGGCTACCAAAAAGTTGTAAGGACAATTTATTCGCAGAAGTATTACTATGAACGCGTCCTGACATTTCTTAAAAACTACAAACCTCTTGGAAAAACGAACATCAAAATTCATTTATGCGACCTTGCGGCATTTATCAAATCTATATGGCGTATAGGAATAATTGACAAAGGCAGGATTTATTATTGGAAACTAATCTTCTGGGCGATTAGACGCCCGCGACATTTTCATTTGGCTATAGCGCTTGCCATTTCTGGATTTCATTTCCGCAAGATGTTCGAAAGCTATCGCAACATATAACTGACTTTTGGCGGTTGTCCATCGCTTCGTGGTGACCAGGGCGATATTCCGCACTTTGTTATGATTTGATAGTTCGTTGTTCATCGAAAAACTACGAACCACGAACAATGAACTAAGAAGGGCCGATAAGGTCTGCAATAGCACTGCGTAATCGTTGTTGTCCAAAAAGATTTGCGGTTGGCGGGTCCATCCAAAAAAGTGCCGGTTGATTTTTACCGATGTTCCAGTGTGACCCTGTTTTTAGAAAGGGCTATGGCTGCCGGCGAAAAGTAATTATGAACTATTCGTGGTCTTTCAGAGGATAATTAAATGGACAATATGGTCGCTGAGATTAAACGGACAGACTATACGCTGCGGCATCTGGTAATGATTGCCGAACAGGCGGTCGAAGGGATTGTCGTGGTTGACCTCAGAGGGATACTTTGGTTTGTCAATACGGCATGGGCCAGGATGCATGGGTACGAGAGCAGTAACGAGCTGGTTGGTAAACCGATCAGCATGTTCCATACTGAAGGTCAGATGAAAACCGATGTGTTTCCTTTCATCGAGGAGACTAAACATAGAGGCCGGCTGGAGGGTCCGGTAGAACACTCGCGAAGAGATGGAGCGGTATTCCCCACGCAGACTAAAATGACCGCGGTGAGGGATGAAGCAGGCAGAACCATTGGACTCATTGTTTTTGTTACAGATGTCAGTGCAGGCAAGCAAACCAAGGAGCTCCTCAGGCAGCAGGCCGTCGGACTGAAGGCAGCTAATGAACAGCTCCAGAGTCAAATCAGCGAACATAAGCGGATGGAGAACCAATTACAGGAGCTGCGTAACCGGCTTGAGCAGCGGACTGCCGAACTGACGGCAGCCAACGAAGAGTTCCAAAGACAGACCGCTGAACACGAGCAGACAGAGAATGAATTGCAGGAATACTGCGATGGCATCGAGCAGCAAATTGCCGAGTTAGCTGCAGCGGTCAATAAGGTCATCCAATTCAGTGCATCGGCTCCTCAGTTGTTTTGCCACAAGACCCAGTAAAATGTGGGGTGTTTGGAATCATCTTTTGTGTGCATTATTACCCTGCCCAAGAGTCGCATAAAATCTTTTCGCTTGCAATTCGGCCAGGCGAATCTTAGCATAAATTACAAACGGAGTTGTTTGGAAAGATTAGGCCTATGGGATGGGTATTCTTATTTTTTCTGGTCGTGGCTGTCGCGTGTGTGGTCGGGGCCATCGGCTTTCGTGCCCAGCGCATTAATTTCTTTTTCCAGCCGACTGCCCCTGTTGGAATGACACCTGCACAACGTCCGTTCGCAATTAAACCCCCGGAGCAGGATGATGTTTTTCAATGTGGCCCGTATAGAAGCGTTCTGGCCAGGAGATGGGTAATGATATGGGATTACCGAGACAAAGCAGGCAGATTGCATTCGGGCATAGCTGAATCCTATGAGCAAGCGGTCGAAGCCGCAAAAAGATTTGGGTATCAACCCGGCAAAGAAAACGGCAGCCCGATGCCGGTTGTGTCACTGACAAAACGAGCAACCTCACAAAATCCTGCTCGTATAAACTTATAACAACTGGTATTACTACGGCGTATCAGTGCAGAGAACAGACTGAAGGTTTTTCGACCAGTTCTTTGATTGAACCCGGTCAGCCAGCTCGCAGACCGCCGCCTGCATAAAGAGCGTGATAGGCGGGCCTTCGGGCTCCAGATGGTCGCTATTCTGCACCTATTTCCATAACGACCACCAAATGCCTGCGGGCGATGGCGTTTAAGCCCGGCTTGCATCTTATTAGGAGGCCGAATTCAGTCTGAACAGGAGAGAGCAGCTCACTTTCTCCTGTTATTCGCCAAAGGTCTGTTTCTCTCGAAGGTATGCGTTTGTATTAAATCTGCAAGGTCCTGGCCTCTGTTATATCTATAGCCACCCATAATGTAGCCACTGACACCAGGGCTTGTTGGTGTCCTAATTCTTCCCATGTTGGTTCTGTAGCCGCTCGTCATAAGAGGTCCCCCATAACCTCCATAAGGCATCCCGTATCCGGCTCCGTAAGGTCCTCCATAGCCACCATAGCCGCCGTAAGACGTTCCATACCCTCCACCATAAAGCCCGGATAATCCAAGTCCGGGTGTGGGAAAATAATTGGCAGGTGCGCTTACTAAATCAGTAATATCATAAACACGAGTATTTCTTTTGCTGGGTAAAGAATCTTTTGTTCCAATGAGAATTACTCCATTTTCAACGACGTAACCTAATTTCTTTGGGTTGCTCGAAACCGACATTAATAAAAGTTCCAGATTCTTGCTCAGAGAAATCCCCGGTATAGCTTCCATACCAACAGGAGTGTCCCTTGTCACATCTGAATTTTCTTCTATATCCTTCCACAAAACTACTATATTTAATGGCGGTCTGGTCGAATTGCGGAGAATCTCAATTGCCTCGCTAAAAGGCGTATCAGCCAGTAGAGCAGAGAGGCCAGCGGTCTTTTGTAATTGTTTATCTGGTTTGACTGTATTCGCGGGAATGTTTTTGGCTGTGTCCTGACCATACCTCTGTACTTGTTTGTACCGAACATCCAGGGGGTTTTGAGGGGAAGGACTTGCCGGACTTGCGTATGTTTCTATGGACAAAAGAAAAGTAATGGCCAGGCAAAGGACTATTTCACCGACAAGTCGAACTTGAATTTGCCTTTTCATTTCTGTTCCTCGTTCTTAACCGAATAAGATTATAGCACAACTTTGGGAAAAGGTCTAACAAAAAATTAGCTTAAAATCTGGGGATAAGTAACCCTTTTGCAAAGAATCTGTGCGTAAAATTCAAAAGAATTGTTGATTTCTATCGCAGACCTTTTAAGAATATTCCTGCGACAAAGAACATCGGGGGAAATTTGCCGTATCGAAAAAAGCGTGTATTTCGAGGACACTTGCAATTTACGTAGAAAATGTTAGTAGATAAAAGGGACATTAAAAAATGAATCTTAAGGGAACACAAACTGAAAGAAATTTGCTTACTGCGTTCGCCGGCGAATCCCAGGCGAGGAACCGTTACAGTTATTTTGCCAGCCAGGCGAGAAAAGAGGGCTATGAGCAGATAGCAGCTATTTTTGAAGAGACGGCCAACCAGGAAAAAGAGCACGCAAAGCGGGAGTTCAAGTTCCTGCAAGGAGGCGAGGTGGAAATTGCCGCGGCGTTTCCGGCCGGCGTTATCGGTAGCACTCTTGAAAATCTAAAGGCGGTAGCAGCAGGTGAACATTACGAAAATACACAAATGTATCCCGATTTCGCAAAGATAGCAGACAGAGAGGGCTTCGTGGAAATTGCTACGGTCTTTAGGAATATTGCCATCGCTGAAAAACGCCATGAGCAACGATACCTCGCTCTGGCTAAAAATATAACAGAAGGTCTTGTATTTAAACGCCAAAAGGCAGTAAGATGGGTTTGCAGAAACTGTGGTTATGTGCATGAAGGACTTGAAGCACCCAAAACCTGTCCCTCTTGTACGCATCCGCAGGCGCATTTTGAAATGGAAGCCGCTAATTATTAAACAGAAAATCGCCTTCTCGATGCTAAATGGAAGCCATCAAATTATGAAAGGGGAAAGTTATGGCTGAGAAACTTCAAATCTATAAATGTGAAATCTGCGGCAACATCGTAGAGGTGCTCCACGGCGGCGATGGCGAACTGGTATGCTGCGGTCAGCCGATGAAGAACCTTGCCGCGAAGACAGCCGACGTGGGCAAGGAAAAGCACGTGCCTGTAATTGAGAAGATTGCCGGCGGCATCAAGGTAAAAGTCGGCAGTGTTCCTCATCCAATGGAGGAAAAGCACTATATCGAGTGGATTGAAGTCATTGCCGACG
>Ga0315274_10016824_pt1 | contig 10327 bp, 4 predicted proteins | sample YL17G02_20_MG_FD_203700 | JGI IMG/M metagenome (GOLD analysis project Ga0315274, IMG submission 203700) | Sediment microbial communities from Yellowstone Lake, YNP, Wyoming, USA - YL17G02_20 | ecosystem: Environmental > Aquatic > Freshwater > Lake > Sediment | place: USA: Wyoming | collected... | reverse complement strand
CCCAATCGCCCCAGCGCAGATCATGCAGCGTGTTCTCGACCGGTTGGCCGAGGGCCTTCTGCACGCGGTAGGTCATCAGGCCGTCGAGCCCGGCACACTCGTCCACCTCGTTGAAGTGCGGCAGCGGTTGGCCCGCGTAGAGGACGCGCTTGCCATCGCGTGACCGCACCGGCGGGCGATCGGTGTTGTTCAGCGTGCCTTCGACCAGGTCGCTGGCGGGCATCAGGTCCTTCAAGCCTTGCTGGTATTGAATGCCGATGCAGTCACAACCGAAATCGCCGGCGATACGCACCGCCGCGATATACATCCGACACTGCTGGAGAATCTGTTTCTCGGTCAGGTCCGACGCCTCTTTCTTGCCCAGGTGGAAGGTCATCCCCTTCTTGAGGAACCAGTCATACACGGCGCGCGCCTCGGCATCGCTGACCCGGGTTGACTCGTAGTAAAGGGCGGACTGGCTGAGCCGCTCCTTGAAAACCCCGGTGGCGTGCAGGAGATCGTCGGGGATGATGGCGTTGAACATGCCCATGCAACCTTCGTCGAACACGCCCAGGATGGCCTTCTCGCTCTGCAACTGTCGGGCGAGCGCCTCGCCGAGTCGGCCAGCGTGCCCACCCGCCTTGACCTTCGCAAACGGCACGACGTGATCGGTCTTGTGTTCGCACCGGCCAGTCTTGAGCCATCGGCGCAGGCGGGTCTTGAAGTAGTCGTCGGTGAAATCTTCGCTCCAGAGCGACGAGTACTTCACGCCGGCCTTGGTGAGCGAGGCGTTAAGGTTGAGCATGCCGACGAGTCCCGGCCAGGTGCCGGACCAGTTGGCCACAGTGAGGATCGGGCCGCGATGCGTGATCAGGCCGTGCAGCACGTGGTGCGAATACTGCCAGACCGCCTCGGCAACGATGAGCGGCGCGTCGGGATCGATCCGATGGAAAACCTCGCGGCCCTCCTTCTGCGAGCCGATGAAGCCGTGTTTCTCCGCCGGCTTGTAGCGATGCGCCCGGACGACCTGAAAGCCCTCGGCCTTGATGGCGACAGTGAGCGCGCGTTCCATGTCGCGTTGCGCCGGCCAACACTGCTGGTTGGCGGACAACCGCAGGTCGCCGCTGGCGATGAGCTGGACCTGTCTCTTTTTCAGCTTCGGGAGCTTCGTGCGGATCGGGAATTGGATCTTGGTCATGACAGGAGTGGTCGGTTGCGCGGGAGTGGCACCCGCAGGGTTGCTCAGATTATTGGGCCGCTTTGGGCAGCGCGTTGACAATGTCCTTCAAGCTCACGCCCAACGTGGCGCGCGCCAGTTCATCGAGCTTCGCTTCCGGACCCGTCAGATGAACCGTGCGGTGGATGTGCTCGAGCGTCTTGCCGGGAGCCAACGCGCCGGCGGGTGACGAAGACTCGATCTCATAGAACGGGCCGAGCGGTTTGGCGCCGGGCGACGGCGGGCCGTCGTTGTAGCTGTTCGCGGCATCGCCCGCAAAGGGTTCCTTCTGCAGTTCCCACATCGAGTTGACGTAGTCGGTCGCGCCTGACGGCAAAGTGTATTGGGCGAGGGTCAGCACGTGGTTGATGGCGTCATAGCTGCCCAGGAGCGATTTGGCGCGCCGCGGATTGATGCCGATCTTGCTGCGATACCGTCCGTCGCCACTGAAGAACACGACCCCTTCCTTTACCACCAGACGGTCCGGCGGGACGCGGCCGAAGTAATCGGCGTTCACCGGCTTGCCCAACTCCGACTCGGGGCCGGGTTTGATGGGCACGACGATGGTGGTGCCCGGCGAGGGATTGAACATGCCGAGAATCCAGATGGACAGCAGGCCGGTGTCTTTGGTCCACGGCTGTTTACCCTGGTTGCTCAGGCGGTTGACCGACTCGAAGGCCACGAGCTGAACGCCACTCGCCGGCTCGACGCCCAGGTGTTTCCAGGTCTGAGCCGGGGTCAGCAGCTTCACTTCGCGATCCACCTGCACCTCGAAGCGCGCGCCGGAGAAGTTTGTGAGGGCGAACGCGTGGCGGAAGCGCGCCGCGTTGCGAGTCTGGCTGACCACCTTGAAGGGTTCGGTGTCGATCGGCGCGGGCGTGAACCAATGCTCGAGGTCGAACGGCACGCCTTTGGCGAAGAAGATGGCAAACTGCCCGCCCTCGGGTCCGAGCCAGAATCGGTCTTCGCCGCCAAACACGTTGATGTGCGGCTGCAGCTTGCCCGAAGCGATCAACTCACGGTTGATCCAGCCGAAGCTGGCCCCGGGGCCGTCACCCGCCGTGCTGGTCATGACGCGTCCCTGGTAAGCCGGCACGACGGCGACCTGCGCCACGCCTGACGCGTCCGACAGCACCAGCACCTCCGTGCATTGCTTCAGAAAAGCCAGATCCTCGGCGAACGTCGCGGCCGAAGCCTGGCCGCCCACGAGACTGGCGGCAGCGACGGCCAGCGTGGCTGCCATGGCGCGAGGTTCCAGGGGAACACGCCGAGATGACTTGCCTGGTTTGGAATGGCTCTTCGGGTTCACACGGTGCGCACCCGACCGCTGGGTGAAGATTGCGGAGTCGTTCATGTGCTGGTCAGTTGCCGAGTCGATTCGGCCCGGATTATGGCGAGTCGATCCGCTGCCGGCAACGCAAAAGGCCGACCCTGAACTGGCGTGTCAGCACACTCCACGACCGGTCGCTGAACCCATCGGAGCCTGGCTCCGACGTCTGCGCCTCATGGAAGAGGAACCGGCCGGGCCGCTGCGCCGGTTGGCGGCACTGCACTACCGTTTGCGCTTCGACCCAGCCGGCCTTCCAGCGGAGGAACGCTCTGAACTTCGGACGGCGGCGGCCGAGTGGATCCGAGCACGCCGACGCGGCGGGCGCGGATCAGCCGGACGGCCGGCTTGAAGCCGGCTTTGCGGATTGAAGCCAGCGGAGCAACAACGGAACACACGAAAAGGAACCACGGAAGACGACTTCTCCCGTTGGCAGGGGCTTCCTCACCGGGTGACAACCAGCCCGTTCACTCAGTCTCGGGTTTCCGTGTCGTTCTGTGTGTTCCGTGGTTCCAATCGCTTGTTGCAGTTCGCTCAGGCGAGGCTTAAGCTCCAACACCGTTCCCCACCGAGGTTCACCCTGCGGGAGGAAAGGATGACATGACGCGAGCCACGCAAAGAATCACCAGGGCGATTCTCCTCCTTCTGGCCCTTCACTCTACCTCGGCCGCGACGCGCTACGTGGACGTAAACTGCACGCATCCCGTGCCGCCGTTCACGAATTGGGCCACGGCGGCAACCATGATTCAGCACGCCGTGGACGCTTCGGCCCCGGGCGACGAGGTCCTGGTCACGAACGGCGTGTACGCCCTCGGCGCCCGGCAGGTGGTGGGAGAGATGGGAATGATGATGGACAACCGTTTGGTCGTGACGAAGCCGTTGACGGTTCGCAGTGTCAACGGGCCGGAGGCGACGGTGATCTGTGGCTACCAGGTGCCGGGCTCGATCAACGGGGACCTGGCGATTCGATGCGTGTATCTGGCGGGCGGCGCGGTGTTGAGTGGGTTCACGCTCACGAATGGGGCCACGACACTCGTCTACAATAGCTACGGCGGAGGCGTCTACTGCGAATCGACGAACGCGATCCTCACGAACTGCATCCTCATCGCCAACTCGGCTTCCCGAGGTGGCGGGGCTTACGGGGGCACACTGAACCACTGCACGCTGACCGGCAATTCGGCCTCTTATGGCGGCGGGGCTTACGGTGGCATCCTGAACCAGTGCACACTGACAGGCAATGCGGCCGGTTACGGCGGCGGGGCTTATCTGGGCATGCTGAACAACTGCTCGCTCACCAACAATTCAGCCTCCCGAGGCGGCGGAGCCAGCTCGAACACCCTCAACAACTGCTCGCTGACGGGGAACTCGGCTTCCAGGGCAGGCGGCGGAGCTTACGGTGGCATACTGAACAACTGCTGGTTCACCGGAAACTCGGCTTCCGAGAAAGGTGGCGGGGCTTGTGGTGGCACACTCAACAACTGCACTTTGACCGGCAATTCGGCGGGATGGGAGGGCGGCGGAGCCAGCTCGAACACGCTCAACAACTGCATCCTCTATTTCAATTCCGGTCCCAACTACCACTCCGCCACCCTCAACTACTGCTGCACTACGCCCCTCCCGACCAACGGGGTGGGGAACGTTGATGTGGATCCCGAGCTGGCCAGCGCCTTTCACCTCAGCGCGACTTCGCCCTGCCGCGGGGCCGGCAGCACGGCCTACGCAATCGGCGTGGACGTTGACGGGGAAGCCTGGCTGGACCCGCCGTCGATCGGCTGCGACGAGTACCGGCCGGAAGGGATTACGGGGGATTTGTCAGTGGCGATCAGCTCGCTGCGGACGAACCTGGTGGCGGGCTTTGCGCTCGACCTAGCCGCGGAGATCAGCGGCCGGGTATCGGCCAGTGTTTGGGATTTCGGGGACGGGACCATCTTGAGCAACCGGGTGTTTGTCAGTCACACCTGGGGTGCTGGGGGCGAATATTGGGTGACGTTACGGGCGTATAACGCCACTCATCCCGACGGGGTGAGCGCGACCACGGCCGTCAGCACGACGCCGCGAGCAGTGCATTACGTCTCGGCAGCCAGCACCAATCCCGTGCCGCCGTACACGGGTTGGGCCACCGCAGCGGGGGTGATCCAGGACGCCGTGGACGCCGCCACCCCGGGCGACGAGGTTCTCGTCACGAACGGCGTTTACGCCACCGGTGGGCGGGCTTTGTTTGTGGATGAAGTGATGATGCAGTGGGGGACGAGCAACCGTGTGGCAGTGACGAAGCCGTTAACCCTCCGGAGTGTCAACGGGCCGGAGGCGACTGTGATCGAGGGCTATCAACCGGCAGGAACCACCAACCAGGAGGCAGCGATTCGATGTCTTTATCTGGCCAGCGGGGCCGTCTTGAGCGGCTTCACGCTCACGAAAGGGGACGGGGTGCCTTGGGACTATTGCGGTGGTGGCGTCTATTGCGAATCCACGAACGCGATGGTCACAAACTGCCTCATCACCGCCAATTCGGGTGGGGGGGCTTATAGGGGTACGCTGAACCACTGCACGCTGACAGGCAATGGGGCGTTCTCCGGTGGCGGGGCTTCCGGCAGCATCCTGAACTACTGCGCGCTGACGGGCAATAGCGGGGGGAACGGTGCCGGAGCTTATGGGTGCACGCTGTACTACTGCACGCTGACGGACAACTGGGGGTGTGATTATGGCGGTGGGGCGTCGATCAGCACGTTGAACCACTGCGTACTCACCGGAAACCAAGCGTGTGAGTTCGGCGGTGGAGCCTTTGGCGGCACGCTCAACAACTGCATCCTCACCGGCAATTCCGCCCCGGCCGGCGGTGGCGGCGGGGCTTGCGGTGACTTCATGGGCAACGTCACGCTCAACAATTGCATCCTTACGGGTAATTCCGGTGGCAACGGCGCCGGGGTTTGGCGGGCCACGCTGAACCATTGCACCGTCACGCACAACTTGGGCATCGGCGTTTCCGATGGCGTTCTCAACAACTGCATTGTCTATGACAACACCGGCGGCAACTACTACTACGGTTCGTTCAATTACTCTTGCACCACACCGCTCCCCACCAACGGGTTTGGGAACATCGATGCCGAGCCTGAACTGACCAGCGCCTTTCGCCTCAGCGCCGATTCGCCCTGCCGCGGGGCCGGCAGCAGCGCTTACACCAGCGGTGCGGACATTGATGGCGAACCCTGGCTCGACCCCCCTTCGATTGGCTGCGATGAATACCGGGCCGAGTCGATCACGGGGGATTTGTCGGTGGCAATCAGCGTGTTGCGGACGAACCTGCCGGTCGGCATTTCGCTCGACCTGACCGCGGAGGTCGGCGGACGGGCGTCGGCCATTGTTTGGGATTTCGGAGACGGGACTGTCTTGAGCAACCGGCCGTACGCCAGTCACGCCTGGAGTGCTCCCAGCAACTACCTGGTGACCTTGCGAGCGTATAACGCAAGTCATCCTGACGGGGTGAGCAGCACCGTGGCCATTTGCACGGCGCCGCGGACGGTGCATTATGTCTCTGCGACCAGCACCAGCCCTATGCCGCCATACACGAGCTGGGCCACGGCCGCTAAGGTCATCCAGGATGCCGTGGATGCTGCCGACCCGGTCGATGAAATCCTCGTCACGAACGGTGTGTATGCCATCGGTGGGCTGGTCATCACGAACGGGTATGAGATCACGACGACCAACCGGGTGGCGGTGACAAAGCCGTTGACGGTTCGCAGCGTCAACGGGCCGGAGGTGACTCTGATCCGGGGCTACCTGGTGCCAGGAACGGGCTGGGGGGACGCGGCGGTTCGATGTGTGTATCTGGCCGACGGGGCCGTGTTGAACGGGTTCACGCTCACGAACGGGGCCGCGGCGCGGTACTTCCGCGGCAGTGGTGTCCGCTGCCAATCCACGAACGTGGTGGTCACGAACTGTATCATCACGGCCAACGCGAGTGGAGGGGCTGAAGGGGGCACGCTGAACCAGTGCACGCTGACAGGCAATTGGGAGTATGGCGGGGCTTCCCGCAGCATCCTGAATCACTGCACGCTCATGGGGAACTCGGCCTCGTCTGGTGGTGGCGGGGCCGACGGCAGCATCCTGAATCACTGCACGCTCATGGGGAACTCAGCTCGGTATGGTGGTGGGGCATCGTTGAGCATGCTCAACCACTGCGTGCTCACCGGGAATCAGGCTCGTGATTTTGGTGGTGGAGCTGATCGCGGCACGCTCAACCACTGCGTCCTCATGGGCAATTCCGCTCCGGACGGCGCCGGCGCTTTCGATGCCACGCTGAACCATTGCACCGTCACGCGTAACTCGGGCATTGGAGTCTCACGTGGCATCGTCAACAACTGCATCGTCTATCACAACACGAGCAGCAACTACTGGCGGGGTGCCTCGTTCAATTACTGCTGCACCACGCCGTTTCCAACCGACGGCATCGGCAATATCACGAACGAACCCGCCTTCGTTGATCTGGCTGGCGGCGATCTGCGACTGCGGCCAGACTCCCCTTGCATCAACGCGGGTAACAATGCCTACGTCTCCGGCCCCACCGACCTCGACGGCAATCCGCGCATCGCCGGCGGCACGGTCGATATCGGCGCCTACGAGTTCCAGACGCCCACATCGCTACTCTCCTACGCCTGGGCTCAGCGATACGGCCTGCCCACTGATGGTTCGGCCGATTTCACTGACCACGACACGGACCTGCTGAACAACTGGCAGGAATGGCGTGCGGGGACAGTTCCCACCGACACCCTCTCCGTGCTGCGTCTGCTCACGCCGGTGTCCGACGGAACCAAGCTCGTCGTGACCTGGGAGAGCGTGACCGGCCGGAGCTACTTCCTTGAACGCGCCCCCGATCTCTCCAGCGCATCAGCCTTCACGCGTTTCGCGACGAACATCTCAGGTCAAACCAACACCACCTCCTTCTTGGACACGAATGTTGTGGGCGCCAGCCCGCGGTTCTACCGGGTTGGGGTGGAGTAACGGTGCGGACGGAGGGCAGGGCTTTGTTGGAGGGCGCTGCTTCGTCAGCGCCCTGATATTGGGGCACCGGCGAAGCGGTGCCCTCCAAATCCGAGGGCGCTTCCGCCGCCTTCCTGCAGCGTCTTGGCGTCTTCGCGTCTTTGCGCGAGAACCGGTTATGGTTTCAGGGCTCGACGGAGTCTCGCCCTCCCGGTTCCCTCCACGTTGGCTTAAACGGAGGTGTGGGCCACCTTCTGGGGAACGCACCTTCGCCCAGGATCAGCCTGGCACGACACGCAGAACGGCGGTGTCTTCCTGCAACCGGATCACGGGTTCCTTCAAGCACGCCGGCAACAGGCAGAACCCGCCCGCCGGCACCGTGACCGCCTCGCCGCCTCCCTGAACGTCCAACGAGCCGTCGAGCACGCCCAGAATCGTTGCCGTGCCCGCTGTTACGGGAAAGGTCACCGGGCGGCTCGAACGAACCTCATCCACCGTGAACAGCGCATCGGTCACCAGCCGTCGCACCTGCACCCCACCTTGCGCGCTCCATTCCGCCGACACGAGCGGTGGCGTGAAATCGCCAAAATCGATGCACTGCAAGGATTGTGCGACGTGCAGTTGCCGCGGCCGGCCGTCTAATCCCACTCGATTCCAGTCGAACACGCGGTAGGTCGTGTCCGAGTTCTGCTGGATTTCGAAGATCACGTTGCCGGCACCCAAAGCGTGGACACGGCCGCTTGGCAGGAACAGGGCGTCGCCCGGTTCGACGGGAATCCGATGGAAGCAGTTCGCCACCGTGCCGTCGCGAAGGCGCTGTTCGAACTCGGCGCGGGAGGTTCCGCGGCGGAGACCCGCGAAGAGTTCAGCGCCGGGCCGGGTTTCGGCCACGTACCACATCTCGGTTTTGGGTTCGCCTCCAAGTCGGGCGGCGATGCTGGCCGGTGGATGAACCTGGAGGGAGAGTCGGTCTTCGGCGTCGAGGATCTTGACCAGGAGGGGAAAGCGGCCGTTGGGGGCATGGGCCGGGCCAAGCAGCGCCGGGCCGTGTTGCTCCATCAGCCAGCGCAACGTCTGGCCGGTCAGCGGGCCGTTGGCGACCACGCTCACGCCTTCGGGTCGGTCGGTGAGTTCCCAGGACTCGCCGATGGGCACGTTGGGTGGCAACGGCTTGCGATAGAGCCGGGCCAGGTTTCGGCCACCCCAGACGCGTTCTTTGAAGATGGGCTGGAAGGTCAGGGGGTAGAACAAGGGCGGATTGCCCATAGGCAACTGGAGAGTGGCGATCGAACCCGCTCGCCGCCTCACGCCGCCGCAGGCGTCGCCGACTTCTCCAGATAGTGGCCGTAGGCGCGGTATTTCTCGTAGCGTTGTTTCAAGCGGTCGGCCGGCGGCAGGGCCAGCAGCTCTTTCAGATGCTTGAGCAGTGCGCTCTTGACGTGGCCGGCGGCCAGCACCGCGTCATTGTGTGCGCCGCCCAGCGGTTCGGGAACGATCTCATCCACCAAGCCCAGTTCCAGGAGATCTCTGGCCGTGATCTTGAGCGCCTCAGCCGCTTTGGCCGACGCGGAGCGGTCCTTCCACAAGATCGCCGCGCAACCCTCCGGGCTGATCACCGAGTAGTAGGCGTTCTCGAGGATCAGGACCCGGTCGGCCACGCCAATCCCCAGCGCGCCGCCGGAGCCGCCTTCGCCGAGCACCACCGCGATAATCGGCACATCGAAGAGCATCATCTCACGCAGGTTGACCGCGATGGCTTCGGCGATGTGGCGTTCCTCGGCGCCGATGCCCGGATACGCGCCGGCGGTGTCAATCAACGTGATGATGGGCAGGCCGAACTTGTCGGCGAGCTGCATCAGGCGCAGGGCCTTGCGGTAGCCTTCCGGGTGGGCGGAGCCGAAGTTGCGGAGGATGTTCTCCTTGGTGTCGCGACCTTTCTGAGTGCCGATGGCCACGACCCGTTGGCCGTTGAGCTGCGCGAAGCCGCCCACGACCGCCCGGTCGTCGGCAAACCGGCGGTCGCCGTGCAATTCGGAGAAGCCGCTGAAGGCGAGTGTGAGGTAATCGAGCGTATAGGGGCGCTTGGGATGTCGGGCGAGCTGGACCCTCTGCCAGGCGCTGAGATGGGAGAAGATCTCCCGGCGGGTTTCGCTGATCTTCTTCTCGATCATGGCGATCTCCTCCTCGAAGCTGATCCGGAGCGAATGGGCCTCCGGATGGCGCCTCAGATCGTCGAGCTTGCGTTGCAGTTCGACAATGGGTCTCTCGAAATCCAGGTAATGCTTCATAACGGACGCCGGACCTCGGCACTCGGACGGCGGGCACTCTAGGGTTGCCGGCCTTCACAGGCAATGGTGAATTCAGGGCGGTGGGCCCGGGCAGTGCATCCACGAGTTGTCGGTGGGGGTAGGGCGGGTGTCCTCACCGCGCCGTTGGGCCATACCCTTAGCCAGCGCGGCGGACTGAGGACAGTCGCGCCCTACCCCAAAGCGGGACCGCCAACTTCGGGATGCACCGGCTCGAATTTCGCGGGCTGGAAAAGTCGTTGACGGTCGGGAGGTCGCCGCTAACATGCCCGCTCGGTTTGCGCTCTAAACTCGACAAGAAAAAGCACGAATATGGCAGTCAAAGCAGCGATTAATGGCTTTGGGCGGATCGGCCGGTTGGTCTTCCGTGCCATGGTGGAACAGGGGCTCGTGGGCAAGGACATCGAAGTCGTCGCCGTGGGTGATATCGTCCCGGCCGACAACCTCGCCTACCTGCTCAAGTACGACTCGATCCAGGGCCGCTTCACCGGCACCGTCGGCTCCAGGAAATCTGCAGCGGAC
>Ga0315274_10016823_pt1 | contig 10327 bp, 8 predicted proteins | sample YL17G02_20_MG_FD_203700 | JGI IMG/M metagenome (GOLD analysis project Ga0315274, IMG submission 203700) | Sediment microbial communities from Yellowstone Lake, YNP, Wyoming, USA - YL17G02_20 | ecosystem: Environmental > Aquatic > Freshwater > Lake > Sediment | place: USA: Wyoming | collected... | reverse complement strand
GCGCGCGGGCGTCGCGGACGGCGAAACAATGAAACGTCTTGCTGACCTGGGCCAGGTCGATGCCGAATGCCATGTTGAGCGCCATGGCAAGCGCAGGGTTTCCATCCTTGAAATAGTCGCTCATCAAGTTGCCTTTCGGCAACGCCGCCGTGTCATCCGTCGCCGGATACCAGATCTCCGTCATCAATGATCGCGGGCCGTTCGTCTGCGCATCCGTCCGGTTATGGTCGACGAACAGCATGGTTGTCACGCCGACGGGGAACGGGCCCGGTTTCTCCGGGTCTGGCAGTTCCGCCGCGCCGGCAAGCCAAGGGAACAGCACCAGGAACACGAGGATCGCAGCAAAACAAAATGACACTGCACGCATGATTTGTCTCCTCAGTAATGACAGCCGATCGGGTACGAGCGCGATTGTACAACAGCGGACGATCCGTATTACAACGGCTGTCAGAGAACTTGGTTGTCCTGTCGAGGCACTCGGGGGTGTTGCCGGAACCTCTTGGCAAGAGGGTCATTAAGATCGTATGATCCGCTCCGGGCATGGAGAGACAGCCAATGAACATTACACGAGTTGTACGGGCGGCATGGCCAGTATTGTTCTGCCTGCTCTTGACGGCAGTTGGCGCGGTGTCGGCGGAAGCGCCGGTCCAGGCCGCGATGGATCGGATCGTGGAGCGGCTGACTGCCGCAATGGGTCCGGATCAGTTGATGACACTGGATGAGGCCGCGTTACAGCCGTTCATCACGCCGGAAGATCGCCGCGCGCTGGCGACCGAGTACTGGTGTTTCGACGTGGACGGGCCGGTTATCGTGTCCGTGATGCGCGATGTCAAGCAGCCGGTCGTGCCGTTCTGGCTTGCAGACGCAGGCTTCAGGAAGACGGACCTCCGCGTGCGCAACGCGGAATTCGAGTATGAGGTGTGGCAGAAGAGATTCGATGCGGGACGCGTTGGTCTCGGCATCAACGGGTTCGATAAGCACCGTCCTCACTACTTCGTCACGGTAGGTCCGCAACAGCCGGGCACGCAGGTCCATCTCAGCGGGTTCTACCCACCGGACCAACAGGTGTTCGAGATGCGCAAGGGCGCGTTCACGTATCACGACTGGTCGGACCTTCTCCTCGCGGAGGTGCCTGACGCACTGAACGGTCATCTCCTGTTGCCGACGATCCGGGGACGCGCACGCGAAGCGTACTTGATCGGCGCGTTCCGAAAAACCGACTTTCCCTCTTCGAACAAGCCCGACCAGGTCGTGCTCACCTGGAGCGATGACCCGCGCACCACTCAAAGCATCACGTGGCGGACAAACCCATCCGTGACGGCCGGCATACTCCGGATCAAGGAAAAGGATTCGACCGATCCGACGGGATGGACCGAGGTGGAAGCGCACGGACAGGAACTTGATGACCGGCTGTTGCTCAACGACCGGCGAGTGAACCGGTTTACAGCCACCGCCCGCGATCTCAAGCCGGGCACTCAATACGTATACACCATCGGCGGTGAGACGCAGGATCCACGGACCGGGCTTGTGGAATTCACAACGGCTCCGGCAGGCGTGGAGCCGTTCACGTTCATCTTCTTGAGCGATACGCACAACTCGCCCCTTACGCGCGATCTGCTTAACACGGCAACGGCGGCGTATCCGCATACGGCGTTCTGCACGATCTCGGGCGACCTTGTCGGAACCGGCCAATATCGAGACGATTGGGATCGATTCCTTGAGTACTGCGGCGGCTACGCTGCGGGACATCCGCTCGCGCCCTCCATGGGCAATCACGATTGTATCGACGGGCTCGGGGCGGACCTCTATCGTTCCGTATTTGAGCTCCCAGCCGATGGACCCCAGGGCACGCAGCCGGAATGCGCCTACGCCTTCGAATACAGTAACGCGCTGTTCGTCATGCCTGATGCGACCGGTTCAGTGGACGAACAGGCGCCCTGGATCGAGAAGGAGCTGAGCCGATCGCACGCGGCCTGGAAGTTCGCCGTGTTCCACTTCCCGCCGTTCGCCCCGGGCAGCCGCGAACCCGATATCGTCAGGTACTGGGCGCCTATTTTCGACAAATACCATGTGGACTTCGTTCTCTCGGGACACATTCACGAGTATTTCCGTACACATCCGATGCGGGATGGCAAACGCGTGGATTCACCGAAAGAGGGAACCATTTACTTGATCTCCGTGTCTGTGAAGGGCGACCGGCCCCGTGGCCGCAACCCTGATTACATTGCCGCAAACGACCCCTCGGGGAGCCCGCTGTTCGTGGCCTTTACCGTGGACGGCAGCCAAGTAACCGTCAGTGCGCAGGACACACAAGGCCGGAAAGTAGACGAATGTGTGGTTACCAAGTAGGCGCGGCCCTCACCCTACGTTTGTCCTGGCTGATTCAGAACCGCTTCCCATTGCATGTTGACTGAATTCAAGAGGGAGATCCTGGTACAGAGGGGAAGCTCCTCGATGCGAACGATTCTCTCCTTTACTTTGCCTTGATCGAGGAGCAGCGATCTGTAAGTGCCGGGCAGGAGACCGCAATGAATGGGCGGCGTGTAGGATTCACCGTTCATCTCGACCACGACGTTGGCGATACACGACTCGGTGATCTCGCCCTTCTCGTTCCACAACAGGACGTCGTCAACAGCCGAGGGCGGCTGTTCCACACTCTTTGCGCCTTCGAGGGCCTGCTCATAAGTCGCTCGCCAGGTGGTCTTGTGATATAGAAACGGGTCGGAAGAGTCGATTGGTTGTTTCGCAAGACATACGTGGGAGACCTCACGGCGTCGCGTCAGGGGTTTGATATCCAGCGTGTGCGAGCCGCCGTCCGGCGCGATCAGCCGGACCTTATGTGGGCAGGCGGGGAATCGCTTGGCCGCTGCGAAGAGCGTTTGGCGGATCGTGTCCATATCTACCGGGTAGTCGAAGTATTCCGCGGAGTTTTTCAAACGGAGCAAGTGACGTTCAAGCAGAAAGAAACCTTCCTCCGGCGTCCAGAGCATCGTTTCAAGTAACGAGAACTCAGGTCGTTGCGCGGTCAGGATGCGGGCCTTCGTGGCGCATTCCCTGAACTCGGATTCGGAGGTCGAGTCCCACACGATTCCTCCGCCCGTGCCGTATTCCGCCGCGCGGCTCCGCTTGTTTATCGCCACCGTTCGGATCGCCACGTTGAATTGAGCGGTTCGCGCAGGCGTGATGAACCCGACTGTTCCCGTGTAGATCGTTCGTGGACTGTCCTCCAGTTCGCGGATGATCTGCATGGTCCGTGCCTTTGGCGCACCCGTGATGGAAGCCGGCGGGAACAGGGCGCGGAAGATGTCGGTTATGCCGGCGCCCGTGGTGCAACGGACGGTGCTGGTCATCTGCCATAACGTCGGATACCGCTCAACGTCGAAGAGCGCCGTTACCTTTACGCTGCCGGTATCGGCGACGCGCCCCATATCATTCCGGACCATATCCACGATCATGACGTTTTCCGCGCGATCCTTTTCCGAGTCGCGCAGGCGGGCGGCGTGATCGCGGTCTTGTTCAAACCATAGGCCTCTGCCAATCGTTCCCTTCATGGGGCGGGAAACGAGTTCACGGCCTTCCAACTGGAAAAACAGCTCGGGCGAGGCGCAGCAGACGATCCAGTCTTCCGTGTTCACGAACGCGCCGTAGCCACAGCGCTGCGCGCGCATCAGTTCCGAAAAGAATGGCCAAGGTTCGTCGAGGAAATCCGCGCGAAGGCGCAGGGTGTAGTTCACCTGATAGGTATCGCCGGCCTGGATGTACTCTTTGATCTTGGCGATGGCGCGCCGGTATTCGTCCTCGGATATCGAAGGAGTCCATGTCATCCGCGAGGGTCGCGGGGAGAGCACGAACGAGTGGGCGGCTAATTCCTCCGGCTCGCAATACAACCCGAACCACGCAAGGGGGAACTGCCCGGAGGGTTTTGCGGCAAGCGCGGAATCGAACGCCGGCCCCGCTTCGTACGCCAGGAAACCCGCCGCCGATAGGCCGTCTTTCCGGACCTGACTCTCGACGGTCTCGATTACAGGAATGACCTCGTCAAGCGTCCGCGCGACGTGGACGGCCACGGGCTGTCTGAAGAGCAGCCAACGCTGTCGTTGCGCATGGTGCAAGACCACCGTATTTTCGTCTAGTCCCGGATACACTGCGGCGCCCTTGGTGTTCAACCATGCGGTGCAAGACTATCCGGCGGACGGAAGGAGGCACACCGCACCCCTTCACACAGACTCGCCTCAGCCCAAAGGCCCCCGCATCTCAAAACAGTCCGCGCACCCTCCCAGTGTCAACATCGACATCGACCTTGCGAAAAGCCGGGTCAGAGGCGGTGCCGGGCATGAGCTTGATGTCGCCGGCCACGGGCACAATCACGCCTGCGCCGCGGTAGATTAGCACATCGCGGACGGGCAGTGTCCATCCACGGGGCCGGCCTTTCAGGGCCGGGTCGTGCGACAAACTGAGGTGGGTCTTGACCATGCAGATACCGAAGCCCTTGAGCTCATCGTCGGCTGCAATCTCCTTGAGTTTTGCCTCGCTCTCTTGCGAGTACGAAACGCCGTTGGCGCCGTAAACCTCCGTAGCGATCCGTGAGATCTTGTCCTTGACGGGCGTATCGTCCTCGTACAGCAGACGGAAGGCAGGTTCCTCCTGACACGCCTCGATCACGGCTTCGGCAAGCTCGATGGCGCCATCTCCGCCTTTCTCCCAGTGTTTCGATACCGCGACTCGGGCGCCGCTGGCTTCCGCGGCCCGCCGAACGACGTTGACCTCGTCGTCCGAGTCCGTGTGGAAATGATTGATGCACACCACGGGGACAACACGGCTCTTCCGAACCGTTTCAATGTGGGCGAGAAGATTATCGACGCCCTTCTCGACCAAGGCGGGGTTGGATTCGGTGTAGACGCGCGCCAACGGCGTGCCGGGCGTGACCTTCGGCCCGCCGCCGTGCATCTTGAGCGCCCGGATGGTGGCCACGACCACCACGCAATTCGGCGTAAGGCCGCTATAGCGGCACTTTAGGTTCCAGAACTTCTCGAAGCCGATGTCGGCCCCAAACCCGCTTTCCGTGATGTGATAGTCGGCGAGTTTCATCCCGAGCAGATCGGCGATGATCGAGGATTGTCCGAAGGCGATGTTTGCAAACGGCCCCGCATGCACCAGCACGGGTTGCCCTTCGATAGTCTGCATGAGATTGGGGTTCACGGCCCGGCACATCAGCGCGGTCATCGCCCCGTCAACTTCGAGATCGGCCGTCGTGATCGCGTTGCCCCATTTGTCGTATGCAACGACCATCTTGCTGATACGGTTGCGCAAGTCCGCGAGGCCCCTTGCGACGGCGAGAATGGCCATGAGTTCCGACGAGACCGTGATCTGGAAACCGGTCCGGATCATGAATCCGTCCGATTTCCCGCCGATGCCGATAATGACCTCCCGCAAGGCCTGGGCACAATAGTCAATGGTCCAATTGATGGCGAGTTTGCGCGGGTCGATGTTGAGCCGCTTCAACTTTCGCTTGGCCAACACTTCATCCGTGTAGTTGAACTCGTGTTGAAGCCTGCTGGTCAACGCGACCATGGCCAGGTTATGCGCATTGTTGATGGCATCGATATCGCCGGTGAGACCGAGGCTGAATTCCGATAGCGGAATGCACTGACTCAGTCCACCTCCGGCAGCGGAACCCTTGATGTTGAACGTCGGCCCGCTCGAGGGTTGACGAATGGCGCCGCCCACGCGCTTGCCCAGCTTGCCCAATCCCTGGATAAGTCCGATGGTCGTGGTGGACTTCCCTTCGCCCAGGGGGGTCGGCGTGATGGCGGTAACGTCGATGTACTTCCCGTTCGGGGCGTCGCGCAGGCGATCGAGGATCCGCATGTAATCGAGCTTCGCGACATGGTGGCCGTACGGCAGCAGTTCCATTTGCTCGACGCCCATTTCTTCAGCGAGCTGATACACCGTTTTCATCTGCTGCTCCGCGCCCTCCGCGATTTGCCAGTCCGCCATTCGTGTCGGGTCGAGGCGCAACGGAGGCAGTTTGTGAATTTGCGCGAGGCGCGTTTTCCTGGCTGAGTCGGTTTCCAACGAAGGCGCTCCATTCGCCGGTTGCTCTTTGACGCTCATTCTATTTCTCCTTGTAGATTTAGACACTTTTGCGTGGTTTCCCGTTTGCCGAACCACACGTTGCCGACTGTTGCGAACTTCTGGCGTGATGCAAGACTCTTGCGACCTGGTTTTCCGCCAAGTAGAACGCCAGGAGATCCCGACGCCCTACGATCCCAACAAGCTTTTCATCCGCGTTCACGACCGGGACACAACGTATCTTCGTTGAATGAAACAACCGAACGACTCTCGCCAATGTGCAGTCCGGGCGCACCGTGATGACCTGCCTGGTGCACAGGGTGCTGACCTTCTGCTCGAAGCTGCCGACGAGGATCAGATCCGTTTCCGAAAGAATGCCGACGGCGCGCCCATCTTCGTTGACCACCGGCAGCACGGCCACCTGCCGCTTGACGAGCAATTCGAGGGCATCCTGGCAGGTCTGGTTCTCGCGAATCGTGATCACGCTCCGGTTCATCACGTCGCTGACCGTCAGTCCGGCCATGTCGTAGTAGCGCTTCAGATCGATGATCATATCGACTTCGTCGGTCTGCGCCCGAGTGAGGTACTCGAAGCCGCGCTTGGTGTACACATGCTGTGCAATCAGGTTCGCGACGTCGACCGACAGCCAGATGTCGTCGAAATCCAGTTCATAGGCCAACTCGACGATGGCGCGGGTCAGTTGCGTACCGATACCGATGTTCTGATGGCTCCGCCGGCAGACGATAAACATCTCGCACCGGCGGTCCCCCATCGGGAAAATGGCCGCATGGCCGACGACCCCGTCCTCGAAGGACAGAGCCAGCAGGCTCACGCCGTCGCGGATCATGCCTTGCACCCACGTGACGCACGCTTCCGGACGAGACGGAGGCAGGCCACAGAACCGGTCATCATCGCTGACATCGAGGTACATCCGGACCAGGCGGTCCTGCCATCGCTCACTGTAAGGCCGGATCAAGACGGGGTCTCCTCGTTTGTCAATGAACGCGAAAGAAGAGCGCTCGATGCTGACGTGGGAGCTCAGCGCGCCCTCTTCCGCATGAGAAGGGCAGGTGGCCGGGCTGCCGGTGCAGTGCAGACTTCTGTTCGTTTGCATTTCCGCTCCTGCCTTCTCCTGCTGACTAACCATGACTCTCCGGCGTATCCCAGTCCGACCTGTCTGACCGGTCAGACCCGTCCGACGGGCCCGAGTGGGGATCAATGACGATTCTGCGGCTGGTCCGGTTGTGAATCCTCCAAAAGCAGTTCCGCGACGCGACTCATCTCGTTCGCGGCGACCGATTTGTCCAGGAAACGATCAACGGGCGCCCATGAGACATCGGCTTCGGAAAAGGTGATGCCCAAACGGTCGCCCATGTTGCTTAGCATCAAGATAGGGAGGTGGCGGCTGCTCGGATCGGATCGGATCGTCCGACACAACTCCGCCCCGTCCATGCCCGGCAGCAGAAGGTCCACGAGCAGAAGATCAAAGTCGTTTTTCCCGAGGACATCGAGCGCCTGTTCGGCCGTCCGGACCGCCTCGACCACGTGTCCCCTCATGGTGAAGGCGACAGCGTAGATCTCCTGGAAGTCCTTATCATCTTCGACGACTAAGATCCGGGCCATATCGCTGTCCTTAGACGCTTGCTTCTTGGGCGTACGTCAAGAGTTGTTCCATATCCACGTGTTTCCTCACGAGATCCCGCGCGCTTTTGATGCGATCCGTGTCCTCCGGCAGCGTCTTGAAAACCACGTTTTGCAACCGGGCGGAGACCTCGTAGGTCGAGCCCGCGCAGAGCAAGACGGGGAGATTGGAGTTCTTCAGCAGCGCGATAATGGTGAAATGCGGGATGAGTCCGCACGTCAGCACCAAACCCGTGACGCAGGCGACAAGCCCCGTGCGGTGCCGTGTTTTGACGCAGGTGAGGTCGTCGGCGCACGTAGGCGCGGCGAACAGGGCAACCAGTATGTTGTCGATGCGGTCGCCTGGTGTGATCATCAGCGTGCGCGGCTCGAGGCGAGGAAGCACATTTTGTGGGCCCATCGCCGCGATCAGAACGGAGTTCACGCGCCGGTCGAGTGAGTCGTGCCCGCACAGGATCTTCGCCTCGAGGGCCTCGGCGGCTTGGCGTACGCGGGGATAAGTGAACTGGGCCTCGAAGGGAATCGCCCCGAGAAACCGGTAGCCGAGATTGCGGACGCCCTGACCGAGAAGTTCGGTCTGCTCCTCGATGCTTTCGGCAGGAACCTTGTTGGCGACAACGCCCAGGACTTCGACGTCGCGCGCTTCATACATGATCAGGTTCAAGGCGGTCTGATCCAATGTGGCGCCTACGCCGCCCTCGACAACGAGCAGCACCTTCGCACTCAGCATGGACGCGACCTCGGCATTCGAGAGATCGATGCTGGCGCCTACGCCCGCGTGGCCCGTGCCCTCGACGACCATGACGTCGCAGCCCTCGCACAGGCGCTCGTAAGAATCAAGAATGCAGGCCCGCAACGGTTCCGGGTCGCGATTGAGGACATAATCCTCGATGAAGCCTTGCGGAACAGCCAGCGGGTTGATGTCGGTCAGCGCTCCCGGCAATGAATAGGCGGACTGCATGAGAACTGCGTCGTGGTCCACTTTGACCCCGCCCTGTTCGACGGAATGCTGTCCCACGGGCTTGAAAAACCGAACGGAAAGCCCCTGCTCGAGCAAGTGATGAACGAGACCCATGGCGACGGTTGTCTTGCCGACATTCCGACCCGTCGCAGCCACATAAACGACTTGCATGACTCTACCAGCCTTTGCCTTGCAGTCGACTCACCAAACACTCGGAAAACACCACCACGTCTTCCGCGGGAAGAAGTTCGAGGATATTAGGCGGATACAGAAGCGACACGTTGGGCGGGAATTCCGCGTCCCCCTCGTACCACGCCACAATCACGGGCGCGCACGGAAAGACGTTGAACTGATACCCAACGTCGCCAAAAGGCACGGTGCGTCCGCCAAGGCGTTCCGCCGCGGCAATGAAACACTCGCGATTGCGGCCGGCAGTAGCGCAGAGCCGTCTCACAACCCGTGCTTCGTAAACGCTTTGGTAGCCGCGTGCGTCAGGAAAGTCCGCGAACGAAGCCCAACCCACAGATTGCTGTAGCACAGGCGCCCCCGCCTGTGGACGAACAGAACAATGTGGCACAGGCGCCCTCGCCTGTGGATTAACAGCCGGGGGCGGCTGTTCCACACTTCTGCCGTTGTTGCCAACAGCCGGGGGCGGCTGTTCCACACTCTTACCGCAGAGATAATGCAGCGCCAGGATCTCCCACCTCTGTCCGACCGTGCCTTCGCGGGCTTCCTTCAAGTCCGATTGGGTAAACGTCACGGTGCGCTCGGTAAGGTCTATGTTGAAAACCGCGTTCAGGACGGGTAGGCGGCAGAGGCGCTCAGGCCCGGCCTCGACCCCCAGGGAACCGAGCGCCTCGGGCGTTTGACGCCTCGCGCGCTCGAAGCCGTAGTCGGTGGCAACCTGGTAGTTCGTCTGTTTCACTGAGATCGCCATTTCAACAATCCTGGCAGGAGATTCAGCCGCCTTCCGGGCGTCTTTCCTCCGGGTGAGGGCATTTGGCCAAGGCCGTGACTACGCGCGCCTGAAGCTCGCGGAACCGCTCCTCTTGCTTTCGCAGGTCCTCCGGCGCGCAGGTATCCCGCAGCGCCTGCGGAAAGCCGCCCGCTTGGCCGAAACAGCGTTCCGCTTCCTTGCACCATTGCGCGCAAGACGGCAATGCCTCGCGGAACACGAACCGGCCGCAGCGGCAGTGAACCTTCACCTCGTCTCCGAAGATCTCGACCGTATTTCCGCATCCTGGACACGCAACCAAGACGCTGGAGAGAACCGCACTCCCCGACATCCGGCCTGGACAACGCAATTCGGGCATGGTGTTTTCCTCCGGCGCCGCGTTACGCCACGGCCGCCGCGCGATTTGCCATCCGATACGCATCGAGAAACGAATCGCAGTAGATCACTTTCTCGAGCAAGAGTTCCGCCGTAATCATGGCGTCCATGAGATCCTTGTCGAGCGGATCCATGATGGCCGCGTCAAGGCCCGCGACAATGGCCATCACAAGGTACGTCCGGTTGATGAGCTGACGATTGGCGCAGTTCTGCGACAGGTTCGAGAGTCCGAGGTTCAGGTGTGGCGGCGGGTCGCTCAACATCTTGAGTTGCTGGAGCGTCTCGAGAACGTTCTGCGGCTGCTGGGGCGCCACGTTGACAGG